>Ga0134128_10007999_pt1 | contig 12731 bp, 14 predicted proteins | sample KB31754_FD_96462 | JGI IMG/M metagenome (GOLD analysis project Ga0134128, IMG submission 96462) | Terrestrial soil microbial communities with excess Nitrogen fertilizer from Kellogg Biological Station, Michigan, USA - KB3-175-4 | ecosystem: Environmental > Terrestrial > Soil > Unclassified ...
AACTTCGCCGGGAACCCACATGAGGGTTACCGAGTCGGTCTGCCCAGACCGGGACGATGGCGGGAAGTGCTCAACACCGACGCCGAAAACTACGGTGGCTCGGGCGTGGGAAATCTCGGCGAAGTGGTCGCCGACGAGACGCCCTGGCACGGCCGGCCCTACTCGGCAGTGGTGCGCCTACCGCCTGCTGGGGCCATCTGGCTCGCCCCGGCCGTGGAACCCTGAGTACGAATTCGATTACGGAAAGTAAGCACGGTGGCCTATGCTTCACACCAATGGCGGCGAAATCGGTACGGGCCTCCGACGCTAGGGTGTACGTACCGCAGTACATGCGACTAGCGGTCCGTTGACAGTGAGCGCGACAAGTGAGACAGGACTACTCAGGCTGCCAGGGTGACCGGGACCGCTGGTTCCCGTCACCATCTGGTGTTGCCCGCAAGTGGGCCCGCGCCCTGGCCGCTACCTGCTTGGTACCGATGCCGACCGGCGAAGTCCTGGACTACGTCGAGGATCTCACGCAGCGGCTGCTGGCTGCGCTGTCCGATACCCCGGTCAACACCGGTGCTGCCTACGAGGTGGGCGCGCGGCTGGTCACCGCTGGGTTCACCGGTACTGAGAGCTTGGCGCGGACCTTCGACGTACTGGGTAAAGCGTTGCCGGCCGCCGCAGGCGATACGGCCGCAGACGCCCCCTGTGGGCGGATCATCGAACTGCTCGCCGCATTGGCGTCCGGATACACCTGGGCGCTGCGAAGCCAGGTCGTCGACCAGGAAAGGGAGGTCACGCGAGCACTGTCGTTGGCATGGCAGGACCTCGAGCGCAACCTGCGAACCAGCGAGACTCGGTTCCGGGAGGTGTTCGACGCCTCGCCAGTGGGGATCGCGATCAGTGACGCCGACGGGCGGATCACCCAAACCAACCGGTCGCTGGACGACATTCTCGGCTCCTCACCTGGTGAGCTGGTCGGACGCGATCTGACCGAATTGTTCTCCCCAGGAGACCGGCCCATCGCAGAGGAACATCACCGGGACCTGGTGACGGGCGGGGATCCGCGATTGCGGGTCCGCGTTGCGCTGCGCCGGTTAGACGGCGAGACGGTATGGGTCTACCTGGACGGCGTGGTGCTACGTGATGCCGAACAGGCGCCCCGGCAGGTCGTGACGATGGTCGAGGACATCACCAACATGCAGCTTCTCGAACAGCGGCTGCAGCACCAAACCCTGCATGACCTGTCGACCGATCTGCCGAACCGGCAATACTTCCTCACGCACTTGGAAGAAGTGCTGGCGCGGCTGGCACCCTCGGCGGTGCTCACGCTGCTACACCTTGATCTGGACGGCTTCGCCGCGGTCAACGACGGTCTCGGGCGTCGCGCCGGAGACCTGGCACTGGATGTGGACGCTCGCCGACTGGCCGGCGTAGTTGCAGAGCGGCCGGCGATGGTAGCTCGGCTGAGCGGCGACGAATTCGCCATCCTCATCGAACCCGGTGATTCGCCACCCGACATCAGTGCCCTGATCGAGACCATCAACACCGAGCTGGCCGAACCCTTTTACCTCGACGACACCGGGATAGCCCTCACCGCGACTGTCGGCGTCGTGCAGTGCCGAGCCGATCAGCACTCGCCCGATGAGCTGATGCGCGCCGCCAGCACCACCCTGCGCCGGATCCGCGGACGCAATAAGCGGCAGTGGGCCCTGTCCGACCCCGACCACAATGCCGCCGACCAAGCAAAACTGCACCTCGCCGCGGCGATGCCCGGCGCCCTGGAGACCGGCCAGCTGCGGGCGACCTACCAGCCGGTGGTCACGCTCGACGGTCACCGGCTGGTCAGCATCGAGGCAGCACTGACCTGGCAGCACCCACAGCTCGGTGCGCTGGTCGACGACGAGTGCAGGCAGGCCGCCGAGCGGACCGGTGTCGTGCACGAAGTCGGCCAGTGGCTGCTGCACACGGCTGCTGAACAGGCCATGTCCTGGCGGGAGCGCGTCGGTGACTCGGTGCCCCCGGTGGTGGTCAACCTCATGCCGTCCCAGGCGCAGGACCCCGATCTGGTGGCCAAGATCCGGTCGGTGCTCGCCGAGACCGACCTGCCACCGGCCCGGCTGGAGATCCGCGCGCCGGTGTCCGCGATCCGCAGGGCTGACGGTGAGCTCGCGGACGAGGGCGGCGCACAAGCCGAGGACAGTCTGCGGGTACTCACCGAGCTCGGCGTGCGCGCCGGCCTCTACGATTTCGCCGGCAGCATCGGCGGTATGCGCTGCGTGGCAGAGCTGCCCGTGTGCACGGTGCGCATCGCCGCACCGATATCCGACCAAGTGGCCGACGACCCGTCCCGCATCCTGTCCCAGGCGGCACAAGCGTTGGTGCACATCGTTCGCGCTGCCGGTATCGACGTGGTCGCCTACCCGGTCGATAACGACGAGCAAGCCGCGTGCTGGCCTTGGATCGGTGCGAACTGGGCGGTAGGAGCCCTCTTCGGCGCACCAGGACCCCCACAGGACGTCACCGCCCTACTCGATGGCTCGCACCAGACTGTTTGAGTGGTCAACCGTTTGCGGGCGGCGGCCAGCAGCTCTCGGCGCTATCACGCTATCGTGTATCTCGGAGTGATCCGGAGGCGCGCGAGGTTGTCGGGGGTGCCTGTCACGGTCGCCATCGACTGGGACGCGCTGCGCACCGCGCTTGGCGCCGCCACCCTGGACTACGGGCAGCTGATCAACGCGGCCACGGCCCGCCGCCTCGCATGTGATGGCAAACTGATCCCCGCTGTGCTGGGCGGCGACTCCGAGCCGCTAGACGTTGGGCGCGCGATGCCTGACCCGCCGACCCAGCCACGCCCCTGCGCGCGGCCCTCCGGGCCGTGCTCGGTCGCGCCCGGCCAGCGGGGGCGGCGCTGCTTGCTGGTCGCCGGCCAGTGGCGACACCACGCCTGCCGCGGTAGGACTACGGGGTCCAGACTGCGATCGACTGGCTCATTGTGCTGATTGGCACAATGTCATTAAGATCTTGCCGGCTGCTACTTCGCGCCATGCAACAGCCCTGGTCAGCCCATGTTTTTCAGCTTGGCCACGCTGAATACGACACCTGCATTCGTGCGGCGCTCCTCGTTGAGGTGGAAGTTGTGGGCCAGCGCAGCAGCAGGGATGTGGTCGCCGTTGCCGTCGAACCAGACGAGGTAGACCGGGCCATTGCCAAGCGCATCGCTTAGTCTCGCAATGTCGTGAGGAATATCGGATGCGTGGTGGTGCAGGCTGGGTTCTTCTACCGGCCGGCCATCGCTGAAATAACTGACACGATCCGGCAGATTGCTGAAGACGGTGCTCCTGGCAGGAAGCGCCGCGACGAGCTCGCGGGTCTCTGCGTTGGCGAATTTAGGGGTGTTGAGGCCATGACCGTAGTAAGTGGCACTGACCTTGCCCGGTGGAGAAAACAGCGCGTTGCCGGCGAAAACCAGCCCGGCAACGCAGGCCAGAGTGATCCCGGCCGATCGGCGTAGACGATCCATGGCCAAATCGACGCCAGCGCCCACCGCAGCCAGGGCTGGCGGGAGCAGAGGCGCTAGCAGCCGACCACGCAGTGGATCCAGAGTGATTTGGACCTTTATGAGATAAAGCGCGGTGAACGCCGAGAGCACAGAGATGGCTGCGACGGCGAGCACGATGACACGCCGATCGGAGGGAGTAGACCAAGACCGGACAAATGCCCACACCACGACAACGATTACGCCAGCGGTAAGGACGCTCAACAGACCTTGCACCAGCCACGGCGCCGAATCCGGAACCACCCAGGCGATAACGCCCTTGACCGCCTCCAGCAGGATCTGGACCGGGGACTGTTCGTTAGAGAAACGCCCACCTACCGGGTACCCAGTGATCACGGCATTCCTGACGAACCAGGGCAGCGCAACGCAGGCGAAGGAAATACCGAATACCAACACGTCGCCGACCTTCTTGCGCCACGGAAGGCTTCGACCGACAAGCACCACGGCAGCGACCGGGAGCAGGGAAATCCCGGAGTACCGCGTCAGCGTGGCTGCGCCCGCGAGGACACCGCAGACCACAATCGCGATCCTGCCGGCCCGGGCCGCACCAGCAATCCGTACCAGCACCGCCAGATACACCAGCGACACCGCGATGTAGACCGGCTCGGACCACAACCACAGGTAGACAGTCAGTAACGACGAAGACAGGGCCAGGGCCGCGGCGACTCCGACGGCAAGCCAGAAACGAATACGTGCGGCGAGAAACAGCCCCACGCCAAAGACCGACGTACCGAACAACACGGCGTTGAACCATCGGGCAACCGTCACCGGATCACCCACAGCAGCCGCTCCGGCAAGAACCCAGGGCAGAGCAGGCGGGAAGAGCGACAACGGTGCACCGTTTAAGCCAACAACCCCGTCACCCCGGACAACGCCCCGTGCCGCAGCCAGGTAGTACGTGGAATCAGGGCTGATGTTGATACCGTAACGACGCGTGGCAACTAGCACTAGCGCACCGGCGAGAGCACCAAGAGCGCCAAGAAGACCAATCCGCCAGACCCCCAGCACCCGCACGCCAAGCCTCATCGATTGGCACCAGGACCAGATCCTCCCCAGAGTCCGGTCGCAGATATCTGCCACTTGATCCCCCAGCTCACTACGAAACAAGCTCGCCGATGCGACGGGATACCCACACCCCACCACGCTTGCAAGCCAATACCCGTATAGAATTAGCACGACGGCCTAGCGTATCCCCGCGTGCCCGTTCTGACGGCCACCAGCGGTCAATTACAGTCACTACTGGCCTCTGTCGCCGGGTAGCCGCAGGTCAGCATTCGGTTGGTCAAACACCGTGATCGCGGCCCAATCTTCCAAGCTGGCGATGCGGAATCGATGCCCGTCGCCCGCTCCACCCCGGAAATTTTGCGCTGACATGTACAAGCTCCCTATCGTGATTTGACGAGCAGGTCCACCTTGAGCGATGTCGCGGGCCCCCAACATGGAATCGCACGCGGACGTCATCGCGGGTGCACTAGCGAAAGTTACGACCGTGATGGCTTACCTCACCTGAAGTGGTGATAGATCCGCCAGCTGTAACGAACGCATGGCCTGGTTCGATATGCGCGGCAATCGCAGCCGCTAAATAGGGAATAATGCGGGTTCATGGCATAGCAACCACCGCATCGAGAGGTGATTAAAATGAAGCGGATCGTCATCATGACCGTGGCGGCAGCCGGGCTTATCATTGGCGCGGGCACCCGCGGCAGTGAATCCAGATTTTGGCCCAGGTAATAATCCAAAGGGTCCCCATGATCCGAGTGCATTGTGCCATCCGCCACGCCCAAATCTGAATTTTTCCTGTCTGCAAATGACGGCTGCCCAAAGCCGACTGGCCAAGCCAAGCTTCGGACGATCAGACCTGACTCGTGTGCGAACCCAGAAATGACGGCCTATCTTAGGTCAAGAATTCCCTGCCTTCGGCGACCCTTACTCTTGGCCTCAAGACTGAGCGCGAACGACGAGCGGTCAAGCAACAACAGCAGGTTCACAATCTGGAGGAGGATCAAGTAAAGGACGCGCAATGACACGGCTCACGATCATGCCCTGGCGGCCGAGTACACTGATGCCGAGGTCAAAGGCGCAGGTCGACTTTTGGAACCCCAAAGCCTACTCACGAGTACTCGATGGCTTCTGCCCACCGCCTGCCATATCATGAGCATTATGCCAATAATCCTATCGAGGCTGATCGCAGCGATTGAAGGCTCAGTCGCGACCAATGCGCGGACTGAAAACGCTGCGCTCAACGCGGGTGGTCAGCGCAGGGCACGCCTTCATCCAGAATCTTCGCCGCGGCCATTACGAGCTCGGTGCCGATGTCGACCCTAGGTATCAGCTTCCGGTGGTCTCCACCGAGTTCGCCCTCACCATCTGAATAGGGTGTCTACGCCGTTACATGTGGCTGCCTGCCTTCTAATGCAACAGACCCGGCCTGACACGTCGGCGAGCGGATGGCTACAGGTAGACGGTTGCAATGAAGGTGAGGAGCAGGCAGCCACCCAGCACCTGGAGTACCCGGTCGTTGAGAATGATCTGTTCGGGTTCGCCGCCGTTGCCGCCGTCGACGTCCATGGCGTAGCGCAGTATGGCCAGAGCGAAGGGCACTAGTGAGATCACCGGCCAACGGGAGTGATTGGTCTGGCTAAGCTGAAACGCCCACAAACCATCCGTTATGATCACCCCGGTGGCCGACAGCGTCCAGACGAAACGCAGATAGGAAGCGGTGTAACGCTCCAGCGACCTACGGATGTGCGCCCCGGTGCGCTCCGCGAGCTGGAGTTCTGCATACCGCTTACCCGCCACCATGAACAGTGCCCCGAATGCGGTCGTGAGCAAAAACCACTGCGACAACACAATCCCTGCTGCGGCACCGCCTGCGATCGCCCGCAACAAAAACCCGGACGCGACAATGGAGATGTCAACCACAGGCTGATGTTTTAGCCCCCAGCAATAGGACAGCTGCACCGCGAGATACACCACGGTGACTAACACCAACTCGACCGACGCCAGGAACGACAACCCTGCCGCGCTCACGAACAGCACAACCGCCACCGCCACCGCTATCCGCGGCGACACCAGCCCCGCAGCGATCGGACGGTGACACTTGGTCGGGTGCGCCCGGTCAGCGTCTATATCGTAGACATCGTTGACGAGGTACACCCCGGACGCAGCCAATGAGAACGCGACAAAGGCAATCCCAACTGCGGCCAGCACACGCGGCTCAAACAGGGTTCCACCAGCAAGCGGCGCCGCCAGCACCAAAACATTCTTTACCCACTGCCGGGGCCGCAGGGTACGGACCAACCCAGGCAGCGCACCACCGGCAAGTGGGGTGCCAGTCTCCCTCTGCCTCGGTCGACTGGTCGTCATCGCCGTCCTGCCCAGGGATCGCCGCGGAGCCGTCGCCGCATCCCAACGTGCTCTTCGTCGTAATTGTTGTCGGAATGTGACAGTGCCTTATCGGGCGGCGTCGTGTAGCCGACATTGCAGGCAATCGGGACGGTTCCCCTCATTCCTGTTTCATCGAATCCTGCGGCGATGTGTTACTGGTTTCTAGCCACTGACTGTCCTGATTGGGTGAGGTGCCTACCCTGCGGGCACCTTGAAGATGCGGATGACCGGACTGGTAGGGTCATCGAAGATTGCCACCTGAGGCAACTCTTGGAATAGCCGCTGGTAGGCGGCCGCGTCGGCGGGATAGGTCTTGGGTTGTTCGGTGAAGCGACCGTACATTCCCTCGCTGGCCACCACGTAGCCCCCGCGCGGTAGTGGGCAATCGACGACTCGTCCGCACGGAAGCACCTGGTATCGGGCCGGGTTGAGCCACGGGGCATAGGGCTCGATGAGGACGGTCGTGCCGGACGGCGTGCGCTCATCAAGCCAGTGCTGTGCGGCATTCCAGGTGGACGGTCCTGGATACGGGAGCCGAGCCACGGCTTCGACGACGAGCACCGCGACCGCGGTGCCGGCGGTGGCCAGCCCCACCGCTCGCTGATGATCCGCACACGTTGTCATCAGCGGTTCGATGGCCAGCGCGGCGAGCACCGCCAGCGGCGCCAGGACCAGCATGATCGTGCGGTCGTTGCGCACGGACTGCATGGCGACCACCGCACTGTAAATGACGGGGAAGCTACCGAGCACCACGGCGACGCGCCACCGCTGCCGGTCCCACACCGTGACCGCCACTACCGCAACGAGGGCCAGCGCAACCAGCAGCCCCTCGTGGGTGGCCAGGTAGCCCGCATAAAAACCGGGGGCGTTGCCGTCCATACCGGCGTGGCCGGTGGCGTAGTGCTGCCGCTCGAACTCCAGCCCCTTGAGAAACGCGGGGCGATCCAGCAGCGCATAGGGCGTGGTCGCCAGGAATGCCAAAACCGCGCATGCCCCCGCAAGGGGCAGTCCCGCTGCCGCTCGGCGAAAACCCGCGCGGTCGGTGGACCGCAGCAGCGCGGCGAAAATGACGGGGACGGCGACGAGCACCGCGGTGTACTTCATCGACGTCGCCAGCCCGACCGTCAGGCCGCTGACGGTGTAGGCCAGCCAGCTGCCCGATCGAAGCAGACGGACCGAGGCCAGCACTGCGACCGCGACGAGCAGCGCCGTAGGCATGTCCGGGGTGACGAACCGGCTGTGCGTGATGAGGGTGGGTGACAGGGCCAGCAGCATCGCGGTCACCGCCGCCGGAAGCACGCCAGTGGTGACACGGCGCGCCGTGACCCACCCGACGAGCACGACCAGGATGCCCAACGCGACGGTGACGCCGCGGTGGACCATGACCGCGGCTGGGGTTGGTGCGTAGGAGACACCCATCAGCGCACTGACTGGTGCTAGCTCGGCGAGCCCGGGGATCCAGCCCAGCAGCGGCCCGTCGAGGTGAAACGCGGCGTGCAGGTAGAAAAACAACGACGGGTAGTTGAAGAAATGCGGGTTAGCATCGCCGTTGGAAACCATCGCGTCGATGACCCGCAAGTTGACCGGCTCGTCGGGGTGGTGCATGTAGGGCAGGTCAGCAGTGAGCCCGACCATCCGGGGGACCAACGCGAGCAACAGCAGCCCGATACACACCCGCCGCGCCGGCACGGAGCGCCCGAGGCCGCGCAGGACAGGCGCTTGAGCCCTCCGCCCATTCCGGGCGCTGGCCATAGCCACCAGGGCGGCATTAACCTCGTCGCGTTGAGCCCCGATCACCACCCGTCGAGCCGGCTCACCGCGGCCCAACAACCGCGCCACCCCGGATCGAGTGGCCTGCCATGTATCGGTGGCCATCGACCCGACCACTATGGTCCCCACCGCACCGGCTAACGCTGCCAGCCTTTTCAGCATGGGCCCCCTCCCGCTAGCCGCGATACGGGCCAACCCAAGCCTTGGACCCCGCCGGACCGAAGCCAATGCACCCGCACCGGCCTCCACTACATCGACCTCTGCGGCCATTTAGTTTCGCGAAGCACGGGCAGCCATCACAGATGCTCTGGCAATCCCCTGGAACCGTAGAGACTCGGTTATGGTGATCTTGCAGTTCGGGTTGGTGTTCCGCGCCGCGCACCCGGTGGGGCAGGCTTTCGGCCTGCCCGCGGTGTGTGTCTGCCAGGGGCCGAGCCTGGCCGGGCCATAGATTGGGTGATGCCCAACCGGGCACAGGCCGCGCGGAACAGCGTGGCGGTGTACTCGCTGCCGCGGTCGGTGTGCATGATCACCCCGGCGATCTGCCCGCCGCGCACGGCGACCGTCATCGCTAACGAGCCGTAGGCCAGCTCGGCGTCGTGGTGCTCGCTTAAGGCGAACCCGAGGATGCGCCGGGAGCCCACGTCCAGCACGCTGGCCGGCTGCAGCGTGCCCTCGGCGGTGTCAATCTCGGTGCCATCGCCGAACCCGCGCTGATTCACCCGCCGAGCCGTGAAGTCGCGTTTGACCAGGTCCGGGGCGTGCCAGCGGCCCTTGCCAGGGCGGGTGGTGCTCCGGCGGTGCCGCGACGGTGTTCTGGCTGACCAGCCACCCCCTCTCGGTCAGGTCCGCGGTGATCCTCGGCGCGCCATAGGTGCCCCGGTGCTGAGCGAACAACGCCGCGATCAGCGCCGCCAAGGCCCGCCGCCGCGCCCGCCGCGGTGAGCCATCGCCATGACGCCACTTGTAAAACCACGCCTGGGGCAACCCAGCGCTCGGCACGCCACCGCATGCGGCACCCCGAACTCGGCCCTCTGGGCAGCGATGAACCCGGCCACGGCTACCGCCGACCCGTCGCGTCCTTGACCCAGAGGGCGACTGAGCGCTTGAGACCTCCGATGTCGCCAGCTTGTCAAGCGGCGTGCGGGACGGGTCCGGCGTGGCGTGGTTCGGCGTGTGGCAAGGCCTTGACCGGGTCGTAACGCTGGCTGGTGTGCAGGCAGTGGTGCAGCTGGCCGAGCATGCGGTTGAACAGGTGGCGCAGCGCGGCAGGATGCCCGTCACCGTGCTGGCGCCGGTGCAGGTAGTGCTCGCGAGTGGGTGAGGGCCGCGCTGCGGCGGTGAAGGCCCAGGAGTACCCGATCGCGGCGAGTCGGTTGTTTTTGGTCCGTCGGCGGGTCACGGTGCGGGACTTGCCCGAGGCCCGGGTGACCGGTGCCGAGCCGGCGAAGGCCTGGAGGGCGCAGTCATCGACGAAGCGCGTGCGGTCGTCGCCGATCTCGGCCAGCACGATCGCCCCGCTGATATCGGCCAGGCCGGGAAAGCTGGTGATGATCTCGTAATCGGGATGTTGGGTAAATGCCTCGATCACAGCCGCAGTGAGCTGGTCGACTGAGTCGCAGACCGCGTTGAGCGGCCGCTGCGGCGCAGCGCGGTCTCCACCTTGGCCTGGGAGAGCTGTAGGCCCTCTGCCGGGCTGGGGGCGATGGCCAGCACCGCGCGGGCGTCGCTGCTGGCCAGCTGGGTGCTGGACAACCTGCGCCCGGCGGCGAACGCGGCAAGAAAGCCGGGGTGTACTCCCGCAACCGAGCCCGCAGCTCTTGCACAAGCTTGGTGCGCCGCCATACCGCGTCCTGATAGGCACGCGCGAGCACGGTGATTGACCGGGCCAGGCCGCTATCGTCGGGCAGCATCCGGTGCAGGTGCGCAGGATGTTGGCTAGTGCCATCGCATCGACATGATCGCTTTCTTGCCCGAGATCGAGGTCCGCTGTCGATACCGAGCCACCGCCAGTGGATTGATCGGGTAGATTCGGCCGGCCGGTGGCGCGCAGCACCGCGATCAGCAGCCCCCGTGGCGTCTCGATCGCCACCGGGATCGGCTCGGCCTCGCTGTCACCGGCCGCGGCGAGCATCGCGGTCAGCTCCGCAACCCCATCCAGAGTCTCGTTGATCCGCCGCTTGGCGATCAGCTGGCCGTCATCCTCGACCAGCGCAATGTCCTGATGCCCCTCAGCCCAGTCAATCCCACAATACACCGCCACAGACGATTCCCCCCTTTGCCAGTAACCGGCTTCGTTCCGGTCCGAGGGACCGGTGGCACCGCGCGGCGACCTAATAGCAAGGCTCGAGGCCTGACCTCCGATAGAGCCGTTCGCGATCCCAGCAACCAGCAAGGGGCGTCGATTTCTCAGCGGAGAGCTCGCCGGCTCGGCACATCCGTCGACGTCACCCTGCAGGCGGGCTCGAACCACGACCGACCCTGGGCCACCACAGCGTCGGAGACGGGCCCGACACGCCGAGATGCGCCGGTCTCAAGCAAGAACCTCAATGGGCTAAGACATCACCAGACGTCCGCGACCTATCCAGGCCCGTCCTCCAACGAGACCTATTAGCACATCACGCTCCATGGCCAGCTCAGCGTTCTCCCGCCGCAGCTCACCGCGCTCATCCTCATCCAACCGCCCAGTACCGTCCTTGTCCCGACGATCCAGGGCCACTTCTCGGTGGTCGTGGAATGCGTCCTCCTCGGGCTACCCAAGTGCCGGCGATTCAGGGGGTGTGTGTGACCTCGCATTCGGTGGCCGTGTCGTTGGTGGTCGGGTCGGTGGTGGGGGTGTAGTAGCAGATGTCGTTGTTGCCGCCGCCGCCGTTGATGGTGTCTTTAGCGTTGTCGTTGGCGTTGAATTGGTCGTTGGCGTAGATGGTGTCGTCCCCGGGGTGGCCGAGCAGCGTGTCGGCGCCGGGGCCGCCGTAAATGGTGTCGCCGCTGCCTTCGCCTTCGACGTAGTCGTTTCCCTTACCGGCGTCGATGGTGTCCGCCCCGGGGCCGCCTTCGATACTGTCGGGGCCGTCGAAGCCGCAGATGATGTCATCGCCACCGAGGCCCTCGATGGTGTCCCCTTCGTTGGTACCCCAGATGGTGTCGGGGCCGTTGGTGCCCTTTATGTAATGGGGGCGTTTGTCGTTGTCGTTGGCGCCGCCGTCGACGATGGCGTTGGCGGGCGGGGTGCCCGGGTCCCTGGGGCATGGACTCGCTGCCTGCAATGATAGATTGTTGCCAGTGTTGCCGTGTGCGAGTGCCGGGATGGCGCTGGCAAGGGTTAAAGCTAACGCAGTGCAAACGGCTGCGGAAATTGTTCGTGCTGACATGTTGGGCCTTCCTCGTGTGGTTTAACGGCAGGCCCACCTTGACGGATGCCGCGGTCCCCGACGCGGGCTTTGCATGAGCATCATCGTGGGCGCAGTGGTAAGTGTTACGGTGCGGGCGACGTGGCCTTCAGTGGCTGATTCAGAATGGAAAGGCTGACTGTACGAATTTATTGCGCTATGGGGAGCCATCAATCTATCGATCAAAGGTGATGCGCAGCGGGAGGCGATGGAGAATGACCTAGCGCGGGTTTAGGTAAGTAGTCTTTTGATGGACTGAGCCTGTGGGGCTCGGATATTGGATTCTAGGCTTGACCTGCGGGTTTACGGTGCTCGGTGATCATGCTGTGACCCGGTACTCGCTGGTGAGTCCGCCGAGGATCGGTCTGCGGCGCACCTGGTGGTCGGTGAGGTTGATCACTGGTGGGAGCTGGGCGGCTTGGGTGGTCCAGGCCCCGGTCGGATGCGCGCTCACGCCGACCAGATGTACCCGGCGGGAGCCATGCTCGACCGCGATCAGGACGTAGATCCGCCTGAGCGAGATGGTGTCCACGTGCAGGAAGTCCACGGCGAGGACGGCCGGACCTTCTTGATCGCCGCTGCGGTGGGTGGACGCCCGGGTCGGCGGCGTGCGGTGTAGTCCCATTTCCGCGAGACAAGCT
>Ga0134128_10008001_pt1 | contig 12729 bp, 14 predicted proteins | sample KB31754_FD_96462 | JGI IMG/M metagenome (GOLD analysis project Ga0134128, IMG submission 96462) | Terrestrial soil microbial communities with excess Nitrogen fertilizer from Kellogg Biological Station, Michigan, USA - KB3-175-4 | ecosystem: Environmental > Terrestrial > Soil > Unclassified ...
AGAAGCGATTGGTCATCGGATCGTCCACGGCGGTCCGCGTTACAGACAGTCCCTCCGCATCGATGACGCGGTGCTGCGGTACCTCGAGACCATCACCGACCTGGCCCCGCTGCACCTGCCCGCCGCGCTGGCGGGCGTCGCCGCGGCACAGGATCTGCTCCCCGACGTGCCCGGCGTCGCATGCCTGGACACCGCCTTCCACGCCGGCATGCCGCCTGCCGCGTTCACCTATGCGATCCCGGAATCGTGGCGTGAGCGCCACGGGATCCAGCGATTCGGCTTTCATGGGTTCTCGCACTCCTACGCCGCCCGCCGCGCCGCGGAGATTGTGAAGCGGCCGGCGTCGGACCTGCGGATCGTGACCTGCCACCTCGGTTCCGGCGCCTCGCTCGCCGCGGTCGAGGAGGGACGGTCGGTCGACACGACCATGGGCTTCACGCCGCTCGAAGGCCTGGTGATGGCCACCCGGTCCGGCACGCTGGACCCCGGGATGCTTCTATGGCTGCAGCGCCACGCCAGGATCGGCGAGCCTGAGCTGACGGAGGCGCTGGATCGCCAGGGAGGGCTGAAGGCGCTCGCCGGCACCGGTGACATGCGCGAGGTCCTGAGGAAGCTGTCCGCCGGCGACGAGAAGGCCAAGCTTGCGTTTGACGTCTACATCCATCGGCTGCGCGGTTCCATCGCGGCCATGGCGGCCGCCATGCACGGGCTGGACGCGCTCGTATTCACGGGTGGAGTGGGGGAGAATGCGGCGCCGGTCCGCGCGGCAGCGGCGGGAGGCCTCGCCTTCATGGGCGTGGAAATCGACCCGGCCCTGAACGCGACAGCTCGCGCCGATCTCGACGTCAGCGCCCCCGAGGCGCGGGTGCGCACGCTGGTGGTGAAAGCCCGGGAAGATGTGGAGGTCGCCCGCGAGGTGCGCAGGGTCCTCGAAGCACCTAGGTAGCGCCCCGCAAGCGTTCGTTCCCTGTACATGGACACCTCCCGATTGACGAAAAAGGCTGCGCAGGCAACGGATGACCTCAAGGCCGTCTCGACGATGCTGCGCGAAAAGTCGGCCGACCTCCTGAAGCGGTCAGCCGACCTCGCGGACCGCTCGCCCGTGGTGCTGCGTCAGCGCCGGTCGGTGTGGCGGTCCGGCACCCTCTGGTTTGCCGGCGGCATGGCGGTCGCGGCCGCGCTGACCTATTTCTTCGACAGCCAGCGGGGAAGCGCCAGGCGCCACATGGCCTACGACAGGCTGACGGCGGCCGGGCGCGATCTCAAGCAATGGGGTGGCGGCAAGGCAAGGCATGTCCGCAACCGGGCGATGGGGACGATGGCAGAGATGCGGGGACCGGAGGACCGAACCGAGGTTCAGGGCTCGTCCCGGTACTGACGCTTGCCCGTCGACGGGTCTTCGTAGACCCGGGTCATCTTGCCTGAGGTCGGGTCCCGAAACACCTCGCCCGTCGGCTTGAAGGAGCCGCGTTCGACTCCGCGATAGCGGCGATCCCAGAGGAAGTAGCCGGCGATCGCAAACACGACCGCGCAGGCGAAGACCACGAGCTGCAGGGTCATGGCGCGCTGCGCTCGACGATGGCCGCCGTACCGTAGGCGACCACCTCGGTCATCGTCTGGCCCATCTCCGACGAGTCGAATCGCATCATGACGACCGCGTTGGCGCCCATGGCGCGAGCGTTCTCGACCATGCGGTCGATGGCATGCCGGCGGGTGTCCTCGACCAGGCGCGTGTACTCGACGATCTCGCCGCCGGCCAGCGAGCGCAGGCCGGCCATCACGTTGCCGCCGAGGCCACGGCTGCGGACGACGACCCCGAACACCTGGCCCAGGGCCTGCTTCACCTCATAGCCTGCGGGCCGCTCGGTGGTGGTGACCAGGACGGGCTGCTGCGACATCGGCGCTAAGTCTGACCCGCCTCGGTACGAGCTGTCTGCTCGACCGGCTCCATCCGGATCCAGGTGCCGGCAGCGATGAAGATCGATGCCACACGCCCGTCGGGCAGCCTGCGGAAGGTCGCGTGCTCGCCCGATTCTCGGACCCCCCGTTCGATGACGAAGACGTCAGGGTCCTGGGTCGGAGCCAGTGTTGGGCGCCAGGCGGCAACCTCGGGATCGACGATCGTCAGCTTGCCATCGCGCCACTCGACGCGGCGGGTGAGCCCGAGCTCGGCGTCGAAGTAGACGCCCAGCAGTGGCCGGAACGCCGGCGGAGTCGTCGGCGGGGCTTCGATGGACGGCGGCAACGCCGCGGCCGCCTCCCGTGCGATCTCGGCGAGCTCCATCGACAGAAGCGAGGCGTCCGCCAGCCCGTTGAGGAGGACGACCGCGCCGACCGAGTGCCGGGGCTCGAAGCAGACATTCGAGCGAAAGCCGTGCAGCGCGCCGGAGTGCTGAACCCACGTCACATCGCCACGGCGGACCGCGTACCACGCGATACCGAACGCCTCGGTCCATGTGTCGTCTGCGAGGTAGCGAGGGCGGTGCATCTCGCGAAGCGTGTCGTCGTCGCGGAACTGATACGACAGCCAGCGTGCGAGGTCCTGGACGCACGACCACAGGCCGCCCTCGGCTCCGATGCTGGGAGGGGTGGACGAGACCTCGAGCTCGTCGGAGGTGAACCGGCCGCCGTAGCCGGTGGCGCGCCTCGACTGCAGGCCTGCGGGCAGCGGCTCGAACGCAGTGCTTACCAAACCGAGCGGATCGAGGATGTTGGCGCGAATGTAATCGGTGTAGGGAACGCCGGACGCGCGGGCGACGATCTCCCCGAGCAGCTGGAATCCGAGATTGGAGTACTTCTGCTGGCTGTTGGGCGGTATCGCGGCGCGGATCTCCGCCGCGCGGGCGAGGTTGTCCGCCACCGACGCCTGGTAGCGAACCTTGCGCCAATCGGTGTCAGGCGGCTCGCTCTGCAGGCCCGATTCGTGAGACAGAAGACGCCGGATCGTGACGTCCTCCAGGTCCGCCAGTTCGGGGATGTGGCGGCCGACCGGATCGTCCAGGCGGAGCTTGCCTTCGTCGCGCAGGCGCATGACCGCGGTCCCTGTGAACGTCTTGGTGATCGAGGCGATCCGGTAGAGCGTGGTCGCGTCCGGCGCGCGCCGCGACTCTACGTCTGCGTAGCCGAGCCCCGCCTCCCAGACAAGCGTGTCGCCGTGCACGACACCCACCGCCGCCCCAGGCAGCCGGTGCTCCTTGACAAAGGAGGCAGCCACGGCCTCGAGCCTGGTCCCGATGCCGGCGCCTAGCGAGCTCACGTCAACAACTATCCTGCAAGTTGACTACACATCTGGAGGTGGACATGGCTGCGGTAAGTCGAGCCGACGTGACATGGGAAGGCGACCTGATGAGCGGTAAGGGCCGCGTCAAGGTCGCGAGCGGTACGTTTCCCGAGTTTCCGGTCACGTGGGCCAATCGGGCTGAGCGAACACACGGCACCAGCCCAGAAGAGCTTCTCGCCGCGGCCCACGCGGCGTGCTTTTCGATGGCTTTCTCGAACGGTCTTGCCAAGGCGGGCCATCAGCCGGAACGGTTGAACACGACGGCCGAGGTGGAGTTCGTGCCGGGCAGCGGGATCACGGCGATCACCCTGACGGTGAAGGGACACATCCACGGCCTCAGCGACGCCGAGTTTCAAAAGCTCGCCGCCGAGGCGAAGGATGGCTGCCCGGTCTCCAAAGCGTTGAAGGGGGTCGAGATCCGGCTCAAGGCGGAGCAGGACCACGTGCACTAGCTGCTCCGGCTAGCGGCGCTCCTTGCCCGTCACCTTCGGGAAGTCGATCATCCCCTGCATACGCAGGTCGTGCAGCTGCCGGCTAAGCCAGCGGCGCGGATTCTTGACCTGCTTGCCGCCGTCGACGTAGTCCCAGCATCGGCCCGTCGTATCGCGCGCGATCAGGACGAGGCACTGCGGCTCGAGTTGCCGCTTCCACGCTTTGACCACGAACGGCAGCGAGATGCGACGCGGCGGCGCCTTGTCCGGAAGTGTCAGCTCCCCACCGTAGAGCTCGTCGGAGACATGGACGATGATCCCTCCGGCGGTCAGCGTTCCACCGAGGTTTTCCACCTCGAGCTCGACCGATTGCCCCGGCGAGGCCTGGCCGAAGACGATGTTCGGCACCGGGCGAGTCGCCGAGTCGAAGCGCTTCATCGCCCTTCGCACCGACCAGTCGGCGCGGGTGGCGAAGAACGCCGCCCAGACGGCGGCCGCGGCGGCGATAAGGACGAGGACCTGCTCTGTGCTCACTGCTTCTCTCGCTTGACGTCTCGATCGCCCGTATCCGGCGCGGCCCGGAAGCGCCGCGCGTCGTAGGCGCGGAACGCAGGCAGCATTATCGCCGCCACGACGCAGCCGATCACGCACAGCACGCCACCTGAGACGACCGACACCCGCACGCTGAACAGCGAAGCCACCAGCCCGGCTTCGAAGTTGCCCAGAGCCGGGCCGGACGTGTAGCTGATCATCTCGATCCCCGCCAGCCGGCCGCGAAGTGAGTCGGGGATGGTCTGATTCCAGATCACCGACCGGAAGACTCCGCTCATCATGTCGGCGGCGCCGGCCAGCGCCAGGAAGAAAAGCGCGGCCGCCAGGCTGGGCGCCAGGCCGAATCCGATCACCGCAAGGCCCCACGCGGTGGCGGCCACGATGACGCCCATGCCGTGGCGCTGGACGCGATTGGTCCAGCCGCTGGTCGCGGAGAAGAGAAAGGAGCCGATGGCGGGCGCCGCGTAGAGCAATCCCAGCACCTTGGCCCCGCCAAGGCCCTCCGCGATGGCGGGAAACAGCGCAAACGGCATCCCGAAGAACATGGCCACCATGTCCACCGCGTAGGTTCCGATCAGCTCCTGCCGGCTTCTCGCGTAGCGCACGCCCTCGACGACGCGGCGGAGGCTCGGCCGCTCGGCGTCCACAGGAGGCGGCACCGCGCGCATGAGCAACAAGCAGGTCAGCCCGACCACGAACGTGCCGACGTCGAACAGATAGGTCACCGGCAACCCGAACGCCGCCACCAGCACCCCGCCCAAAGCGGGCCCGAGGATCATGCCCAGGGTCCCGCGGATGCTGCCCAGCGAGGCGGCGGCCGCCAGCTCGCTGCGCTCGACGAGGCGGGGGATCATCGCGTCCAGCGACGGACGCTGGATCGCATCCAGCACGCCCCAGGCGGTGGAGATGGCGAAGAGCAGCCAGACCTGCGGATTCGCCAGGGCGGCGTTGCCGGCCAGGATCAGGCTGCACACCATCAGCGCGGCCTCCGAGAGCAGGACCAGGGTGCGGCGATCGCGTGCGTCGGCGAGAGCGCCGCCCACAAAGGCGAAGACGAGGATGGCGCCGAACTCGAGGACGCCCAGGACCCCGACCAGGAGCACGCTGTGGGTCAGCGCGTAGACCTGGTACGGAAAGGCCACGGTGGTGACCATGGAGCCGAAGAACGAGACGAACCGGCCGATGAAGAGCAGGCGGAAGTCGCGGTGGCGGCGCAGCGGCGTGGTGTCGACCGTCGCCAGATGCCACCAGCGGCGGCGCACGGCGGCGGGCAGTGGTTCGGATTCGTCGTCCTGGGGAATCATTGAGGCGTCCAGATATGTTGGAGGGTCAGATGGAGAAAGCCACTTTCGCAGGCGGTTGTTTCTGGGGCGTCGAGCACCTGTTCAACCAGGTGCCAGGGGTCATCGAGGCGGTTTCAGGCTACGAGGGCGGGACAGTCTCTAACCCGAGCTACGAGCAGGTCTGCACGGGTCGCACCGGTCACGCGGAGGCGGTCGAGGTCAGCTACGACCCCGCGAAGGTCACCTACGACGAGCTGTTGAACACGTTTTGGAACCTGCACGACCCCACCACCATGAACCGCCAGGGCCCGGACATGGGCCACCAGTACCGGTCCGCGATCTTCTTCCACAACCCGGAGCAGGAGAAGGCCGCGCGCGCCTCCAAAGAGGAGGCGCAGAAGTACTTCGACCGCAAGATCGTGACCGAGATCGTGCCGGCCACGGACTTCTGGAGGGCGGAGGACTACCACCAGCGCTACTTCGAGAAGCACCCTGGGCATTACTCGTGCCACTTCATCAGGGGCTGGGTGCCGGGTGCGACGGAGGCGTCTAAGAAAGCTTAGGGTTCGGTCCCCGGCCGATATGCTTTCCGGCCAGTGCGCTGCGACCACTGCGCCCACGACGTGCCGGACGGCGTGTTCTGCACGCGTTGCGGAGCTCACCAGGGCACTACCGGTGAGCTAGGCGACGCCCGGCTGCGCGAGCATCGCTACGCGGCGCATCCGAACGAGCACGTCGTCCAGCCGTCCATGTTCACGACTCTTTTTCCGCACCTCGGTCAGCACAAGGTGCATGAGTTCCGATGGGCCTTCGTGGTCGGCCTGGCCGGGATCGTCGTCTTGTGGGTCGCGGGTCTGATCACCGCCGCCATCCTGGTCGCGACGTTCCTGGTTCCCGTCCTGTACCTGATCTACCTCTACGAGGCCCAGGTCTACCGCGACGAGCCGGCCGTCGTACTCGGTTTCACGCTCGGCGGCGGCGCCGTCGTCGGGCTGATCGTGACGCTGGTCGAGCGCGCTGTGTTCAACCCCTATTCCAACATCGGCAACCCGCTGCACCCGGCCGGGATCGACGTCGGCGCGGTCCTGTTCCTCGGCCTGCTGGTGCCGGTGGCGCAGGAGGTGCTGAAGCCGTTGCCAGCCCTCTTCTTGACCAACCGCGCTCAGTTCCCGGAGACGGTGGACGGCCTCGTGTTCGGCGTCGCGGCGGGGCTTGGGTTCAGCGTCGCCGAGTCGCTGGTTGCGTTCTCGACCGCGCTCACGACGCTGCCGCCGCACCTCACGCCTGGAACCTGGATCTATGACCTCACAACGCTGGCTGTCTTCCAACCCCTGCTGCAGGGAAGCGCGACTGGGATGATCGTCGCGGCCATCTGGCGGTTCCGCCGCGGACGGCTCGGCGGGAGGGAGATCGGGGGCATCGGCATGGCCCTGCTGGCGCACGTCGCGTTCTCGCTCGGCACCCTTCTTCTGAAGGATTCGTCCGCGAACGCGCTCTTCGTCCTTGTCTGGCAGGCGGTCGTCGTCGGCGCCCTGCTCATCTACGTCCGGTACGTCCTGCACCACTCTCTGATGGAGGAGGCAGCCCACATGGGGTTTGCCGAGACCGTGTGCCCCAACTGTCACAGTCACATCGTCGCGTCTGGCTTCTGCCCGAACTGCGGCGTCGCCCTGACGGCAGCGCCGGGCACCATCAAGCGGGCGCGCAAGCCGGTGGCTGAGCCGTCGGGACGGGCCTGATGGCTGTTACGTGCGCCCGATGCGGCAACCAGAACCCGGACGGCAACGCCTTCTGCCAGGTATGCGGCGCGCAGCTCGCGGCTCGTCCGCAACCATCGGCGGTCGCGGCGCCGCCTTCCGCTCCGGCTGGGCCGCCGGGGTACCTGCCGCCGCCGCCGGCGGCACCTCCGCCGGGGTACGCGCCCGGCCCTCCGGCAGGGATACCACCGGCCGACGGTGGGGCCGACCGGCTACCAGAGCCCGTACTACGCGCCCTCAGCGCCGGGCGTGCCCGTCCACCGCACGCCCTGGATGATGATCATCGCCGGCGTCATCGGGCTGATCGTCTTGATGGCAGGGTGCGGCACCGCCCTGGCGGTGATCGGCAATCGCTCCAGCTCCGGGAGCAACAACAATTCCGGCGCCACGCTTTCGGACCTGCCCAGCCCGAGCCCGGCCGTGACGCCTACACCGATCGCCTCGCCGATCTCGACGCCCTCCACCAATCCTTCGGGCGTCGCGACAGAATCCAATGACGGGCTCACGATGCCGGTTCCCGCTGGATGGAGCGTAGCCAGCAGTGACAGCGAATCGATCGTGCTCACCGATCCGAACAGCGAGGGTTCCGTGACAGCGGCCAGCGGGACCTCGTCACCGGCGCAGACCGCGGTGGAGAACAAGACGACCCTCGACGACTACTTCAAGCAGAACTACCCCGACACGCGTCTGTGCCCGGGGACATCGGTCGTGAACTCGAGCTTCAATGGGGCCAAGGGCGTGTCGTGGGCGCTGTGCTTCACACTGACGGCCGGCGGGCATGCGGTCGCTGCCGCAGCATCCCTGTTCACCGGCGCCAACAGCAGCGGGAGCGTGTACTACGTGGTGATGATCGTCACGCGGCAAGACAACTTGAAGAACTACATCGCCGAGGCCAAGCCGGTGCTGACCGGCATCCACTGGAAGTTGAGCTAGAAGGGAAGTCCCCCCTCCGGTCTGGGTGCCTTCGGCGCCGAGACCACCTCCCCCGGCAAGCGGGCGGGAGACGGGGTAGGGGCCGCTAGGGGTCGGCCCCTACCATCGGGGAAAAGGCCCGAGGTGGCATCGGGCGCCACAAGGAGCATCTCGCCGCCGGCTGAGAGTGACCTGAGACGAACCTTGGAGTTCGCTCAGACGGTCTTGGCGAGGGGCAGCGCGACCTCGAACGTGGCGCCGCCGCCGTTCGTCTCCCGAACCTCGACCTTGCCGCCGTGCGCGACCACCACGGCGCTGACGATCGAGAGGCCGAGACCCGCGCCGCCGGAGTCGCGGCTGCGGCTGGGGTCCGCCCGGAAGAAAGGCTCGAAGATCCGCTCCCGGTCCTCGGGCTTGAGTCCCGGGCCGTGATCGGCCACCGACACCCGCGCGGTGCCGTTGGTGGTCGCGACCGCGATCTCGATGGGTGTGGCCGAGGGCGTGTGCACAAGTGCGTTGCGGACGAGATTGCCGACGACCTGCCGCAGACGGGTGTCGTCGCCGCTGACCATGACAGTGTCCGGCGCCTGCAGGCTGATCTCTCTTTGTGGCGCCACCACTCGTGCGTCGGCGGCGGCGTCCCGAGCGATCGCCTGCAGGTCGACAGGCTTGGACTCGATCGGCCGGCCCTGGTCGAGCCTCGCGATCAGCAGCATGTCGTCGACAAGCGCCGACATGCGAACGGACTCCTCTTCGATCCGGCGCCGTGCCAGGCTCGCGTCCTCCGGCGATTCGCCAGCGCCCCGGCGCAGCATCTCCGAATAGCCACGGATCGAGGTCAACGGCGTGCGCAGCTCGTGCGACGCGTCGGCGATGAAGCGACGCAGCCGCTGCTCGGACGCGGTGCGGTGCGCGAATGCGCTCTCGATCTCGGCCAGCATGGCGTTGAGCGCGAGCCCGAGGCGCCCGATCTCCGTCAGCGGCGTCGCAGGCTCGACCCGCCGGCTGTAGTCGCCGGCCGCGATCTCGCCTGCCACTGAACCCATGCGCTGCAGCGGCCGCAGACCGACGTTGATGATCGCGAAGGCGAGGATTGCCGTCGCGATGACGATGCCAGAGCCGATGGCGAGCTCGAGGAAGAGGAGTTGGCCGAGCGTCACATCGACATCGGTCATCGGGATCGCGAGCACGACGATGTCCCCATCGAGCGAATCCTCCGGCCAGTACGTCATCCGGAAGTGCTCGATGTCGCCGGTGCCGGCCACGGTGAACGGTTTCACCGGCGTGTCAGTGGCGTGAGATGGATAGCTGTGCGGCAGGAGCGGTCGGGCCGAGGAAGGTGTGCTGCCAAAAGGCGTCGACACCTTGGCGTCGACGACGTCGTCGCCGCGAATCCGTTCGACGACGGTGTCGGTGGGGAATCGCGTCGGCGAGGGACCGCCTCGCTGGGAGCCGTTCAGCGCGGCGGTTGCCTCAACCCGGCCGCCGGTCAGTTGAGCGTCCAGGCGGCTGAGCAGCGAGTTTTCGAGAGTCAGGTACGTCGCCACCCCGGACGCAGCCAGGCCGATGATGACCAGCGCGATCACTCCGACAAGGAGTCGGGTTCGCAGCGACATGGTCATTTTCTGGGCGTTCGGAGAACGTATCCCACGCCGCGCACGGTCTGGATCAAAGGCGGGTCGAACTTGTCGACCTTGCGCCGCAAGTAGCTGATGTAGGTCTCGAGCACGCTCGCGTCACCGCCGAAGTCGTAGTGCCACACGTGGTCGAGGATCTGGGTCCGCGTGAGCACGCGCCCCGCATTGATCAGGAGGTAGCGGAGCAGCCGGTATTCGGTGTTCGTCAGCTCGACGACATGGCCGTGGCGGCGCACCTCGTGAGCCTCGTCGTCGAGCTCGAGGTCGGCCAGAGCGAGCCTGCCGGTCTCGCTCCCATTGCCGTGCCGTCGCAGGACGACGCGCACACGGGCCATCAGCTCCTCGATGCTGAAAGGCTTGGTGACGTAGTCGTCGCCGCCGACCGTCAGGCCATGGACTTTGTCCTCGGTCGCGTCTTTGGCAGTCAGGAAGATGATCGGCACCTTCGCGCCGGAGCTGTTCAGCCGCTTGAGCACCTCGATGCCGTCGATGTCCGGCAGCATCACATCGAGAATCACGAGCGAGGGCGCGAACTGGGAGACCGCCGAGATCGCGGCCCGGCCGGTCGCCGCGGTCTTGACCGTGAAGCCTTCATAGCGGAGCGCCATGGCCACGAGCTCCGTGATGTTCGGCTCGTCGTCGACCACGAGCACACGGGCGCCGTCCTTGCTCATGACAGGCATGCTGATCTCAGTTTCTGGGAAATTGCTCAGAGATTGTTGGGGACGCGCTTCGAGTCGCCTTGGGGCCAGCCGCCAACGCAGTGGGCGCCGCCATCGCGATCGACGAGCCGGGCGACAAGGCCGGGCGCGATCTGTTCATACGCCGGTGGCGGCGGATCAACCGCCGGATGCGCAAAGCCGCCCACCACCGACAGCGGGAGGTCGTGGCTGGCTGGCGGCCGTTCATCAGCAGCGACGGCCTCGTGGTCGAGCTAGGGGTGACGACGGTGAGCGGCACCCCGTAGGTCAAATTCGGACCGGCCCCGCAGCCTCATGTAACCCTGCCGCGCTCCCGGGCGGAGGGCGGCTGGTCCCGTACCCGAGAGGTCTCGTTTGAGCGCGTCCTCAGTCGGCACGGACGGCAAAGCCCGACCACATCGGTAGTCATCGCCCAGGCCCGAGAGGTTCGCACTGACTGCTCAAGCCTTCCGTTTCGAGTGAAGTGCCCCCGGAGGGAATCGAACCCCCGACCTTGACGTTAGGACCGTCCTGCTCTATCCCCTGAGCTACGGGGGCAAACCGTGAATGAGGCCCTATTTTCTGCGCTCCGCGGGCGCGGTGTTCGGATAGTCCGGACGAAGCTGCGCGATCTCGCGTTCCAACCTCGGATAGTCCGGACTATCCGGGGGGTGGGGTGGCCTATCGCCCTGAGTCTACTGGCCCGACCAGGTGGTGCCCGGGATCGGCATGTACGGCATGGGGTCCATCAAGGCGTTGTTCACACGCAGCTCGAAGTGGACGTGCGGGCCAGTCGAGAAACCGGTCGAGCCCTCCAGCCCGATCACCTGTCCACGTGACACGCTGTCGCCGAAGCTGACCTTGGTCGCCAGCAGGTGTCCGTACAGAGTCTCGATGCCGGCGCCGTGGGCGATCACCACGTAGTTGCCGTAGCCCGACGCTGTGTGGCCGACCGCGACCACGACCCCGTCGGCCGCCGCCATCACCGGCGAACCGATCGTGGTCGAGATGTCGATGCCGGTGTGGAAGTGCTGGTACGGGCCGAGCGGCGGTTCGAGGACGAGCGTTGTGGGTCCGAAGACCTGGGTGATCCTGAATGAGGCGAGCGGCCAGGACAGCGCCAGCCCTTGGATCGGCTTCCCCACGGGCAGCTTGCCGCTGAGCATCGTGACGCCTGTGCCGACCTCTGCCTGCGACCACGCTGTCTGGTACGAGCGCAGGATGAGGTCGCGCTCCTGGGCCTCGAGCAGCTGCGCGAGGGTGTTGGCGACGTCGGGCGCCTGATTGGTCAGGTGGGCCTTGGCGCCGCGGAGCTGGGTCATCAGGCTTGCGAGGTTGCCGCTCACCACGTTCTGCCGGCTCAGCACGTCCTGGAGCGAGCTCAGGTTCGCGTTGAGAAGATCGAGCGTGTTGCTCTCCCGGTCCAGGTCCTTCTGGTGCGCATCGCGGTCGGATTGAAGCTTTACGAGGTCCGACTGCAGCCGCTCCTGCAGCGCGTGCGCGCGCTGGCCGGCGACAATCGCATCCGCTGTCGCGATCATCGCGTCATGGAGGTTGCCTGTGCGCGCAACCATCATCCAGAACGATGTGGGCTCTCGGTAGAGGAGGCGCGACATCGCTGCCAGCTCCTTCTGCTCGACATCGATCCGCGCTTGTGTATCGGAGATCTGCTGCTCGAGCTTGGCGATCTCCTGCTCGAGGTTGGCGATGAGCGACTCCTGACCGGAGATCTCGGTGCTGAGCGAGTTCTCGATGGACGCGAACTGGTTCAGCGTCAGCGACAGTCGCTGCTGGGCTGTCAGCGCCCGGGCGATGTCTCCACCGAGGCGTGTCCGCAGCGAGTCGTAAGCAGCCTGGTTTGGATCCACCGGAGGGGTGCCGCACGTGAGCCTTCCGCTCGAGGCGACTGAAGGGCTTGGGCACGGAGACGGCTCGGTCGCTGCGGCGCCCGAGGCCTGAAATGACAGGACACCGCCTGTGACGACGAGCGCGACCAGGAGCCGTTTCACGCCTGGGCCTTGCGGAAGCCTAGGGACGCCGTTGCGGCACCGAGCACGAGGCCGGCGGTGATGACAGCAGCTAGGACGTAGCGCACGACAGTGGCATCCACGCCCGGCAGGACCTGGACATAGACCGCCGACTCGAACTGGATGGCCAGCAGGTAAGCACCCGCGACCACGGCCGCCGCCAGGGCCCC
>Ga0134128_10008002_pt1 | contig 12729 bp, 13 predicted proteins | sample KB31754_FD_96462 | JGI IMG/M metagenome (GOLD analysis project Ga0134128, IMG submission 96462) | Terrestrial soil microbial communities with excess Nitrogen fertilizer from Kellogg Biological Station, Michigan, USA - KB3-175-4 | ecosystem: Environmental > Terrestrial > Soil > Unclassified ...
ACCAGCCGCGGAAGCAACGGCGGCCATACGGGCCGGTGTGAAAGCCGGGCGGGCAGTTATACAGCGGGCGGCAGCCGCCATAGGGACCGCGGTGCCAGCCCCATCCGCAGCCGCCGGCCACCTGGATGATGACGGCATCGCCGGCGGCGACCGGCGCGATGGGTGCGAGAGGCATGGCCTGCGAGCCGGTCGTCGCGAACAGACCGAGGCAGAGCGCAAGAGCAGAAGCAGCAAGGAGTTTCATGGACCGTTCCTTTCCTTTCGGTTTCCGCGACACGGGCGGTTCGTCCCCGGTACGCCAGATCGCACGGAGAGTTTTGCGCTCACGCGGTGAACGGCGGCTGAACTGTGGTGGTTAAGGCAAAGGCTTACGAAGATTTCATGATGGCATTCGTCATTGTCGCGCGCGCGAACCTCGTAGGGTGGGCTAAGCGAAGCGAGCCCACCGTCACCATTCCATGCTTGAAATGGTGGGCACGCTTCGGCCTTCGCTCGTTGAGCTACCGCGGACGTGACCGCTTTGCCCACCCTACGCGACTAACGCACGCTCATTCTTGGTTGCCGCGAATGTGGCGAGCCGCAAGCGCGGGGGGTTATGGATTCCGGGCCCATCGCTATGCGATGTCCCGGAATGACAGGGAGAGCTAACCGCCAAACTCCTGCGCCAGCACGAACATCTCGCGCGTGCGCGTGACGTCGGGCCAGTCGCGATTGAAGTCGGCGACCAGGCGCTTCAAATCTTCGCCCTTCATCGCGCGATCGAGCGAAGCTTCGTCGGCGAACTCATAGGTTGCCTGGTGCAGCGAGGGATCGGTGGTGCTCCAGAGCACGCCCCATGATCTGGTCGCGTCGGGCAGATGCTCCTTCTGATACCAGGTATCGAACGCCTTGCGCTTGGCGGGATCGGTGACGGTGGCGCGAACGACGAAAAAGGCTGATGGCATGTCTTCCTCCGTGCATCTAGAACGTGAACTGTTTGCCGACGGCAAGCGGCGCCAGCGCGTCCGGAAACGCGTTGGCCAGCGCCGTCATGGCGCGCCAGCCGGTGCAATGGCCGGCGGCGATGGTCTTGAAGCCGTGCTCCTTCAGCGCCTCGACCGTCTCGGGGATGATCGCCTCGTTGACGCCGGACAGATGCAGGCCGCCCATCACGGCATGCATCGGCAGGTCCGGAAAGGTCGCACGCGCGTGCCGGCATACATTGACGATGCCGGCATGCGAGCAGGCCGAAAACACCACCAGTCCCTTGCCCGCGACATTGACGGCAAGCCAGCGTTCGTCCACCAAGAGTTCATCCGGCTCCCAGCCGCTGGCCGTGCGCCTGACCTGTCCGGGAAGCCCGCGCTCGAAACCGGAGATGCGAGGAATCTCGCCCGAGACATAAAACAATCCGCCGAGCGGCGCCTGCGGCTCGGTCGTCACGACCATCTCCGCGCCGAAATCAGAAAGCTCCTGGACACTGGGCACGTCGTCCATCCGCCGCACATTACCGTTGGGCGCGCGCATGCCGCGGGTGACGAACATGCCGGGATGGGCATAGAAAGGCACCTTGCGGCCGCCGTTGAGGCCGCGGATCTTGGCGAGCGCGAGCAGCATCGCGCCGGCATGGTCCCAATGGCCATGCGAGAGCACGATGCTCTCGACCGCGCCGAGATCGACGCCGAGCCGCGACACGTTGCGCTCAAAGGCATAGTCCTCGGGGCCGGAGTCGAACAGCACGGTATGGGTCTTGCCGCCGCGGTGAACCGTCACCAGGCATGAGAGGCCATGCACGGCGCAGCACAGGCACCGCGCCGAGCCCGTGAGGCCGCGCCGGCCGAGAAAGGCCATCTCGCCTTCAACGAAGGCAGGATTCGACGACAGTCCGTCGGTGACGTTGTCGGCGAGAATGCGGATTTCGACTTTTTCGACGGCTGCGAGCACGGACGCATCTCCCTTTATTCCTTACCCTATTGAACAGGGAGGCAGTCTGTCGAGCCCGACGCAACCGGGCACTACACCGGCATCGTCCGCTTTTGATGGGCCCGGCCCTTGATGGCGGCGGCTTCGCTGTGTCCCGCGATCACGCGCACGCCTTCGTCGATCCGCGTGACGATGTTGTCCGGCGTGCAGGACTGCAGGAAAGCGACGCCGTTCGTGCGGCATGCGGCAAGGATGCGGTCGCGCGCTTTTTGCATCTCCGGCGGGAAAGGCTCGCGCGGAATGGTGCGGTAGCCGAGCGAGAGACTGAGGTCACCCGGGCCGATCTCGGCAAATCCGAGCCCCGGCACCGCGATGATCTCCTCGCAATTGGCGACACCTTCGGGGCTTTCCAGCTTCACGCCCAACAGCAACTCGCCCTTCGGATTGAGCGGCCAGGGATCGCAGCGGTCCATGTAGTCCTCGGTCGACAGGCCCCAGACCGGCGCCGCCGTGCTTTCCGATCCGCGTCCCCTGGTGCCGATGCCAAGGAGCTTTCGGCCGTTGGAGTCGGTGCCGCCATCGGTCGCCCGCCGCGCTCCTTCCATCCGCGCCAGCGGCGACGGGATCCTGGGATCGACGCCGATCGTGTTGTGCGGATAGCGGCAGGATTCCACGAAGGCCCGCACCGCGTCAGCGCTCTCCGCCTGGCACAACAGGATGCCATGCACCCCGCGCCCGAGGAGCTGGCGGAATTGCCAGGCGTTGGTGCGCACATGAATGGCGTCGATGCCGTTGACCGGCGCCTCGACGATCACGGTCGGCGTGCGATGCCCCGACCGTGTCGGTCCGGCATCGGCCATGCCGCGCATGTATTCGGCAAGGCCCGTCATATCGAACGCGCCGTGCTCCATGCCAACATTCATGTAGTCCGCCCAGGTCGCGGCATCGATGCGGCCCTGCGCATGGGTCAGCACATGGCCGCTGTGCGGACCGTCATAATAGATGGCCTGGTCCTGCGCCAGGAGCTCGATACAGCGATTGATCCGCCCGGCCATAAAGTCACTCCGGCAGTTTCGTGGATGGCGGAAGAAGGCTAGCATGCGCCATACCGCCACGCGATGGAGGCGGATCATCCGGGGAGGCCGACATGAAGCAAGGGCAACCAGTCAAGGACGCCAGTCACCTCTACGAAGTCGAGCGCCGCGCCGTGCATGCCGCCCGCCCCGGCTTTCGCATCTCGGAGCTGCAGCTTTCGCCGACGCAGAAGGTGCCGTGGCACACCCACACCAATGTCTCCGATACGTTCTATGTTCTGGAAGGCCAGATGAGGCTGTTCCTGCAGGATCCGAAAGAGGAAGTGAAGCTGAAGCCCGGCGAGGTCCATGTCGTCAGGCCCGGGCGGCCGCATCTCGTGACCAATGGGGGCGCGACATCGCTCACGTTCCTGATCCTGCAAGGCGTGGGCGAATACGATTTTGTCCCCCTTGTATCACGTCAGGCTGAGCCTTCGTGACGCGGGACCGCCTGCGGGCACGACAGCCGTCGCGCCGCGTGTGGACTTCGCAAGGACGGCCAGGCGATCGTGTCGCCGAAGCTTTCCCATTGTTCCGAGAAGGAAGATAACGCGGAACCCGTCGCGCGCACGCCTGCGAACACGCTGTCGCGGCGACGAGACCGTCACACTTTCTACAAACAACGGGGTGAAACTGACAAAGACCATGGGGTGAGTTGGGTCCTGCTGCAGACGTCGTCCAAGACACAGGAGACCGTGATGGCAACTCAAGCGGCCCGACGGCAAGATCATGCATGCGGAGCTCCGGATCGGCGATTCCATCGTGATGATTTCCGATTCCTCCGAGCGCGCAAAAGCCAGTTCGGCCATGCTGCATGTCTACGTGCCCAACGTCGATGCGGTCTACCAGAAGGCGCTCAAGGCCGGAGCTACTTCGGTGATGGAGCCTGCCGACATGTTCTACGGCGACCGCAGCGGCGGCGTGAAGGACCCGGCCGGCAACCAGTGGCACATCGGCACCCATGTCGAGGATGTCTCGCCGGCCGACCTCAAGAAGCGCGCGGTTGAATTCATGAAGCAGCAAAGCAAGGCGGCCTAACGCCTCGCGCCGTGGAATAAAGCGGGACGGATTGGCGCTTGCTGAAGTTCCGAGAGCGAAGGCGGAAGCGTAATCCGTCCTCCACTTCTGCCCTCCCTCCGCGCGCCATGAAGGCCGGCGCAGAGCAGGATCACGACGATCGCCCCGAGCTCTGCGTGGGTAATCATGGTCATGCGCTTGCGCTTGCCGCATCCATCACAGGCACCTGCTCCGCCTGAATCGCACTGCGCCAGGACAGGACTCGATTGCGACCGCAGAAACCAGGGTGAAGGCGCAGAGGTGATGCAGGAAGGCGAAGAGCGTGGACATGCCGATTTACGGATCCGCCAGAGTTTTTCGCTGTGGGAGCACGATCATGTCGTTCACGGCATAGAGCATGCAGCGGCTGCCGGAAATCGAGTTGCAATCCGAAAGCGCCTTCTGCTCCGCGTCGTGCGGCGTGGGCCCAGTGGCCGAAACGTATCTCGGCGGGACGGTCTTCACCGCCATCGCCTTCGGCTGCGGCAGCAGATCGTAATTTCGGATGACGTCAATACTGGCTCCGGGTCGGAACGGCAGCTTGTCGACGCGGAACAGACCGGCAGAGTGAACCTCATCGATGTCTCGGCGCGGCGCCTCGGTTGGGTCGCCGGTGACGAGCGTGTCACCCTTGGCGATGAGTATGCAGGGTTTGTTTGCAATCACCTGGCAACGCCCGAGCACGTTCCGTTCCGCATTGTCGTTGGATGTATCGCCATCCCAATAGGTCCAATTGCCGCTGTCGGGCTCAACCGCGAGCGCCTTTGAAGCCCTCCCCGAGCGGTAGACTTCCTCAATTCTTGCGGCCGCAACGAGCTGCACCGCTTCCAGGATGGTCTTGGCCGGCGGCCGCGGCCCGGTGATCTTCAGCGGCAGCACGACGTGATTGTTGATGGCGTAGAGGAAGCAAGGGCCATCCCTGTTGGCCCTGTCGGGATCGTCATTGCACTTCTTCAGGGCGTCGGCCTCCGCCGATCGTTGATCGGACGCGCCGAACGAGGCGAAGATGCGGCCCCAGGCATGGATGGCCGCCGCTTTCGGTCCCGGTCGCGACAGATAACTGACGACGTCATCGCGCGCACGCCATTCCGGACGCAGCGCGGGTATCTGAATCGGATCAAACAGCTCGTCATAATTGACACGGCTCATGGTGCGGCCGACCCAACTGCCGTCCGAGGGGAGATCGGTGACCGCCTCGTTGACGGCAACCAGAATGCAGGGGCTACCGTAACGGATCTGGCAACCTTCAAGCGCCGACTGCTCCGCGGCATAGGCACTCTCGCGGATGTCCGACCGCCACGTCTCGTTCTTTTCACGTGACGCCGCCTGTGCCTTGCTTCCCTTTGCTTCTACATAAAGTCTTGTCGCATCCTGCAGCAGTCGTGGATTGATATTGGGGAGCACCTTCTGGAACGCGAGCTTAAGGGTCTGCTCAAGCGGTGGTGGCGACGGCGACGTCGCGGCCACGACAGGCGCGGACGGCTTGAAAAAGAACTCGCCCTCAAGCGCCGAATTCTCCCAGGGTATCTGCGTTCCGCCGGTGGCCAGACGTACCTCCCGCCTGACATCGCCGAGCAGGCGGCGAACCTCGATGCGCGGCCGCTCGATGTTGTGAAGCAGCGCCTGCGTGAACGGACTGTTGCGGTTGTCGCCGTCGGAAGCGGTCTTGCCGGGCGCTGTCGAGAACGCAATCAAGGTGCCGACGGTGGCGTCAACCGGACCCATCCCGCGAAGGCTTACGGCGCGTGAGCTGCCGGCAAGCTGCTTGATGAATGGATTGTCGCGACAGGAGTCGAGTATCAGCAGCGAAACCTTGCTGCGCCCGGATACGCTGTCCAGTACGCTGTCGAGATCGACCGTCTCGAACCGCAGATCGCGTTCGGAGCGAATGTTGGCGGACGCCGGCACCAGCAGATTTTGCCCGTTCACCTCCAGCGCATGGCCGGAATAGTAGAACACGCCGGCGTCCGCCCCCTCGGCATCCCTGCCCAGCTTCCGGATCGCATCCTCCAGCCCATTGCGGTCGGGATCGATCAGCGTCTGGACCTGAAATCCCAGACGATAAAAGGCGTTGGAAATATCGAGCGCATCGTTGGTCGGATTGCCGAGCCGCGGCACATATTTGTAGCCGGAGACGCCGACGACCAAAGCCACGCGCCGGCCGGACTGCGCGGAGGCAACGTCGTCCGAAATCAGAAGAAACGCCAGAGCTATGAGAAATAGTCTCAGCATCGGTCCCCAATCCGCACGTCTACAGGTTAAGGGCAGAACGGCCTCGCTGCAATCGACGATGAACGTGCCGGTACGCCCAACCGCAGCCTACAAAAGGCAACCGATGTTTGCGGGCTGCGTCGATTGCCCGAATACTCAATCCGCGTATAGTCCGGCGCGCGTCACCATGTGATTGCAGAATATTCATTTCAAGACAGCCTCGGAGGCTCGCCCATGGGACGATACCAAAGCATTCTCGAAACGGTCGGCCATACGCCGGTGGTCAGGATCAACCGCCTCGCGCCCAAATCGGTCAACCTGTTCGTGAAGGTCGAAGCCTTCAATCCGCTCGGTTCGGTGAAGGACCGGCTGGCCCTGGGCGTGATCGAGGCGGCCGAGAAATCCGGAGAATTGAAGCCCGGTCAGACCGTCATCGAGGCGACCAGCGGAAACACCGGCATCGGTCTCGCGATGGTCTGCGCCGCCAAGGGATATCCGCTGGTCGTCACCATGGCGGAGAGCTTCAGCGTCGAGCGGCGCAAGCTGATGCGCTTTCTCGGCGCCAAGGTCATCGTGACGCCTGCGGCCGAGCGGGCCGTCGGAATGATCAACAAGACGATCGAACTTGCCAGGACGCATGGCTGGTTCATGACCCGGCAATTCGAGAACGAAGCCAACCCGGACTATCACTCGCGCACCACGGCTCGCGAGATCATGGATGATTTCACCGGCGAGCGGCTGGACTATTGGGTGACGGGCTACGGCACTGGCGGAACGCTGAAAGGCGTCGCGCGCGTGCTGAGGAAGGAGCGTCCCGAAACCAAAATCATCGTTTGCGAGCCCGAGGACGCGCAATTGCTCGGCAGCCACATCGAGCAGAAGCGCAACACCGACGGCACGCCGGCCGCGCCCCACCCGAGCTTCAAGCCGCATCCGATGCAAGGCTGGACGCCCGACTTCATTCCGAAGATCACCGGCGATGCCGTGGCGATGGAGGTCATCGACCGCCTCCTGCCAATTCCGGGACCGGAAGCGATCCGTTGCAGCAAGGAGCTGGCTGCAAAGGAAGGCATCTTTGTCGGCATCACGTCCGGCGCAACGTTCGCGGGTGCGCTCAAGGTCGCGGCCGAGGCCGAGAAGGGAGCCAACATTCTCTGCATGCTGCCGGACACCGGCGAACGTTACCTGAGCACGCCGCTTTTCGCCGATGTCGGGACCGACATGAACGAGGAAGAGCTCGCGATCTCGCGCTCCACGCCGGGCGCCCAGATGAAGGCGTCTTGATGGAAGCGGGGTGAGCGTGCCTCCTAGACCCACCCTCCCCGCGCCATGATGGCGGCGCAGAGCAGGATGACCGCGATAGCGGCAAGCTCGGCGTGGATGACCATGGTGACGCGCTTGCGCGCCGCGGCGTCCATGACAGGCACCTGTCCGGCCTTGATCGCGCCGCGCCAGGAGAGAAACTCGGTGGTCGGGACGATCGAGAGCAGCCCAACGATGATGAAGAGCCCAAACTTCGTCAGGAACGCATGGCTGTGCCAGTAATATTCCGCGCCTTTCTCGAAGGCGAACACGCGCAGGAGCCCAATGAAGAGCAACAGCCCCGCGGCCATGCCGAGCACGAGGTCGGTCGACTGCAGCCTGCGCGCGGAGGCCAGCGTCAGCTCCTGCCGGATCAGCGTGAATTCGATCGCGACCGCGGCCACAAGCGTGAAGGCGCAGAGATGGTGCAGGAAGGCAAACAGCGTGGACATGGGCGCATGGTCCGGTTCGTTGGTCGATTGATGGCGGTTACGATGGTATAGATTGTTGGCGACAGCAAGAACACGCGGCGAGGATTTCGCCTCCTGCCTCATGCTCCCCCCAAATAGGTATCGCCAATGGAAACCGGCCTGAAAACCCTGCTCGATGGCGGGCGCTATTTCGAGGGGCCGCGCTGGCATGACGGGCGGCTCTGGTTCGTCGACTGCATGGCGCGGACGTTGCTCAGCGTGAACCTTTCCGGCGAGCGGCGCGAGCACGCAACCTTCGACGATACGCCGTGCGGCACCGGCATCCTGCCGGACGGGCGGATTGTCGTGCTGACCATGAACAGGAAGCAGATCTTCGCCTTCGCGGACGAACGGCTTTCGCTTTATGCCGATCTCGCGGGTGTGGCAGCCGGCACCATCGACGACATGATCGTCGACGGCCTGGGCCGGGCCTATGTCGGCGATCTCGGTTTTCACTTGCCGCCTCCCCCGGACCGCGGCGCGGTCGGCCGCATTCTGCTGGTGACGCCGGATGGCGAAGCCCGTGTCGTTGCCGAGGGCCTGCGCTTTCCGAACGGGATTGCGGTCTCGTCCGATCACAACAGGCTCGTCGTCGCCGAGATGGATGGGGCGTGCCTTGCCGATTATGAAATCGAACCCGATGGCGGATTACGCCTCCGCACCCGGCTCGGACGCATGAACGACCCTGACGGCATCTGCCTCGATCGCGACGGCGCGGTCTGGGTCGCCTCCTTCAGCGAAGACGCCTTCATCCGCATCGGCCGCAATGGCGAGGAGCTGCAGCGCATCGCCGTCCCCGGCCGCCGCGCGCTCGCCTGTGCGCTGGGCGGGCCGGACCGCAAGACGCTGTTCTGTTTGAGTGCGGCGACGTCGTATGAAGAATTGAGGCAGCGGAAATCGTCATCCCGGATCGATGTGGTCGAGGTCGAGACGGAGGGCGCGGGGTTTCCGTGAGAGGCGGGCCGGCGACGCTGCGCCAAAGGTCGGATATCTCATCATCAAAGAACAACTTGAAGGTGAAGGCCATCAGCCACTACTCTTGGAAGAACAAGGAGGATCTGATGGCCAAAAAAGCGACTAAAGCTAACGAGGCGGGTGCGAGTAGTAGTAGTGCCAAGTATCCTCGTCACACCGTCGAAAAAGCGTTACGCATTCCTCGCGCGATCATCGATCAAAATGCTGGCAAAGAGTGCACCGATAAGGACTCCGCTAAATTTTCGGGGGTCGGCTTCAATGGACCTTACAAAGTAGAGCTAAGCTCATCGATTAAGTATGGTTTTTTAACCAGGCCGAAGCCTGGGCACGTGGCCGTCACCGATAGAGGCAGACAAGCACTTCGTCCTCAGAAACCGGGGGACGAAATAGATGCTTTGCGTCACGCGATCTTGGAGGCGCCCGATATCTCAACTGTTTACAAACATTACCGCGGCGAAAACTTGCCGGATGGGTCCTTCTTCGAAAATGCCTTGGTCGACAAGTTTGCAATTTTCCAGAGAGCTTTGGATGCATAGGTCGCAGCCTAGCTAAGTTAGGCGATAGGCGCGCGTCATTGTGCCAGCGCACGCGACGCGTAGACGCAATGAGTAATCAGTGAAAGCCCGCTGCCAGCGCGACGACCTGGCCGTCGAGACCGTTGAAGCCGTGATGGCCGCGAGCCTGGCAGGGATCGCCCTCCTCGGCCCCTCCGGTCAGCCAGCTCACCCGCGCCCTTCCGGCCGACCATTTGATGAAGGGATCGACGCCGGCCGGCAAGGTCGCCCGGCAGGAATCCGCCTGATGATGAATGACGAGCGTGCGCGGCAGCGACGACGGCGAGCCGAGGATAGCCATCACGTTTTCGCCGCCGCCGGACTCGCGGCTGAGGAATCCCGACGTCAGCACCAGCGCGTCGGGCCTGGCCCCACGCGCGATCCCCTGCGCCGCGCGCAGCGTCCCGCGGCTGGTGCCGATCACCGTTACCGGTCGCTTGATCGCCGCCATGTAGTCGACCGCGCTTTTCAGATCGGTGCCCGCGTCGGCCACCAGCACCGCAAGGCCGCGCGCGGCATAGGCCTCGCGCGTGCGCACGAGCTGGTTGCCCAGCAACCCATGGATATCGCCGTGGTCGCCAGCGCGGATCGCGCCATCCCCGCCCGGCAACAGAATGACACTGCCGTGCGGCGCTTTCGGCCTGATCAGCACCGCCCGCGAGCCGCCGACATCGACCGTCTCGTCAGCCGCGGCGGGTACGCAGGCAAGGCCGATGAGCAGGGCGGCAATTCCCAGACGATCAATGAGGCGACGGTTCTTCATTGTGCTTTCTCAATCAAACGAGATGACGATCGGAGCTCCGACGCCACGATCAATACCACCACCATCGCGGGTATCGCTCGCGGCGGGGCGCGTGTCATCCTCCGTTGAGAGGACCACGCCCGCCTCGGTTGCTACGCGGCGTTGCGTCCCAGCGCCGCTTCGAGCAGGCCTGCCTCGATCAGCGCGTCCTTGATCCCTGCAATCTCCGCGTCCGTGATCTTGACCAGAGGCGGGCGCACGACCGCGCGCGGCAGCTTGCCGAGCAGCACCAGCGCCTCCTTCATTCGGTTGTGCATGTCGACAAAAGGATCGGCGTAGAACACGCGCGCCATGGGATAGATGCGGTCGTTCAGCCGGCGGGCCTCCGCGAGATCGTTGGCCTTCACGGCGCGATAGAGTTTGGCCTGCAGGTCGGCGATGACGCTGCCGCTGCCGGACAACAGCCCGTTGCAGCCGAGCACCAGCGAGCTCAGGAGCCACGCGCTGTTGGTGGAGAGCACGTTGATCGGACGCTTGCGGCCCTGCAGCGCACGGATCTGGCTCTCGTGCTGGGCGACCTGCGGCGTCCAGTCCTTGATGGCGCGGATCGTCGGCACCTCGTCGAACAGCCGCTCCAGCGTCGCCGCCGGGTAGCCCTGCCCCGTGGCGAGCGGATACTGGAACACGATCAGCGGCAGATCGGTCGCATCCGCAATCGTCTTGAAATGGGCCAGGGCCATCTCGGCCGACTGGCCGAGCGTGAACGGCGCCGGCGGAAAAACCAAGAGCGCCGACGCGCCCCCGGCCTGCGCCTCGCGGGCGATCCGCGCCGCTTCCAGGCTGCCGTCCGCCCAGATGCCGTGAGTGATCGGCAGCCTGTCGCCGACCTCCTCGCCCGCGATCTCCATGACGCGCCGCTGCTCGTCGCGGGTGCAGGAAGCGACCTCGGTCGAATGGGCGTTGACCGTGATCGCCGACAGCCCCTGCACCGAGCCAACATCGCGCAAATGCGCGCGGAAGCTCGCCTCGTCGATCGACAACTCCTCGTGGAACGGCAGCAGCACCGCCGGGATCACACCTTGAGGCACGAAATCAGGATGGCGGGGCATGATAGCGTTTCCCTTCTTCGTTGGTCTTCGTATGGGCGGTCAGCGTAGCGCAACCCGCCGGCGGCTCAACCACAAAAACGGCAGGTTCTGGCCTGGCGCCCGCCTCTCCGCCCTCTGAACCGCGACGGCCCGTTTTTCGACGGGTGATCCAGATCACGCAGGCGCGAGACTTCTCACATCAGCTTCACCGGCGCATCGCGAACCAGGCGAAGATCGATCCCGCCGATCAGCTCCGAACGGCGCGCCTCGGCGGCGCTGATGGCCGCCCCGGTTTGTCGCAACGTGCTGATATTCGATCCGAGCGACACGATCCCAAGAAGCATCAACGCAATCGATCCAAGTGCGGCGGACTGCCCCGCCCCGAACAGCCCCAGCATCGCGACAAGCAGCAACGCGACGCCGCTGGCGATCGCAGCCTTGGACGCCAGAATGAACTTCCGGCATCGTTCGGCCACCTCGGCCAGCGCCTCGATCCGCGCTTCGATGTCTGAAATCTCGTCGGCCGGATCGTCTTCGGTCATTGGGTTGAGGTCCGTGCGGCACGCTCGCTCACAACGGCAGATTGTCGTGCTTCTTCGCCGGCATTTCCATCTGCTTGTCCTTCAGCATCGCAAGCGCCCTTGCGATGCGGCGGCGCGTCGAGTGCGGCATGATGACGTCGTCGATGTAGCCGCGCTCGGCGGCGATGAAGGGGGACAGGAAGCGGTCCTCGTATTCCCTCGTGCGCGCGGCGATCTTGTCGGGGTCGCCGATGTCGGCGCGGAAGATGATCTCGACCGCGCCCTTGGCGCCCATGACCGCGATCTGCGCGGTCGGCCAGGCGTAGTTCATGTCGGCGCCGATCTCCTTTGACGCCATGACGTCGAAGGCGCCGCCATAGGCTTTTCGCGTGATGACGGTAACGAGCGGCACCGTGCATTGCGAATAGGCGAACAGCAGTTTTGCGCCGTGCTTGATCAGCCCGCCATATTCCTGCGCGGTGCCGGGCAGGAAGCCGGGCACGTCGACAAAGGTCACGATCGGGATGTTGAAGGCATCGCAAAAGCGCACGAAACGCGCGGCCTTCCGCGAGGCATCGCTGTCGAGCACGCCCGCCAGCACCATCGGCTGGTTGGCGACGAAGCCGACGGTGCGGCCTGCGATGCGGCCGAAGCCGGTGACGATGTTCTTGGCGAACATCTCCGATATCTCGAAGAAGTCGCCCTCGTCCACGACCTTCAGGATCAGCTCCTTCATGTCGTAGGGCTTGTTCGGATTGTCGGGGATCAGCGTGTCGAGCGACATGTCGACGCGCTCGATGGAATCGAAGCTCGGCCATTCCGGCACGCCGTCAGA
>Ga0134128_10008003_pt1 | contig 12727 bp, 10 predicted proteins | sample KB31754_FD_96462 | JGI IMG/M metagenome (GOLD analysis project Ga0134128, IMG submission 96462) | Terrestrial soil microbial communities with excess Nitrogen fertilizer from Kellogg Biological Station, Michigan, USA - KB3-175-4 | ecosystem: Environmental > Terrestrial > Soil > Unclassified ...
CCTGTCGCATGAGCAGGTGAAGCCGGGAACGCCGATCAGCGAGATGATCCAGCACCGGCTCACTTTGGGCCTCAAGGTGCTGCAAAAGCCCGACGAATATATTCGCGACCGGATCGGCAGTCCGATCGTCGTCGCCAGCACCACGGTGCAGGAATTCATCGACGGAAGGGTGATCGCCTACACCGCCTATCCGATGCCAGACGGCGGCGGCTTCGCCACGCATGAGGATATCACCGAGCGCGAAGCCATGATCGCGCGGCTGAAGCAGCAGCAGGGCGGCCCCAGCGCCGATCACGAAGAAGCCCTGCGGATGCGCAACCTGCAGTTCGACATGGCGATCAACAACATGTCGCAGGGGCTGTGCTTCTTCGACGCCGCCCATCGCCTGATCGTCTGCAACCGGCGCTACATCGAGATGTACGACCTGCCGCCGGACCGTGTCACGCCCGGCATGCTGCTGTCGGAAATCGTCGACATGCGGTTCGAGGCCGGCAGCTTTCCCGCGATGTCGCGCGAGGAATATCTGCACTGGCGCACCAAGGTCGCGGTATCCGCCGATCCCACCGACAGCATCGTCGAACTGCGCAACGGCCGCACCTTCAAGATCAGGCACCGGCCGATGCCGACGTTCGGCTGGGTCGCGACCCATGAGGACATCACCGAACAGCGCCAGGCCGAGATCAAGATCGAATACATGGCGCATCACGACGCGCTGACCGGCCTCGCCAACCGCGTGCTGCTGAACCAGCGGCTGGAAAACGCGCTGGACCGGGTGTTCGAGCCGGAGATGCTGGCGGTTCACCATCTCGACCTCGACCAGTTCAAGGCCGTCAACGATACGTTCGGTCATGCCGCCGGCGACAAGCTGTTGAAAATCGTGGCCGAGCGGCTGCGCGCGTTGGTCCGCGACACCGACACCATCGCGCGGACGGGCGGCGACGAGTTCGTCATCGTCCAGTTGCCGATCGCGGAGGCGGCCGAGGCCACCTCGCTGGCGCAGGGCATCATCGCCGCAATCAGCGAGCCGTTCGACCTCGACGGCCACCGGGCGGTGATCGGCACCAGCGTCGGCATCGCCACCGCTCCGGGCGAAGGCCTGACCCCCGACAAGCTGTTGCGCAATGCCGACCTCGCGCTCTACCGCGCCAAGGACCACGGCCGCGGCACCTTCCGCTTCTTCGAGCCGGCGATGGATTTGCAGATGCAGACCCGCCGGGTGATGGAACAGGATTTACGCCGGGCGTTGCCGGCCGGCGAGTTCGAGCTCTATTACCAGCCGGTGGTCGATCTCGCCAGTAACGAGGTCTCGGGCTTCGAGGCGCTGATCCGCTGGAATCATCCGAAACACGGACTGGTCGCGCCGGCCGCCTTCATCCCGCTGGCGGAAGAGATCGGCTTCATCATTCCGATGGGCGAATGGGTGATCCGCCAGGCCTGCGCCACCGCCGCGCGCTGGCCGGGAGAGCTGCGCGTCGCCGTCAATATTTCAGCGGCCCAGTTTCGCAACCCCGGCCTGATGCAGGTCATCGTCGGCGCGCTCAGCGCCTCGGGCCTGCCGCCGACCCGGCTCGAAATCGAAATCACCGAAACCGTATTTCTGCAAAACCGTGAAACCACGCTCGCGGTGCTGCATCAGTTGCGCGCGCTCGGCATCCTCATCGCGATGGACGATTTCGGCACCGGCTATTCCTCGCTGACCTATTTGCAGAGCTTTCCGTTCGACAAGATCAAGATCGACCGTTCCTTCGTCAGAGATATCGACCGCAACACTGGATCGCTGAACATCGTGCGGGCGGTCGCGGCGCTCGCCAACGGCCTCGGCATGACGGCAACCGCCGAAGGCGTCGAAACCCATGGGCAGCTCGCCCAGATCGTCGCCGCCGGCTGTGCCGAGATGCAGGGCTATCTGTTCAGCCAGCCGCTGCCCGCGGCCGAGATCGAGGAGCTGTTCCTGTCGCAGCCCGAGGCGCGCAAGGCGTCCCGCCACTTCGCGGCGGCTTGATCCATAGCCTCTTCAAGCGAAGCGGGAACCGGTTCGCGTGAAGAAAACACGTCAAACAGGATTCCTCAAAATTCCCGGGCGATGGTCGCGAGCATGCCGAGCAGCGCCGCCCGGTTGACGGGTCCTAGCAATTCGTTGAGCCGCGCCTCGTGCTTGCTGGCGACCAGCTTCTTCGCCCGCGCCAGCACCGCCCTGCCCTTGTCGGTCAGCACCAGGATGTGCGAGCGGCGATCGTTGGTCGAACGGATCCGGGTGCACAGATCGCGGCTCTCCAGCCCGTCGAGCATCGCGACGAAATTCGGCCGGAGGATGCCGAGCGTGTTGGCGATTTCGGTCTGGTTGCGGCCGGGGTTCTTGTCCATCAGCAGCAGCACCGAGAATTGCGCCGGCGTCAGTTGCAACGGCGCGACGCAGCGCAGGAAATCCTCGAATATCTTCAGCTGCGCGCGCTTCAGCGAATAGCCAAGCAGTTCGCTCAATTCGCCCATCTGCAGCGCGGGCGTCTCGCTGGCGCCCTCGATCCGTTCCTTGCGGACGGGGCGCGCGGCGGCCTTCGAATCGGAAGTCCTGCCGGAATCGGCGGCGGCTTTGGAAACAGTCATCGCTCGAGGCTCGCAATCTCGGTAGAAAGGATGAATTGAAACGGCGTTGCCGGGACCGCCCGGGCCTTGAGATTATATTTGATAATTGTTATCCATCATATCAAATACGGCCAGGCTTTTTCAACTGTTGTTATCAGCCGACCGGGCGGCCTTCACGGAAGCACGGCCGGCCGGAATCTTTCAGTAGCGCCGCGCTTTTGGCAATGCCGTTTTGAGGGGGAGCGTCCGGCCTTGAATTCGACGATTATGCTGTTCCTGATGCAGGACGGCATCACCAACGGCGCGATCTATGCGCTGCTCGGCCTGGCGCTGGTGCTGGTATTCGCCGTCACCCGCGTGATCCTGATTCCGCAGGGCGAATTCGTCACCTATGGCGCGCTGACCTATGCATCGCTGGCGTCGGGCCAGTTTCCCGGCACCGCGCGGCTCGCGGTGGCGATGGGCGTGGTCGCGTTCGGCCTCGACATCTTCGCCGGCCGCAAGGCGCTGCACGGCAGGCTTGTTGCCCGCGCGGTTCTGGTCAACCTCGTTCTGCCCGGGGCGATCTACGCGCTGACATCGTGGTTTTCCGTCCGCCAGGGCGGCATCGCCATCAATATCGTGCTGTCGCTGCTGATCGTGGCCGTGATCGGACTGTTTCTCTATCGCGTCGCGTTCCAGCCGATCGCCCACACCTCGGTGCTGGTGCTGTTGATCGCCTCCGTCGGCTGCCACCTCGCGATGCAGGGTTTTGGGCTGGTGTTCTTCGGCGCCGAGGGCCAGCGCGGGCCGCCAATCTCGAACGAGGCGTTTACATTAGGTGCGCTGCGCTTCACCGGCCAGAGCATCGCGGTCTATGCCGTTACCATCGCGTTCATCGTGGCGCTGTGGCTGTTTTTCGACTTCACGCTGACCGGCAAGGCGTTGCGGGCCACGGCCGTCAACCGGCTCGGCGCGCGGCTGGTCGGAATCCGGACCACCCTGGCGGGGCAGATCGCCTTCCTGATGGCGGCCTTGATCGGGGCCCTCTCCGGCATCCTGATCGTGCCGATCACGACGCTGTATTACGACACCGGATTCCTGATCGGCCTGAAGGGCTTTATCGCCGCGATCATCGGCGGCCTCGTCAGCTATCCCTTGACCGCGATCGCGGCGCTGGTGGTCGGCATCGTCGAGGCATTCTCCTCGTTCTACGCCAGCGACTACAAGGAGGTCATCGTTTTCTTCCTGATCCTGCCGGTGCTGGTGCTGCGTTCGCTTTCGGTGCCCGCGGTCGAGGAGGAGAAGGACTGATGGCGATGCCGCGGCGTTTGCCCATCCTGTTGTTCGCGCTGTTAATGGCGGCGGTTCCGTTCATTCCGGGCGTGCCGCCGTTCTGGATCGTGCTGCTGGACAATATCGGCCTCTCCGCGCTGGTGGCGATGGGGCTCGTGCTGCTGACCGGCGTCGGCGGCCTCACTTCGTTTGGACAGGCCGCGTTCTGCGGTTTCGGCGCCTACACCACCGCGGTGCTGACCACGACCTATGGACTGTCGCCGTGGCTGACGCTGCCATTGTCGCTGCTGGTGGCAGGCTGTGCTGCGGTCGTGCTCGGCCTCGTCACGGTGCGTCTGTCCGGCCATTATCTGCCGCTCGGCACCATCGCCTGGGGCATCGGGCTGTTTTATTTGTTCAGCAAGCTCGAATTCCTCGGACGTAACGATGGGATCTCCGCGATCCCGCCGCTGTCGATCGGGTCGCTGAGAATGCTTGATCCCGGCACCATCTATTTTGCGATCTGGATCGCGGTGCTGCTCAGCGCGCTGCTGACCTTGAACCTGCTGGACTCCCGCACCGGCCGCGCGATCCGCGCGCTGCGCCGCGGCCACATCGCCGCCGAAGCGTTCGGAGTCCACACGCCGCGCGCAAAGCTTCTGGTGTTCATCTATGCGGCGGTGCTGGCCGGCCTGTCCGGCTGGCTGTACGCCCATTTCGTGCGCGCCGCCAACCCGACGCCGTTCGGCGCGGAGGCCGGCATCGAGTATCTCTTTATCGCGGTGGTCGGCGGCGCCGGCTATGTCTGGGGCGGCGTGCTGGGTGCGGCGATCGTCGTGATCCTGAAGGAGATCCTGCAGAGCTATCTGCCCCTGATTTTCGGCGGCCAGGGCCAGCTCGAAACCATCGTATTCGGCATCCTGCTGGTGGCGCTGCTGCAATTGGCGCCGACCGGCGTATGGCCGTGGCTGATCGCGCGGTTGCCGCAGCGGGCCGACCGCAAGCGGCCCGACATGTCGCTGACGCTGCCGGCGCGAACCCGCGCGGTCAGCACGGCCGCGGTGCTATTGCAGATCGACAACGCCAGAAAGCAGTTCGGTGGCGTCATCGCCGTCAATGACGTCTCGTTCGACGTCCAGGCCCGCGAGATCGTCGCCCTGATCGGCCCCAACGGCGCCGGCAAGAGCACGACGTTCAACCTCGTCACCGGCGTGCTGACCGCGTCGGGCGGCAGGATTTCCGTGCTCGGCCGGAGCATCGACAACGCGCCGCCGCAGGAGATCGTCAAGCTCGGCATCAGCAGAACTTTTCAGCACGTCAAGCTGGTGCCCGACATGACCGTGCTGGAGAACGTCGCGCTCGGCGCGCATCAGCGCGGCCATTCCGGCGCGCTCGCCAGCATGCTGCGGCTCGACCGCGCCGACGAAGCAAAGCTTCTCGCGGAAGCCGCCCGCCAGATCGAGCGCGTCGGTCTCGGCGAACAGATCAACCAGCTTGCGGGAAGTCTTTCCCTCGGTCAGCAGCGCATCGTCGAGATCGCGCGTGCGCTGTGCGTCGATCCGATCCTGCTGCTGCTCGACGAGCCCGCCGCCGGTCTTCGGCACATGGAAAAGCAGCAGCTCGCGGCGCTGCTGCGCCAGTTGCGCGACGGCGGCATGTCGGTGCTGCTGGTAGAGCACGACATGGGTTTTGTCATGGACCTCGCCGACCGCATCGTGGTGCTCGATTTCGGCACCAAGATCGCCGAGGGCACGCCGGCCGCGATCAAGGTCAATCCCGAGGTGATCAAGGCCTATCTCGGAGCGGTGGCATGAGTGCGCTGCTACAGGTCGCCGACGCCCATGTCGCCTATGGCAAGGTCGAAGCCGTCCGCGCGGTGTCGCTCGAGGTCGCCGACAACGAGATCGTCACCATCATCGGCGCCAACGGCGCCGGCAAGACCACGCTGTTGAATGCGGTGATGGGCATCCTGCCGCTGAAGGGGGCGGCCCGTTTTGCCGGACAGGACATGGCACGGCTCGACATCGAGGATCGTGTCGCCGCGGGCCTGAGCCTGGTGCCGGAACATCGCGAGTTGTTCTTCAGCATGAATGTCGAGGACAATCTGCAGCTCGGCGCGTTCCGGATCGCCAAGGCCGCAACCGCAACCGCCTTCGAGCGGGTCTACACGCTATTTCCGCGGCTGAAGGAGCGCCGCAAGCAATTGGCTGGCACGCTGTCCGGCGGCGAGCAGCAGATGCTGGCGATGGGCCGCGCGCTGATGGGCACGCCCAAGCTGTTGATGCTGGACGAGCCGAGCCTCGGACTGGCGCCGATCATCGTCGCCGATATTTTCCGCACCATCGGCGAGTTGCGCGCGAGCGGCGTCTCGGTGCTGTTGGTCGAACAGAATGCGCGGGCAGCGCTGGGGATCGCCGACCGCGCCTATGTGATGGAGCTCGGCGAATTCGTCCTGAGCGGCCGGGCCGCGGACATCGCCACTAACCAGCGCGTCGCCGCGAGCTATCTGGGTTTCCAGCACGAAGGCGCGAGCGCGATTTAAGTCGTGATTTGTTAACATGCGACGCACACTTCCTTACCCTCCCCTGGAGGGTAAGGAAAAGCCGGCCCCTTGAGAGAGGCCGGCTTCGTCTGCGTAACACGACGGGTCGACCTTACATCCCCGTCGCCGGCACCAGCACGTACTTGCCGTTCTTCACGGTCAGGATGATGCGCGAGCGGTCGTCGAGGCCGTTGCGATCCTTGTCGGTGAAGTTGTAGACGCCCTGGGTCGCGGCGATTTCGTGTTCGGTGACGAAGGCTTCGCGGATCGCCTCGCGGAATTCGGGCGTGCCAGGCTTTGCCTTCTTCAGCGCCACCGGGATCACGCGCTCGAGCACCTTGAAAGCGTCGTAGGAATGACCGGCAAACTGGCTGCGGCTGTTGGGGCCGTATTTGCCTTCATAGGCCGCGTTGAGCGCGAGGCCGGGCTTCTTGGTCAGCGCGCTGTCCGGCTGGTCTTCCGGATCCATCACCGGGCCCGAGGCCATGATGACGCCTTCGGCGGCGGGACCGGCGATGCGAATGAAATCCATGCTGGCGGCGCCGTGGGTCTGGTAGATCAAGCCCTTGTAACCGCGCGCGCGCAACTCGGTCTGGGGCAGACCGGCGGCGGTGCCGGACGCGCCCACCAGCACAGCGTCGGGATTGGCCGCGACGAGCTTCAGCACCTGGCCGGTGACCGACGTATCCGGACGCGCAAAACGCTCCTCGTCGACGACCTTCAAGCCGAGCGGTTCACCCTGCTTCTTGATATCGTTGAACCAGAGATCGCCGTAGGAATCGGAATAACCGATATAGCCGACGGTCTTGATGTTGTGCGCCTTCATGTGCTGGTACAGCACCTTGCCCATGATCGGCACCGGCTGCGGCATATCGACCGACCATTTGGCGCGTTCGGGCGTGATCGGGAACGGCGCCAGGCCGAGATGCGGAACGCCGGCCTCGTTGGCGACGTTGGAAACCGCGATGGTCGAGGGAGTCGTCGACGAACCCATGATGATGTCGGCCTTCGACTCCGTGACAAAACGCCGCGCGTTGGTGGTCGCGGTGGTCGGATCGCCGCCGTCGTCGAGCACGATCACCTTGAGCGGCACGCCGCCGATCTCCTTGGCGACGAATTCGAGCGCGTTGCGCTCGGGAATGCCCAGCGCGGCCGCGGGGCCGGTGGTGGTGATGGTAATGCCGATCACGATTTCATTGGTTTGCGCCTGCGCGGGCAAGCCCGGCAGCGCCAGCGTTGCCACGATCGCCGCGGCGGACAGATAGAACTTTCTCATAACTTCCTCCCTTTGTGTGTCGTTGTCGTCAAAATCCAACGGCCAGTCCGGCCTCTTGCCTCGGTTGCAGTCCCTTTAAGTCATGCGCGGCACCAAGTCAGCCCCGCATGAACCGTTCGATGATCTCCTGCGGCACCGCTGCCGACTTCAGCCGCGACGAATCGTCGGGATGACGCCCGACCAGCACCCGGGTCTCGAAGGCCTCGATCGCCAGCGCCTCTTTCTTGAACACCCTGTGGGTGACCTCGAAGCTCGATCGCTTGAAACTCTCGACCCGGCTTTCGATCGTGATCCAGTCGCCATGGGTGGAAGCGATATGGAATTTCGCCCTCGTGTCCACCATGGGAATGCCGACCAGGCCGTACTTCTTCACGATGTCCTGCTTGGAGAAGCCGGCCGCCTCGAACATGATCGAGGTCGAGTCGTCGAACATCGCGAAGTAGCGCGGGTAGTAGACGATGTTGGCGGGGTCGCAATCGCCCCACTGGATCTGCACGTCGCGCCGGTGAACGAACATGAGGTTGCCTATTTGGGCGCCATGCGCAGCGACGCGTCGAGGCGCACCACTTCGCCGTTGAGGTAGGCGTTGTCGATCATGTGCATCGCCAGCGCGGCAAACTCGTCGGGCTGGCCCAGCCGGTGCGGGAACGGAATCGCCGCTGCGAGCGAATCCTGGGCTTCCTGCGGCAGCGCGCCGAGCAAAGGCGTCAGGAACAGGCCGGGCGCGATGGTCAGCACGCGGATGCCGAACTGCGCGAGTTCGCGCGCGATCGGCAGCGTCATGCCGACGATGCCGCCCTTCGAGGCCGAATACGCCGCCTGCCCGATCTGGCCGTCATAGGCGGCGACCGACGCGGTGTTGATCACCACGCCGCGTTCGCCGGCGGCGAGCGGCTCCAGCTTCGACATGGCCGCAGTCGCGAGCCGCAGCATGTTGAAGGAGCCGATCAGATTGATCTTGATGACCCTCTCGAAATCGCCGAGCGGATGTGGCCCGTCGCGGCCGACCACGCGCTTGGCGACGCCAATGCCGGCGCAATTGACCAGCACCCGCGCCGGGCCATGCGCCTTGGCTGCCGCGGCGACGGCGGCTTCCGCGGAAGCAGCATCCGATACGTCGCAGGCCACAGCTGTGCCCTTGATCTCGGCGGCAACGGATTCGGCAAGCTTCATGTTGAGGTCGCATATGGCGACCCTGGCGCCCTGCGCGGCCAGCCGGCGCGCGGTCGCCGCGCCCAGGCCCGAAGCGCCGCCGGTGACGATGGCGGCCTGATCTTTCAACTGCATGGCTCTCTCCCTTGACGAATTGGTGTTCGGTTAAATCGTTATCGCGTTCGCCGGCGGCGCCGGCGCATAGAGCTGTTCGATCAGACTGGCGCGATGCTCCAGCACCGCACGCTGATTGATTGACCCCTTGTCGGTGACCTCGCCGCGATCGATCGACAGCGGCGTATCCAGCAGCACGGCGCGGGTGACCCTGGTCGACGATCCCGTCGATGTCGCGAGAAACTTTTTGAAGCGCTCGACGAAGGCGGCGCGAACTTTCGCATCGGACGCGGCCGCCGCGACATCGCCGGCCGGAAGCGCGGGATCGATCAGGCGGCAACCGTCGAGATCGAGCACCACCAGCGCCGAGATTTCGTCGCGGTTGATGCCGGCGATCACCACGTCGCGTACCAGCGGCGCGCAGGCTGCGACAAAACGCGCGCGCAACGGACCGACGCTGACCCAGGTGCCGCTGGCGAGCTTGAAATCCTCCGCGATGCGTCCGTCGAAATCGAAGCCAGCGTCGAAATCACCGCTGACGGCGAACTTGAGCGCGTCGCCGAATTTATAAAAACCCTCCTCGTCGAACGCGGCCTTTGTCAGCTCCGGCTGACGCCAATAGCCCGGCGTGACGTTCGGGCCCCTGGCGCGGACTTCGAGCTTGCCGTTGTTGGGGACGAGCTTGGCGTCGTTGCCCAGCACCGGCAGACCGACATGGCCGGAACGGCTGGTTTCGGGCTTAACCGACATGAAGAACGGCGCGGTCTCGGTGGCGCCGAGCCCGGTCAGCATCGGCACCCGATAGCCCTTCTCTCCCACGGCCAGTTCGTCGAGGCTGTTCCAGATGAAGGGCGACAGCGCCGCGCCGGAGAAGAACATCGCATGCAGGCGATAAAAGAATTTTTCGCGCAACGCCTTGTCATCACGCAAATATGGCAACAGCGATTCATAGCCCTTGGGCACGTTGAAATAGACCGTCGGCGAAATTTCCCGGAGATTGCGCACGGTCTCCTCGATGCCGCCGGGCATCGGCTTGCCCTCGTCGAGATACATCGAGCCGCCATTGTAGAGCGTCAGCCCGATATTGTGGTTGCCGCCAAACGTGTGATTCCACGGCAACCAGTCGACGATGACCGGCGGTTCGTCCTTGAGGAAGGCGAGCGTCTCGCGCAGCATCACCTGGTTGGCGCAGATCATGCGCTGGGTGTTGATGACCGCCTTGGGATTGCCGGTCGAGCCGGACGTCAGCAGGAATTTTGCGATGGTGTTCGGCCCGATCGCATCGTGGATCGCGTCGAGGCGCGGATGTTCGGGTGTCGCCAGCAATTCAGCCAGCGTCGTGAGGCTCAGGCCGGGGATCTCGCCACGCGACACCACGATCTCGGTGTCCGCGGGGGCGTTGGCCAATATCGTATCGGCGAATTTGTTCGCGTCATCGGCGAATACCAGCCCCGGCGTCAGCAGTTTCATCAAAAAAGCCAGCTTGCCGTAGTCCTTCGAGACCAGCGAATAGGCCGGCGATACCGGACAGAACGGAATGCCGGCATAGAACGCGCCGAACGCGACCAGCGCGTGGTCGATCGAATTGCCGGAGAGGATGACGACAGGCTTTTCCGCGGAGAGCCCGCGCGCCAGCAGCGCCGATGCGATATGACGCGCTGACGAGAGCAACTGCGCATAATCGATGGTGCGCCAGCCGCCGCCGGCGCTGCGCTCGGCCATGAAGACGCGGTTGGGTTCAGCGGCGGCCCAGTGATGCAGCCGATCAGTCAGGCGCACCGGGTAGTCGCCGAGCGGCTTTTTCGGCCGCAGATAAATTACGCCATCGTCGCGGCGCTCGACCGCAACGTCGGGATCGCCGAATGAGATCGCCCGCAGCGGGGACACCTTGGCAGCGATATCGGGTTTGGCGCTCATGTCAGGCCGGCTTCACCTTGGCGGTCTTGCGATCGAGGAACGCCCTGATCCGCAGTTTGGCTTCCTTGTCGCTCTGCGCCACCGTCGCCATCAGCGACTCCATCAGCAAACCGGTCTGCGGGTTGGCCTCCGCGATCATCGGCAGCGCCTGCAAAACCGCGAAATTGGTCAGCGGCGCGTTCGCCGCCACCTTGGTAGCCAGTTCCATCGCCTTGGCAAGCGCGCCGCCCTCGTCGGTCAAATATTGCGAAAAGCCATACGACGCACCTTCGGTCGCGGAATAGACCCTGCCCGTCAGCATCATATCGGTCATCCGGGCAACGCCGATCAGCCGCGGCAGCCGCACCGAACCGCCGCCGCCGACGAAAATGCCGCGCTGGCCCTCGGGCAGCGCGAAATAGGCCGAGGGCTCGGCGACACGGATATGCGCCGCGCAGGCCAGTTCCAGGCCGCCGCCGATCACCGCGCCCTTCAGCGCGGCGATGACGGGCACGCGGCTGTACTGGATGCGATCGAACACCCGGTGCCACATCTGCGAATGCCGCAGCCCGTCGGTGGCGTCCTGTTCGGTCAATTCAGAGAGGTCGAGGCCCGAGGAAAAATGATCGCCGATGCCGTGGATCACGACCGCTCCGATCTCCTCCGGCAGGTTCGCAAAGCAATCCTGGATCGCGAGAATGATGCCGTCATTCAGCGCGTTGCGCTTGGCCGGCCGGTTGAGGCCGACGGTCAGCACGGCGCCCGACGTTTCGATCTTGAGCAGCGCCGCCCGGTCGGCGGTCACGGCAGCAGCGGCGTTTCCCATTTATTGTGTCCTGCGCAGAATAGTTATATTGTATAATCATTGGTGGGGGAGTCAATCCGAGACGTCGTCCCGGCGAACATGTTTGGGCAAGGCGCTTGTCGGTCACCTCACGGTTCAGCCGAAGGGCCAGGGGTGCGGCGTTCGCCGGGACGACGACGCGGGTTTTTACTGCCGCTACAGCACCTGATGCACGTCGATCACGACGCGGTCGGCGTGGCGGGCGGCGGAGCCGACAAAAAGATGCTCCATCAGCCAGCGGTATTTTTCGTGGCCGGTCTCGAATTTCGGCACGGTGCGGAAATAGATCAGTTTCGGGTCGACCGGCTCGCCGCGCTTCAGCTTCTGCAGGAGATCGACGGGACCGAAGCGCATCCCCTTGTTCTCGACATAGACGGTGGCCCCGTCATCGGTCTCGAAGGCGTATTTGGCTTCGAGCTCGATCAATTCGTTCGGGCGGATGATCTGGAAGTCGGCGCCGAACGGGCAGACCTTGCCGCTGATGCCCTCTCCCCTCACCTCGCCGCCGATGATCGGAATGATGCGGCGGATGCCGCTGCCGATGTCGCCGGCGGAAGTCACGCCGCCGATGTGAGCCGTGATGGTGAATACGTACTTCGTCTGAAGCTGCGGAGCCATGTTCTATCCAATCATGCGCATCGGCAACCACGTCGCCAATAGCGGGAACAGGATCAGGATGATTAGCCGGATCAGGTCGGTGATCACGAACGGCAGCACGCCGACAAAAATCGTCGACATGTTGACGTCCTTGATCACGCTCTTGATCACGAACACGTTCATGCCGACCGGCGGATGAATCAGGCCGAGTTCGACCGTCATGACGATGACGACGCCGAACCAGATCGGATCGAAGCCGAGCGACGTCACCACCGGGAACACGATCGGCACGGTAAGGATCACCATCGCCATCGCGTCCATCAGGCAGCCCAGCACCAGGTACATCAAAAGGATCAACGCCAGCACGCCGTAGGGGCCGATGCCGAGCCCGGTCAGGAACGCGGTCACGTTCTGCGGCGTCTGCGTGATGGTGAGGAAATAGCCGAAGCACAGCGCGCCGATCAGCACG
>Ga0134128_10008008_pt1 | contig 12724 bp, 11 predicted proteins | sample KB31754_FD_96462 | JGI IMG/M metagenome (GOLD analysis project Ga0134128, IMG submission 96462) | Terrestrial soil microbial communities with excess Nitrogen fertilizer from Kellogg Biological Station, Michigan, USA - KB3-175-4 | ecosystem: Environmental > Terrestrial > Soil > Unclassified ...
ACCAGCGACCCGGTTCTCCTTGCTGTCATCCATCAGCAGGTGGGTGACGCAGATCCGATTGAACACCTTGTCCGCGGATTTCTTGGCGGCCTCGGCCACTATCGGCTTGTAGGATTCGCCGTGAATCATGATCTGCCATCGTCCCTCACGCAGATAGCGCCCCGTTTTCGGGTCCTTCATGATGGGTAGACCCCACTCTTCGAATTGGTGCACTGTCGAGTCGACGTGACGGGCCATATCGAAAAGTAGGTCTTCGCGTACCAGTCCCATCAGATCGATACGAGCGTAGCGAACGTGGTCTTCCGGTTTATTTTCGCCCCATCGGGTCCCCATATAGCAGTTGATGGCGTACAAACCCTGGGCGACCGCGCCGGAGCGATCGATATTCGCTTTCTCTGCAATGACGATCTTCTTGTTCTGACCCCAAAACCTTGCCTCCCAGGCGGCACCGCTGCCGCCGAGGCCGGCACCGACCACCAGAATATCGATGCCGTCTTCGACGATCGTTTTGTACGCCATCAGTAATACACGCCTTTCTTCAGCTTGAGCCCGGCTGCCTGAAGGGTATGCAAACCGCCGTCATCCATGCGGATCCACTTTGGCTCATTGTAAAGCAACTGGCTGTCGCGCATTTCCTTGGTGGGCCCGGGAACATTTGCAAGCTTGGGGATTGCCTGGCCCCATGGCTTGGTAGTGATAGGCGAGAGGAAATTCTTTTCCGTCCCGTTCCGGTATTTGATCTTCCAGGCGATCGTACCCCTCTCCTCGTCGCGTACGACGCGAACGCTGTGACCGAGAGGTGCAAAGTCGGCATACCCGCGCACATCGATCGCGTTCTGCGGACATGCTTTGACGCAGGAGTAGCACTCCCAGCACATATTCGGTTCGATGTTGTAAGCGCGGCGATAGGTTGGATCGATGTGCATGATGTCCGAGGGACAGATGTCGACGCAATGTCCGCATCCGTCGCACCTTGTCATATAGACGAAGGTAGGCATGACTCCGGCTCCTTATCTGATCCAATCGGACTTGCTGGCTATCTTTAATAGTGGCGGGGCGCTTCGCGCTTGATGCCAAGCCCCATTCGCATCGGAGCGCCTTGCAACAATTCCATGGAATGTCTTTTCTGTTGCTCAGGATCGTCGCGGGTCAGCGTCGGCAGATTCTGGGCTGTGCCATTGGCCTTGGACGCGCGCTTTTCGAAGGCCGCGGCCGGCTTGAAGAACATGTGCGAGAACTTCGACCACGGGATCAAGCCGAACAGCACGGTCGTCGCGATGAGATAAAGCGCGAGCAGCACGATCGACCACGCGGCGGCATTGCTGCTTGCCTGCAGATAGGCCCAGATTAACCCGAGCGTGACGCTAACGACCAGCGAGACGATGAAGATGTCGGCCTGCACGAAACGGAAGGGCGATTGACCTTCAGCGGCGACGTCGACGCGAATGAAGAACCAGAACCAGTAGCCGCCAAGGCAGACCATCAGGCCACCAATCCACCACAGCGTCGGAATGATCGGAGGTGTCGGCGTCGCGGACGTCGGGTAGTAGAAAACCATGATGACGGTGGCGACGAGGTAGATAATGAACCCGTACATGCCGAGCAGATGCGCGACCCTGCGCCGCGCGTTGCAGAATTCGCCCGACAGTGCAACGTCGACGACCGCGGTCTGCACCGCGATCGCCACCATCTCCCCGACGCCCACCTGTTGCTTTGCTTTCGACTTCGAATGGCGCCAGTTATCGAAGAAGTACCTGGCGCTCCTTTTGTGAATGATGTCGAACAGCGTGCCCACCACAACCAGAATCGCCATAACGATGACGTAAGCTTGCATCACGGCAGGGGGCACGGACGCCGATAATTCGGCGAACGGATTACTCGTTAACATGGTGCCCCCCGGGTGAAGTCAGGTCCGAAGCTCGCGATCGCCAACAGAGGACGAATGCCGTTTGAGATACTTCGGCCCGGGTCCTCGCATATAGTGCAGCTCCGGCCGATATTTTTTGCTAGCCGGCAACAAACCGCGGCAGCGCCTCCATAGGAAGGAGATCGCTCGCTGTAACTGCATAAATAAACTCCAGGAGTGCAGGGAACGCCGACGGACCCGCATAAGAATCTCTTGATTTGACTGAAGATAACCCCCGCTTACCGATCAGACCAATGAATTATTCTAGTTATTTTAATCGACTGGATCGATTAGAAACTTAATGCCGTATCCGGGTCGGATGGGTACTGCGTCGGCCCGGCGGCTGAGCGAAGGCATCGACAAGCTTGAATAGCTCGCGTTCAGCTTGCGTTATTGACCGGTCCCGATGATGCAGTGCAAAGAACTGGCGCTTCGGCAAAATAAAATTGAGGTCTATCAGAGACCCGGCCTCGATCGAGGCCGCAACGACCAGCTTTGACAAGACAGCAGCCCCGGCCCCATCTTCGACAGCGGCACGAACTGCCTCGTTCGATGGCAATTCGAGCACCATGTTGATATCTGAAACACGCAGTCCGGCTTTCGCCATTGCTTTTTCGAAGAGGGCCCGCGTTGCCGATCCCGGCTCGCGAAAAACCCAACGCATCGCCTTGAGATCCGCCTTTGACAAAGCCGACCCCTTTGGCCGGGACACAGTTGGTTTGACGACGAGGACCATTTCGTCTTCGGCCACCGGTGTGACAGAGAGTGCCTGATCGTCGACCGGCCCTTCGACAAATCCAAGATCAGCTACGCCTTCGCGAACTGTATCGGCAACTGTCTCGGTGTTGCCAATGGTGAGAGCAAGAGCAACGCCTGGATAGCTGGCGCGATAACGATGCATTAATGGCGGCAGCCAGTAGTTGCCGACGGTCTGGCTTGCGGCGAGCCTCAACGAACCACGTTTTAGGCCAGCGATATCGTCGAGCACGGTTTCCGCCGCGGCTGCGCGTGCAAGAACTGCTCTCGCTTCAACGAGAAACAATCGGCCGGCCTGGGTCAACTCGATCCGTCGCCCAATCCGGTCGAATAGTTTGATCGCATAACGTGCCTCAAGTGCAGCGATGGCCGCGCTAGTTGCTGATTGGGTTAGATTGAGATCAATGGCAGCGCGGGTCACATGCTCTCGTTCGGCGACCGCAACAAAAACGCGCAGTTGCTCCAGGGTCATTGTGGGCCATCACCCCCATTAATCAATAGCAGACTGAACCCCGACATAAACAAAAAGGCAATAACCGAGCACGAACAGCCTCAGCCCTTTCCCGCCATGCCATTTCGGCCGCGCAGGACGCCGCTGCAGGGGACCGCGAATAGTACGCCCATGAGCCGAACCCGCTGGCTCATTCGCTTGTGACGTATCGCAACGAATAGAGATCATCCGGCTGGACGACTAATTCATACGCAAAGCGTGTGCCGACTGCGAAAATGAGCAGCCCCAGCAGCAGGCGTAACCGTTCGGCACGCATGGTTTGTCCGGTGCGGGCACCAAATTGCGCACCGACCACACCTCCGGCCATCAGGATCATCGCCAGTACCATATCGACCAAATGGTTGGTTGCGGCATGCATCACGGTAGCCGAAGTCATTGTGACTAGCGTGAGTACCATCGACGTTCCGATCACAGTAGCGGTTGGAACTCGTAGGAAATAGATCAGCATGGGCACCAGTAGAAATCCGCCGCCTATTCCCATAATTGCCCCCACGAAGCCAATCACGTATCCGATCGCCCAAACCGGAATTGCAGAAACGTAGATTTTTGAGCGCTTGAATCGCACTTTCAAAGGCAGACCGTGAACCCATGTATGACTACCCGGCCGCCGGATCGTCGCGTGCCTGCCGCGACGCGTGCGCATGATGGCACGTACGCTTTCGTAAACCATCATGCCACCGACTGTGGTGAGGAGAGTGACGTAAGAGAGACTGATCATCAGCTCGAGTTGATCGAGAGCGCGCAGTGCGTCGAACAGCCATATCCCGCTTGCGGTGCCGAGAATACCGGCGCTCAGCAACATCATAGCCAGTGACATATCGATCGCGCGCTTGCGCCAATAGCTGATCGCGCCAGTGAATGAAGATGCCACGATATGGCTGGATACAGTCGCGACAGCAACCGCGGGCGAAACCCCGATGAAGATCAGCAACGGTGTCATGAGGAATCCGCCGCCAATGCCGAACAGGCCCGAAATATAGCCGACCGCAAGACCCATCCCCAGCACGAGGAATATGTTTACGGGCAAATCAGCAATGGGAAGATAGATTTGCAAAATTTATTATCCGGCTTTGAGCTAAGACGAGCCGGTCAGTGCGCCAATAAGACCGGCAAAGGTGCATTTCCGGGGATGTGTTGGGTTGCTCCGCCGAATATTATTTGCCTCAACCGATTTGGCGTGTAAGCGCCTTTGATAAGAAGGTCGCATTTCAATGATTTTGCTGTTGGCAGGATAACCTCACCAGGGTTTTTCTCATTAGTTTCAACAGTCCGCAGCATGAAAGCGACACGGGAACTGAAACCTAGATTTCTACTGAAGCCGTCTTCACTAGTGTCCACCAAACACAAGCGTCTGAAACGGTAGCACCAGCGCCTGCAATCGCAGAATCAAGGCGTGCACGAGGGCCAGCGCATCGACGGCGTGAAGCGCAAAAGCGCGAATTGCACCGGTGTCCTTCGCAACAATTTCATCATGATTGTTGGAATAGGCGTTGGCGATGCAACTGCTGCCCGGCGTCACATCATCGATACCGCCTTTGTAGAGCGGCTCGAGAAAGGCAAGGAGCGTGCCCGGGCGTGTCACCTGCTGCGCGTCCAATAACTGCTCGCCACCGCGAAATTGGCCGGCCGCGATGTAATTCTGCACGCTCGTCACCACCATCGGAATGACGGTAAATGGTTTTGACACGCAGGTAACTTCCGCGATCATTCCGGGTTTCATAATCTGCGCCTCGATCTGCCCAAATCCGGCCTGCAATGAACGTTCACCGGCCCGCTCCGGGATTAAGATGCCTGCCGGACGCATCAACGGGTTGACGACATCGCCGACTCGCAAAAAGAACTGTTCGACACGTCCGTTCACCCCCGCGCGAATGACAGTCTTATCCAGTTCGACCTGGGACTGATTTAGCGCCGCTTCAGCGCTGGCCTTTTCAGCTGGCAGCAGAGACGAGATTCGTTCCTCGGCGCCCTGCTTCGCGGCGGTCGCTCCCATAATCGCACCAAGCTGTCCCTGCGCGCGCTCCTGAAGCCGCTCGATCTCACGGAAGGGAACGTTTCCCGGGTTGCGCCGATAAAGTTCCTGCTTCGTCTCCAATTCGTCCAAGGTCTGCTTGCGCTCGCTATTTGACTGCTCCAGCTGGCCATCGGCCTTTACCACGTCAGATCGCGCCACCATCATTTCGGCGTCGACTTCCGCAACCTTGCGCCGCGCCGCCTCAACAGCCGCCTCCTGTTTCGAGCTGTCCAACCGGAAAATAGGCTCGCCCTGCTTGATGGGCCCGCTGTTGCCGACATAGATTTCGGCAACGCGCCCGTTGGTCTCGGGAACGATCGGGACCGTGCGAAAGAAAAGCGTGACATTGGTGGTAGACGGATGATTGTAGAACACAGTCGTGATCAGCAACACCGTCAGAATCAGGCAGCCGGTGATGCCCCACCGCAACTCGAACCAGACCGAGTAAAAGGTAATTTCCTTGCCGATACGCTTGCCTTGGACATAGCGCCGGAAAAGATAGTCCGGAAGAACCGTCAGGAGCGAGCAGAATAGCAACTCAAGCATGGTCCAGTTCCTTACGGCCTGACGCACCTCGCGCGGGCCTCTTTGCCGTGGACGCCACGCCACCATCTGCATCGTCGCGGCCTCTTTCCACAGCGTGAGATTTTTCACTTTCTGCGACGGCCGTCGAAGACTCATCCGCAGCCTCTGCGCCCGCGCCAAACTTTAAGCCAGCCAGTCTCTCGACCGAGCCAGCGATACGGCCGAGAAAACTGCCAAAATCCGGAATGTCGATGAATGCGAGCAGGAGTCCCGCGACCCAGAAGACGTGCATGTGCGTGAAAAGAGCGAGCAATCCGAGGATTGCGACGATCTCGAACTGGATCTTGTGGCCTTTGTGTGCGACCCGTTCCGGCAATGTGTGCAGTCGCAGAAACAGAACACCAAACGCGATGACCGAGACCGCAAGGATTAAAGCCGTAACAACCATAAGCACGTCGGTGCTGCCGGGCGCCGTGATGAACACCGGCATGTGCTCGACTGCCGCGGAGTGAGCTTGCTCATCCACGGCGCACCTCGTAGCGGCTTGAACGTTTCATTCGAGTGCCCACTTACTTGACCGGAGTCGTGTCGGAAACTTTTTGCCATGACTTGTCCGGATTGTACACGGTCATCCGGTCGGCGAGCTTGCTCGTAGCCGGCCCGAGATCCTTTTGATAAACAGTACCAGTGTGGCTGACGATGAACGTCATCACGCCCGAGTTGCGGTACTCGGCCGGATAAGCCACTAGCGCAAATCCGCCGATCATCTTGCCGTGCACAATGTATTCCAGCTCGCCGCCGGGGGCGGCCACGCCTTGTTTGGTCAGAACCTTGAAGTAATAGCCGTTATAAGGGGTGCGTCCTGCACCAACACGATAGCCTCGGACGGTTGCTTCGGCGACGAGTTCACCGAGTGGACTTGGGTCTTCGCCCTGCGCGGTCGGCCAATAAAGACCATCCTTCTTTCCCGGCTGGCTGACAACGCGCTGCGCATAAACATTGGCGCCAGCTCCGGTGCGATCTTTTTCCGCATATTCATTTTGCGCGTCGACATAGGCAAGACAGGATTGAATCGCATCCAGTTCGTCCTTACCAATGCGGCGCGCAAGAATTTCTTCCCTCCCCGCAGCAGTATCGAAATGCCAATTGCCCTTGGCGCGGACGAGTGGAATTGGAACCGGAAAATCTTCTTGGCCGACTACCATGATAGCCTTATCATCGCCTTCCTTGGCAATGCTGTGTTTTGCATCATATGCGGCGACAAATTTTGATCTGGTCGCGGCGTCGGCTACCTCATCGCCCGATGACACAATGTCGATCCCGTCAGGGCCAAGCACGGACAGAATTGCTTTCCGGTCGCCCGTTTTCACCGCACCGACCAGCGCGGTCGCCGCCTCATCTGGCGTCTTGAAAGTCTGCTGCGCATTGGCTCCTGATGTTGGCAAAAGAAACATTGCCGCCAAAAGAATGACAACACAGCGCAAGCCGCGGATGAAGGTATTTTCCGACAAGACGTGGATTCTGCTCATGGCGTCCTCGATCACATGTTGCTTTGCGCGGACATGTCAGTGGAACATGGGCGTCGTCGGCACATAGCCGCCCGCCGCAATCCACTGCTTGTAGGTTTCGAATTTGATCCCGAGCCGTTCATAGAAAACCCGCAAATAGCCGTCGCGATCACGCACAACGGCATTTGGCATGACCGTTTGCACTTCCTGTGCGATCACACCGACATAGGCCCGGCCGCTCCCGTTGTAGCTGAAGCGGTAGAATCCGATGCCATTGGGCAGGTGCCCCAGAAGAATGATGTCGTGCTTGAGCGCGATATCGGATCGGCGACCGCCGCCACCGCCGCCTCGTCCTCCGCCGCCACCGCGACCGCCGCCGCCACCGCCCGCACGAGCGCCGCCGCCGCCGCCGCCGAGACTCGCGTGCCCGCGCGACGATTGCGCACGCGCGACGTTGCCCCGCTGGACGTTAGCGAGCGCATTACCGCCACCCGACGGCCGCTGCCCCGCACTTGGACGTTGACCGGCACTCGGACGCTGGCCAGCATTAGGACGTTGACCCGCCTGCCCGCCGCCGGGTCTTGCGCTTCCGGCGCTGCCCGGACGACTGCCGCCGCGATCGCCAAGATTGCCCTGACTCGGCTTGAGGACCTGGTTCCCTTCACGACCGCGGAAATCCGTGCGGTTCTGGCTTCCGTTTCGCGGATTATTGTTGCCGAATTTTCCGCCGACTTTTGAATTGTTGTATTTTACGCCTTGGCGGTGAGCGGGATTGTGTTGCCAATTGTTTCCACCAAGCGGATTTACCCGAGGGCGATTGATGTTGATGTTGTTATTGTTCCAGTTGATGTTGCCGCCCCAGTAGTTTCCACCCGATGCCCAGCGACCGAGCGCGTAACCTGCGCCAAACGCAAGACCGGTCGCGAGAATCCCTCCGGCAACATATCCCGGCGGATAATAGTAGTAAGGCGGATAGGCCGGATAAGGCCACCCGCCATAGACGACTGCCGGGTCATAGTAAGGCACATAAACAATGTCAGGATCCGTCGGCTCGATGACGATGACCTGTTTGCCCTGTTCCTGCCGCTTGCTGACTTTCTGTTCTTTCGTCGATGTAAGCTTTTTGTTGTTATCGGCTTTCGTTCGCAGTCGCTGAATGGCGTCCATCACATCCGGTTGCTGAGCAAGGACGGCGTCGCCGAGCTTCTGGGTCCAGTCTAGCTTTGTGCTCATCATCGTTAGCACCGCTGGCGTCGGGACCAGCGATTTTACGCTTTCGTCCCATCCCTGCTTGTCTACTGCCGCTTTTAATTCATCGCCCTTCAATTTCTTGTTCTCGTTCGTCCACCGCTCGGCCTGCACGACTTCCAGCGGATAGGTCGAGGCAATCAGCACTTGCGACAGCAATGTGTCGGGATAGAGCGCAATCGGCGCCACAAGAGCATCGAGTTCTTCCGGCTTGAGCAGTCGATCGGCGGGGGCCGGAGCAGGTGCGGGCTGCGTCGGAGGCTGACTTGGCGTTTGCGCGTAAATCGAAGTTGCCGTCGCAACTAGGAGCACGAATACAAAGGCCGCCAAACGATGCAATCTCATGTTGCGCCTCCTAGCCCGGCTGACCGAGCTAGCATTTCATATAAAAACTCTCCGTCGCGAACGCTTGATTTACATCAAAAAACGATTTGAACGCGAGGCAACAGCACTCGGCCTTACCAAGTCGCGATGATATTTTTATTTCGTCGAATCCACTTTGCGCCCACTGTTACGGACACAAAGAATTACTGCTGCGCGTCACGCGCAGAAATTAAAACGCTGGCCTCCGATATAATTATTGTAGAGATATCGTGAGGCCGCTCACGCTCAAAGAGGCTTCAAAGCCAATTTGTTTTCCATGCAAGGTGAGAACAACGCCATTTGCGTTTTGCAACGTCACGGCTTTGGCGCCGCCAGCAACCGCAACGCTCGCAGATGCGGCCGAATAACTGCCCGCAATGTCCTGCGCCGTCCGCAAATGCCTCGCGGTGCCGACCAATTCCGCGCCCGCCACGCCAATCGTGCCGGCGCTAACGCCGGCGATATTGAGGCGGTAGTTATGGCCTTTAAAATGCAGGGTGCCGGAACCGCCGCCGACGCCGACAATAAACCCTACCTTGGTGATCTTAAGACGGATCGAACCGGTCTCGGCGAAAGATTGCGACGCTGAATTCACCAAAAAAAACATCGTAGCCATTACGGCCACACAAACCCTTAGTTTGGATATGCGATTGAGCATGATCACCCCCCGCGCTTGTTCTAAGACAACAGCATCGGACGCTCTTAGTGCGTACGTGTCAACGGTATCAAAGAAGGTAATCGGCCATTGGTTATTTGCCGCGCGTACATCTTTTTTATTGAGTGCTTCGGTGCGGGACTAGGCGTCTCATGACAAAGGCGTTACGGCGCTTTGCAAACATCCTGTGTCAGCCTGTGAGCTGACGCGAGCGCGGTGACCACCCGATAGAGCGAGACTTGCACCATCATGATTTGAAATGGCCCAACAGACGCCAACGCTCACGATTGTGGAGCTCGCTCGCATGATTGAGGCAGTCGTAGAAATCACCGCGTCCTCTATGGAACTTTTGTCGTCATACCAGGTAGCCGAGTACCCAGCTTGAGCGTGGGCGTTTAATTCATTTCGTGAAGTTCACCGCTATTGCGGATATTTCGAAAACATAAACTATAACAGTTCCGAATTGGTCGCTGATTTTGCTGCGCCCACGCAGATTGTATCAATAGTGTCACACGTCTCGAGAATTTCGGCTTCCTCGGCGAACCGACACACTTCCGAAATGTTGCCACATTACGTTCACAATGAATCGCGCACTGATGCGCGGATTTGTTTTTGTAACTTCAGGGGGTCATTATGCGAAGAACCGTAAACGCACTAGCCGGCTTAGCCGCGCTTAGCCTCATGACCGGCCAAGTTCTGGCGGCCGATATGCAGCGCCCCGCGTACAAGGCACCGATGGCTCCGCCCGCGCCAATATACAACTGGACCGGTTGTTACATCGGCGCGAACGTCGGCGCAGCCTTTGCCAACATCGATGTTACCGATGTCACGACCGGCGCGAGCGCCTCGCGCACGTCCGATACCGGTATTGCCGGTGGCGGCCAGATCGGCTGCGATTATCAAATGGCCCAATGGGTCATTGGTTTTCGAAATATGTTCGACGGCACGAGCATCGAGGGCAGCCGAACATTTACGGACCCCGGATTGGTTGGGGGCACCGGCACCGTGGACACCAGAGTGCATTGGTTCGACGCTTTGACCGCGCGTGGCGGTTATCTGGTGCAGCCGAACCTTCTGTTCTATGTGCAGGGTGGCGCTGCCTGGACGGAAGCTAAAGCGACGATTTTCGATTCCACAGGAGCTGAAGTGGGTTCCCTGAGCCGCAACAGCCGAACGGGCTGGACCGTCGGCGGAGGCGCCGAATGGATGTTCGTGCCTCACTGGTCGGTTTTCCTTGAGTACAATTACATGGGCTTCGGTACTCGTAGCTCGAGTGCGCAGATTTGCGCAGGGTGCGACATCTTTAGCGCCAAGGCTAACGTCCAGGACGTTCTTGTCGGTGTGAACTACAGATTCTAAGACATCGACTTTGCACGCGCTTGAGGGCCGCCGCTAACAGGCGGCCCTTTTGTATCGACCATGCGTCTCACCGCTTGTCGGGGTTAACTCGAGCGGCTTTTTTCGTTGATGCGCTCGCCCATCCGCTTGCAGTATTCCGGCAAGGGAAAGTCAACGCGTGAACGCCATATGAGCGACTAAAACAATTCAACGCCGCGCTGGCGGTGCATGCCATCCATCATCGAGCGACACAGAATCGGCGTGATGGCACCCTTGAAATAACAGTCGAAGTCGTTTCCATGGGTCAGAAATGACGCAGATGAAGAGCAAGGGCAATGCCGTCGTGCATGAGCCCTGGCCGGTAAAAAAACCCTGTAAACCGCGCCCGTCCTCGAAAACTAGCGCTGATTAGGCTACACCGGCGCCCTATGCAGACCGAAAAAGAGCAGGTTGCCCTCACCTCGATTGCGGCTTCGGCCGGCCTGACCATCGCCAAAGCGATTGTCGGCTTCATGACGGGCTCACTGGCGATTCTGTCGGAGGCTGGTCACTCGTTGATCGATCTCGGCGCTACCATCATGACGTATATTGCCGTTCGAATTTCCGGCAAGCCCGCAGACGAGGAGCATCACTACGGGCACGGCAAGGTCGAAGCGGTATCGGCCCTTGCGGAGACGGCACTCCTCTTTCTGCTATCCGGCGTCGTCATATGGGAGGCGGTGAAACGTTTAAGTGCGCATGAAGTTCATATTGTGGAGGCCACCGCCTGGGCATTCGGCGTGGTCGCGGTATCGATCGTGGTCGATTTTTTCCGCGCCCGGGCGCTCTCCCGCATGGCTGAAAAGACCTCCAGCCACGCTTTGGAAGCCGATGCCCTCCACTTTTCATCCGATCTCTGGTCTTCGCTCGCCGTCATGCTTGGTCTCGCCGGTGTGCGGTTTGGCTTACCATGGGCGGATTCGGTTGCCGCGCTGGCGGTGGCATTGCTTGTCTGCGTCGCCGGATGGCGGCTTGGCAAACGTACCATCGATACGTTGACCGACGTCGCACCGCCCGGGTCGGCGCGGAGGGTCGCTGCGATTGCAACGCGGGTACCGGGCGTCGTGCGAGTCGAGCAGATACGGGTCCGAGCGGTGGGGGAGCAAACATTCATCGACATGACGGTCGCCGTAAGCCGCATGCTGCCGCTTGAACGCGTCAGCGCAATCAAGGAAGCGATTGGCAACGAACTCCGCCAGCACATGCCTGGAGCGCAGCCGGTCATCACAACCGATCCGGTTGCGCTCAATACCGAGACCGTTCTCGACCGGGTTATGGTCATCGCGCGCAACCGCGCGCTGGCCGCCCACCATGTGACGGTTCATGAACTCAAAGACAAGCTCGCGGTTTCACTTGATCTGGAAGTAGACGGAAAACTTTCGCTGCGTGCGGCCCATGAACTGGCGGATGGTCTCGAGGCCGCAATCGCTGCCGAGCTTGGCCCAGGTGTCGAAGTGGAAACGCATATTGAACCGTTGCAGCCCCCTGACGCATCAGGCCGGGAAGCACCGCCGGAACGGGTCAACGCGGTGGCCGCCGCATTGTCGGAATTGGCTGCTGGCGAGCGACATATACGCGACGTGCACGATGTGCGCGTGCGCGAGACCGATGAAGGCGAAATCGTCAACTTCCACTGCCGTATCGACCCGGAACTGAGCGTGCAAAGCGTGCATGAGAATGTGGATGCCTTGGAACGAGCGTTAAAACAGCAGTCTGCTTCGATCAAACGCGTCATTGGTCATGCTGAGCCGACACGCTAGGATTGGTCCAGAGTTGCGTGACGTCTTCTTGCAAAAGCAAAGGCCGGGACACGCGGTGTCTCAGCATTCAAGGTGAGCTGGCGATCGGCGAGGCGGTTCAA
>Ga0134128_10008009_pt1 | contig 12723 bp, 3 predicted proteins | sample KB31754_FD_96462 | JGI IMG/M metagenome (GOLD analysis project Ga0134128, IMG submission 96462) | Terrestrial soil microbial communities with excess Nitrogen fertilizer from Kellogg Biological Station, Michigan, USA - KB3-175-4 | ecosystem: Environmental > Terrestrial > Soil > Unclassified ...
CCGCCGCTCGCGCCACTGGCGCCCGTCCCTGTCGCGCCGTTCCCGGTCGAGCCGCTCGAACCGCCGCCGGCGGCGCCGGTCGAGCCCGAGCCGCCAATTCCTGTTCCGCCCACGAGGCCACTCGACCCGCCCTGGCCGCTCGCCACGCCAGTCCCACCTGCTCCCGACGTGGTCGCGGAGCCGCTGTTGCCGCAGGCGAGCGACGGAAGCAACATCAGAGCGGCGACGAACAGAGGCCGCTGCGTGGTGAACATGTCGCTGGGCGAGGGACCGGACAAGCTACGCATAGATGACACTCCTCCTGATCTGTCTATCGGCCCGACACGTTGACGCCTGAAGCGGCTTCGAAACGTAGGCTCCAAACGGGTCCCTCTCCAGGTGGGATCCGTTGGCAGCTCGCAACGGCTCAGTTCGCCGCACGTACGAATCAGCGCACAGCTACTGGCGAACACCGCTATGGCAGTTGTTCGACGCGCGGTCGTTGTTCGCGCCACAGCGGTTGCCACTCGCACAGGTCGGAGCACAGGTCGGCGTCTGGCACACCCCGGCCGAACACACCGTCGACCCGCAGTCTGCGTTCGCGCCGCACGGGGTGCCGTCGTTGCAGGGAGAGGAAGATCTGCTCTTGTGCGCCGCCATCTTCCTGACGCCTGCCGGCGCGCCGCCGTACACCAACTCGCAGGTGCTTCGCCGAGGACCGCTTCGAGCCAGTTGCCGCCGGCACTGCCTGGAAGTGCCTCGCCTCGCTCGCCTCGACGGGCAACGCCGGCAAAGTTGGTAGGCGGTCATCGACCGGAGCCAAGATCCATCTCGCTTCCAATAGGACGCGAGGACGTCATCGCATTGTGCGTGGTGCGTCTACTCAGGGACGTGAACGCCAGCCGTCGTCGGGTCGAGGAGGCTTCCGATGTTGCTAACCCACCCGTCTCTGGCCCCAAGCTGGCCGACCGGGCCGATGAAGTTGTACTCGAGGCAGTCGAGGGGTCCGTGTAAAGACCGCCTCCGGGATTCGTGCCGACGACCACGTGGCATCATGGCGTTGTCGATGAACCGGAACGCAGCTCCGGCGAAGTACATGTCGTTGGATGCCTGCCGCCCGCGAGGGGCTGGAAGTAGCGGTCAGCGAGGGCGTTCCCGGCCGCGATCAACCAGTAGTAATTGACCGGGTCCGTCGTCTTCGCCCCGCTCGCGAAGACCCAGTTCAGCGGGTTTGAGCAGTTAGGCCCGACGCCGAAACAAGTCGACGAGACGCCGAACGTTCCGGTGACGTAGCGGTCCATCGCGCCGTTGTCGATCTGGAGCATCTCGCAGGCCTGCTCGTGATCGCGGTCGCTGGCAAGGTTCGAGGCGCTGTTCGAGGGGCTGTCGTCGAGGACCAAGGCGTTCGCGCCGCCTGGCTCGACAAACAGCTTGGTGCTCGGATCGTAGCCGCACGGTCCGCACGTCCTGTGCTCCTGGCCGATTCCTGAACGGCCACGGCCGAAAACTCGTCCCTGACCTCGTCCGGCACCTGCCGGAGCTCTCGTAAGCCTTTGAATTTTGGGGTGGGCGTTGAAGGGATTGAACCTTCGGCTTCCACCGTGTGAATGCAAAAATGACGCGTTACTGCGCGTAACAGGCGAACAAAATCAACGACTTGACCGCGTTGGTTCGTATCCTGGACGTCTGGTCTGTTACGGGCGGGTGGTATGGGAGTGGTATGGATTCGGAGGGGTCTGCGACGTCGGTTCTATCTGAGCGAATGGGATTCTTCGGCGCGAGCCCAAGGGTGACCGGCGAGTAGCTATTCCACTCGAAAGTTCGGTATGCGGCCGTCCAATCGCTGAGCAGGCCGGTGGTCTGATCGTGGTATGGACGCCGGACGACCTTCCGCCCCGTGTTCCTGGCGAACACCACGCGGCGCGAGTGATCACGATGACCGATCTGGGTGATCACGAAATCCGCAACCCAAGGACTAAAGCAACACCGCCGCAGCAAACGACACGATCTTCGCCTGCCTCGGAATGCAGGTGTATCCCGCCAGGCTTACGCTACAGGTGGTCGGATCATAGTAGTCAAAACCCACGATCCCGCCCAATGAGGCGCTCTCACGCACGAGACCGAACAGCCCGGCGTTCACGCCTAGGATGACGCCGGAGCTGCTGGCGGAAGCCCCTTCTACCGGATAGCCGTACCAGCCACGTCCATAACCAATCTTCGGGCCCACCAGTACCTCGAGCGACTCCGCCGTGTAATGGTAGAGCGGCGCGAGGTCGACCTGAGCTTCCTCAAATGGTTCATTGCCCTTCGTATCGTTGAGAAAATCGATCAGCAGCTCTCCGCTGATCGACCAGTGACTGCCGAGGCGTTCACCGATCAGAGCGCCCGCACGGAGCCCCGGTCCCACATCTGCAGCGAGGCTCCCTCGGTGAGACTGAATGCCAAAGAGAGGCATGACCAGAAGCCCTCTCCGTGCCGGCGGTGTCCGGTCGAACTCCGCGGATGTAGTCGGCTCCGCGCGTGGGCCCGTAGGCCCTGCCGAGCTCACGTTCGCCGATGGTGGCGCCTCTTGTGGTGCGCCCTCGTCGGCTCTCGCGACCCGCCCCCCTACGCACGCGAAAACGAGGAGACACCAGGCACCAGTAACCCGTGCTGTCATATTCGCGATCGCGTAGGTCGACGACGATGTTCTTTGGCCTGAACTCCGATCCGAGTCTCGTCTCATCGCATGACGTCGCATAGGCCGCCCCATCGCCGCTTCGCAGGACCGCGCGCCTGAACCTGGGCGACCTACACGGTCCTAGCGCTACTTCAGCGCCTGAACTTCGCCCGCCGAGTCAATTTGTACGTTCAGAATTGCTCCCCCACCGAAACCTATTGCCTGAACCCTGTAGCGGCCGGGGTCGAGCGGCGGGCAGCCTTTGCTTTCGTACTCCGTTGGAAGCGCGTCGCGGTAGATCCACTTCCCAACGACTGGGTGCACCGGAAATTGTGCACCCCACTCGCAGATCGTACCCGCTGCATTGTCGCCTTCCAGAATCGAGATATAGAGCGCCCGTACTGCGGCATCCTGCCCGCCTGCCTTGAAGCGAAGAACATATTGTGAGCCGCTCCGCTCCATTGAAATCGACATTCTCATGGAGCGTGCGCTCACGACATTCCTCATCACGAGCAGTCCGCCCGCCATCGCTAGGGCACCGAGTAGCCACCCGCTCCTTCGAATCATGACCTGCCTCACTGTCTTACCACGTGTTCAGCGGTGTAGTTCGCGATCTGGTCCAACGACCACATCGGGTTCGTCAGCGTTTCAAGATTCAGCGCTGGATGCACACTGTTGATGTAAAATGTATCATAGTTCGCCGAGTTGAACCCGGCGTGCGGGGCGAATGAGGTGTTGGGGGTCAGATCCAAGAACTCGGCCGCATAGCGCAACCCGAACCTCACGAATCCCAGCTGCTCATACTGGACTGAATGCGTGATCTCGTGAGCTAGTAGATCTAGCCGACCATAGTTGTTCGATTCGTCCCAATAGTCCATATCCACGTGGACCGTATTGCCCACCGTCCAACCGATGGTGTCATGGTCCAAAATGCCCACCTTGTCCACTTCGATCTGAGACAAGTCGAAGTTGTACTGGTCGAAAATGGGCTTCAGGACACTTATCGCATAGGGACTCAAGCGGAAGGCTGTGTAGGGTTCGTCCTCAGAGTCGCTGGGGATGGGAACGAGTAGGTCATGGCCATCGTATTTGCTCTGCCACCTCGGGGCTCCACTTCCGGCCCTATAGTAGGCCCCCTCACCCTCCTGGGACTGCGCCGCGGTTGCCTGGTCCACCGGCGTATGATCGGTTAACCCCCAACTGAGGGCCGCCGTTGTTGCCCCAATCGCCGCGCTCTCCAAGATGTTCGCCGCGCTGAGGCCGTGGCCCTGGGCGAGGCTGCTGAAGGCCGCGGAGGCCGCTCCTCCAATAGCCCCGCCCAGCATTTGGGCTGGTAGACTCGGGGTGAAAGCACCGGCGACCGAGCCACCCAGCGCTCCGCCGAGAACCCCGGTGCCTGCGCCGATGGCTGCACCGAGGAGAACTTGGTTGAGACTCGCTCCGTTCGACATTGCCGCCGTTGCAGAGTAGATGGTCGAGAGATACGCGAAGAAGAAGGTGCACCCAACACCTTCCGTCCCGGCGCAAGCAGCAACCCCCAAGAGTCCGATGCCGATGCCGACCGCGGCGTCCGCCCAGTTGCTCCCGAAGAGCGTGTACCCGGTCGGATCGGTGTAGGAGAGAGGATTGTTTTGAACATAGCTATAGCGGTTGTAACTCTGGAGGTCCGAGGCGGACCCAATGGTCGGGTCTGGCGATAGGAAGCGCCCGAGCACGGGATCGTAGACGCGCCCGTTCATGTTCACGAGGCCGATGCTCGGGATGGTCTCTTGTCCCGTGAACTCGCGATGTCCGGAGGCGACAGGGAACGACATGGCGGCAGTTGCCGCCTCTCCGTCCGAGCTCCGACGTGCTCCCCAGGGGTCGTATCCGAGAGCTCCGGCGTCGGCACTGCCGGCCGTCGAGGTTGCGACGTGCCCGTTCTCGTCGGTGACGATGGTCGTCGACCCGAGGTGATCGAATCCAAAGTACCTGTTGGCGGCGACGGTCCCATTGTCGTTCAGGATTCGTACCGCGAAGGCGTTGCCCACAATCGCGCTTCCGGCGTAAATGAAGAACGTGTGGAGAGGCGTGTTGGTCCCCGTGGTGCTGCGCTCATACAGGCTCTTCCCGGTCGCGCCCAGGCCCGCGTACACCGTACGGGTGGTGGCGCCGCCGTTATTCACGACCTGCAGCACCCGGTTGCCGTCGGCGCCGTAGGCAAAGTTGACGGTGCCCGCTTGGCCCTGGGACTCGCCCTGGATCTGAGTCGGTTTGTTGTTGGAATTGTAGGCGACAGATCTTCCGCCCCCGCTAGTCATATTGCCGTTCGAGTCGTATCCGTACGCTGGTCCGCCTGCCACCGTGCAGACGGCATGCGGCCCGGCAGGTCCGTTACAGCCTGTTCCATAGGTGTATAGGCTGCCGTTCTTCGTGCTCAGATTGCCCAACCCCAGCGTGTCGTAGACGTACGACTCCTGGTGGTCGTACGCGGGAGTCAGGGTGGGGATCTTGACCTCTGAAGACGTCAGGCGATTGAGGAGATCGTACCCGAATGTCTCGTTCGATGGAGCGCCGCTCACGGCGTCAGTTCTGCTGCGGGTCAATAGATCCCCCGCCTCGTCGTAGGTGGTCGACCAGTTTTGAATCACCGTCTCGCCGTCCGCATGCGCGGTGCTCGTAGACCCCATCATCCAACCCGTGGACGGATTCGGCGTCGTCACCGTCTCGACGCCATTAAGCGTCTGCTGGTCGGTGACCTGGCCCAGCGCATTCATCGCCTTCGCCTGCCACAGAACGCTGTAGTCAGTCGATTCGTCCGTCAGATACTGCAAGAAGCCGAGGCTCGTGTAGTGGTAGCCGACGGCCAGCTGGGATCCCCCGACCGCGGGATAGCGAATCAGGCTCTGCCTGCCAGCCGAGTCATATTGATATTGGGTCGCGAAATGCGTTCCGTCGGCGCATTCGTCGACCTCTTGGAGCTCGCCCAACGCCGTGTAGACGTAGACTTTCACCGCTATCTGGCCGCTCGTGATGCCCTGTACACCCTGTGGGACAGAGCACGTCCCGTTGAACGTCGGGTCCGGAGCACCCACCATCACCGCCAACTTTCCGATTCCGGCTCCGGCCGCCGTGTCGTAGACCCACTGTGCGGTGCCCGTCGAATCGGTCCTGCTGGTCATTCGACCCAGCACGTCGTACGTCATCGTCACCGTCTGACCGTTAGCATCGGTCTGGCTGACCAGATCGCCGAATCCATCGTACGTGTAGTTCCACGTGCCAACGTCTGGATCGGCGGTCTGAGATTTTCGGCCCCGCAGATCGTACTGGGTGTGGACGGTGGGAATTGTATGGTTCTGTGCATCCCCAGCGTCGGTCAGATTGCCGTCGGCGTCGTAGGCATAGTGAATTGTTCCATTCAGCGCATCGACAACCGAGTCAGTCTTGCCGAGCGCGTTCTTGACCTCCTGCCTCACCTCATCCTGTCCGTTCACGGAGCGATCCGTCTTGATCGTCGTGCCGAGGAAGTGCGAGACCGTCGATGCCGTCGCCTGCCCGCTGGCGCCGATTTGACCCAACTGTGAAAGCGTCTCTTTGGGTCGATTCAGGGCATCGAATCCGTAGGTCGTCGAATACACGGTATCCCCGTCCTCGAACGGCTTTGTCGTACTGCCCAGTCGACCTGCCGAGTCGTAGATCGAGAAGGTCTCAATGACTCCGCCGTCGAAGCTGCGCCCCCGCGTTCCGACCGATCGACCAAGGACATCGCCGTAGTTCCATGTTGCCGCGCCGCTGGGCGGACGTGTAATCGTCACGACCTTCGAGGCTGAGGTGCCGCCGTCGTCGCCCGCAGCTATGAACGACCGCGTGATCGTCGTCGTCAGCGGCGTACTCGATCCGCAGCGATCAGTCTCGGACGACTCGCGCCCGATGTCGTCATAGGTGAAACAGGTGTGAATGCCATCGATCCCCGTCGTCTGGAGCTCCTTCCCCTTGACTGGATCAAAGGCTGAATAGGACACTTGCTGTAATGCGTTGGTGCTTTTCACCGGAAACCGTCCGGGACCATAGGAAAGGCTCGAGGTCAGCCCGGCCCCTACTGGTGCGTTGAACATTGCTGGGTCGTAAGTGACGGTGGTGGTTCGGAACGGAGTTGGATCCGAGGTCGTCGCTCCGGGCGCGCAGTGGTTAAAGTCGCTCGCGCAGCCGGTCGTGGTGGTGACATTGCCGAATTCGTCATAGTCAAAGGCCGTCTTTTGCCTGATAGGTGCCGGCATGTCGGGCTCGACATCTTTCGAGAAGAGTGCGACGGCGAAATCTGGGCTGCCGTTCACATTCGGGGCGCCCGTAGCTCCGACCTCCTCCGTATAACTGAAGGTGGTGGTATGCGTTATTGGCGCGTTATTATTGTCTACCGGCGCGGTTCGTTGAGATGTGACCGTTGTTTTCGTAATCTTGCTCAGTTGATCGATGCGTCCATCGATATTGAACTCGTAGAAGTTCTTTGTCGTGCGTAGGAAGGTCTCTCCGGTGGGGTAGTCCTGCTCGACGCTCGTCTGCGTCGGGTTTCCTTGCGAGTTGTAGATGAAGGTCGTCTTGGTGAGATTCGTCCCAAGGAGCTCCCCGACATCGTCGTCCACATCTGCTCGTAGGAATGCCCTGTCAGCAACCGCCAGCGGGTATACGAACGTCGACGTTCCCGGGACCGACGGTCCGCCCGAAACCGAGGTACACGGCGAATCTTGGCCGCTGCTGGGATCGAAATTGGGGACATCGCAGTACACCGTATTAGTGGCATTGAGAACCAGCGAACCGAGGGTGCCGGTGTTCGCCGACCGCCCCGCCGCGATCGGCAAACCGGTGTAGGGATACGCTTGGGCATACTGCGTCGTGCTCTTCGTCTTCGTCGCGAAGTCGGTCTCTATGACCGTCCTGAATCCTTGCGGACCCCGACCAAAGGCGCTACCTCGCAACGATGTATATTGGAATACCTTCCTTGCCTGTCCACCATTGCCGTCGTCAGCGGTAACCTGCCACGCCACTCTCATCGGAAGCGCCAAGAACGTGGTTCCGAACACGGGGCTGGTATCGGTGTCTGAATACGTCGGACCGACCATGCCGGGAAGAGTGAGACCGGCGAAGGGAGAGGTGATGGACATGTAGTCCACCACCGTGTTCTGCGCGATACCGCTCGGGAACTGCGTGATGGTAGCAGGCTGGAATTGATTGATCCACGTGTGCACCACCAAATCGCTGGGATTGCAGTCCACCGAGGTGCCGCCGCAAGTGCTCTGCACCAGGTCCGGCACCCCGTCCCCGTTCATGTCGACCATGGCGACGCCCGCGGTTCCGCTCGGAATGGCAGGCATCGGATTCACGCCCGCAGTACTCGGCCAGCTCGTCCGGCCATAGAGATCGAGCCACTGCGCTCCCGAGTTGAAGAGGACTTGCCCGCCATCCGGGTGGCCGAGAACGATGTCTGCCAGACCATCGGCGTTGACATCGACGAACTCAGTGTTCGGGACAAAGTTAGTTGGGGCTCCCGAAATGGCGTTGCCGAGGCTCTGTATGAACGGGTTGGCGTTGCTTGATGTGAACCCCAAGCCGGTCGCGAATGCGAAGCTGATGTTCACCGGACCGAAGCTGATGATATCGTCGCCACTGCCGATCTGGTCAACCGATTCGAACAGGCTGTCGTACAGGCCGTCGCCGTCGACATCTCCTCGCGAAGACAGTCCGGGTGTACCTGGATTGGCGAACGCAGGATCACCGTGACCCGCCTGCTCAACCTGCCAAGAGGTTCCGTTGACGTCTTGGCCCTTGTTTATCAGGGCGTCGGTTGCGGCGACCAGGTCGGTGAGTCCGTCTCGGTTGACGTCCTCCAAGTGGTAGCACGCGTCCGGTGGCGTCTGCTGGGTACCATCTGCCGGCTGCTCACACTCGATGCCGTTCGGAACCTGGAAGTTTTGAGAGCTAGCACTCCACCCAGCTCCGGTCGCCGACCCATTGATGAATACGTTGACGTCGAAGTCACCCGGGCCAAAGCGGACCAGGTCCGCCCGCCCGTCCCCATCCATGTCGGCCATGGTGTCGTGCTGTGTAAAGTCAACGGCGGTGAATTGGACGCCCGGGAGCGCGCCGAGGTCGGGGTCAGGCACCCAGCCCTGGCCAGACTTAAGTCGGTTCAGCCAGATTTGCGGGGTGAATGCCAGGGAGCTGGTGCAGCCGAAGATGCTACTGCCATTCGAACAGATTGTTGTTGTTGGGCCATTCGCCACGAAATCGAGTAGCCCATCGCCATCCACGTCGATGAAGAACGCACCGGTTGAAGTGCCATCGGAGTTGGCGAGGCTTGCCGGCAGGTTCCAAGAGCTCGGGGCCGCCGTCCAGGTGAGGCCGTTGTTGCGGTAGGCGGTTGCAGGGGCACCGTTCAGAGCCCTCACGAAGTCAGGCAAGCCGTCGCCATCCAGATCGATGAGCTTCGTGCCGTGGGTCTTGGCAGTGGTATACGAGAGGCCGATCTGGTCTCCGTTTTGGGAACCGATTTGCTCAATCGGCCCGGGAAGTGCCAGAGATGTATCCTCTGACCAAGTGTACCCTCCGCCCTGCCAACCAAACGAAATTGCGGGCAGGCAAGCACCTGCCCTGGGACAGTATTGAACGGTGTTCAGTCGGCTGGGCAACGTGATGTTGCCGTCATTGACGTATGTCAGGGTGTAGGTCTGGAGTGGCGCCGACTGATCGGCCGTATTGTAAATGTCCATCTCCTGCAGAAGGACTGACTGGGTGATGGTCGTGAAGCCGAATCGGACGCTTCGGAAGTCCGTGCGATCTTGGTATGAGAACTTGATCGTGTAAAACGGCGACGTCGTCGGCAGCGTTTGGCTGGCGTGGCCCGTGTAGGCGATGCTCGTTGGACAGATCCCAGTGGTGAGGAAGTTGAATCCACCGGAGTTGAAGCTACCGGCGGCGTTGCCCTGATCGTTGTTGTAGTGGATGTCGTAGTAGTTTCCCCATTGGTCCATCACCCGGTCGAGCAACCAGATCACGGTGTTTGATGGGTTGGTCACGAGTACGCGTGAGTCACCCGTTGAGCGGGCCCCGTAGTAGCGGGTCTGGCCGTCCTTGGTGGTGATTGTGAAGTACAGCGAATTGTCGGAGTTCGTGAACTGCCTGATGACCGTATAGTCTTGCGCTTCGGGTTCGAAGATTCGGACCTGAGTGGCATCGGGCAGGGTGGTCGTTCCACGATCGAACAGTCGCTTTCCGTCCAGGCAAAATCCGCCTTCGCTCGTCACGGTTCCGTCCTGGACGTGCGTCGTGGGGCATCGATGGATCACCGACGTCCCCGAAAGGCTGAAGCCCTGACCGGCCAGGCCATCCGCGCCCTGGCTGTTGTAGTTGAGCGCGAGGTTGGGCGCCATTCCCGCGATACCCGGCGGAATCGTGAGGGGCAGAGTGTACGTCGCCGCGCCCGTTGGTGTGGTCCCGAATGTCCCGTTCAGGGCACCAGGGAAGACAGTACCGATAGGCGGCTCGGACTGGGCCGTCGGAGCGGCGGGCGGGGTCGCATCCAAATTCACCTTTCGCCCATCCTCGAGCAGCGCATCGTGCGTCCCACCTGAAACCGCGGTGACCGGAAGCTGTTGTGAGCTTGGGGTCGCAGTCACGGTGTGACTTCCCACCGTCCAGGTCAGCAGCGACCCCGACAGCGTCGCCACGAACGGCGCGTGGGTGGTCGACACGAACGTGGTCGGCGGGACCTCCGGCGGCGAGGTGACAAAGCCATTCTGGTTCGCCAGCCCGTTCGCCGTCCCGTACGAGATGTTCACGGGTGTTGACGAAGTCGTTTGGTAGTCGAAAATCGCCTTCAGCGTGGAGCCATCCTGGGCGACACCGAGCAAAGACGGCACGACGTCGGGAATCGATCGGATGTTGTCGAGTAGGTAGTGACCCGTCTCGGTGGGGTTGACGTTCAAGACAACCGAGAAGGTCAGGTCCGCGTAGATCCCGCTGGCGATGGCAGAGGTCACCGAAGTCGGCATCTGGAAAGCCAGGGTCTGGTAGATGCCAAGCGCCAGCCCGGTCAGGGGAACGTCGCTCAGGGCGACATTGAACAGCCCGAGGGTCGGGCTGTTCACGAACATCTGCGCGTCACCGAACGATGAAGGATTCGCCTGGCTCGTCGGCAGCAAGATATCGAGCAAGACGAGTGGGCCGACGCCTCCGAGGGAGCTCATGGGCGCGCTGTTGAAACGCGCGGAGCCCTGCGCTGTCACCTCGAGCGAGCTCGCCCCCTGCGTGCGGTTCGAGTTGAGCCCGACGATAGTCGTCCCCCCGCTGTCCGATGAATCGACCGCCCAGTCCCCGATCGCCTCGAAGCCCAGGATGTCCGAGGTCCCGCTCGCCACGGGACAGGTCCCGGTCATCCCGCTGCACACGGGCGCGGACGAGTTGTTGGTCGCGGCACCGCACGCCGTCCCCGCCGCCGCAAACGTGTTCGTCGGGCAGGCCGATGACGTCCCGTTGCAGGTCTCCGCCACGTCGCAGATGCTCTCCGCAGGGCGGCACACAGACCCAGCCGGCGCCACGCTATCCGCTGGGCACAAGGACGAATTCCCCGTGCAGGTCTCCGCCACGTCGCACCCGCCGGCCGATGGACGGCAGACCGTCCCGGCTGGTGCGAACGTATCCGGCGGACAGGACGCCGACTTGCCGGTGCAGGTCACGGTCGCATCGCAGGTCCCCGTCGATGGATGACAGACCGTCGTCGCCGGCGCGAACCCGTCGGTCGGGCAGGCCTTGGTCATTCCGTCGCAGGTCTCGGCGACGTCGCAGATCCCGTTTTGCGCCCGGCAGACCGTGCCCAGAGGTGCGACGGCGTCGACCGGGCAAGTCAGCGACGTGCCGCTGCACTTCTCGGCCACGTCACAAGCGCCGTTTTGCGCCCGGCAGACCGTGGTGCTCGACGCGGGCGAACACGTCCCCACCTTTCCCGACAGGTTGCAGACGCCGCATCCGCCGTTGCAGGCCGTATCGCAGCAGACGCCGTTCACGCAGAACCCCGTCGCGCACTGGCTATTCGACGTGCAGGCCAGGGCGAACGACGCGTCGTACAGATCTGCCGTCGCCACCGTGGTCGAACCGTTCACGCCACCCGCGATGAGCACCATGTTGTTGGGGAGCACGGTCGCCGTTTCACTTTGCACAGGCGCGGGGAGCGCGCTGGTCGCCGTCCAGATGCTCGTCCCGTTCCAGAGCTCCGCCGTGCCGAGCGTGCTGGCGCCGTTGTTTCCGCCGGCAACCAGGACCTGACCGTTTTCGACGATGCCCGAAGGCAGCAGCACCGCGGCGTGGAGCTGGCGTGCGGTCGTCATCGTTCCCGCCGACGACCAGGTCCCGTTCGAGCTGCTCGGGTTGAAGAGCATCGTCGTCGCCAGGACCGTCGACCCATTCTTGCCGCCCGTGATGAGGATGTTGCCGTTTGGCAGCGTCGTAGCCGTGTGCCCTTCGCGCGGGCTCGACAACGCCGTGAGCGTGCTGAACGCCGATTGCGTCGGGTCGAACAAGAACACGGACGACACGGTGCTGGTGCCGTTGTTCCCACCGATGAGCAACACCTTGTTCGCAAGCTGGTTGTTGCTGGTGGTCAGGAGCACCGCGGCATGGTTCTTCAACCCAGGCGGCGGAATCGGGCCGGTCGTCGCCGTCCAGGTCCCCGTCCCGGACGCCGGATTGTAGAGAGCTGCCGTCTGCAGGATCGTGGTGCCGTTCAGGCCGCCGGCGACCAGGACGCGCCCGTCAGCGAGCAACGTCGCGCTGTGAAAGTGCCGCGCGGCGTTCAGGTTCGCCGCCGCCGTCCAGGTCCCGGCCGTCGGTGAGTAGAGCTGCGCCGTATTCTGACTCGTCGACCCGTTGAGACCTCCCGCGATCAACACCATTCCGCTGGTCGTTCCGTTCGAGCCGGTGTTCAGCTGTGTCGCCGTGTGCAGCGTCCGCGCCCCGGTCATGCTCCCCGTCGCTGCCCCGGTCCCCGTGGTCCGGTTGTAGAGCTCTGCGGACGCCAAGGGCGTCGAGCCGTTGCTCGTCCCGCCCGCAACCAGGAC
>Ga0134128_10008010_pt1 | contig 12723 bp, 19 predicted proteins | sample KB31754_FD_96462 | JGI IMG/M metagenome (GOLD analysis project Ga0134128, IMG submission 96462) | Terrestrial soil microbial communities with excess Nitrogen fertilizer from Kellogg Biological Station, Michigan, USA - KB3-175-4 | ecosystem: Environmental > Terrestrial > Soil > Unclassified ...
AGGCGGCTCCGGTCATCGTCGGACGGAAGAGGGCCGACGGATCCGTGACTCGCAAACTTGAGCCGGAAATGGTCGACGATCCCACCGATGTAGCGGAAAAAGGTGTCTACGTCCTCGGCGACCGCTTCCACGATGGACGTTACAACGAAACGTCCGACACTTGAAGCTTGTCCGGCTGAGGAGCCGGACGTATCTTGGACTTGCATTCGAGCTTATTCCTCGATTGAAGGCCCTGTCGCGCGCTAACGCTAAGGGGCTGAAATTCCCGGAAGGGTGATACCGACCGGGTGTTCTTAAACCGCTGTCAGAATCTGCCAGCGGTTTAAAAACGCCGCAAGAGGCAAGTGCGTATAATATGGAATTTCTAAGCGACTTATTGACCGATTTTATCGGTTTGGGTCGCTTTTTTCGCGTCCGCGAAGTATCGAGCGCGGCGGCGCATTATCTCTAACCGATTCCAGCGATGATTTCGCGCGTGCCACTGCATGCGGATAACGATCTCGGTACCGTTGTGCTCCACGCTCTGCACTCGCATCAGCCAAGTTGCAACCGTATCGGGGATCGCGCCACCGGCTAGATACCGCTGCGCCGTGCGGTCACTTCCTAAAACCCATTGTGAGAAAACGACTATGGGAAGCCGCGAGTCATTAATCAGCTGCGCCAGTTGCGCGCGCACTGCTGCGTGCTTCCCTTCGTGACGTACTGCCATACGTCCCTCCTGGGTAAGTGTACGCAATTAACTATCGGCACGATGGCCCGGAAAAAGAAACCGCCCACCTGGCAGGGTGAGCGGAAGAACGGTGCGTTGTTCTTTTTGGCCGTCAGTTATCCGTTTCGTACGTGCAGGAAATGTACATGTCGCACGTTGCGGCGAGCTTGGCAGCTGGCGCGGAAAGCGCGCCCGCCGCCAATTCGTAGAGTGCGATGTACTGCGCGCCGGGGAGCAGGACCGCCATCGGCGCGCCCGTCCACGTTGCGGCCATTTTATCAATCGCGACGACCGCCGCCGTCGTATTGCTGTGATTCACTCCCGTCGCGGGTGCGAAGGGAAGAGAAATATGCACGGTGCCAGTCGGGGCCGCGATGGCTGACAGCCTGAGCAACCCTTGCACATGCACCAGCTTTCCGGTTTTTGTGTATTGCAACGTGTTATACGCTGCGTCGAGAGTTACCGTTCCGGTGCCGGTCGTAACTGCAGGGACGTAGTTATTCGACTGCTGATCGATCACGAAAGCATCGGCGGGGAAAACTCCCGTTGACATTTCCACGCGCTCCAATGCCGGTGCGAAGCCCGCCGTACATAGCTGCGGTGCATCGCTGACTACGTGCCTAAAGCCGACCTGTGACACATTCGCGCCCGCCAGTCGCACGCTTACCGGATTCGCGCCCGAATTTTTGAACGTGCTATCCTGAATGTCTACACACCGAATGCGCGAAGCAACGGCGGTTTCGATGTTCACATCAGCCAAATGAGCGGTCTGGCTGTTGTTCTCGAAATAGGCATGAATCAGCGCGTTCCAGATACCGCCGACCGCGACGCTGCTCGACAACAGGTTGATTGCATAGCCGGTATGCTGCTCGAAGACGCCGCCGATATCGATATTCAATCCGGCGAGAATCTTAAGGCCCTCAGCGTTCGGGCCGGAATAACACTTCGCTTCCGTATACCCGATCACGTAAGGCAAGTATCTCGACGTGATCAGTGCATCGCGAAACCGACAGCCCTCGAAATACCAATCGACGAGCGAAGTTGCGACGTTCCCGGAATAGATATGATAATTTCCGCCCAAGAAATCCACATTGACGAATGCGGCGCGCTGTGCAGCTGCGCCGGTAGTGCATGTGATCATTTTCCCGGGAATGTACGCCGACTGATCGAACGACAAATCCTGAAAGCGGACGCGGCCTTGCAACGTGCCGACGTTCAGAATGAGGTCGTTATCCCCGTTGATGAACGTCACATCGCGGCCTTCTCCCCGGATGGTCAATTCCGAGTTTTGCGCATCGAATCCGGAGATACGATAGTTTCCGGCCGGTAGATACATCATCCCGTTTTTGGCAGAGAACGCCGCCTGAAACGCTGCCGTGTCGTCATGTACTCCGTCTGCCACCGCTCCCCACCATTGCGGCGGGACCGTCGAGCCGTGGCTACGGCCAAATGCCGCGCCGCCCGCGCCAAAGAATATCTGGGCGAAAGGGAATGCAGTTGGGCCGTTTACCGTGAGAGTCTTTCCCGCATCGATCGCGAACGACGCGCCAGCTGCTAATTCCAGCGTGATGTTAGCCGGGATAGTGCAATTCGTTTTGATTGCGTAGCTGCCAGCGGGCAGATAGATGGTTCCGACCGCTGCGCCGATTGTAGCAGCGAGCGCATTGAGCGCCGGGCCGTTATCGTTCACGCCCCCGGCGTCGCCACCGTTCTGCAGCAGGTTGAATTTACCCGTCGGCGCTCCCGCGCCTACACCGCCGTTGGTGAGCCCGCCGGGAATAAAACCACCGGCAATGCCGACCGACGCGGACGCCGAGATTCCCACTTTAGTAGGTTCTCTGAGTTACCACGTTGACGGCGTAGCCGATCAATATCACGATGGTGGCACCGGGCTGCGCGATGAGGTTCGTCAAGTACACCCCGTTGTTTTCTGGCGGCGTTACCGGGAATTCCTGCCCCATGAGATAGAGCGGGATGCCGTCGCCGTCTGAGCCAATGTGCAATTCGAGATTACCGGACGATCCGGCCTCGAGCTTGACGATCGCGACGCTCGGCACCAGCTGACCGGGCGGCTGAATCATCATCCGACTGAAAGCGGCATCGAGCGGGATTGTGCGAACTGCGTAGCTGGCCATGTGCGTCTTACCTATCGAAATGGTTAATCAGCGGTGAGTCGATAGAGCGCGAGGAAAAAGAACCGCGACACCGATCATTACGGTCATTGGCACGCCGCCGCCCTGCACATTGGCGGGCGCCGTGACGTTCACCGCCGCGAGCGGTGCGCCTGCATTCTGGGCGAAATAGCTTGCGAGCGAGAGAACGGATTGCACATACGCCGCGTTGATGAACGGGGAATCCTTCGTGTTGCCTGTGCGCTTGCCGTCGCCCGTGCGCTGCGCGCTGAAACCGCCGTTGTACGCGCTGATCGCGGAATCGATGCCGTACCCGTTCGCCGCCGCGAAATTGATGTTGTCGGCAAGGTACTTTGTCCCGAGCCGGATATTCGTCGCCGGGTCATACAGATCGTCCGGCTGCCCGGAGAAGCCCAGCGCCGTCGCGGTACCGTACAGCAGCTGCATGAGCCCGCGCGATGCGTCACCGATCTGAGGTTCGGCGCGGTACGCGCTGGCGACGAAATTCGACTCCTGCGCGATGATCGCTTTTATCAGTGCGACCGGCACGTTGTATTCCGCGCTGGCGCTATCGATGATCGCGTCGAAATCGTGTTCGTGAGCGTAGCGCATCGGTCGCCTACTGCTTGGAGCTGAGTACGCCCGGCGCGCTGGCGGCGAATACCGTGGCGAAGGCGGTTATCCATGACTGCGGGTTGTGTGCATCGTTGACGATGATGCCAGCCGCACCGATGACCGCGAGAAGGAACCGCTTGCTGATATTGAGTCCGAACATTGCTCTACTCCGTTGTGTTGTAAAGGCGGGCCGGGCGTCTGTCGCCAGCTACGAGCCGGGCTATTTCCGTGACCTGCCTGTCGATTCGCGCAATGGCCAGCGCCAGCGCGTCTAGCTTCAGCTGCACAACTTCCCGGTCGGCGGCGCGTGCCGCTTCCACTTCGCGCCGCAGCGCTTTGTTATCGCCTCGGAACATGATTACCTGGCCCGCGACGAATCCAATTTGCGCGAGGGTGAAAAGGATCAGAGCGCCACCAAATTGAGTTATCCCCATTCTTGCGCCACGTCTTTTAGCAGGATCACGCCGGCCACGACTGCGGCCGCAATGATCATGTATTTCAGATCGTCGCTGAAGCCGCTCAGAGCCCCCGTAATCGAACTGAGCGGGCCGGGCGCACTCTGGATAGCCGCCACCACTCCCGCGCGCTCTGCGGGGGCGTTTACGCTCGGAGGGCCGCCAAGTTTTTCTATGCTTACGATGTTGACCGGCCCCAAGAACCCCGAAATGCCGTCGATGGCTGTCGCGGCGCCGCCTACGGTCATAATTGCCGCGTTGCTCGCAGCCGTGCAATCGATCACCATCGCCGTATCACCGGGCGAGTAGCTAAACGGCATGTTCGGAATCAGCGGGCACACATTCCGAATTCCATCATACACGGCGCGCATGTTGTTCGCGTCGGCGGTGCCGGTCGCCAGTACCCTCTCGATTGCGCCCAGCTGAAGCCCGACGCGATAGTATGCGCCGGGTATCAGTTTGTCCGATGCGTAGCAACCGATAAAATCGGTCACGCTACTTGAGCAGAAAGAGTACAGCCGCCGCGATTAGCAGCTGCTTCGCTGTGAACGGCGTACCCAATACGCCATTCGACGGCGCGATCGCAGCAGCCGCCGAAGTGCCGCCCGGCGCGCTGCCGGGGATCATTGGCAACGCCATATTCCCGACGCCTGATACGTCCACGCTACTCCCGGCGCCTGGACTTGTGGGGAATGCACCGGCCTGCGTAGTCGTGCCGCCCGAGCTTGTAGCGCTCGCGGGGCCGGTATCGGTCGCTGTATTGATCAGACCGCCGCCGCCGCCCTTCGGCTGGAAACTTCCTGCATACAGCAAATCGTTTTGGGGCAGGGAATCAGTCATCAACGTGGCTGCCACGTTGGAGATCGGCGACGGCAGGAACGGAACCACGGCGTCCACGATCTGAGTGACCGGAGTCTGCGGAACCAACGTAATCGGCGGGACTACAGCCGTGACGCTGGCCGTATTGTCCGGGTGACCTTCCGGCGCATACGAGCCCGCGCCGAGCGAGCCGCCGCTAACGCTGGACGACTGGTCAGCAGCGGTGCCGCTCGCCGCGTCGGATGCCGATTGCTGTATCACTTATGCTTGCTGAAGATCAGGAACGCGCCGAGGGCCGCGATACCTACCAACACGATTGTTTTCATGTTAGTTGGCAGCGTCAGTGCCGAATTATTCCCGGAAATGGAATTGCTCAGCTGCGTGGTGGCGCCCGCGCCGATCTGCTGCACGCCGTTCGCGATGTCCTGGTTGACCCTTGAGGTCGTGTCATTGACGACCTGCTGTAGCGGCGTTTGCGTCGACTGATACTGGACCGTCGAGGTCGCTGGCGCGGTAGTCACCTGCCCGGACTTCGCGTTGTAATACTGCGTCAACGCCGCGCGGAATGCATTCTTGCCGACCTGCGTCGCGGAGTTGTTGGACTGCTGAATCATGTATTGCAGCGCCGATGCATCGCCGTTCAGCGCCTTTGTGAGCGCATCATTCGCGGCGTTTACGCGCGCCTTATCCTTATCACTGAGGCCCCCGCCCCCCAACAGGCCTTGAATCCCGTTGAGGGCAGAGGCAGCCGCTACGACGCCGATCATGTGCGCCCCCGGTCAGACCGGGATTTCCAGCGGGTCCGTCAGCGGCTTTCCGTCCGGAGTGCGGGCCGATGGATCGATGACGAGCTCCTCGAGCAGGATGCGGATCATTGAAACCGTTGCGCCAGCTGCGGCGGTCGGCTTGCAATCGAACCGAATCTTGAGGTTGTTGTCCTGCGCCGGATTCCAGATTTCCGACAGCCGACCGTTCAGCTGGAAATTCTTCCGGTAGTACGCGCCCGGCGTGTAGACGGCGCCGCCGCCGTCGATTTCCTGCCGACGGGCGAGATTATCCCAGATGTGGAGGTTTGGCCCCAGCAGCTGGCGCATATCGCCCATGATGGCGAGCGCGTTCACGATGTCGGAGACTTCCCCCACGTCGCTATCCTGCATGACGGTGAGCGCGCGAAGGTACTGGCCCGTCACGATGTTGACATCGAGCGCGCCATTCGCCTGGGTGACCGGGACCTGAATCATCCGATACTGAGGGATGAAGAACGGGCGGCCCGTCTCGTATTCGTCCATCACCTGAGTGACGGAAACCTTGATGTTCTGGATTGTCGCCGTTCCACCGACCGCGAGTTTGCCGACGCCGTTCAACGTCCCGTTGACGATGTGGAACAGGCGAAGCGACTGCTTCGGGTCGCGGACCATGAACGACGTTTCGCGCGGCTGAAGTGAGCGCGGATGCGCGAAGAAGATCGGGAAAGTCTCCTTCAGGTGCGTCGTTCCGTTGGCGAGCGATGTGAGGCGAGTTGCGGAGAGCGCGCTTTCGACGCCGAATTCCGCGATTTCGCGCAGCAGCCTGCCATCAATGGGCGCGATGCGATCCGTACCGTTCTCGTCCATCCCGATTCCGTCGAAGATCGCGAGAACAGACCCACGGTTGCGGATGGAAGTGAGCGGCGCGGTTGTAACGAAATCGCATTCGACCGTAACGTCAAGCCGTAGCGACTGGCAGGTCGTGTGCAGCGGGTTGTACTGGCGCTGTCCCGCGTCGGGCGAAGCGCCACCAACAAGCGCGCCGTAGGCATAACTCTGGCGCTGATCTTCGCGAATTTTGGTTGCCATCGGGCGCGTGCCTCTTACTGACCGTTCGCGAAATTGCGAACTGGCGCGACGAAACGGAATACGAGTGCTACGATTGCCACGCTGATTAGCGCGGACTTGATGTTGACGCCTGCGATCGTGCCCATGTCACCTTGCTCCGGTTTGATTGGCGCGCGTGGCGCCGAGTTGTGTGAACAGAAAAAGCGCGAGGCAGGTAACGACGAGCGCAACGCCCGCCGACATAAACGTTATTGCTTCAGGATCGATTTCCAATTCGGGCAGGGCAACTGGGGCCGTCAATGTGTGTCCCGTAGGTGAATGGACCTGTGAAACGAAATAACCTGTCACGCGCTAACGGTGACAGGTTATAATCCGGGCCGGAAACCCGCTATTTTTGCATGCAAATTTCTTTTTTCTAGCCCCCCCGCGCGGAGGCAACGGGGTTTTCCATGTAATGCAGTAGACTCCACGCCAAATTGCGCGCACGCCATGGGTCGAGCCTGATCGCGCATATCGCTGTTCTGTAAATAACCTCCACGGGCTGCCCATCCATTCGAGTCACGCTAAGCGTCACGTCATCCGCATGCGCAACGACCTCTTCAAGCATTCCGCTCATGGCCACTCCACCATCGTTGGTTTCGTTCCCGGAACGGGGGCGGGAATCGCCCTTACTTCTTCCGCTTTTTCGGGACCGATAAATTCCTCCAGCGCTGCAACGTCGCCGGGGTCGAATGTGTGACCAATAACGTACCGGTCAGCCATCGCACGAATTGTTTTAGGTATCTCTGCCGCGCGGCGCGCAATGAAAACCGCCGATACGTTGAAGTGGCGTCCATAGTTGGCAAGGTTGCGGATGGATTCGGGCGCGCTCTGAGAGTTGCACCATTTATCAACTTCATCGATAACAACGATTGCGCCGGGCATCGGCGGCGCTTCCGGGTTGCCGTTCGCGGTCGGCAGGTGAATTGCCGCCAGCATATCTTCGTCGCTGAGTGAGCGAAACACCGCGCTGTATCGGCTCGAATGAATCAGCGGCTTTAGGTACGCGACAAGATCGGCGTATCGGTGAATGATCACACCGTCCGTGAAACACCGCATGGGATCGATGTACAGCCGCCGGGGATGATCGCGCACCAATTCGGCGGCTGCACTCGACTTGCCCGACCCCTTCCGGCCGACAACGATCGTTAATTCATTCTGCCGGTCGGCTGTCATCCGGGTAGCCCTTGCGGTGGAACATACGGTTGATCCTCGAGCGGGTTGCTGAATACTGGTGCAGTCGCCACGGGCGCGACAGGCGCCGTAGCAGCTGCCGGGCTCGGTGCATCGTTCGGCGTGCGAAACGTCGCTGCCGATTGCGTGGCACTCTCCTGCGCTGGCGCCGATACGCGCGCCGGTTGTGCGCGATCCATGAATCGCGGCCCATATACGAGCAGCACCCATACCGCGCCGGGCATCCACGGCGCTTCGGATTCCGTGATCATCGGCATGTAGTGATGAATGATCGGCGCCAGCACTTGCGCGCCTTCCGATGACTCTGCGTCCGTGAGCGGTTCGGTTCCAAGCCGTTCCGCGAGCATTGAATCGAGTTTCTTGAGCAGCGGCGCCAGCTGCGCCGGCTGAAGTGCTCCCGTTGGCTGTGGCGCGGCCTGTGGCGGCGTTGCATGCGCCGTTGGTGCCGGCGGACCCTTTACCGGCGCCGAATGCGAGCGCGCGGCCTTCCCGCCGCCGCCTGGCGGTCTGCCACGGCGCGCGCCGCTCGGCTTGCTCCCTTTCTTCGCGTGCGAGCGTTTCTTTTTCGCCGGGGGTACTTCGCCGAACTCAAGTTGCGGGGTCGGCTCCGTCGCATCCTCCGGCGCTGCCGTTGCTGCGGCTTCGTCGAATGGGGAAGTATATCCGGCATCCTCCAATTCACCCGCCGCGTTCAGCGGATCATCTTCGAAATCAAACATCTATGCTCTCGGCTTTTTGAATCGCATACCGAACGGCGGGCGAACTGGTAGAACGGGCGGCTGCACTACTGGCGGTGCAGCTGGATCATTTGGCGGCGGTGGATCGGCGGGTAGCTGTGGCTCCGGAGCCAGAGAGGGCGGGAACTTCGCTCCCCCTGACTCCGTGTCGATCTCTGCACCGCAGCCGGGACAGGAAATTTTCATCCGGGGAAGTGCTCGAAGCTGTCGAGGTAGCCGTCATCGGCCATTGCGCCCTGTTGCTGGCCCTTCGCAACGCGATCGGCGAACCGTCGCGCTTCCTCCACCGCAGCCGCATCAATCGCGGCCACGAGCGCCGCGGCTTGCGGTTTCAATCCCGCGCGGAATTCATCGGGCAGCTTATCGAGCGGACGATTCGCAACGTTCACAGCCCACCGATGGACCGCAACGTCACTACCGTCGTCCGGCGTGACCTTGCCGAGATACCCGAGAAACAGCAGCGCGCCGGTCGGTACCTTCGCCAGCTGTTGATTCAGCTGGCCCGTTCCCCACACCGCGAACGTGCGATCTTCCGGCGCGTCCACGGTCGCGAACGTATGCAACGTGTTGGAATCACGCGCACCGCGCGCCGTCTTTACCTGCTTCGTGCCGATAAACCGCGCCAGCACTCCCGGCGCCAGCGCATCTTTCTGCACGACTACGACACGCGCGTCCGGCTCGACCGGCCGGAAAATCTCTCCGAGTGTTTTTTCCGTTACGTCCATGACTTGCTCCATGAAAAGTTGAGCAGTTAACGCGCTGCCACGCGCCGGACGCGAGCCGCCCGGATGAATTGTCAGCAGAACCCGCGATCGGGCGGGCCGCGATATTGCGGCCCCCAATCGAAGCCGAGCGCGTCGATAGAGAACAGACCGAAACCGCCATTGCGCTCCACGAATGAGCGCGGACGTACACCGCGCCACCACCATTCGCCCACAGTGCCGCATGCCTGGCACGCTGCCACTTTAGCGGCGTGCAGATCGTCGGGCGTCGTTTCGCAAATACTGTCGTTCGTAATTGATCTGAGCGCGCCGCCCACATCGGAGCGGCGCACGTTCCGAAATGCACACTCCACTGCAGCGGCACGATAGGGCGAGGGCATAGCTTCTTTGCCACCTTTGTTTTGCCCCTTTGTGGCATACTTCAGCACTTCGCGGAGCGCATCGGCTACGCCTGCCATCGTGCGGACCTTCTCGACGCGGACGCCGCCGTCCTTGTCGCTCGCAGCTATACCAGCCTTTTGTAGCACGTATCTCCACGCCGCGAGCAGAACCGCCTGCTGGATATATTCGCCATAAATCGCGGCATGGAAATGCACCATGCCGCTCGGTGATACTTCCAGTCCCACCACGTAAGACGTATCTCGGCGCGATCGCAGCTTGCCGGTGTCCTTGTCCCTCCGCTGGCGACCCCATGGCGTAGAGCGCCACCATTGCGAGAATAGCCGCCGCGCGGCACGCACTTGCGCGCGCAAGCCACTCAACGCGAAGGGATCGGCGGTATCTGCCGGTCGGCGCGTGATCGTGATGACTCTCCATCGTCTTTCCCTCCATCCTTTCGGTGCGGACTTGCTTGTAGCGCGCCGGTAATACGTCAGGTTGTCCCAATTATCCGCACCATCCCACGGTACGAATTCCATCGCGGCATCGTGGATGGCGACTTTCGCGGTGATTCGGTCCACCACAGCCGCCGCCGCGTTGTGCGCACAAGTGGGGCAGGTACGACAGCCGCACCGGAAGGGCATCAGGTGGGGAGCGTCGCAGGTTCGGCAATCAATCTGAATAGCGCCGCGTCCGCATAGCCGCATCGAATTCGCGCGAGCCTGCCAGCCGAGCTTTTCCAATGCGTCGGCCACCTGGGCACGGTAGCGGTGTTCCTCTCCCGAATCCGTGAATACAACATCCTGCGTTTGATGCAGGATGTTCCCTGTACTTGCAGTTTCAAGCAAAGGGGCGGGCGCGCCCTGCGGGCGCTGTCGCCGCGCTTCGCGGTTTTTCGCGGCGCTCCGGTGCGGGCGCTCGCTGCGCTCGCTCTCGAGAGCATGGCGCGGGCGCAACTGCGCTCCTATCGCTACGCGGGGCGCGGGCTGGGCTGGGATCGCATATGCGCCCATCAGTGCGCGCCTACGGCGTCGGGACCGCGCGCGTCGATTTGCGGCCGTGGCGGGGCAGCCAGCGCCAGCCGCGCACGCTCCAAACCTATTTCGCGCATGGACACATAGAACAACGCTTCGTCGATCGAGAGCGCGTCCAGCGCATCGACCAGCGCGCCCACCAGCTGCGCAGTCGCGCGAGTCACGCGCAAGGATGTGTACCGGCTCCGGATGCGCCGGACCTTATCGGCGCGCCGTTCGCGATCGGGAGGGAAGGCGATCATTTTCCCGACGTCCGGTTCTGTGCACATCCGCGCCGGCCGATCGCTTTGTGCACATCCCCTCGAGCTCGAGGCTTTGTGCACACCGGCTCGAGCGGCTCAACTTCAGTGAGTAGCAGCGCGCGGAGAATCGCATCGAGCGACCAATCTCCGCGGTTTTCGTGCTTCGCCTTCAGCTTCATCAACAGGGCGTGCGTATGCGCTGTGACTCGGACGGACTTGTAGCCGCCGCGAATCGCGTCGCGGTGTTCGCGGTGCAGCTGGCGCGCGCGCTCGGATTCGCCTTCATCGCGCTCGAATGCATACCGGCTCGGCATCTTCATCGGGCTATCATGACCATCGCAGCCAACGTCATCGCCGCCGATACTCTATACCAGTAGCTATCAGCATACGGATGTGGTGCAGGACGCCCGAGCCAGCACTGGAACAGGAATAATGCGAGCAACGCCCAGAACGTCATGAGGCGCGCACCGTCAGTGAGAGCGCCCACGCGAGCAGCGCAACGCGCAACAGACAGACGGTCATGGTCGCGGCGTGCCGTCCGCCGCGCTCCATCGCTCGGCGTATTGCTCGACGTCGCGCGCCTTGATCAGCGAATCGCGCAAAGTGCGGCACCGGAGAGGCCAGTACACTTTCGGGCCGGTGCGGAAATAGACGATCTGGTCGCCGCGCAATATCTGAACGGTTCCGTCCGGATCGGCGTCCAGCCAGCGGATTAAATCCTCCATTTCCTCGGCGCGCGTCATCGGAGATCATCATCACGATTGCGGAGCATGTAGGACCAGGCGCACGCGCCGAGCACGGCGCATACGAGCCACGCGCGAAGAATCAGCGCGGTCATGCGAATAGATCGGTCTGAGGTTGCACCGGCTCCCGCTTCCAGAATGGACGCGAGATCAATTCGCCGACCGCGCGCGGCGCTGGCGGTGCGGAGTAGAGAGAGCAGAGCGCCTCTTGCTCCATAACCTCGCCATTGCGCGCGCACACTCCGAACGGCGCGGACTGCCGCCGCTCGGAGTGCAACGGGCACCAATGGTCACAGCTGCGGCAGCTGCGAGAACGATCGCCGGGCACGGTCGCTACCTGGGGCGGGCGCTGACCTCTGGCGGCTGTGGCGCCGGTCCGGGCGGCTCGGCGGGCGGGGCATCGGCGCCAGCCGGAACACCCGCTGAACCATCGGGGATACGCTCTCCGAATACGCGATCAAGAGCGCGCTCCACATCTTCGCGAAGATGCTCCGGGGCCGATTTCACCAGCCGGTCCATCGCATAAAGCGCCCGGCGCGCATCGTCGATTACACGATCGATTTCGTCGCGCGTCGGACCTGCCGAGACTACCGGGGAAGCAGTCTCACGGGAGGAACCTTGAAATTCGACGCTCGGCGTATAGACACCCTGACCGACGAGATCGCCGGTGACATTGATCGCATTGTTTACGCTGCCGGATTTGTCGGCTGCCTCACCGGTCTGGTCGGTGGGGGCGCCATCGGTGCGGCCGTCGACCTGTTGGGGCGCGGTGCCCACGATGGCACTGGAACGATTGTCGCCGGCATCATGGGCGGGGTCGTCGGGATGATCTCCGGAACCGCTCGCGGCGACCGGCGCGCTCGCCAGCTGCGCATCGCCGCTCACACCCTGGCCGTCCTGGCTCAGATCGAGCAAAACACCCGGCGGGTATGAGCCATCGGGCGCGCGGAACGGTGGAAGCAGCGGCAGGCGGCTCCGGTCATCGTCGGACGGAAGAGGGCCGACGGATCCGTGACTCGCAAACTTGAGCCGGAAATGGTCGACGATCCCACCGATGTAGCGGAAAAAGGTGTCTACGTCCTCGGCGACC
>Ga0134128_10008011_pt1 | contig 12723 bp, 9 predicted proteins | sample KB31754_FD_96462 | JGI IMG/M metagenome (GOLD analysis project Ga0134128, IMG submission 96462) | Terrestrial soil microbial communities with excess Nitrogen fertilizer from Kellogg Biological Station, Michigan, USA - KB3-175-4 | ecosystem: Environmental > Terrestrial > Soil > Unclassified ...
TGCCGACGCATGACTATGAATCGACGGTTCTGACCAAGGCCTTCGAGGAAATCACCGGCATCAAGGTCAATCATCAGGAGTTGGGCGAGGGCGAAGTCGTCCAGGCCGTCCAAACCCAGATGCAGACGAACCGGAATCTTTATGATGGCTACATCAATGATTCCGACCTGATCGGCACGCATTCGCGCCTGCAGAGCGCCGTCAACCTTACGGACTGGATGGCGGGCGAAGGGAAGGATGTCACCAACCCGATGCTCGATGTCGATGACTTCATCGGCAAGTCCTTCACCACCGGACCCGACGGCAAGCTGTGGCAGCTTCCCGACCAGCAATTCGCCAATCTTTACTGGTTTCGCAAGGATTGGTTCGATCGCAAGGACCTCAAGGAAAAGTTCAAGGCCAAATACGGCTATGACCTCGGCGTGCCGGTCAATTGGTCGGCTTATGAGGACATCGCCGATTTCTTCACCAACGATGTGAAGGAGATCGACGGTGTGCGCGTCTACGGACATATGGACTACGGCAAGCGCGCACCGGACCTTGGTTGGCGCATGACCGACGCCTGGCTATCGATGGCCGGTTCGACGTCACCGGGTCTGCCGAATGGCCGGCCGATCGACGAGTGGGGCATCCGCATGGAGCAGGGCTCCTGCAACCCGCAGGGCGCCTCGGTGACGCGGGGCGGCGGCACCAATGCTCCGGGCTCCGTCTACGCCATCGCCAAGTGGGATGAATGGCTGAAGAAATATGCCCCTCCGGGCGCTTCGGATCTCGACTTCTACCAGTCGCTTCCGGCCTTGGCGCAAGGCAACGTCGCGCAGCAGATCTTCTGGTACACCGCCTTCACCGCGACCATGGTGAAACCCAAGAAGGAGGGCAACAACACCGTGGACGACCAGGGCAATCCGCTCTGGCGTATGGCGCCCTCACCGCATGGGCCGTACTGGAAGGACGGCATGAAGCTGGGCTACCAGGATTGCGGCTCGTGGACCCTGTTCAAGTCCACACCGGTCGACCGGCGCAAGGCCGCCTGGCTCTATGCTCAGTTCGTTGTTTCCAAGACCGTCGACGTGAAGAAAAGCCATGTCGGGCTGACCGTGATCCGCGACAGCACGATCCGGCATAAGTCTTTCACGGAACGGGCGCCGAAGCTCGGCGGGCTGGTCGAGTTCTACCGCTCACCCGACCGGGTGAAGTGGACGCCGACCGGCATCAATGTCCCGGACTACCCCAAGCTCGCTCAAATCTGGTGGCAGCAGATTGGGGACGTCAGTTCCGGCACCTTCACCCCGCAACAGGCGATGGACCGGCTGGCTGCGGAGATGGACCAGACCATGGCTCGCATGCAAGCCGCCGACGAGAAGGCGAAAACCTATAACGGCTGCGGACCACGTCTCAATCCTGAGAAGGCTGCGAGTGAATGGCTTGGCAGACCCGATGGGCCGGCCGCCAAGCTCGCCAACGAGAAGCCCCAGGGCGAAACCATCGCCTATGATGATCTGATCAAGCGTTGGGCCGCCGCTCAGTAGACATTGCGGATACCAGAAGGGCGGCGCACTTTGCGCCGCCCTTTTCTTTAGAGACTTCCAGCTAGAGCCTTCTAGAAGGCGATGACCGCGGAGATCGGGTAATGCTCAGAGCCGATTTCCTCACCGACTTCCTGATGCGCGACTTGGACATCGCGACCAACCAAGATGTGATCGATCGGCAAGCCGAGAAGCGGGTTCTTGGACATCCAGGTCGCGGTCAGACCCCGTCCGACCGGCGTCTCCGATAGGCCGCTATTCTGCAGCAGCTCCGAAAACTTCACCGACCAAGGCGTGGTGTTGAAGTCGCCGAGCACGACAAAACGGTCGGAGTGATGGTCATTCACGAATTTCGCCACCGCTTGCAGCTCCGCATCGCGCATATGCGAGCGGCGCGCTCCGATCGGGCTGATCGGATGGACCCCGAGCATATCGACGCAGCCTGCGGGACCGCGCTCCGGCGCCGGGCAGAAGGTTGCGTAGATCGATGGCGAGTAAGTCGAGCTCAGATTGAGGGTCTTGGCTCGTTCCCAGGGAATACGGCTGGCAATCATGATGCCGGTGCCGGCGCCGTCGCGGTGGAAGATCACGTGCCGGTAGCGAGCCCGCAAGGGTGACTTGTCGCTGATCCACTCCTCGCTCGGCTCGATCAGCAGGATCACATCCGGATCGACCCGCTCAATCTCCTTTCTGAGCAGTTGGTCCTTGTGCCGCTCGTAATGAATATTTGCCGATAACACGACCAGGCGTGTCGGCCCGGGGGCTGCCTCTGCCCGCCAAGTCGGGACAAAAGCATAAGGCGCGACGACGAGCGCATTGACCAAAGCGAAGGGTAAGAAGAGCGCCGCGATCCGTTGTCGCCGGCAGATCAGAAGAAGCGCTAGGCCGATCACCTGAAATGCGAGGAGCTGGACCGCAAAGTGGCTCATCAGCTCCAGCGGCCAGGCGAACTGCCCAAATCGGCCGGCGACGGTGGCTGCACTTGTGGCGATCGACAGGCCGATCGCAACTCTGCTGAACCACGGGACAATGCGCCCACTTCCGGGCCTGCCCAGCGCGGTATCGTTGCTCATAGTCTGGTCGTTCCCTGCTCTATTCCGTCCGCCAGCAGCGCGGACGCTGCCCCTTGAGAGGCTTATCGCCGCGATTCCTGCCGTTGCGGCGCGGTCTCGTCAAGTCCCCGAATGGTAATAATCCTGCGCCGCTTGGCACCAACACCGCCGGCCGAAATAGGCTCGCAAGGTTTTGCGATTCCGTTGCGAATTGCGGGAGTAACCCGCGGGGTGTGCTGCTATGTCGCTGACGACAACTGCCGGCACTTCCTTCTACCAGAGCTTTACTCGCACCAGAGCTTTGTCCAAACCAAAGCTTTGCCCCGGCGGTCTCGCCAAGCGATAGCTTGCAGAACTTCGCCGAAGCCATTGAAAAACCTTCGGTTGAACGGGCCCGATCGAGGCGAACTTAGGTTCGCTTCGTCTCGCCGTCCAAGGTGAGGAGCGGCTCGTAGAGCTCCGGCCGGCGGTCGCGGAACAGACCCCACGATGCTCGCTGAGCCCGGAGGGTATCGAGGTCGAGCTTGGCGGTGATCACCGCTTCGTGATCCCGGGGCGCCTCCGCCAAAAGCTGACCCTGCTGGCCGGCGATGAATGATGAGCCGTAAAAGGTGATTTCCGAATCCGTCATGCTTTCGCGGCCGATCCGGTTGGAGGAAACCAGCGGCGTAAGGTTGGCGCCGGCATGACCGCGCATGACGGTTTGCCAATGCTCCTTGGAATCGATGCTGGCGTCTTGCGGCTCCGAGCCGATAGCGGTGGGGTAGAAGAGGATTTCGGCGCCCTTCAGCGCCATGGCCCGCGCCGCTTCCGGGAACCATTGGTCCCAGCAAATGCCAACCCCGATCCGGCCATACCGCGTCTTCCAGGTCTTGAAGCCGGTATCGCCCGGATTGAAGTAGAACTTCTCCCGGTATCCAGGACCGTCCGGTATGTGCGACTTGCGATAGATGCCGAGCCTTTTGCCGTCGGCGTCTAGGATTGCAATTGAATTGTAGTGGGCATTGTTGGCGCGTTCGAAGAAGCTGATGGGCAGCACCACTTCCAATTCGGCGGCAAGTTTCTGGAAGTGCAAGACCGCCGGGTTCTCATCGACCGGGGCGGCCAGCCTGAACAGCTCCTGCTTCTGGTCCTGGCAGAAATAGGGTGTCTCGAACAGCTCCTGCAGGAGGATGATCTGAGCCCCTTTGCCCTTGGCTTCGCGGACGAGGCGTTCGGCGGTGCGGATGTTCTCCGTCCGGTCCCAACCGCAGGCCATCTGGGTCGCGGCGACAACAACGTTCATCTCGCGCCCTCTTCTTCTACTCGGTCAACACCAGGGTATCGGCGGGGGCCCAGGATGCCCAGACCTCGTCACCCACGCTCACCGGTCCGCGGGTGGTGCGGGTATCGTTGGCGACATTGGCGGTGATGATGATGCCGCCGCCGTCTTCGATAAACACATGGCTTTCGTCGCCATAGTAAGCAATCTCCCTGACCCGGCCGCGGATCTTGAGCCGACCCTCCATCGGCTCTCCGCGATCCAGGCGGATCTTCTCCGGTCGGATGGCAAGACCGATCTCGTCGTGAGCGGCACCGGAAAACGGCACCGCCACTCGGCCTAACCCCGGTGCCTCAGCCAGCAGTCGCCCGTTTTCCATGCCGGCGACGGTGGCCTCGAGCAGGTTGATCTTGCCGATGAAGTCGGCGACGAAGCGGCTGTTCGGAAACTCGTAGAGCTCGGCCGGGGTCGCGACCTGCGCGACACGGCCCCCGTTCATGACCGCGACGCGGTTGGCCATCGACAAGGCCTCGTTCTGATCGTGGGTGACGATAATGAACGTGATGCCGACGGCGTTCCTCAACCGCACCAACTCGAGCTGCATGGCCTCCCTGAGCTTGGCGTCGAGCGCCGACAGCGGTTCGTCGAGCAGCAGGACCTTGGGCCGTTTGATGAGCGCGCGCGCCAGGGCCACACGCTGACGCTGTCCGCCCGAGAGTTGGCTCGGCATGCGCTGCTCGTAGCCGTCGAGCTTGACGAGCGCGAGCGCTTCCTCAACCTGCGCGTCGATCTCGGATCTCGGTACCCCGGTGACCTTAAGGCCATAGCCGACATTGCTCGCCACATTCATATGCGGGAACACGGCGTAGGATTGGAACACCATATTCACCGGGCGGCGATTGGGGTCGACGCCCTCCATATCCTCGCCATCGATCATGACGCGGCCGGAGGTCGGGATCTCGAACCCGGCGAGCATGCGCAGCAAGGTGGTCTTGCCACAGCCGGAAGGCCCGAGCAGCGCGAAGAACTCGCCTTCCTCGATATCGAGGCTGACATCGTCCACGGCCACGACCTTGCTGCCGAACAGCTTGCTGACGTTTTGAATGGAGACGATAGCGCGACTCATTTTGCAGCCATATGCTTTCCCGACCGGCCCTGTATGGCCATCGCGATCACCGTCAAGGTCAGCGTCAGCACAATCAGAACCGTCGAGGCGGCATTGACCTCCGGCGTCACGCTGAAGCGAACCATCGAATAGATCTTGATGGGGAAGGTGGTCGATCCCGGTCCCGATGTGAAGAAGGTGATGACGAAATCGTCCAAGCTTAGCGTAAACGCCAGCAGCGCGCCCGCAACAAGACCCGGCACCATGTAAGGCAGCGTTATGTTCCAGAAGGTCTGCAACTGGTTGGCGCCAAGATCCCGGCTTGCTTCCTCCAACGATTCATCGAAACCGGCCATGCGGGCTCTGATCACCACGGCCACGAATGGAATGGAGAAGGCGATGTGACTGACGATGATCGTGGTGAGACCCAGCGGAAAATCGATCAGCGCAAAAAAGGCAAGCATGGCAACGCCCATGCAGACCTCAGGGATCACGATCGGCAGGCTGATCCAGCCGTCGACGAATCCCTTCAACCCGAAGCGGAAACGGTACAGCGCCAGCCCAAGCATCGCCCCCGCAATGGTCGAGACTAGGGTGGAGACGCTGGCAATGATCATCGAATGGATGAAGGCCTCGTGCAGGCCCGCGTTGTGATAGGCCTTCACGTAGTAGTCGAAGGTGAATCCCTGCCAGGTGACGTTTCGCTTGCTGTTGTTGAAGCTGAAGGCGACCAGCGAGACGATCGGGAAATAGAGGAAAATGAAAATCGCGGCGAGCAGCACCTGCAGCGATCGCCAGCGCGTGTATTCCAGCGGCAGAATGCGGCGCTTCGCCCTTAGCCTTGGCGCACGGCCGACTGCATTCACGGGTTGCGCCATCGTCTCTGTCTTCATATTCCGACCCCGCCCTCGGAGCGCGAAGCAATCGCCGAGCGGACCCACAGCACGATGAAGGTTGTGTACATAATGAGGAAGGAGAGCGCGGAACCGAAAGCCCAGTCGCGGGATGGCCCGAACTGGTGAGCGATCAGGTTGCCGATCATCAGCCCCTCGGTGCCGCCGAGCAGGTCAGGGGCAAGGAAGCTGCCGAGTGAAAGGATGAAGGTCAGCAGCACGCCGGAGGCGATGCCCGGCATCGCCAGCGGCACGGTCACAGACAGCAGTGTGCGCCATTGCGATGCGCCCAGATCGAGACTGGCCTCGAGGAAGGATTTGTCAAGTTTCTCAAGGGTAGCGTAAAGCGGCAGCACCATGAAGGGGAGCTGCACATGAATGAGGGCGATGACCACCGCTGGTAAATTGTATAGCAGCCGCAAGGGCTGGAAGTCGCCCAGCACATCCGGCATGCCGAGTAGTGTCAGCACCCAGTCTGTCTCGTTCCACAGCCATTCGAGCCCGAAATTGAGGAAGCCTTTTTCGCGCAATACCGCGATCCAGGAATAGGTGCGGATCAAGAGGTTAGTCCAGAACGGCAGGATGACCAGCAGCAACAGCACATTCTTCAGCCGCGATGGCGCGAAGGCTATAGCAAGTGCAAGCGGGAAACCGAGCACGAGGCAAGCCGCGGTCGTTATCGTGGCGATCACGATCGATTTCCAGATGATGCCGAGGTGAATCCACTCCAGCGAGCGTCGGTAATTGTCGAAGGAGAACTGGATCAGAGTCTGACCTTCGGGTCCCCGTCCACCGAAGCTGTAGACCCAGACGATGGCCAGCGGGATGGTGAAGAACAGGATCAGCCAGAAGCTGGCCGGAGCCATTAATATGGCGAACGCCAGCTTGTTCTTGCGCCAGTCCTGCATCTCGTCGAAGGTCTCAAGAGTTGAGCGGGGCCAGGTCGGCCCCGCTCGCTTGTTCCGGTGGGATCAGGCCGCCTTGAAAGCGGTCCAGGCTTCGTCGTAGAGCCGCAAGGCATCGCCTACGGGAGCGATGCTTTCCGATTTGCTGAGCAGCTCAGCGGGCGGATAGATCGCCGGGTTTTTCAAGTCATCGGCGTTTACCAGCTTGCGCGCCGCCGCATTTGGCGTTGCGTATTGAATGGTGTTGGTAAGCTCCGCGTTCACCTCGGGATCGTTGACGTGATTGATGAATGCATGCGCGTTATCCGGATGCGGAGCGCCGGTCGGGATCGCGATGTTGTCGATCCAGACGATGCCGCCTTCCTTCGGTACGACATAGGCGATGTCCTTGTCCTCATGCATGATCTGGACGATGTCGCCGTTATACTCCATGGTGATGTCGACCTCGCCGGCGAGCAGGAGGTCCTGCCCATTATCCCCGGCCAGCGTCTTGATGTGTTTCTTCTGCTTGATCAGAAGATCGCGCGCCTTCGTCACTTCGTCGGGATTGGTCGAGTTCAAGGTGTAGCCGAGGAACTTCAGGGCATAACCCAAGACGGACCGCTGATCGTCAAGCAGGGCAATGCGGCCGGAATACTTGTCGCTGTCGAAGATGGCAGCAAGGCTGTCGATCGGGCCGGTTTTGGACGGCCGATAGCCAAGTCCGACCGTGCCCCACATGTACGGCAGTCCGTATTTCAGCCCGGGATTGTAGACCGGATTCGAGAACTTGGAATCCGGATCGATATTCATGATATTCGGGATCTTCGAGTGGTCCAGCGCTTGCACCATGTTCACCGCGATCATGTCGGCAAGCGTGTAGTCGGTCGGCACGATCACGTCGTAGCCGGGGTTGCCCGCTTTCAGCTTTGCGAACAGCTCCTCATTGCTGGCATAGAGGTCGTACTGAACCTCAATGCCGGTTTTCTGCTTGAAGGTATCGAGGGTCGTTTTGCCGATGTAAGTGTCCCAGTTGTAGATGTTCAGCTTCTTTTCCTCGGCGGCGAAGCCCTTCGACGGTAGAATGGAGATCGCCACACCGGCGGCCCCGGCTGCGCCTAGTCCCTTCAGCAGCGACCGGCGTGAACTTGGCCGGATCAGTGTCCTAATCATTTCACAGTACCTCCTCTGTATTGCCCTTTTTTGCCGGGTGAACTCATCTCCGGGTGACGTCGCGCGCTGTGAGGTCCAGGCATCTCCTCGCGCCCTCGACCAATTCATCGATCTGTCCGCGGCTCATGACCAGCGGCGGTGAAACCAGCATTGTATCCCTGGTCGCCCGCAAGACAACGCCGTTGGCGAAGCAATGGTCGCGGCAGATCAGGCCGACCTCTCCGATCGGATCGAAGAATTCGCGCCGTTTCTTGTCCTTTACCAGCTCGATCGCAGCGATGAAGCCGAGGCCGCGGACCTCGCCTACCAGCGGGTGCGATTCCAATTCTTTTAGCCGCTTTTGCAGATAGGGCCCGGTCTCGACGGCCACTCGTTCGATGATCCCTTCTTCCTTCAGGATGCGGATGTTCTCCAGCGCCACCGCACAAGGGACCGGATGACCGGAATAGGTGAAGCCGTGCGCGAACTCGCCGCCTTGCGAGAGCGCCGCAGCGACGCGATCGCCCACCATCACCGCCGAGAGCGGCAGGTAGCCGGAGGTGATGCCTTTGGCCAGCGTCATGAAATCCGGCCGGATGTCGAAATGCTCCGATGCAAACCAGCGGCCGGTGCGCCCGAAGCCACAAATGACCTCATCGGCAATCAGCAGGACATCGTACTTCCGGCAGATCCGCTGTATCTCGGGAAAGTAGGTTTTCGGCGGGATCAGTACGCCACCCGCGCCTTGGATCGGTTCGGCGATGAAGGCGCCGACCTTGTCCGCTCCCAGTTCGAGAATTTTGTCCTCGAGCTTGCGGGCGGCGAAAAGCCCGAATTCGTCCGGCGTCATGTCCTCGCTGAGACCGTACCAATAGGGCGGTATGATGTGCACAAAACCGGGCAGAGGCAGGTCCGCTTGCGCATGCATCGCCGTCATGCCGCCGAGACTCGCCGAGGCCATGGTCGAGCCGTGGTAACCGTAAATGCGGCTGATGATGGTCTTCTTGTCCGTCTTGCCCATCAGGTTCCAGAAATGCCGGACCATGCGAACGATGGTGTCATTCGCTTCGGAACCTGAGCTGGCGTAGAAAACGTGGTTCAGTCCTTCCGGCGTCAGATCGACTAGCACCTTCGACAGCTCGACCGAGGGCGGCGTCGCTGTCTTGAAAAAGGTGTTGTAGTAGGGCAGTTCAAGCATCTGCCGGTAAGCGGCTTCGGCAAGCTCTTTGCGCCCATAGCCGAGATTGACGCACCAAAGCCCGGCCATGCCGTCGATCAGGCGCCGCCCCTCGGAATCCCAGAGATAAACGCCTTCGGCCTTGGTGATGACGCGTACACCCTCGCGGTTCAGCAGAGCGGTGTCGGTGAACGGATGCAAATGATGCGCGCGGTCCAGCGCCTGCCATTCGGCGGTGCTGTTGCGGACGGTTGTTGCGAGCATGCTTCAAATCCTTTGAAACGGATGAACGACCTCAAATCCGGCAAGCCCCCGGTGACCTGATGCAAGAAACCGGGCTTTGCTAAGCGGTCGTTCCGTTCAGGGATTGAAACCGATGCGTGCGCAGAGGATCAGCAGCTCGGCGTGACGGTTGCTGGGACGGCAGCCGCGCAGATTGCGCGAAACCGGCGTGCTCACCGGACGCGCGCCGCCGCTGCTAAACAGTAGAATGTGCCGCCTCATGATGCTCGGCATGGTAGCCCGACTTTCACACGTTTAGCAAAAGGTGTTCACGCTCCCAGGAGGATATCACCCGCTGGTAGGCGGTCAGTTCGCTTTGCTTGACCGCGTTGACCGCGCGGATGAACCGTTCGCCCAGCACATTGCGCAGCGGCTTCGAGGCATTGAGACGGCTCAAGGCGTCATAAAGCGTGCGCGGCAGTGTGTGAGCCAATCTGTAAGCATCGCCTTCTATCGGATTGGAAGGTTTCATCTTTTCAACCATGCCGATATACCCGCAGGCGAGGCTTGCAGCGATGCAGAGATATGGGTTTGCGTCCGCTCCGGTGAGGCGGTTCTCGATCCTCCGGCTGGAGGGCGCGGACACCGGCACACGCAGACCCACCGTCCGATTATCGAGGCCCCAATGCACGTTGATCGGTGCATCGGACCATGGCAGCAGCCGGCGATAGGAGTTCACATTCGGGGCCAGCAGCGGCATCGCTGAAGGCAGATACCGTTGCAGCCCGGCGATATGCGAGCGGAACAGAGCGGAATCCGCTCCGCTCTTTTGCGCGAAGAGGTTCCTGCCGTTGCGCGCGTCAACGACGCTCTGGTGCAGGTGCATGGCGCTGCCCGGCGCATCGGCGAGCGGCTTGGCCATGAACGTTGCGTAGACCTTGTGGCGCAGCGCGGTCTGCCGAACCGTGCGCTTGAAGAGGAACGCCTGATCGGCGAGGTCCATGGCATCGCCATGGTTGAAGTTGATTTCCATCTGCGCCGCGCCGGCTTCGTGCGCGAGCGTATCGATGTCGATCTCCTGCGCTTCGCAGAAGTCGTAAATCTCTTCGAACAGCGGGTCGAACTCGTTAACCGCGTCGATGCCGTAGGCTTGACGGCCGGTCTCGGGCCGGCCCGAGCGCCCGACTGGCGGTACCAGCGGATAATCCGGATCGGTATTCACCTGCACCAGGAAAAATTCCAGCTCCGGCGCCACGATGGGGCGCCAACCGCGCTCGGCATAGAGATCAAGCACGCGCCGCAGCACCGCCCGTGGCGCGATGTCGACGGGGCGCTCGTCAGCATAGACGCAATCATGGATGATCTGCGCGGTCGGCGCGTCATACCACGGAACCAAGCGGATCGTGCTCGAATCCGGCTGCAGGTAGATATCGCCGTTGGCCGGATTGGTGACCGCTTCGTCTTCCTCGTCGGCGTATTGGCCGGTGACGGTCTGGATGAAGATGCTTTCCGGGAGGCGCAAGCCATTCTCCCGGATGCTTTTCAAATATTTCTCCGCAGGCAGGATCTTGCCGCGCGGAATTCCTGCCATGTCCGGGATGAGGCATTCCACCTCATCGATGGACCGGCTGCCGAGCCACTCCTCGATGTGCTTCATGACACGCTTTTGTTCAGTCCACCGCCACCGGGCCGTCCGGATCCTATAAGGTATCCGATCGGGCCGTTTGACCCGTCTTCCCGGCGCATTTCAAAGGATTAGGGTTAAGAGGGCGCTAGGAAAGGGCTGCTCGCACCCCCGAAGGGGGGTACCCGGCGGCTCTGTCCTAGGGCTAGCAGAGGGCGCTTATCTTGGCAACTCGGGTGGTGGGGTGAACGGGTGAGCCCATTGGGAGGCTTGACGCCGTCAAATGCCCTAGACCAGCATCATACTATCCGCAACAACCCACAGGTTTATCGTGCCAGCCGATTTACAGGCTTCGGAAGCCGCCCTTTTTCTTGCCAAGCACCCTGAGATACAAGGAATCGACGTTCTAATCCCCGACCTCAGCGGGATCCTTCGCGGCAAGCGTCTCGCCCGGGAAACATTGCCTAAGCTCTATTCCGAAGGCATTCGGATGCCGGGCGGCGTCTTCGCGCTTGAGGCGACCGGCGACAGCGTCGTCGAAAGCGGCCTGATCTGGGACGAGGGGGAGCAGGACCGCATCTGCCGCGCCGTTCCAGGCACATTGGTGCCGATGCCATGGTCTGAGCGGCCTTTGGGCCAAGTGCTCGCCACTATGACCGATCACGACGGCTCGCCCTTTTATGGGGACTCGCGCGCCATTCTCGCCGGCGTGCTCGAGCGCTTCGAGCGTGACGGGCTGAAGCCCTGCATCGCTATCGAGCTGGAGTTTTATCTGCTGGATCGCGAGCCCGATGGTGATGGTCGGCCGCAACCGCCGGTCTCGCCGATCACCGGCCGCCGCGATCGCAAGGTCCAGGTGCTGACGCTTACCGATTTGAGCGATTACGAGCACATTTTCGAGGCTATCGATTCCGGCGCGGCGCTGCAAACTCTGCCGATCGAGGGCACGATCAAGGAAGCAGCGCCCGCGCAATACGAAGTCAATCTGCGCTATTGCGAGAACGCCATTGCCGCCGTCGATCACGGCCTGATGCTGAAACGCCTGGTCAAGGGAGTGGCCGAACGGCATGGCATGGCGGCGACATTCATGGCCAAGCCTTATCCCGATCACGCCGGATCGGGGCTGCATATTCACGTGAGCCTGCTCGATCGCGAGAGCCGCAACGTGTTCGATGATGGCGGCGAACGCGGGACCGAGGCGCTCCGGCATGCGGTGGCCGGGGTGCTTGCCACGATGCGCGATGCGCAGGCGATCTTTGCCCCGAATGCCAATTCGTATCGGCGGTTCCAGGAATCGACCTACGCGCCGACGGCGCCGCTCTGGGGCTACAACAATCGCACCACCGCGATTCGCATTCCCGCAGGTCCCGGCAAAGCGCGGCGCATCGAGCATCGCGTCGCCGGAGCGGACGCCAATGTGCATTTGGTGACGGCGGCAGTGCTTGCGGGCATTCATCACGGGCTGGGCCAGCGCTTGGATCCCGGCGCGCCGGTGGAAGGCAATGGCTATGCCGTTGAGGCGGAGCCGTTGCCGAGAGACTGGGCCGACGCATTGAAGACCTTCGATGGCTCGGCATTCATCGCCGAATATTTCGGAGCGCGGTTCCAGCGGCTTTACAGCGCCGTGCGGAACGCCGAGCGCCGGCGGTTTGACGCAGTCGTCACTCCCACCGAGCATGATTGGTATTTGCGGGCCGTCTGAAAGCCGCTCTTGGCAATGGCTCATCTTTGTGTATGATGGCGCGCCAACTTACGCCGCCGACCGCCCTTAAGGCCGTCGGCGGTTTTCGCATACGCAAAAGGTTGGCGCGAATGGACATCCGAGAA
>Ga0134128_10008013_pt1 | contig 12719 bp, 14 predicted proteins | sample KB31754_FD_96462 | JGI IMG/M metagenome (GOLD analysis project Ga0134128, IMG submission 96462) | Terrestrial soil microbial communities with excess Nitrogen fertilizer from Kellogg Biological Station, Michigan, USA - KB3-175-4 | ecosystem: Environmental > Terrestrial > Soil > Unclassified ...
CACCTCGGCGGCCAGCAGGCCTGGGTGTCGGGCCGTTCGGTCACCTGGGCGGGGCACGGGTTCGTCTACACCATGGTCGCGGACGCGCCAGCGCAGACCGTTACCCGGGTCGTCGGCGGCCTGCCGCAGAGCGCCACGCCCGGCTTCGTCGGACGCCTCGGCCGCGGGCTTGCCAGGATCGCGCGCCTGATCGTCCCGTTTTCCTGAATGTCCGGCTGAGCCCGCCGCATGGTCCACAGCGGCGACCGCACGGTTTACAGTGGTTATGGTGCCGGTCAACCGCTGACGCACAGCACGGAGAGCCACGGAGACCTGAGTGTTCGACCTTTCAGTGACCAAGCTGCTGGTCCTCGCGGTCATCGCCCTTGTTGTCTTCGGCCCGCACGAGTTGCCAAGGATCGCGCAGCAGGCGGGGCGGGCGCTGCGTGACCTGCGCCGGATCGCCGAGGGGGCAAAGGCGGACCTGCGGGAGGGCCTCGGGCCGGAGTTCCAGGACTTCGATTTCGAGGACCTGAACCCGCGGAGGTTCGTGCGCAAGCACCTGCTTGACGACGAGCTGGAACAAAGCTCGCGGGCGCTGTTCGACGAGTTCAAGGACACCTCGAGCGCCGTCATGGGCGGCGCGAGCACGACAGCGGCCGCCACGGTGGCGGACAGCCCGCGGACGGTCACGCTGCCGGACGGGGAAGACCCGCCGTTCGACATCGAGGCCACCTGACGAACCGCTAGGCGCGCCGCGCGGGCCTAGCGAGCGCGGGCCAGCAGGTGTGTCAGGCTAGCGCGGGCTGAGGTTGAGCATCCGGCCGGCCAGGCCGCGCCCCTTGCTGGCGAGGGACTCGGCGATCTTGATCAGCCGGGCCGACGCCGGCGCCTCCGGATCGGAAAGCACGAGCGGCGTGCCGCTGTCGCCGCCCTCCCGCAGCCGCACGTCAATCGGTATCTGCCCGAGCAGTGGCACCTCGGTGCCGGTGAGCCGGGTGAGTGCCGCGGCCACCTGCTCGCCGCCGCCTGAGCCGAAAACGTCCATCGGCTCCCCGCAGTGCGGGCACAGCAGGTACGACATGTTCTCGATCACGCCGATGACCCGCTGGTGCGTCTGGGTGACCAGGGTCCCGGCGCGCTGCGCGACTTCCGCGGCGGCGAGCTGCGGCGTGGTCACGATGACCAGTTCCGCGCCGGGCACCAGCCGCGCGAGCGACAGCGCCACGTCGCCCGTGCCCGGTGGCATGTCGATGAGCAGGTCGTCCAGGTCACCCCAGTAGAAGTCGGCGAGGAACTGCTCGAGCAGCCGGTGCAGGATGGGGCCGCGGATCGGCAGCGCGTCCTGCCCGGGTGGCTTGAGCATCCCGGCGGAAATGACCTTCACGCCCTTCGCGGCGGGCGGCATGATCATGTCCTCGACCTTCGTCGGCGCGCCGGTGACCCCGAGCATCCTTGGCACCGAGTGCCCGTAGATGTCGGCGTCGATGAGGGCGACCTTGTGCCCGGCCGCGGCGAGCGCGGCGGCCAGGTTCACGGTGACCGACGACTTGCCGACGCCGCCCTTGCCGCTGACGATTGCGTACACCTTGGTCAGCGAGGAAGGCTGGGCGAACGGGATGACCCGCTCCGGCGCGCCGCCGCGGACCCGCGTCTGCAGCTCTTTGCGCTGTTCCTCGTTCATCACGTCGAGGTCGACCCGCACGCCTGTCACGCCGGCCAGCGGCGCCACCGCCCCGGTGACCCGGGAGGTGATCGTGTCCCGCATGGGGCAGCCGGCCACGGTCAGGTAGACCCCGACGGCCACCGCGCCGTCGGCGCCGATTTCGACGGATTTGACCATGCCGAGTTCGGTGATCGGGCGGCCGATCTCGGGGTCGTTCACGCCGGCCAGCGCCGTCATCACCTGATCGCGGGTGGGAAGCGGGGAGCTCATGCCTCCATGCTATGTGCTGGGGGAACGGCCCCCTGCACCCGGCGCACCGCGGGCTTACCTGCCGCCGGGCGGTGAAAAGCCGAGTGGGGCACCGCGAAACACGGTGCGCCACTCGATGTTCAAGCGGTCTGGTGGCTGGCTGCGGGCCAGGGCCCGAACAGCCCGGTTAAGGGATTCCGAACGGTAGGTGGCGTTGCCTGTTCGCTACGCTGCACCCTTATGGACTCCGTCAGCGCAGGCAGTGCGTACCGCGCGCGAAGGTCGTGCATGTCGGTCCCGGCGAGCAGTGAGCGGTTCCTCGCCAAGGCGCGTGAGCTCGCCGTCGATGAGGTGATGCTCGACCTCGAGGACTCGGTCGCGCCGGACGCGAAGGGCATCGCGCGCGAGCTCGCGGTCGCCGCGCTGCGGTCGGGCGACTGGGCGGAAAGGCTCGTCGCGGTGCGGGTGAACGGCGCGGGCACGCCGTGGGCCTACCAGGACGTTATCGCGGTCGTCGAGGGCGCGCCCGGCGCGGTCCGTACCCTGATCCTGCCGAAGGTGACGGAGCCAGCGGCCCTCATCTGGCTGGACGTGCTGCTCGGCCAGGTCGAGCGGTCGGCCGGCCTGGCGCCGGGCAGCGTCGGCATCGAGGCGCAGATCGAGGACGCGGGCGGGCTTGTGGCAGTGGACGCGATCGCGGCCGCCTCGCCCCGCCTGGTTTCCCTGGTGTTCGGGCCCGCGGACTTCATGGCGTCGATAGGGATGCGCTCGCTCACCGTGGGCGGCCAGCCAGCGGGCTACCCGTTCGACGCGCACCATTACCCGCTGATGCGGATGCTCGTCGCGGCCAAGGCCCGCGGGCTGCAGGCGATCGACGGCCCGTACGCGAAGATTCACGACCTGGACGGCCTGCGCGCCTTCGCGGCGAGCGCCGCCGCGCTCGGCTACGACGGCAAGTGGGTGCTCCACCCGGCCCAGGTGGACATCGTCAACGAGGCATTCACGCCCGCGCGCGAGGATTATGACCGGGCGCGCCGCATTCTCAAGGCGTATGAGCGGGCCACCGCCGACGAGCGGCGCGGCGCGGTCATGCTGGACGGCGAGATGATCGACGAGGCGTCACGCAAGCTCGCCCTCGCCGTCATCGCGAAGGGGCACGCCGCTGGATGGTAGCGGGACGATCCCCCGTATCCGCCGGGGCGCGGGAGGGTTTGCTCCCCGCGGGCTTGGCGGGATGGCTGGCCGGGTGTCGGCGGTTGGCGGCATGGGTAGGTCTACCGCCAACGTGCTAATGAGAGCGGTATGCCCGCGTTGCCGAGCTGAAGCGCGCGCTCCGTCGGCGTGGTCGAGCGCTTGGCGCTGTGCTTTGCATGGCGAGATCTATCCGCTGACCCCGGCCAGGCTGCCTACGACTGACGGCCTGCACGTCCTGGCGGAAAGCGCGAAGGTCCCCGTCTGGCTGCCCTGGCCACTCCCCGCGGGCTGGCTGGTCAGCGGGTTCGCCGGAGCCGGCGATGAGCGCACGGGACTGCGCGGGACGGCGATCGCGCTGTCCGGGCCCAACCCGCTCGGCGGCCCCGCCGACATGCTGATCGTCGCGGAAGAACCGGGCGTCGGCCTCGGCGCGGGCCTGGCCTGCCTGCCCGGGCCCGATCCTGGCGAGGGGTTCGCGGCCGGCCAGCCGCATGCCAGCGTCAAGGTCGGCGGCCATGAGGCGCCGCTGTGGGTGGTGGAAGCCGAGGGTATGGCGGTGTTCGCCGGCGAGGTGGCCGCCAACTGGCTGTGGCTCGTGCTGCGGCCGGACACGGCCGGGCTGCTGCTCGTGGAGCCGTTGTCGCTGCGCGACCTGCGTGATCCCGGGCAGGAGCTTGACGTACCGTTCGGCGCGCTGACCCGCCAGCTTCCCGTTTAGCGGCGGCCCTGACCGCTACCATGGCCGGAGTGCGCATCGACCTGCACGTCCACAGCAACGCCTCGGACGGGACGGATGACCCGGCCGAGGTGGTCAGGCGCGCCGGGGCGGCGGGCCTTGACGTCCTCGCGCTCACCGACCACGACACCCAGGCAGGCCTTGCCGCGGCCCGTGCCGTGCTGCCGGAAGGTCTCACCCTGATCCCGGGCATGGAACTGTCCTGCCAGCTTGACGGCCGGAGCGTGCACCTGCTCTGCTACCTGTTCGACCAGGATGATCCGGCGGTCGCCGCGGAGACCGGGCGGATCCGCGACGACCGCACCTACCGGGCACGCGCCATGGTGGCGAAACTCGCGGAACTGGGCACCGGGGTCACCTGGGAGCAGGTGAGCGAGATCGCGGGCGACGGCGTGGTCGGCCGCCCGCACATCGCCCGCGCCCTTGCCGCGAGCGGTGCCATCGCCGAGCCCGCTGAGGCGTTCACTCCTGAATGGATCGGTGACGGCGGCCGTGCCTTCGCGGACCGCTACGCCCCGGACCTGGCTCACGCGGTGACCCTGATCCGTACGGCGGGCGGGGTGCCGGTGCTCGCCCATCCTCGCTCGCCGGGCTACGAGATACCCGACGCGGTGATCGCGGAGCTCACCGCGGCGGGACTGTGCGGGATCGAGGTGTTCCATTTCGATCACGGTGACGCCGAGCGGATGCGGCTGGCCGCGCTGGCGAGATCCCTTGGCCTGATAGCCACCGGCGGAAGCGACGACCACGGCTCGTTCAACGGCCGTGGGCTCGGCTCCGACGTCACGCCACCCGAAGAGTACGACCGGCTGCTCGGCATGGCCAGGCTCGGCCGACACCGCTAATTCCGCGCGCGCCCGCGATCGGGACTAGCATGAGCGCGGGCACTTTGGGTTGGCGCGCCTCGGCTGGCGCGCGTTGTCGCTATAGCGGAGGTGCGGGTCGTGGATGCTCGGGTCGAGCGGGTGTGGACGCCGCGAGTCGGTGAGCAGGACGCGGACGCGGCGGAGCAGGACGGCGAGCACGCGGTCGCCGAGGCGAACACGTGGCTGATCGGTGACGACGACGAGGTGATCGTCATCGACCCTGGCGAAGACGCGGAAGGCGTGCTCGACCGGGTCGGCGACCGGGAGATCCTCGCGGTGATCTGCACGCACGGGCACCCGAGTCACGTGGCCGCCGCGGTCGGGGTCGCCGAGCGCGACGAGGCTCCGGTTGCGCTGCACCGCTCGGACCGGCTGCTGTGGCGCACGGTGCACGACACCGGGGACCCGGAGATCGAGATGGCCCACGGCGGCCGGTTCGATGTCGCGGACGTGCAACTCGAGGTGGTGCACACGCCGGGGCACACGCCGGGCTCCGTGAGCATCTACTGCGCCGACCTCGGGGTCGTGTTCACCGGCGACGCGCTGACCGAGCGCGGTCCCGTGCCGCACGAGGGATTGTTCGCCGACTTCGCAGGCCAGCTCACCGCGATCGGCGAACGGCTGCTCGACCTGCCGGCGAACACCCGGGTACTGCCTGGCCACGGCGAGGAGAGCACGATCGGCGACGCCGCGAAGCGGTTCGACGGCTGGGTGACGGCGGGCCCCGCCGGGGGGATCGGCTGACGGAAATGGCCATGGAGCAGCTCGGTTTCGAGGGCATGCCGCGCCGGCTGTACTCGTGCACGCCGACCAGGCTCTCCGCCTGGCTGGACTGTCCGCGCAGGTACCGGATGAGCTACCTGGACCGGCCGGTCCCGCCGAAGGGCCCGCCCTGGGCGCACAACAGCCTCGGCGCCGCGGTGCACAACGCGCTCGCGGGCTGGTGGCGGCTGCCGCTGTCGCGGCGCACGCCGCAGGCCGCGGGCGGGCTCGTCACCACGGGCTGGATCTCCGAGGGATTCGCGAACGACGAGCAGTCGGGCAGGTACCGGGACTGGGCACGGTCCCTTGTCGAGGAGTACGCGGCCGGGCTCGACCCGGCGGACGAGCCCATCGGGGTGGAGCGCACGGTCGCGACGAGGACGGACAAGATCGCGGTGTCGGGGCGGATCGACCGGCTGGACGCCAGGCCGCGCGAGGACGGCGAGGGCACCGAGCTGATCGTGGTCGACTACAAGACCGGCCGTCACCTGCTGTCCGTTGACGACGCCCGCAGCTCCCTGGCGCTCGCCCTGTACGCGCTCGCGGCGTCTCGTGCGCTGCGCAAGGAATGCAGGCGGGTGGAGCTGCACCACCTGCCGTCGGGCCAGGTGCTCGCCTGGGAGCACACACAAGAGACGCTGCAGCGCCACCTGCGCCGGGCCGAGAATGTCGCGGAGGAATGCGCGGATGCCGACGAGCGGATGCGCGCGCCGTTGCCCAGGGATAAGTATGACGAGGTCTTCCCGCCGCAGCCGGGCCCGTTCTGCGGCTGGTGCGACTACCTGCGCAATTGCCCGGAGGGGCAGCAGGCCGCCGGTGCCCCGCGCCGTCCATGGGAGGGGCTCGCGGAACTCTAGCCGTGCCCCGGGCCCTGTCGTCAGGCCCTGTCGTCAGGCCCTGCCGGCCTCGGGCTGACCTGGCCGGGCGGACTCCGCCGCGTTCCAGAACGTGGTGAGGGCGTGCGCCGTGGTGGCGGGGGCCTCGACGTTGGGGCTGTGCGCGGCGCCGGGTATGCAGGTGCGCTCGGCACCCAGCCGGGCGGCCATGTCCGCCTGCAGGCCTGTCGGCCAGGCGTTGTCATCCTCGCCGTACAGCACGAAGGCCGGGATCTCCCTGTCGGCTAGGCTAGCCGTCTTGTCCTCGGCCTTCAGCAGTTGCGCCGCCATCGTGACCAGCCCTGTCGGGTTGCTGGCGAGCGCCCGCTGCTCGAGGAACGCCAGGATCGGCGCCGGCACGCCGTCCGACTCGGCCTGCGGCCTCAGGGCGGTGGCCCAGAGCTCCGCGATCCGCGGGCCGAGGTCGCAGGCGGCGGTGCCGTCCAGGTGGGCGAGGAAGGAGTGCAGCTCCGCCGCGCGCTGGCCGGGCAGCGCCGCCGGGCCCGAGCTCAGCAGCGTGAGGGAGACAGGCGAGGAGCCGCCGAGCACCGCCTCGCGCACGACGAGCCCGCCGAAGGAGTGGCCGAGCAGGTGCGCGGCGCTTGTGGCGGATGCGAGCGCCGCGATGTCCGCGCCGAGCTCAGCCAGGTCGTAGGCCGCTGGGTCGTCGGGGCCGGCCGTCTGGTACTGGCCGCGCATGTCGACGGCGACGACACGCCGACCGGCCGCCGCCAGCGGGCCAAGGATGGCGATGAAGTCTTCCTTGCTGCCGGTGTAGCCGGGCACGAGCAGCGCCGTGCCCAGCTCACAGGGCCCCGCGGCGGGCATCGCGTAGAGGACAGCGAACTCGCCGCGGTCCGTGCGCACGGTTGCTCGCCGCGATCCCTGCGGCAACTCGAGCGAGACGGGCGTCGACATGTCAGGATGCCTGCGGCACGGTCTCCGGTCCGGTCGTCGGCTGCTGGCCTGCCTCGGCCGCTGGCACGTCGCGTCCGCCGCGGGTGCGGCGGCGCCGGCGCGGGGCGCGGGGCGCGGCCGCGGCGTCGGCAGAGCCGTTATCAGCGGGCTTCGCGGTCACGGACTCGCCGCTGGCCGCGGCGTCGCCGCCTCCGCGTGACCGGGACCTTGGCCTGCTGCGTGACCTGCCGCCCGGCCCGCTCCGCGGGGCGCGGATGCGGCCGGTCTCGCCCAGGTCCTCTTCCGCCTCGGCGGCGAGGCCAGCCCTGACGCCGCGCAGCTCACGGGGGAGCGTGCCGGTGGCGTCCGGCGGGATGGAGAGATCAGCGTACAGGTGCTCCGACGTCGAGTACGTCTCGGCGGGTTCCGGCTGGCCGATGCCGAGCGCGTCGTTGATCAGCTTCCAGCGGTGCATGTCGCGCCAGTCGACGAACGTCACGGCGACACCCGCCCGCCCGGCCCGGCCGGTACGGCCGATCCGGTGCAGGTAGGTCTTCTCGTCATCCGGGCATTCGTAGTTGATCACGTGCGTCACGTCATCGACGTCGATGCCGCGCGCGGCAACTTCGGTGGCGACGAGCACGTCGACCTTGCCGCTGCGGAAGGCGCGAAGCGCGCGCTCGCGCTGCGACTGGCCCAGGTCGCCGTGGACGGCCGCGGCCGCGAAGCCACGGTCGGCGAGTGCGGTCGTGACCTGGTCGGCGGCCCGCTTGGTCTGGCAGAACACCATGGCGAGACCGCGGTCCTTGGCCTGCAGGAGGCGAGCGAGCACCTCGATCTTGTCCAGGTGGTGCGCTCGGTAGACGTGCTGCGCGGTCAGCGGCGGCGGCGCGGACTCGTCAGGCTCCTCGGCGCGGATGTTGGTCGCCCGGTGCATGTGGCGGCGGGCGAGCGTGACCACTTCGCCCGGCATGGTCGCCGAGAAGAGCATGGTCTGCCGGTCGCCAGGGGTGAGCCGCAGCAGCCGCTCGACGTCCGGCAGGAAGCCGAGGTCGAGCATCTTGTCCGCCTCGTCGAGCACGAGAGCGCGGATCTTGCCCAGGTCCAGGTTCTTGCGGTTGGCGAGGTCAAGCAGCCGCCCGGGAGTGCCGACCACGATGTCCGTGCCGGAGGTCAGTGCCTCGATCTGCGGCTCGTACGCGCGCCCGCCGTACACGGTGAGCACGCGGGCGCCAAGTCGCGCGCCCGCCTTCTTGAGGTCGCCGGCGACCTGGATGGCCAGTTCCCGCGTGGGAACCACGATGAGGGCCATCGGCTGCCTGACCGCGCGGGTGTCCGCGTCCGTGGTCGCCAGCCGTTGCAGCAGCGGCACGCCGAACGCGAGGGTCTTGCCCGTACCGGTACGCGCCTGGCCGATGATGTCCTGGCCGGCAATGGCGAGCGGCAGCGTCAGTGCCTGAATCGGAAATGTCGTATGGATACCCGCGTCATCGAGCGCGCCTGCGATTACCTCATCGACGCCAAGGGCGCGAAATGGCACCGCGGGCACGGTTCCCGGCGTACGGGGGCCCGGCGTGCTGAGGCCGGGCATGGGACTGGCCGGCGTTTCTTCGCCAGCCTCGGGTTGCGTAACTTGAGTTGTCAGGGGTTCCTCCGTGAGCGGCACCTGGTGCCCGCGCCTTCGCGTTCGGGCGCGCCGCATTCTGAGTACCGCGTCAGTGTCAACACGAACTGGCCTTATGTCATTCCAGTTGTCTAATTGACACGGTACCAGCAGCATCAAGGATCAGACGATGTTGCCGAACCCGACGCGGCGCGCCTGGTCGGTGCTGAACTCGACGAATGCGATCTTGTCGGCGGGTACGAGGACCCGGCCGCCCTTCTGGGTGGTAAGCGCGAAGACCGCCTTGCCCTCGGCGGCGGCGAGCGCCGCCGCCAGGTCACGCTCGACTTCCTCGGCGGTGGCGTCGGTTTCCACCACGAGTTCCCGCGGGATGGATTGTATGCCGATCTTGACTTCCATGGCGCTTCCCTCTCTGCCGGCTCCTCGTCAGCAGCGTAACGCCGGCCAGCGCTGTGGCGGTCAGCGCGCGCCCGGTCAGTGCTCGCCCGACGGATGTTCGGCCTGGTCGGCGGTCCGCGGCCAGCCGCTGATGCCGCGCCAGGCAAGCCGCGAAACGAGCTGCTCCGCTGCCTCGCGCGGGATCGCGTCCCTGGTGCTCAGCCAGTACCTGGCGCTGACCTGGGCCATGCCGAGCAGCCCGATCGACAGCAGGTAGGCCTCGTCGTCCGCGAGGCCCGCGTCTTCCTTGATCACCTGGCTGATCAGGTCCGCGCACACTCGTTCCAGCTCCGTGAGCTTGGCGCGCACCGCGGGCTCGTTCGTGAAATCCGACTCGAAGACGAGCCGGAAGGTTCCGCTGTGTTCGGCCACGTATTCGAAATAAGCGGAGAACGTCGCGGTGACCCGCTGGCGGTTGTCCGTCGTCGACCTGATCGCGTCGGCAACCGCCCCTCTGAGCGTTTCCACGCTCTCATCGAGCAGAGCCAGGTACAGGTCCTGCTTGCCGGGGAAGTGCTGGTAGAGGACCGGCTTGCTGACACCGGCCCGCTCGGCGATCTCGTCCATCGCGGCGGCATGGTAACCGCGCGCGACGAAGACCTCCATGGCCGCGTCGAGAAGCTGGCGGCGGCGGGCAAGCCTCGGCAGGCGGGTTCCCCTGGGGCGGGTGGCAGAAGTGGCGGTCACCATGTTCTCCGGGTAAGGACGACGGTTACTAACGATAGTCCTCGTCGTCATAGCCCGCGTCCCTGATCTGGTCCGCGGCGTCGGCCTCGTCCACCTCGAGCGGGACCGCCGACAGTTCCTCGTCGTCATCCTCGGGCACCTCGCGCGCCTGTTCCGCCGCGTCCGCGTCCGGCGTCTCAATGCTCTGCATGCCGCTCTGCTCGCTCACTGCCGACCTCCGCTTCGCTCGTTACCGTCCGGAGCCGGACACTGTCCAGCCGCCAGCAGCAGTAACCTGCTTCCCCGTTCAGGTAATCATCGCAGCCGCGCGCCCGATGGCGGAACCGCCACCCTATCGGGCGCGGGGCTGCGCTGTCTCCCGGGGGACGACCCCCGTACCCCGGGCGGCGATGCGCCGGGAGAACGACCACCGCCCGGCTGCCTCCGCGGGACTACACCGTACCTCCCGACGCTGTGCGCTGTGATTTCGTGCTTGCGGACAGCTGGCAAGCACCTGACAGTGGATGTAGCGGCAGTTGCGTTGCCGGGAAACGGTTATGGGTAGGTATCGAATCATGCGGAGCATCTGGGCCGGGGCGATCTCCTTCGGCATGGTGGTGATCCCGGTCAAGCTGTACGCGGCGACCGAGCAGCGGGATGTCGCGTTCCGTCAGGTGCACCGGGAGGATGGCGGCAGGATCCAGTTCCGGCGGGTCTGCTCGGTGGACGGCGAGGAAGTGCCGTACGCCGACATCGCCAAGGGATACGAGCTCGCCACGGGCGACATGGTGGTGCTGACCGACGACGACCTGAAGGACCTGCCGCTCGCCACCGCCAAGCGGATCGACGTGCTGCACTTCAGCCCGGCGGGGCAGCTTGACCCGATCCTGGCGAACAAGGCCTACTACCTCGATCCTGACCCGTCGGGCGTCCGCGCCTACGTGCTGTTCCGCGACGCGCTCGAGCGGTCGGGCCGGGTGGCGGTGGCGAAGGTCGCCATCCGCCAGCGCGAGGCGCTCGCGGCGCTGCGGGTCAGGGACGGCGTGCTCGTCCTTGAGACCCTGCTGTGGCCGGACGAGGTGCGCGCACCCGACTTCAAGTTCCTCGACGAGGACGTCGACATCAGGACGCAGGAGCTGAAGATGGCGGCGTCGCTGATCGACACGATGACTGAGGACTTCGATCCCTCGCTGTACAAGGACGCCTACCGGGAAGCCCTGGAGGCGCTCGTGCAGGCAAAGATCGAGGGCAACGACGTGGTTCGCCCGGCGGGCACGGCGGTGCCGGCCGGCGCGCCCGGCGGCCCCGCCGACCTCACGGAGACGCTCCGCGCCAGCGTCGCCGCGGCCAAGGCGAACAGGACAAGGGACGCCACCGACGACGCGGAGCCGCCGCGTGCGGCGCCCAAGCAGCGCAAGGCCTCGGGCGGCCGCAAGAAGGCCAGCGCGTGACGACCCCGGTCCCGTACTGGCCGGGTCGTCATGTCACGCTCGCGCCTGGCGACCGCGTCTGGGTCGCGGCCACGCCGCCGCGGTCCGCCGGGCCGGACAGCCGGGAGCTCGTGCTGTGTGTGCACGGCATGTCGGGCGCGGCGACCAACTGGACCGACCTGATGGCAGAGCTCGTGCCCGACTTCGACTGTGCCGCGGTTGACCTGCCCGGGTCCGGGTTCTCCCCGCCGCCGCGCACGAGTTCCGGGTACTCCGTCAGCGCGCTGGCCGGCATCGTGATACGGCTGATCGAGACCCTGGATGCCGGCCCTGTGCACCTCATCGGCAACTCGATGGGCGGCGCGGTGACGGTCCGGGTAGCGGCCCGCAGGCCGGACCTGGTCCGCACCCTCACGCTGATCTCCCCGGCGCTGCCAGACCTGCGGCCGCGCCGTTCCATCGCGCATTTCCCCGTGCTCGCCCTGCCTTTCCTCGGCGAGTGGCTCGTCCGCCAGTGGGCCGGCCACTTGCCGGTGCGCGACCGGGTGGCCGGCGTCTTCGCCGCCTGCCTTTACGACCCGTCCTGTGTCCACCCGGACCGGTTCGAACTCGAGGTGGAGGCGCTGCGGCGCATGGACGGGCTGAGTCACGGTGCCAGGACACTCGCGCGTGCCGCGCGCACGCTGGTGGCCGAGACACTCCGGCCGCGCCCGTTTTCGCTCTGGGACGCGGCGCAGCGGGTCACCGCCCGTTCCCTCGTCCTGTACGGCAGCCATGACCGGCTGGTGAACCCGAGGCATGCCGCCCGTGCCGTCCGCGCCTTCAGGAACGCGCGGGTGGTCGTCCTGCCCCGGACGGGACATATCGCGCAAATGGAGTGCCCTCGAGTCGTGGCGGCCCTGTTCCGTGAGATGGTTGAGGCGACGCGGGACGCGGGGAATTCCGGCCGCCGTGACCCGGTTGACGCTTGACGAGTAAGCCTTTTCGTCACGTGTTCCTCGGTTGGCGGGCTGAGCCGCGGGGTTCGCGGGCCGGGAAGGCCAAGACATCAACCTGACTGGAGTTTGCACAGTGTCGCTGCCACCGCTTGTTGAACCGGCCGCGGACCTGTCGGTCGACGAGGTGAAGCGCTACTCGCGCCACCTGATCATCCCCGACGTCGGCATGGCCGGGCAGAAGCGCCTGAAGAACGCGAAGGTGCTCGTCGTTGGCGCGGGCGGCGTTGGCTCGCCGGCGCTGCTTTACCTGGCCGCGGCCGGCGTCGGCCCGCTCGGCATCGTCGACTTCGACACGGTCGACGAGTCGAACCTGCAGCGCCAGATCATTCACGGCGTCTC
>Ga0134128_10008014_pt1 | contig 12718 bp, 6 predicted proteins | sample KB31754_FD_96462 | JGI IMG/M metagenome (GOLD analysis project Ga0134128, IMG submission 96462) | Terrestrial soil microbial communities with excess Nitrogen fertilizer from Kellogg Biological Station, Michigan, USA - KB3-175-4 | ecosystem: Environmental > Terrestrial > Soil > Unclassified ...
ATTTCTTCCGCCAATTCCCATTCCATGTCATGGGGCATGCCGAACATGGTGCCGGTTTGCAAACGCAGCTCCACGGCTTTCATGACCGCGGGATGGCAATGCCCGGCCATTAGTGCGCCAAAGCACAGATTGTTGTCGATATAGTCGTTGCCATCGAGATCGCGGAAGTGCGACCCCTGTCCTTCTTTCACAAAGATCGGATAAGGATCATAGGCGCGATAGTTGCTGGCGACGCCGAGCGGAATGCGTTTCAAATTCTTTTTGTGCGCCTCCGCCGATTTAGGCGTTCGGCGCACAAAGGTATCGAGTTCTTTCTGTAACTCGGGATACATCATCATCTCCGAAGATTCTCAAGCCGCGGTTTCACGGCGGCCATTAGATTGGCCCGGGCGGCCGCGCCGTCCAGGTTGCAGCTAAAAGAAGAATTTTAAAGCAAACTGCGCGAGCCGCGGATCGCGCACCTGGTTCACCTGGCCAAACTGTGCTCCATCGGAAAAATTGCCGTCAGGATTGTAGAACTGCGTGTGGTTGAAGATGTTGAAAAATTCAGCCCGGAAATCCACGCGCATGTTCTCCTTGACCGGGAACGTCTTCAAGATCGCAAAATCAGTTTGACTGATGCGGGGACCACAGCAAATCGAACGAGGCGAATTTCCGATTCGGCCCAAGGTATTGTCCTCGCTGAACGAGCTTGGGTCGAAGTAGTAGAGACTCTTGTCCTGAGGCCGCATGGTGCGGAACGGGGCAACCAGGTCTGGCTCCCCCGGCAGCTCGAAGTCGAAGCTGTACATCAGTTCCTGATCATCGAGTGTGCTAATACGAATTGGGAATCCAGTTTGGAATGTAGTAATGCCGGAAACAGCCCACTCGTTCAGCAGCGTCCCAATTGCACCTCTAAATTTGTGGAATGGAAGCTGGTAATAGTAGCTAAGCACAAGTCGGTGCCGAGCATCAAAAGCAGAAAGAGAACGACTGCGGCGAGGGTCGATCGGGTTCAGAATGCCTTCAAAGCTCGATGCCTGATCGATGGACTTGCTGAACGTATAGGCCGCAGTGAACTGGAGCCCATTCCCGAATCGCTTATCGAGGGATGCCTGGAGGGAGTTGTAGGCAGAGTTCGCAATCGTATCCTGCGCGAAGATGCTGCTGAAAACCGGAATTCCATCCACGGGGCAGCCGTTGCCGGTTAGAGGGTCACACTGAGGAGACGAGTAACGCCGCAGACCGGTAATGGTAATTCCCGCGGGGTACTGCGCGTTTACATCAGTGCCACCAGGAATCAGCAGAGGACCTCCGCCATTCGCGGTATACGGAAGCAGTAGACCTTGGGCGGGAATGACCACATCCGTCACTTTGCCATTTGGGTCAAACCACGTGGGCGGAACGTAGAAAGCGGTGTCGGCAAAAAAGGGCCCGCAATCGGTTCCTATTCCTCCGTTTACAGGATCTCCGGGATACGCATCGGCTATCGCCTGAAGACCCAAGCAAGTCTGGGGATTTCCGTAGTTGATGTCGTGTGTTGCTAAAAGTCGATGACCTTGTGAGCCTACGTAACCTATTTCCAACTTCATGTCCGCCATCAACTGCCGCTGGATGGTGAAGTTGTATTGCGCCGAGTACTGCGTGCGCATGTGAGGTTGAAATTGTCCGAAGAGCGTATTCGGGCGAAACATCGCCCAATCAATTGCTTTCCCTGGCGGCGGAGTGAGAATGCCATTCACTCCGCTCAGCTGGGGAAGTCCAAATGGGTTGGGGTAGGAAAAGTCCCCGCTTTGGTCCAAAAATGGTTCATTGAATAGCGTGTTGAATGGAAAAGTGCTTCCGCCAAATGGCGGTTCAGCGCTGAATTGCTCGAGCACCAGCTGTTCGATCGGGTTATAGAACAGCCCCCAGCCAGTGCGAATGCTCGTCTTACCAGATTTGCCGGGACTCCAGGCCACACCAATTCGAGGAGCAAATGCCTTGTAATACGTCTGGGTTAAGGCGGTGGGTACGCCTGGGTCGCCCGGAACAACAAGACCCGTAGGAAACACCGCGCCTGCCGGCCCGCTTGGACTACAATCCGTACTCCCGTACGCCGCTACTAGTGCCGCATCAATAGTTGGATCGAGCTGACACGGATAAACTTTCGTCTGTTGTCCCGGACGGAATGTTTGCACGTGCTTACCGATATCCGCAATCGGGGTATTCAGTTCCCAACGCAGACCGTAGTTAAGCGTAAGATTCGGCCTCATCTTCCAGCTGTCCTGCGCGAATAGATACAGTCCCGTACTGCGGACATGTTCATGCTGCGCTGAGCCCTGGCCATAGGAGCCCGGCAGGCCGAGCATATAGTCGGAAAAAGCTGTGTCGCCATTCGTCGTGTTGGTTGAAGTTTCGTCCACAAAGAATTCCCCGTTCACGTCGAAGTACAGCAATTGATCGAACCGCTGGCGACGAACGTCCCCGCCGAACTTAAGGGAGTGTTTTCCAACAACCTTGCTAAGGTTGTCCGACCACTGGAATGAATTCCCTACCTGTGGCAATTCTCCCTCACCATTGTTGCCGATTGTGAATCCACCGCTCACTTGAATGAAAGGCAGCCCCTCGTGTTGGGGACCGACGTTGGGATGAATCCCCAAGGTGTTCGACGGATCCGTGGGATCTGAGAAACACGGTACTCCCCCAGGGAAGGCAGTAAGCAACCACGAGGGAGGTGTCGGACAGGAATTCTGCACTGACGTCGTGAACGTAGGGTGCTGGAACGTACCCTGTCCCTCACGGTTGTAGTTGAAACGAAACTCGTTGACGGTGGTGTTGTTCAACGTCCAAGCATGGGTAATGTTCCATTGCTGATATCGATCGTTGGTAATGGATCCGAAACCGGGAACGTTCGCGCCCGCCGCTTGAAACACCGCGAACGGCGAGATCGTGTGGTCATCATCGAAGTAGTAATAGACGCTCACGTTCTGCTTCGAATTCAATTGGTGGTCAAAACGCACGGTAAACTGATCACCTCGCGTGGGCTGCACCGGCGCGGTCACAACTTTGTCACTGCCGTTGCGAGGAAGAGGAACATACTGAAGCAAGTCCACCGCGGTGGGATCAAGACACGCGAGCGGGATAATGTTGTTTGGAAACAACACCGAATAATCCACCCCATCCGGAATGTTGGGAGCTGCTCCCGCTCCGGTGACGCAGTTCGGCCGCTGATTGAGCGCGAAAGCACTACTCAAGTTACCTGAAAATGGCGACTCTGCAGAGAAGTCAGCAAAGAGATGACCTGCGCTGGGCCGCTCTGCTGCCGTGGGCACGAATACTAACGGGGACGGAATGCCCTGCCGGATGCGTCTTCCCTCGTACGAGGCGAAGAAGAACACGATTTCGTTTGATCGGGCCGCCGAATGTTCCTCCAAACTGGTTCTGATTGAATTGCGGCTTATCACAAGGCACAGCGTCAATGGCTGTAAGACAGTACGGGTTGGCGTTCAACTTGGTATTGCGGAAGAATTCGTAGAGGTTTCCGTGAAAGTCATTAGTGCCGGATTTGGTGACGACGTTCACGACTGAGCCGGAGTTTCTGCCGTACTCCGCGTCGAACGTATTTGTCAGAACACGAAATTCCTGAATGCTGTCAGGAGATGGCTGCACGGTGGGCAAATTCACAAACAGGTCGTTGGCATCGCCGCCGTTCACGCTGAAATTGTTGGAGCGCCCGCGTCCCCCATTCACGGAAACTGAGCCCGACTTGTCGCTGCCGTAAACGATCTGATTGCCAGTCCCGACGGTTGACATCACGCCCGGCTGCAACTGGAGAAACTGATAGGTGTCGCGGGCGTTCAGCGGCAACTCACTCACGCTCCGATCATCGACGACGGCGCCAAGCTGTGTACTGGTGGTATCGACCAGCGGTGCCTCGGAGGAGACCTGAACCACTTCTTCTGTGCCGCCGGGCTGAAGCGTCGCATTTAGAGTTACGACTTGGTTGACGAGTACCACCACGTTAGTGCGAACCTCTCTCTTGAAGCCCTGAAGCGTGTACTCGACGTGATAATTGCCCGGCACAACTTCCACGAAGGTGTAGTCGCCATTTTGGCCAGTTGTAGCGTCGCGGCCCACGCGCGTCGCTTCGTTGACGAGATTCACACGCGCGCCGCTGACGACGGCACCGGTGGGATCTGACACGCGACCAACGATTCTGCCGCCCGTGCTTTGCGCGAATGCGGGCGAGAGGAAGCCTATGACAGCGAGAACAGAGGAAAACGCGATCCGACGCGAGGGGGGGCAGAACATTCAACGCCTCCGGGCTGAATTTAGTTTCAGCAACTTTCGTTTGCGAGAACTTCAAAAATCACATTTTGCGAACCAAACAAACCCTGCTATAATCCCGCAAGGTTAGTGGCCTGTTAATAAGACTGTCAAGGGAAAAAAGGCAGGCGGCTCGCCCCGACAGCTCAGGTTTCCTCACGGCTCATGGCCGCCTCTGACAGCCACAACAGCTATCTAAAGACTGGACACGTGGCACACCTGGTCGGTCTTTCTCCAACCGTCAAACCGATTGCCCTCGATTACGTCAGCATGGAAATCTATGCACCTACGTCTTAGCTGCTCTGTCTCGCTCATTCTTTGTGTGTCGAGCCTCGCTGGTGAGGTTCCACGGGCAGCAGATTTGATTCTGATTCACGCACGCGTTTACACCGTAAACCCCGCCCATACCTGGGCGGAAGCTTTGGCAATTCGCGATGGGAAGCTCCTCGCAGTGGGAACGGACAAGGAGATTGAGCAATATCGCAGGCCAAGCACCACCGTGATCGACGCAAAAAATCGGCTTGTTTTACCAGGACTCACCGATTGCCATGTACATTTCCTTGACGGCTCTTTTGCTCTTCGGCAGATCGATCTAGAGGGCGCGAAAGATCTCGCTGAGATACAGCGGCGCGTGAAGGCGTATGCCAATGCGCATCCGCATGATGCCTGGTTGCTGGGACGCGGCTGGTCCTACCCCTTGTTTCCGCCTACGGGCTTGCCTAACAAGAAAGACTTGGACGCGATCATTGCCGACCGCCCAGTTTACCTCGATGGCTTCGACGGCCATAGCTGGTGGGCCAACAGCAAAGCCTTGGAGGCGGCACATATCACGAAAGACACGCCTGATCCACCAGGGGGAGCAATCGTTCGCGATCCCAACACGGGTGAGCCGACTGGAGCAATAAAGGAAGACGCTGCGGATGCGGTTGTGCGCCGCGCCATTCCTGATCCCGGACGCGAGACAAAGCTCAAGGCCCTACGCGCTGGATTGAAGCACGCAAATGAACTGGGAATTACGCGCGTGCACGTTATGGGGGGCGTCAATCCTGGTGCAGGCGACCTCAGCGACGCAGACCTGCTTGAGGAGTTGCGCAAAAATGGCGAGCTGACTGTCCGGTTTTATCTGGCATATCGGGTTGAGCCGCCGCTCGTCACGGACGAGCAAATCGCTGACATTGAAAGGGCGCGGGAGCGTTATCACGATGATTGGATCGCCGTAGGCGGGGTCAAGATTTTCATGGACGGAGTTATCGAAACCCATACCGCTGCGATGCTTCAACCATATTCCGATGATCCTTCACTATCCGGTCAGCTGCTGTGGGATCCAGAGCGGTACAGGATTCTGGTTGCCGAGCTAGACCGTCGCGGAATTCAAGTCTTCACCCACGCCATAGGCGATCGGGCCATTCAAACTACTCTGGACGCATACGAGAACGCCGCGCGCGTTAATGGAACCAAAGATGCTAGGCACCGGATTGAACATATTGAAGATGCGGCGGCGTCCGATATTCCGCGCTTCGGAAGTCTGGGCGTGATCGCAAGCATGCAGCCCTTGCATGCCTATCCAGATGACGACACGCTGACAGTGTGGGCTCGAAACGTCGGGCCGGAGCGTGCACACCGCGGCTGGGCGTGGCGCAGCATTCAAGCTGCAGGTGGACTGCTCGCATTCGGTAGCGATTGGCCTATTGTGACATTGAGCCCCTGGCCGGGATTGCAAAACGCAGTCACTCGAAAAACTACTGAAGGCGAGCCAGAGGGCGGCTGGATTCCCTCAGAACGACTCAGCATCCAAGAAGCTATCAAGGGCTATACGATCAACGCAGCGTTTGCCGGACATCGCGAGAAACGCGAAGGCTCTCTGGAACCTGGCAAAGTGGCGGACCTGATTGTCGTCTCGCAGAACTTGTTCAAAGTTGATCCCGCACGAATTCGCAAGACCAAAGTGCTACTAACGATGGTCGGCGGAAAAGTCGTGTATAGCTCGGCCAAGTTCTGATTCGGCAGCAGGACACGTGCGATGGCTGTGCCGCGTGACTTGCGCCAGTTTTCTGCGAGAAGTTGGTGGTAAGGTTTTTTCTATGGGACGGAAATAGCATGAGCGACTCTTACGATCGCGAACTGGGGATGAAAAGCAGCATCACGCGGCGTGATTTTCTGAACGGCGTCGCTGTGACAATAGGCAGTGCGATTGTCCCAACAATTTCCTGGGCGGCGCTGCCTGACCAGAATTCTCCCGACTACTATCCGCCCGCACTCACCGGTCTTCGCGGGAGTCACCCAGGATCATTTGAAGTGGCGCATGCACTTCGTGATGGCGACTTCTGGCAAAACGCAGGAACGCCGGCCGAAGGCGGTGAGAAATACGACCTCATCATCGTGGGGGGTGGCATCAGCGGGCTGTCAGCCGCACATTTTTTTCGCAAGGCGAACCCGAGCGCGCGTATTTTGATCCTTGACAACCACGACGACTTTGGCGGACATGCGAAGAGAAACGAATTTACCGTTGATGGCCGTAAGCTTCTTGGCTTTGGTGGAACATTTTCCATCGAGAGCCCGGCTCCCTATAGCGCGACTGCCAAGGGTCTTGTGGAGGAGCTCGGAATCGATGTCGCGAGTTTTCCGAAGTACATCGCAAAAGACCTCTACACATCGGCAGGACTTCTTCCAAGCATCTTCTTTGACAAGGAAACGTTTGGTGCCGACGTGCTCACGGTTAATCCCCTCCCAGCAGGCGGCACGGAAAACGAAGGAGACAAGGAACGTGGCATCGAAGAAACCTGGAGGCGTTTCCTTAAGGAGGCGCCGTTTTCGCCGACTGCCAAGCGGGATCTCCTCAGACTTCGCGACGGCGAAGACTATTTCCCAGGAGTGAGCTCTGACGAGAAAAAAGCCCGTTTGGCAAGAATCAGTTATGCCCGCTATCTGACCGAGGTCGCCGGCGTTGATCGGCAAATCGTCAAACTCTACCAGGCCGCTCCACAACCTCTTTTTGGTGTGGGCATCGATGCTGTGTCGGCGCAGGATGCCTGGGGTTTTGGCTTCCTTGGATTCAGAGGATTGAAGCTCGATCCCGTCCCTGGCAAGGGCATGAACCGCGACGCCATTCCCAATGCAGAAGCGGAGAAGTACTTCTTTCATTTCCCCGACGGAAACGCTTCCATTGCTAGGCTGCTTGTGCGCAGCCTCATTCCCGAAGCGGTGCCGGGGAACTCGGCCGAGGATGTGGTGACGGCTCGCGCGCACTATGCCAAGTTGGATCAAGTGCAGAATACGGTCTGCATTCGCTTGAACAGCACGGCCGTCCGAGTGCAGCACGTGGGCCCCGCGTCTTCAGCCACCCAGGTCGAAGTCACGTATTCCCGTCTGGGCAAGCTCTATACGGCGCGCGCCCGGTTTGCAGTGCTTGCCTGCTGGCACATGGTGATCCCCTACATCTGCTCCGAGCTGCCGGAGGAGCAGAAGCAGGCGCTGCGGTCGGCTGCGAAGGTCCCGCTGCTATATACCAATGTTGCACTTCGAAACTGGGAGGCATTCCAGAAGCTGGGGGCGATGGCGGTGTACGCCCCCGGCGGTTATCACACATATTTCCGGCTCGACCTTCCGGTAAGTATCGGAGGCTATCATTGCCCGACTCTGCCCAACCAGCCGATTGTCATCCACATGCTGAGGACGCCATGCCGGCCCGGACTAGCTGCCCGCGATCAGCATCGCTTCGGCCGAATTGAGCTATTCACCACCGAGTTTCAAACGATCGAACGTAAGATTCGCGAACAACTCGCCCGGACGCTGGGCTCGGGGGGCTTCGATCCCGCCCGCGACATCGCCGCAATAACCGTGAATCGCTGGCCGCACGGGTATGCCTACGAATACAACTCGCTTTGGGACGAATTCTGGCTGAACGGCGGGGTGACGCCGTGCGAAATCGCCCGCAGGCCTCATGGGCGCATTGCCATTGCCAATGCTGACGCCGCCGCCTATGCCTACACCGATGCGGCCATCGATCAGGCGTACCGAGCCGTGGGAGAGTTAACAAACTTCTCAGCGAAAAAGGCGAACGTATGACCCTCTACAAAAATGCTTTCTCGCCTGGCAGGGCACGGGTCAGTCGACAACCGCTCGGTCGGTGATCTCGAGTGCCTTGTCGATAATTGCGAAGGCTTCGCGCAGCTGTTGTTCGTTAATGCAGAGCGGCGGGTTCGTGTAGAAGCTGTTCCAACGCACAAGCGTGTAAAGGCCTTGATCGCGGAAGAACCGGGCGAGCGCTTGCATCTCTTCTGAGGTGCCATTGAAGGGGGCCATGGGTTCTCGTGTCTTGCGGCTGCGGACGAGTTCAACAATTCCGAAGAGTCCAATCGACCGCACGGCACCCAAAGATGGATGTTTCGTCTGCAATTCCGCTCCAATCTGTTTCATTATCATTCCCATCTTTCTTGCATTGTCGATCAGACGATCTTCTTCGTAAACACGAATGGTGGCCAAGGCGGCGGCGCAGCCCATGGGATGGCTGTTGTAAGTCAAACCTCCATAGAAAACATTGTTTTGGAAGTGCTGAGCGATATGGTGACGCATACCCACTGCACCCAGAGGGATGTAGCTTGAGGTCAGGCCCTTGGCCATGCAGATAAGGTCGGGAACAACTTTCCAATGATCGACGGCGAACCACTCGCCGGTGCGGCCGAAGCCGGCCATCACTTCGTCCGCAATCATGAGAATGCCATGCTTGTCGCATAGCTTGCGCACGCCTTCCAAGTAACCATCCGGGGGTATCAGGATGCCGTTGGTTCCAACCACCGGTTCAAGTATGAATGCCGCGATGGTGTGAGGGCCTTCGAGCTGAATGATTTCTTCGAGCATTTGTAGCGACGATTCTGCGGATTCCCAGCCGCGTTCGATACCGTGATAGGGATCGAGGACATGAACCACGCCCGGAATACCCGGCTCAGCCGCCCAGCGCCGAGGATCACCTGTCAACGAAATACTGCCGGCCGTTGCGCCATGATAAGAACGATAACGCGAGATAATCTTGTGGCGGCCGGTGAAAAAGCGCGCAATCTTGATCGCATTCTCGTTGGCCTCAGCTCCGCCATTGGTGAAAAAGAAGGTGCTGATGTCGCCGGGCGTAATCTCCGCGAGTTTTGCCCCAAGCCGAGCTCGCGCTTCGTGCGCCATAAAGGGATTGGCATAAGGAAGCTTGTCAACTTGTTCTTTGATCGCCGTAGTAACGCGCTCATCGCCATGGCCGATGTTCACCGACATCAGCTGGCTGTTGAAATCAATGAACCGCTTGCCCTCAGGAGTCCAGAAGTAGATGCCTTTCGCTCTCGCAACTGAAATAGGGTCAATCTTGGACTGCGCCGACCATTCATACAGTGTGTGTTTCTTGCAGAGATCAACAATTTCAGTACCAGTCATGGCAGCGGGCGTAACTGTTGTAGTCATTTATCCTTGGCTTCTTGTTTCCGAAGATTTAGCACTTGAGTCATTGAGCCTCGATCTTAACTGCCCGCAGAGGCGTTTGGGTTTTGATGATCGAATGATTCCATCGAGGTTTCCCACTCCCCCCACTGGCCCAATTTCTCTACTCAACAATTTCCAACAGATCAATCTAAAATTTCCGGCTGTGTTCTTCTGCCCAACGTTCAATCACGACTTTCTTATCCGTGTAGAATTCGATCCCATCGCGGCCTTGGCCATGGAGATCGCCGAAAAAACTGTTCTTCCATCCACTGAAAGGGAAATATGCCATTGGCGCCGCCACGCCGATATTGATTCCAATGTTTCCAGCCGGCACCTCGTAGCGGAAGCGACGCGCGGCCGATCCGCTCGCAGTAAACAGCGAGGCCTGATTACCGTAGGCGCTGCGTTCTAAGAAACGGAGCGCGTCGTCCAGGTTGTCGGCGTGAACAAGACTCAGGACAGGCCCGAAGATCTCCATATCGTTTAGCTCGCTCGAAGCAGGCACCTGGTCGAGAATTGTGGGCTTGACGAAGCTTCCGGATTCATAACCGGAGATCTTTGCGTTACGACCATCAAGCAGAACCGTTGCTCCCTCTTTTTCACCCGCAGCGACGAGTGATTCAATGCGAGCCTGACTCTCGCGCGTGATCACTGGCCCCATTTGTACGCCCGCATCTAATCCGTAGCCCACCTTGAGGTTGGCGGCAGCGTCGGTAATCGAGTCTCGGAACTTCTTTTGCGCTCCGGCCACCGTCACGACAACCGATACCGCAAGGCAGCGCTGGCCAGCGCAGCCGAAGGCGCTGTCAGCGATAATCTGCGTGGCCATTTGCATGTCTGCATCGGGGAGAATAACGACGTGATTCTTGGCGCCGCCTTGGCATTGGCATCGTATACCGTTCTGACCGGCGCGAGCATAGATGTACCGCGCCACCGCTGTCGAACCGACAAAACTGATGGCTCGTAGCTTGGGGTGATCGATCAAAGCATCGACTACCGCCTTTGCCCCGTTCACCAGATTCACCACGCCGCTGGGCAAGCCAACCTTGTCCAATAGCCCGAAAATGTATTGCATGGTGAGCGGTACGCGCTCGGATGGCTTGAGAACGAACGTGTTCCCGGTAGCGATGGCATAGGGCAAAAACCAAAACGGAATCATCCCCGGAAAATTGAACGGAGTAATGGCCGCGACAACACCAAGCGGCTGCCGGATCATGGTTTCGTCGATGCCCCGAGCCACATCTTCCAGATTGTAGCCCTGCATCATCATTGGAATGCCACAGGCAACTTCAACGTTCTCAATGGCCCGGCGCATCTCTGCTTTGGCTTCGACAAAGGTCTTGCCGTTTTCCTGTGTGATGATCCGGCTGACCTCGTCCAGATGTTCTTCCAGGAGCGCCTTCAGCTTGAAAAGCGGCTGAATCCGGTCTTCGGGAGGAGTGCGGCGCCATTCGGGGAACGCCGCGGCGGCAGCCGTCACTGCCTCGTGTACCTGTCCGCTGCCTGCAAGAGCCACGCTGGCGATAACTTCGCCGGTCGCGGGGTTTATCACCTGGCGCGACTCGGAAACCGCCGAGTCGCTCCATCGGCCATTAATGTAATTTTGCAGTTGCGTAATGTGCGAAGCGGCACGGCTCATCATACTGATCCTTTTCTACTGCACATCCGACTCATACCCGCGAAGGTACAGCTTCTTTCGCAGGAATTTTCCTCGCCTGAAATTGGAACGGTGCCGAGATGGCAACGCCTAAAGTGCCCCAGATCGCGAGCGCGATCCACTCATAGACCGTAAAGTGGCCCGGAATGAAAGGAAGCACCTTTGCGAAGACCATCATTACGGTCACGAGCACCCCAAACGCCGCAGCCATCCGGCCTATCCAATTCGGCTTCATACATAGGAAGGCGACGCACGCTGACATCCATCCCAGGGCCGAAGAAATCGCGCCGACTTCCAGGATGGGAACCAGTCCAGCCTCCCCTAGGAACATAGTGAGTGCTGTCGCTACGCCGACCAGCACGACAGCGATAGATGGCGTCTTGGTGTGGGGATTGACATGCTGCAGTTTCGGCAGCAAAAGATTGCGTCGGGCCATTGCAAACAGCATGCGCGACGATGCAATCAGGTTGGCGTTGAAACACTGCACCAGCGACACCAATGCGGATGACAAGATCAGCACCACAATCCAGTGCGCGTGCAGAGCGCGCTCAAACGCCACCGCAGTTGGGAACTGCTGATTCGTTTGCAGGGCCTGCCAAGGAGCGACATAGGATACCGCAGAGATCACGACCCAAAAGAAGGCCAGCCCTACGCCTATCGTCATCGCAATGGCAATGAAATACCCGCTAGTCTTGAAATCGGAACTGGCTTCCTCACTGTATTTGCCGACGGACTCGAACCCCGATAAGAGCCAGGGAACCACTTGCCACACCAGAAAGACCGAAAGCAGGGCACTGTGACTGAAAGGGGGACGCAAGTTTGCCGCTTTGCCATGGCCAGCACCCGCAAGCGCAAAGATCACGACCAGGGCTAGGAACGTGAATGTCGTCGTCTTTCCCAAACGCGCCCCGGCCTGAATGCCACGATAGTTAACCCAGGTCAAGGCACAGGTGAGGACCAGCCCCAACACGAGATGGGGAAGATAAACGGAATGTCCCCCCAGACGATATAGCTCGTGAGTATTCAGGGCCGGGAATATGTACCCCGCTATTCTTCCGGCAGCGAGACCTTCGAAGGGACAAGTTAAGAAGTAGCCGAGTAACACCATCCAGCCGGTTGCGAAGCTCACAGCACCGGGAAAAAACTGCGCAAGATAGGCCGCTTCTGCAGCTTCGTCAGGAACCATCGGCACAATACGGCCGTATACGTAACCGATCGGAAGCACCATCAGGGCGCCGGCTGTGAATCCCAAAAGCGCCCCGAATGGGCCGCCCCTTTGTAGAATGTCGTCCATCACCACCAGCCACGCCGTTC
>Ga0134128_10008015_pt1 | contig 12718 bp, 8 predicted proteins | sample KB31754_FD_96462 | JGI IMG/M metagenome (GOLD analysis project Ga0134128, IMG submission 96462) | Terrestrial soil microbial communities with excess Nitrogen fertilizer from Kellogg Biological Station, Michigan, USA - KB3-175-4 | ecosystem: Environmental > Terrestrial > Soil > Unclassified ...
CCTGGTGCTGGGACAGCTTCCGCCGGGCCTGACATTCAGCTTTGACGGGTTCATCTACGGCGTGCCGGCATCGGGATCCGCCGGCGACTATACGTTCGGAGTGGCGGTACACGACGCCAACGGCCTGACAGCCACGCGCAACTACACCATTACCATCTTCAATCCCAACGTCTTCGCGATCACCACGGTGGCTCTGCCGACGGCCACCGCCGGCCAGCAGGTGAATGACGTCATCACGGCGAATTTCGGCACTCCGCCCTACACCTTCAGCCTGCAATCGGGAACTCTACCCAGCGGCATCACGCTCAATCCCAACGGCGTGCTGGAGGGCGTACCCAGCGTCGCCAGCGCCGGCACCTACTCGTTCACCATCCTGGTACGCGATTCGCTCGGCCTGACCGCCACCCGCCACTTCAGCTGGAACGTCGTTAATTAATCGCGGGGCCTCCCACGCGGCTACGCCGCGCGCCCCGCTCTCCCACTCCTCCAGTGACGCTGCGCCGGGGACCCCTGCGCCCCGGCTCCGCATCTCCAGAAAGGTCACGCGGTACCCGGCGCGAGGCTCCGCCGCGTTTTCGGCAAATGCGGAGCCGGGCGCAGCCGCCCGGCGGAGCGTCGCTGGAAGTCCGGGGAAAGCGGGATGTCGGCGTAGCCGACAGGGGCTCGCGCCAAATAATGGTAGGCTGAGAGCAACTGAGCAACTGCAGGATTGCGGCCAGCGCGCCAGCTTCGCCAGCTTGGAGGAACCATGGAAAAGCCCGCACAAAACATCCAGGACTCGTTTCTCAATACAGCGCGCAAAGACCGCACCCCGATCACCATTTATCTCCTGAGTGGAGTGAAGCTGAGTGGACGCATCCGCAGCTTTGACAAGTACTGCCTGGTGCTGGAGTCCAACCATCAGGAACAGATGATCTTCAAGCACGCCATTTCGACCGTGGTGCTGCAACATGCCGGAGGGCGCGAGCAGGATCGCCGCCCGGCAATTCATCACGAGCCGCTGGCGGCAGCGGCGGCAACTCCGGCCGCCGAGCCCGGGGAATCCCATTAGAGCGCAGCCAGCCAGCCTGGAATCGGCCTTTCTGGTGGGGGTCGAGTTCACCACCGGCCGCTCTCACTCCACCCTAAACGCGGATGATTCCCTGGCCGAGCTGGCCGAATTGGCGGCCGGCGCCGGCGCCCAGGTGTGCGGTCGCGCGGTGCAGCGGCGGCCCCGCCCGGATGCCGCCACTCTGGTGGGATCGGGCAAGCTGGAGGAACTGGCGGCGCTGTCGCGCGGCTGCGATCTGATCATCTTCGATAACGACTTCTCTCCCACCCAGCAGCGCAACCTGGAGCGGGCGCTCGACGCCCGGGTGCTGACCCGCACCCAACTCATCCTCGACATCTTTGCCCGCCATGCCCGCACGCGTGAGGGTCAACTGCAGGTGGAGCTGGCACAGTTGGAATACCTGCTGCCGCGGCTGACCGGCCGCGGTCAGGCGATGTCGCGGCTGGGCGGCGGCATCGGCACGCGCGGCCCCGGGGAGACGCAGTTGGAAACCGACCGGCGGCGCATTCACAGCCGCATCCGCACCCTGAAGCAGGCGCTGGAGAGGGTGCGGGCACAGCGCGCGCAACAGCGCAGCCAGCGCGAAAGCGTGCCTCTGGCCACGGTGGCGCTGGTGGGATACACCAACGCCGGCAAGAGCACGCTGTTCAACCGGCTTACCGGCGCCAACGTCGTCGCCTCAGCGCGCATGTTCGCCACCCTCGATCCCACCCTGCGTGGATTGCGGCTGCCTTCCGGCCGCAAGGTGCTGCTCTCGGATACGGTGGGATTTATTCGCAACCTTCCCCATGGCCTGGTCAGCGCCTTTCGCGCCACGCTGGAGGAAGTGACCCGGGCGAGCCTCCTGCTGGTGGTCAGCGACGCGGCGGCGCCGGAGCGGGTGGAACAGGAACAACAAGTGGAAGCCGTGCTGGCTGAGTTGGGGAGCGGCGCCACACCCCGGATCGCGGTATGGAACAAGATGGACTTGCTTGCCGAGCCGCCTACGGCAAGTCCGGGCGGACCGAGCCCGCTGCTGGTGAGCGCCCGCACCGGCGAGGGGATAGAGAGGCTGCTGCAACGGCTGGATGCCGAACTGCCCGTGGATCCATTGGAAGAAGTCCATCTGCGCATCCCCCATCCGGCGGGAAAACTGGTGCACTTATTGCACGAGCGGGGGCAAATATTGGCGGAACATCACGCCGATGCACAGGTGGATCTGATTGCCCGCGTACCCGTTTCACTCTTGCCCCGCTTGGCCGCCTTTCGTACCCACGAAACCGGCTCTAATGTGGAAAACAGGTGAATATCGCCCAGCGGTCGGGCGGTATCGGGCCCCAGGTTGGACCCGCTGCCAGAGCTCGACGGTTGACCGGCAAGGCTGCAAAACTCTCGCAATTTCAATAGCTTGCAGCTTGGCGCCCAGCCCGCTGACCGAGCCGTAAGCGGCGCAGGCGCGATCTACAAGGGATTCCTTGCTTTTGCACAAGGCGGCGAAGCTGTGGAAGCGGGATTCCACTGGAAATACCAGCCCAAAAGTAGGGGGAACACCGCTGGCGAGTTTGGTTCCCGCGCCGTTTCCTGGCATCCACAGCTGCCCTGGACTTTTGCTTCTTCTTCGCTTTCGCTGCCAAGGTAGCAGCCAGGGTGCGGGACGTGGTAACTTCAGCGGCAATGGCGCCGCCACCCTCCCCTCCGGCCACCGGGAAGAAGTCTGCAGGCTTCCAGCCCTTCATCAGCGCCGAAACCCAGATGCCCGAGCTGACGCTACGGGCGGTGATCCTGGGCATAGGCTTCGGCATTTTGTTCGGCGCCGTCTCCACCTACCTGGGCTTGCGCGCCGGATTGACGGTGTCGGCCTCGATCCCGATCGCGGTGCTGACCATCAGCCTGTTCAAGAAGCTGGGGAACTCGAGCATCCTCGAGAACAACATCGTGCAGACGACCGGCTCGGCGGGCGAGTCGGTGGCGGCAGGGGTGATCTTTACCCTGCCGGCGATGATCTTCCTGGGATTTCCTCTGGAGTACTCGCGCATCTTTCTGCTGGCCATGATCGGCGGCTGGCTGGGGATTTTGTTCATGATCCCGCTGCGCCGCTACCTCATCGTGCAGGAGCATGAGAGCCTGCCCTACCCCGAGGGCGCGGCCTGCGCGGATGTTTTGCAGGCGGGCGAGAAGGGCGACAACTTCGCCGGGCGGGTGTTCCTGGGCCTGACGGTGGGCGGCGTCTACAAGCTGTTCATGGACACGCTGCAGTTTTGGAAGGGGACGGCCAACTATGATCCCTCCTGGCTGCCGGGGGCCAGCCTGCGCGCCGATGTCACGCCGGAGTATCTGGGCGTGGGCTACATCATCGGCCCCAAGATCGCCGGCACGATGTTCGCCGGCGGGGTGATCTCGTGGCTGGTGATCGCGCCGGCGATCAAGTTCTTCGGCAGCCAGTTTGCGCAGGCGATTTACCCTTCCACCATTCCCATCGCGCAGATGAACGCCGACCAGGTGTGGAGCGCCTATATCCGGCCCATCGGCGCCGGGGCGGTGGCGGCGGCAGGCCTGATCACCCTGGCACGCACCCTGCCCACCATCATCGCCGCCTTCAAAGGCAGCACGCGCGACATGCGCGCCGGCGGAAAGAAGCTGGCGGCGGCGCTGGTGCCGCGGACGGAGCGCGACCTGCCCACCTGGACGGTGGCGGCGGGTGCGATCGTGCTGGGGCTGCTGATGTGGGTGATCCTGGCTTTCAAGTACAACACCCAGGCCCATTGGTTCAGCAACGTGCTCAGCGCGCTGCTGGTGGTCATATTTGGGTTCTTCTTTGTCACCGTGTCGAGCCGCATCGTGGGGCTGATCGGCAATTCCAGCAACCCGGTGTCGGGCATGACCATCGCCACGCTGGTGGTGACCTGCCTGTTCTTCATCGGCGCCGGCTGGACGGGACATCTGTACGCGGCGCTGGCGCTGAGCGTGGGCGGAGCGGTGGCCATCGCCGCCGCCATCGCCGGCGCGACCTCGCAGGATTTGAAGACCGGCTATCTCGTGGGCGCGACGCCCTGGAAGCAGCAGTTCACGCTGATGATCGGGGTGGTGGCCTCGGTGGTGGTGGTGGGCTATACCGTGCCCTTTCTCAACGCCGCTTACTCGTCCTACCAGCCGCAGACCATCGCGCTGCCCGCGCTGGCGTCCAACCCGCATGTGGGCGTCACCGGGCAGCCGGGGGTCAGCGTCGAGAGTCTGAGCTATACCCTGCCCAAGGGCCAGTTGCCGAACCTCGGGCAGCGGACGTACTGGGAACTGAACGTCATCGGCTCGCATACCATCCCCGACGGCAAATATCTGTACAATCCGGCCACTGGCAACGTGGAAATTCAGTGGGTGCAGGGCATCGGCAGCGAGCAGGTGGCGGCGCCGCAGGCGCGGTTGATGGCCACCATCATCAATGGGCTGCTGAACCGGCAACTGCCGTGGGCGCTGATCCTGATCGGTGTGTTTCTGGTGATTGCGGTGGAGCTGCTGGGCGTGCGCTCGCTGGCCTTTGCGGTGGGCAGCTATCTCGGCATCGGGACGACGGCCACCATCTTCGTGGGCGGGGCGCTGCGTTGGCTGGTGGAGAGGAAGGGAAACAAGGAAGAGGGCGAGACGGGCAGCGGAGCGCTGTACGCCAGCGGCCTGATCGCCGGGGCGGCGGTGTTTGGATTGGTGGCGGCGGCGGTATCGTATATGGAGGCCAAGGGCGAGATCGCCCACGGTCAGTTCGCCATCGGGCCGCGGATTCTGGGCGCCTCGTGGGCGGGCAGCAATCTCTGGGCCATGCTTTTGTTCGTGGCCTTGTGCATCTCGGTGGTGCTGGTGGCGCGGAAACCGATGGGACAGAAGTGAACAAGGAACAGGGTACAGGGAACAGTTCGGACCAGGCGTCGGTGAGCGATGAGGCGGCGCTGAATGCCGCCATGCTGTATTGCCCGAACTGTTCGGAGAAGTTGCGGGATCGGGGATGCAAGCTGCGCTGCCCGCGGTGTCACTACTACATGAGCTGCTCGGACTACGTGTGAACATCACCGGGCAGGAAAGTCTGGCGCGGCACACCACGCTGGAGGTGGGGGGCGGGGCGCGGTATTGGACCGAGATCACGCACGAGGCGGATATTCCCGAAGCGCTGGCGTGGGCGGAGGCGCAGGGAGTTACGGCGGCGGTGCTGGGCGGGGGAAGCAATGTGCTGGCCGGCGATGATGGCTACCCGGGGCTGGTGCTGCACATGGCGCTCGCGGGACAGCGGGAGACGGGAGCGGGGCGCATCGAAGTGGCGGCGGGGGAGGACTGGGACGGATTCGTGGCCGGTTGCGTGGCGCGTGGCTGGGCCGGAGTCGAGTGCCTGAGCGGCATTCCGGGCAGCGTGGGGGCGACGCCGGTGCAGAACGTGGGCGCGTACGGACAGGAAGTCGCCGAAGCCATTGTCGGGGCGCGGGCCTGGGACCGGAAGGCGGGGGCGTGGGTAACGTTGACCAACGCCGAGTGCGGGTTCGCCTATCGCAGCAGCCGCTTCAATCGGGAAGACCGCGGGCGGTTTGTGATCACGGCGGTGGAGCTTCAACTGCGGCCGGGTGGTGCGGCGACGCTGCGCTATCCCGAGCTGCGCCGGCAGTTCGCCACCGACGCACCGTCGCCGCTGGAGGTGCGGGAAGCGGTGCGGGGGTTGCGGCGCGGCAAAGCGATGCTGCTCGAACCGGGAATGGAAGATGGCCGCAGCGCGGGATCGTTTTTCAAAAATCCCGTGGTGGATGCCGAAGTCGCGGCGGCTCTGCCGCCCGCAGCGCCCCGGTATAAAGACGGGCAGCGGGTAAAGCTGTCGGCGGCCTGGTTGATCGAAAATGCCGGCCTGCACAAGGGGTTTCAACTGCCCGGGAGCCATGCGGCCCTGTCACGCAAGCATGTGCTGGCCATCGTCAACCGCGGCGGGGCTACCGCCGTCGAGATCGAAGCGCTGGCCAGGCATGTGCAGGCGGTGGTCAGCGAGCGCTGGAAGATACGCCTCGAGCCGGAGCCGGTCAGGCTTTGAGGTCGGGGTGCTTGAGGTGGAACCCGGTCTTGTCCTGATAGGCGCGAGCCAACAGACAGAGATCCTCTTCGCCGCACAGTTTGCCCAGGAAAGTGACGCTGGTGGGCGTGCCGTCACTGGCGCGGAAGCCGTTGGGCACAATGCAGGCGGGGTGGCCGGTGAGATTGGTAATCGCCAACTGGCTGCCGCTGGTGGGGGTGACCAGCACGTCGTAGTCGCGCATGAGCGCGTCCATCTTCTCCATCAGCTTGAGACGGATGCGGTCGGCGTTTAGGTAGTCCACCGCCGGGTAGAAGTGGGCCACGCGAAAGGTGTTGGGCCAGGTGGAGGGGTTGGGAACCGGGGCCTCCATCAGCTTGTCGCGTCCGCTGCGGGTGAGCGGATCGAAGGCCGCCGCCGCCTCGCAGTTCACCGCCGGGCCGTAGCCGGAGAAGGGCGGCTCCGCGGGCAACTCGACGGGGTGGAGCGTGACGCCCAGGCCGCGCAGCGTTTCGAGCACGGCCTGATCGAACTTTGACTGCTCGGCGCGGCGGGCGGCGAATTCGGTGCGCTGGGCGTCGGTCATGTTGCGGCCGCCAAAGTTGCCGGTGAACGGCTGGGCTTCGCGGTCAAAGGCCGCCTTGACATAGCCCACACGCAGGGTGCGGATGTCGCGCCGTGCGTCCCAGTTCAGCGGCACGTCGAGCACGGTGCGGTCGGCGTTGGGGCCTGGCTCGGGGCCATAGATGGCCAGCAGCACCAGCATGCAGTCTTCGACCGATCGGCAGATGGGGCCGAGCTTGTCCTGGCTCCAGGAAAGAGTCATGGCGCCGGAGCGGTCCACGCGGCCGAAGGTGGGCCGCAGGCCGGTAACGCCGCAACGGGTCGAGGGGCTGGAGATGGAACCTTCGGTTTCCGAGCCGACCGAGAAGCCCACGCAACCAGCGGAGGTGGCCGAGGCGGGCCCGGCGGAGGATCCGCTGGAGCCCTGGCTGGGCTTCCAGGGATTGCGCGTCTGCCCGCCGAACCATACGTCGTCCTGGGCGAGGGCGCCGAGGCTGAGCTTGGCGATCAGCACCGCCCCGGCGGCGTCGAGGCGTTTGACCACGGTGGCGTCGTAATCGAAGCTCTGGTGCTCATAGGGTTGCGCGCCCCAGGTGGTGGGATATCCCTTGGCGGCGAGCAGGTCCTTGGCGCCCCAGGGGATGCCGTGCAGCGGGCCGCGGTAGCGGCCGCGGGCAATGTCCTGGTCGGCCTCGCGCGCCTGGGCCAGGGCGCGCTCCTCGGTGTAGGTGATGACGAAGTGGAGCTGCGGATCGTAGCGGCGCAGGCGGGCCAGATACATTTCGGTCAGGTTGACCGAGCTGACCTTTTTCGCCCGTACCAGCTCGCCGAGTTGGCGCACGGTGTGGAAGGCGACATCCTCGATGTCCCTGGGCGCGCGCGCGGGGGCGGCGGGCGACAGACGCACCGGCCGGCGCGCGGTGGAGAACTTCATGCCCGGCAACACGGGGTTGAACAGCAGCGCCGGGGGATCGGCGTTGACCAGGGGGATTTTGCGCAGCTCATCGAGACTGCGCAACTGCCCCTGGAAGGTGCGCACCATGTGGTCGCGCTCGGCGTCGGTGACGGTCAGGCCGGCGAGGGCGGTCATCTGATCGAGCAGTGCCGGGGTGACCTCGACGGCGGCGGCGGCGGGGTCGCCTTCGACCATGCGGGCCCAGAGCAGACCGGGGAGCAGGGTCGAGGTAAGGCCGAGGGTGGAGCAGGCGGCGAGGAAACGGCGGCGGTTGGCGGCCAGAGTATCCATGCGCGCCATGATAGCGCGTTCGTGGGCGGGGACTGCGCTGCGCTTACAATCGAAGCGTGACGGAAGGGGTGGAGGGCCGGCGCCCAGGGCGCTGGACGTGGATGGACGCCGCCTGGCTGATGTTTCTGGCCGGGCTGGCGGTGCTGCCGCCCATCAACGAGATTCACAAGCAATTGATCCTGCTGGGTTTTGCGCTGTTCCAGCTGTATGAGGGGCGGCTGCTGGAGCGTTCGCCGCGCTGGGGGCGCGCGCTGGCGGTGGGGATCAAGATCGCGCTGGCCACGCTGCTCATCGGCCACACCGGGCAGATGGCGATCAACAGCCGCTACTACCCGATCTTCTATGTGCCGGTGGTGACGGCGGCGATGTTGTTCCGGCCGTGGGCGGCGATGGGCTGGACGGCGGCGGCCTCGGCGGCCTACTGCTCGTATTTGTTCCCCGCCTTGCGCTACTACAGCTTTGATGCGGGGGCGCGGGACGAGCTGGCGCTGCGGGTATTCTTTTTTTTCCTGCTGGCGGTGATCATCAACCGTTTCGTGATGGACCGTGAAGCCGCCGAGGGGCGGGCACGGCAGGCGCAGCAGCAGGCGCGGACGGCGGAGCGGCTGGCGGCGCTGGGCCAGCTTTCGGCCGGGCTGGCGCATGAGATCCGCAACCCGCTGGCGGTGATCCAGGGGTCGGTGGAGATGCTGCGACAGAACCTGGGCGGCGCGCCGCCGGTGGCGGCGGAGATGACCGGCTACATCGCCGGCGAAGTGGAACGGGTGAAGGAGCTGGTGGCGCGCTTCCTCGATTTTGCCCGGCCGCTGCACCTGGAACGCCGTGCGACGGCGCTCGCGCCGCTGCTCGATCAGGCGCTGGAGGAGGCGCGGCAGCGATGGCCGGCGGCGACGGTCGAGGTGCAACGCGACTACGGCCGCCATCTTCCCGCGGTGGCGCTCGACGCCACGCTGATGGAGCGCGCTTTCGCCAACCTGGCCACCAACGCCTATGAGGCAATGGGCGAGGGCGGCGGGAAACTGGCGGTGCAGGCGGCGCCGGCGATGGAAGACGGGGCCGGAGGGGTGCGCATTACTTTCCGCGATGCCGGCCCGGGGGTGCCGCCGGAGTTGCGGGAGCAGATCTTCAATCCTTTTTTCACCACCAAAGCCACCGGCGTGGGACTGGGACTGGCGATTGTGGCCAAAATTGTGGACCAGCACGGCGGCCGCTTCCGTCTCAACCCGGAGGGCGGACCGGGCGCGGAGTTTGAGATCTTTCTGCCCCGCGGCGGGTAACCACCATGGCGCAACTTTTGATCGTTGAGGATGAAGCGCGGATGCGCCGGCTGCTGGAGATGCAGTTGACGGGCGCCGGCCACCGGGTCACCGCCGTGGCCGATGCCGAACAGGGGATGGCGCGGCTGGAAGAGGGCCACTGCGAGCTGGTGATCACCGACCTGCGGCTGCCGGGCATGGACGGGCTGGCCTTCCTGCAGGCGATCAAGCGCGAACACGCGGCGCTGCCGGTGATCGTGATGACCGCCCACGGCACGGTGGAGACGGCGGTGGAGGCGATGAAGGCGGGGGCGGCGGATTACCTGTTGAAGCCGTTTTCGCTGGAGGAGCTGAGCCTGGTGGTGGAGAAGGAGCTGCACGTCGCCGGACTGCAGCGGGAGAACGAGTCGCTGCGCGAGGCGGTGGCCCAGCGGTACGACTTCCCCAACATCATCGGCCGGGGGCCGCGCATGCAGCAGGCGCTGGCCATGGTGGCGCGGGTGGCGGCGAGCGACTCGACGGTGCTGCTGGGGGGCGAGAGCGGGGTGGGCAAAGACCTGATCGCCCGCGCCCTGCACCAGCATTCGCGCCGAGCTTCCGGGCCGTTCATCAAGATCAACAGCGCCGCCATTCCGGAGAACCTGCTGGAGAGCGAGTTGTTCGGCTATGAGAAGGGCGCCTTCACCGGCGCGCTGCGCGCCAAGCCGGGGAAGTTCGAGCTGGCCGACCAGGGCACGCTGTTTCTCGATGAGATCGGGGATGTGCCGCTGGGGGTGCAGGCCAAACTGCTGCGCGTTTTGCAGGAACGGGAGTTCGAGCGGCTGGGCGCCACCCGCACGTTGAAGGTGAATGTGCGGCTGATCGCCGCCACCAACCGCAATCTGCGGGCGGCGCTGGAGGAAGGCAGCTTCCGCGAGGACCTGTACTACCGGCTCAATGTGGTGCCCATCGAACTGCCGCCGCTGCGCGAGCACAAGGAAGATATCCCCGAGTTGGCCGAGCTGTTCCTGCGCCGCTTCGCCGCCCGGGCGGGCAAGCCGCTCGGCGGTTTCACCGCGGCCGCGATCGAGCGGCTGATGGCATGCGATTGGCCCGGCAACGTGCGCGAGCTGGAGAACATTATCGAACGCGCCGTGGCGCTGGCCGATAGTCCCACGCTCGATGTCGCCGATATCCGGCTGGAGCTGACCCCGCCCTCACCGCCCACCCCCGGCGGCGCGCTGCTGCCGGCCGGCTGGACGCTGGAGCAGTGGGAGCAGCAGGTGATCCGCGATGCCTTGCGGCGGGCGAATGGGAACAAGAGTCAGGCGGCGCGGCTGCTGGGACTTTCGCGGAATGCGCTGCGCTACAGGCTGTCCACCATGGGCGACGATGACCGGGATGTGGTTGAAAACCACCAGGGTGGTTGAAAGACACCACGAATCGCCCCGCCGGGGCCACGCATCTGCTTGATTAGGCAGAGTTTGAGTGCTGGCCCGCGACGTGCATGGAAAAAGGCAGCAGTACGTGGAGGTCGCCTTATGCGGCACAAATGGTATCGGTTCTTCGTGACGGTGATGGCCGGCCTGGTGGGCGCCGGCCTGCTGGCGGCGCAGTCTCAGGATGAGGGCGGAGCGGCGCCGGTATCCAATCAGATCGTGGCGCACCTGAGCGCCTTGCGCGGCAACGTCACCACCCAGCGCGGCGACACCGGCGAGTGGGTGGCGGGGGCGATCAACGCCCCGCTGGTCACCGGCGACAAGGTGGCGGCGGGCGCGGGAGCGCGCGCCGAAGTCCAAATGGATTACGCCAACACGCTGCGGCTGGGCGACAACGCCCAGGCGAACCTGGTGGAGTTGGACAACAACCAGATCAGCATCCAACTGGGCTCGGGTCTGGCCGACTACATCACCCGCGGGGGCGGCGCGCCGGCCGAGATTGATACCCCCAACGTGGCCATCCGGCCGCGCGGGGCGAGCGTGCTGCGCATTCTGGTGGACAGCAACGGCGAGACGCAGGTGATTGCCCGCGAGGGCAGCGCCGACATTTCGACGCCGCAGGGCAGCACCCAGTTGAAGCAGGGGCAGCAGATCACGGTGGAGGGTACCGATTCGCCGCAGTTCCAGATCACCGACGCGCCCGGCCGCGACAGTTGGGACGACTGGAACCGCGACCGTGACAACGCCCTGGAGCAGGCGCAGGCGAGGCAGCACACCAACCGCTACTACACCGGCGCGGCACAAATGGACGGCTACGGTTACTGGACCTACGTGCCCGGCTATGGCCAGGTGTGGGTGCCGAACGAACCGGACGGCTGGACGCCGTACAGCAACGGCCGCTGGGACTGGCAGCCGTACTGGGGCTGGACGTGGGTTGGATATGAGCCCTGGGGCTGGACGCCGTATCACTATGGCCGCTGGTTCGTGTATGGACCGCAGTGGGTGTGGTGGCCGGGGCCGGTGACGCCGTACTACCGTCCGTACTGGGCGCCGGCGTATGTCAGCTTCTTCGGCTGGGGCGGCGGCGTGAGCATCGGCTGGCTGCCGGTGGGGCCGTGCGACTACTGGCATCCGTGGTGGGGAGTGGGCGTGGGGGTGGGCTTCCGCTTCGGCGCGCGCATTCGCCCGCTGGCGGTGGTCAGCCATGAGCGCATCGTCTATTCGAACCTCTCCATGATGCGGACCAACGTGCGGGTGCGGAATGCGGTCATCCGCGTGCCGCGCAACGATTTCGCCCGCGGCGGTGTGCAGGGACGCATGCACGTCACGGCCAACGAGGTGAACCATGTGCAGGCGTTGAACGGCCGGGTGGCGCTGCGTCCGGAGCATGGCGCGCTGGGAGTGCGGGCGGAACGTCCGGCGACGTTGCCGCACGAACCGACGCGGTTCTTCGGCACCCGTGGAACGGTAGTGGAACGTCCGGCGCACGGGCCGATGCAGGATCGCGCACCGCAAGCGCGGGCACCCCAGGAACGCGCCCCGCAGGAACGCACCCCGATGAGTCCGCGCGGCTTTGAGCGCGCCCCGCAGGCGGCGCCGCGCGAGGCACAGCCGGCGCCCCAGGCGCGGCCGGGATGGCAGCGCTTCGGCGGCCCACCGCAGCCGCACGCGCCGGCAGCCGCGGCACCCGAGCGTCAGGCCGCGCCGCAGCGCCCCGGTCCGCCGCATGAGGCGGCTCCGGCGCCGCGCGGCGGCGGTGGCTGGCAGCACTTCGAGCCGCAGCCGCGGAACGAGGCTGCGCCTGACCGGCCGGCGGCAGAAGCACGGCCGCAGTACCAGCCGCGCTTCCGTCCCCCGGCGGAGTCGCGCGCGCCCGAGTCGCGGCCGCCGCTGCGCATGAACGACCGCGTGATGACGGCCCCGCGGGAGAGCGCTCCGCCCCGTATGGAGTCGCCGCGCATGGAAGCGCCCCGCATGGAGGCCCCGCGCATGGAAGCCCCGCGTTCCGCGCCCCCGGCGCGTGAAGCACGGCCGAGCGGCGGCGGTGGCGGCAGCCATCCCGCGGCGCGGCCCGGAGGCGGCGGCGGTGGTGGGCACCCGCACACGGTGCACTAACCAACCAGCAGAGGGCGGCGGCGGACTTCGGTCCGCCGCTTTTTTTTGACGGTCAGC
>Ga0134128_10008016_pt1 | contig 12718 bp, 16 predicted proteins | sample KB31754_FD_96462 | JGI IMG/M metagenome (GOLD analysis project Ga0134128, IMG submission 96462) | Terrestrial soil microbial communities with excess Nitrogen fertilizer from Kellogg Biological Station, Michigan, USA - KB3-175-4 | ecosystem: Environmental > Terrestrial > Soil > Unclassified ...
CGACAATTTCTCCCGCGCGCTTGCGGCATGTCCGCCGGAGTTGCGTGACGCCGCCGACCCGCAAGTGAAGGCCGTGCTCGATGGCGTCGAAGCCACCGACCGGCAATTGATGGCGACGCTGGAGCGCTATGGCGTCAAACCCGTCTCCACGGAGAATGGGAAATTCGATCCCAATCTGCATCAGGCCATCGCCGAAGTGCCGGGCAACGGCAAGCCGCCCGGCACCATCATCGACGTGGTGCAGGCAGGCTACATGATCGGCGACCGGCTGCTGCGCCCCGCCATGGTGACGGTGGCGCGCCGCGACACCGCGCCTGTCGATACCAAGGTCTGAGGGAGATGGCGGGGGAACTCAACATCGTGGTGGCCGGCGCTTCCGGCCGGATGGGCCGCGCGCTGGTGCGTGAGATTGCCCAGGCGCAAGGCATGGTCCTTTGCGGTGCGCTGGAAGCGGAAGGCCATCCCGATCTGGGGCGCGATGCCGGCCAGTTGGCGGGCCTCGCCGCCAATGGGATCAAACTCACCGCCGACCCGCTTCTTCTGATCGCCGGCGCCCAGGCGGTGATCGATTTCACCCGCCCCATGGTGTCGGTGATGCTGGCAGGATTGGCGGCTCAGGCGCGCATCGTCCATGTGATCGGCACCACCGGCTTTGCGCTCGACGAAGAGGCCCGCATCCAGGCCGCCTCGCGCCATGCCGTGATCGTCAAGTCCGGTAATATGAGTTTGGGCGTGACCTTGCTGGCGGCGCTGGTGGAAAAAGCCGCCATGGCGCTTCCCGGCTATGACGTCGAAATTCTGGAGATGCACCACAAGCTCAAGGTGGATGCGCCGTCGGGCACGGCGCTGCTGCTGGGCCAGGCGGCGGCGAAGGGCCGCAACGTGTCGCTGAATACGCATGCGGTGCGGGGCCGCGACGGCGACACGGGGCCGCGCAAGGACGGCGCAATCGGCTTTGCGAGCCTGCGCGGCGGTTCGGTGGTGGGCGAGCATCAAGTGTTCCTGGCGGGGGCGGGCGAACGGATCACGCTTTCGCACAGCGCGGAAGATCGCTCCATCTTTGCGCGTGGCGCGCTGGAAGCCGCGCGCTGGGGCCAGGGCAAGAAACCTGGTCTGTACTCCATGACGGACGTGCTGGGCCTTTGATGATTCCCCCATCTGTCTTCCTCAGGACAAGCCTTCTGAAGACATCTTCCCCCGCCAGTCGCTTCGCGACGCGGGGGAAGAAAGCCTCGGCCAAGACGCGCCGTGGTTAAATTACTGACGCGCGCGGAAATCGAAGAGTTCTTCGCGCGCCTCATGAAGCACATTCCCGATCCCAAGACCGAGCTGAAATACAAGAATGCCTACACGCTGCTGGTGGCGGTGGCGTTGTCGGCGCAAGCCACCGACAAATCCGTCAACAAGGCGACAAAACCCCTGTTCAAGACCGTAGACACGCCGGAGAAAATGGCCGCGCTGGGCGAAGCCAGGCTGGCCAATGCCATCAAGACCATCGGGCTTTATCGCGGCAAGGCGAAAAACGTCATCGCGCTTTCGAAAATCCTGATCGAAAAACATGGCGGCCAGGTGCCGAAGGACCGCGAGGCGCTTCAGGACTTGCCGGGCGTGGGCCGCAAGACCGCCAATGTGGTGCTGAATGTCGCCTTCGGCGAACCCACCATCGCGGTCGATACGCATATCTTTCGCGTTTCCAACCGCACCGGGCTGGCGCCCGGCAAGAATGTGCTGGAGGTCGAACTGGGGCTGCAGAAGCGCGTACCGGAGAAATACCGGCTGCATGCCCATCACTGGCTGATCCTGCATGGCCGCTACACCTGCGTGGCGCGAAAGCCCCTTTGCCCCACCTGCGTGGTGCGCGATCTCTGCAACTTCCCCGCCAAGACGAAAGAATTGCCGCCGGAAAAGCCGCCGAAAAGGCTTAAGACCGCCGCACGCGCAAAGCGTTGAGGCAGGCGGGATCGGCGCCGCCATCGGCCCCGCGCGGCAAAGTCTCCACATGCTGGACCTTGGCCGGCGTTCCGGTGAAGAAAAAGAAGGCGCGGCAGGATTGCATGTCATAGCGCCACATTTCCGTGGCGCCGTCCTTGCGGGTGAAGGCGGGCGCCCCGGCCAAGGCGCGCAATTGCGTGGCCTGAAGCCCGGTGAAGACATCCGGTTCGCGTGGCGGTGGCGCAGGCGGAATCGGCACGGTGGCGGGTGCCGGCGGGCGCGGGGGCGCGGCACATCCCGCCAACGTCAGGATCATCAAGGCAGCGATGTTCTTCCTCATGCGTCCTTCGGTTTCTGCTCCGCTTCCATTTGTCCAGGCCATGCTCTAATGGCATTCCGTTTATAGCGCCATCGGGAGTGGGCATGCCGCAAAAATACGACGTCGCGGGGCTGGGCAATGCGATCATGGACGTGATCGCGGCCGTGGACGACGCCTTCCTGCTTCGCCACGGCATCGCCAAGGGCGCCATGACCTTGATCGACGAATTCCGCGCCCAGGAACTGCACAAGGCACTGGGCAAAAGCGTGCAGGAAGCGGGCGGCAGCGCCGCCAACACCATGGCGGGCCTGGCATCGCTGGGCGGACGCGCGGTCTTTCTGGGCAAAGTGCGCGACGATGTTCTGGGCGCGCGTTTCGCTGAAAGTCTGAAAGCGCTGGGTGTGGACTTCACCACCAACCCGGCGGCCGGCGGCTCCTCGACGGCGTCTTCGATGATCGCAGTGACGCCGGACGGGCAGCGCAGCATGAACACCTATCTGGGCGCCTGCCGCGAAATGACACCCGGCGATGTGGACGAGGCCGAAGTCGCCGCCGCCAGGATTCTCTATATCGAAGGCTATCTCTGGGACACCGACGCTGCCAAGGAGGCGTCGCGCAAGGCGATGCGCGCGGCCAAGGGCGCCGGCGCGAAAGTGGCGCTGTCGCTCTCCGACGCCTTCTGTGTGGGTCGCTTCCGCGACGAGTTTCTGCACCTGATGGCGCACGACCTCGACATTCTGTTCGCCAACGAGGACGAAGCGAAATCGCTGTTCGAGACCGAGGATTTCGATGTCGTGGCGGAGAAAATGAAAGCCTGGGGCGGGCTGGCCGCCATCACCCGCTCCGCAAAAGGCTGTGTGGTGATCAAGGGCGAAGAATGCCACGCCGTGCCGGCTTATCCGGTGGCCAAGGTGATGGATACCACCGGCGCAGGCGATCTCTTCGCCGCGGGTTTCCTTTTCGGCCTCACCCACGGCAAGAACCTGGCCGATTGCGGGGGGCTGGGTGGATTGGCGGCGGCGGAAGTGATCTCCCATTATGGCGCGCGGCCCGAGAAGTCCCTCAAGCAATTGGCCACGGACGCGAAGCTGATCTAATCCCCTATCAGGTGCAGCAGCACTTCACGGGTGTGCGGCGCGTCGCGATGCTCGAACACATAAAGGCCTTGCCAGGTGCCCAGCGCGGGCTTGCCGGATTTGACCGGAATGCCGATTGACGTTTGCGTGAGCGCGGCGCGGATGTGTGACGGCATGTCGTCCGGACCTTCGGCGGTGTGCCGGTAATCCATCCCCTTCTTCGCCAGACCGGCGAAGAAATCCCTGAGATCCTTCAGCACATCGGGATCGGCATTTTCCTGCACCAGCAGCGAGGCCGAAGTGTGCCGGATGTAGCAGGTGAGAAGCCCGTCGCCGATGTTTTCTTTCCGCACAAATTCCACCACTCTGTCGGTGAACTCGTAGAGGCCCGGACCGTGGGTCGAGACACAGATCGCGTGAAAAACCTGTTTCATTTGCTTTTGCGCAGATAGACATAGAGCGCGCCGTCGCCGCCGTGGCGCCGGTGGGCACGCGCCCAACCCGAGGTCAGGCCCACGAACTCCTTTTCGTTCAGCCAGCGCGGCACCATTTCTTTCAGCACGCCATGGGACGCGCGCATCCATTCCGCACCGCCATGCGGGGCCGGATTGCCGACGCCGGTGATCACCAGCGCCAGCCTCACCCCGCGCCCTTGCGCGCCTGCGAGAAAGGAATGAAGCGCGCGATGGGCGACGGCTTCGGTCATGCCATGAAGATCGACGCGCGCGCCGGGCGCGAGCTGGCCGCGGCGCAACTTTTCCGAAGTATTTCCGTCAATTTTTACCCCCTCCGGCCTTGGGCCTGGCTTCTTGGAAGATTTTGTTTTGGGCATTGCCGGTCTCAAAATCGCTTCGGCGACATGCTTGCGGAAAAGCTCTTTCTCTTCTTCCGTAGCTTTGCGCCTCATGAGGAGAGGCCCTTGCCCAACCGCGCCGCCACCGCATTGGGAAGAAGGACATAAAGGCGCCCTTGCGCTTTCATGCCGCCGGCATCTGTTTCCGCCCTGGGGCCGAAGCCGAAGAAAATATCGCCGCGCACCTGGCCCCTGATGGCGCCGCCCGTGTCCTGCGCGATCAAAAGCGCATGGAGCGGATCGGTCGCCACATAATAGGGCGCGCCCAAGGCGTTCTGGCGCAGGTCGATCGCCATGCTGCCCAGCGGTGTGAGAGGCACATGCTCCACGCCGGGGCTGCCCAGCCTGGGATCGCCGATCGGCGCTTCCTGGAAAAAGACAAAGGACTGATCGGCTTCCATCACCGCTTGCGCCAGGCGCGGGTTGGTTTTCAGCCAGCCGCGGATGCTTTGCAGTGAGACGTCATTGCGCGCCAGCCGCCCGCTGGTCACCAGCACCCGGCCTATCGCAGTGTAGGGCCTGCCATTCTCGCCCGCATATTGGATGCGCGCGACCTCGCCATTCTCGAAGCGCACCCGTCCCGAGCCCTGGATCTGCAGGAAGAACAGCGCCACCGGATCGTCGCACCAGAACAGGATTTTCGCGCTGGCCAGGCCATGGGCATCGATCTGGGCCCGGTCGGGATAGGGCACCAGTCGCCGCCCCTCCAGGCGCCCGGCGATATGTTCGCCTTTGAACTGGGAAGAGAATTGACCGAGATCGGCCCGGATCAAATCGGCCGGCAAGCCATAGACCGGGGTCTGAAAGATGTCATGCCGCAGCCGGCTGCCATGGATTTCCGGTTCGTAATAGCCGGTGAACAGGCCCTCGCCGGGGAGCCGGTAAGGCGTGAAATTCTTTTCGAAAAAGGCGCGGGCCTCGCCGGAGGCTTGCGCGCAGACTTTCTGCCACTCCCCGGCGGTGCCGGCGTAATCGCCGATCGGTTCATCGGCAGGCTTGCGGACTATCACCGCGCAGCTTTGGCGAAAGGCAGCCAGGGCCGGTTTCAAATCCGCATTTTGCCAGCCCGGCAAATCATCAAAAGAAACAAGCGCCAACCGCGGCGGGGGTCTGGTGAACCACCAGACGGCCAGCGCCGCCAGCAACAGCGCAAGCACGACAAAAGCGACGCGTTTGCGCGTCAGGGCAAGGCGCCGCTGGTTGCCACCAGCGTCCAGGTGGGACTCGAAGCGCCGATCTGGCGGGCGAAAGTCCAAACATCGGTGACGTCGCGCTGGACATAATCACCGGACGATGGCGTGCCATGGGCGAACTGGGCGCGGAATGACACCGTGATCTCGGCGGTCTTGTTCTCCAGCGTGGCATGGACAATCTGGGCATCGGTGATGCCGGCCAGCGTTTCCGTGGCGGGAGCGCCACCGTGTTTGGCGATTTCCGCGTCGAAGGCCTTGTACACTTCGTCCGAGAGAAGCGGCTTGAGGCTGGCGCGATCGCCACCGGCAAAGGCCTTCAGCACAATCTCATAGGCCGAGCGCGCGCCTTTCAGGAAATGGCTGGTTTCAAAGCTGGGATCGGCCAACTGGATGTCGAACAGCGAGCGCGCCTTGGGCTCACTGGGCCGCTCTGCGGGCAAAGCGCGCAGATTGGCCTGCGCGGAAACCGGGACAACGCGGTCCTGGGGCTGCGGCTCGTGTCCGGTACGCCGGCCCAAGACAGTGTAGAGCCGGAACAGGACCACCCCTGCAACCATGGCGGCGATCAGGATTTCTATCAGTTGTGCGTCCGGCATTGTGCGGTCCAAACCTGGCTGACCCTAGCGCCCCGGACCCCCCATGGTCCAGCAGGCCTGTCCAGCAGCCTATGGCCAGCAGCCCATGGGAGGATAACGCTCCGCTGCTTGTCAGGATGCCGTCCCGCGTGGTAGCGCGCGCCCGTCACTCACGGGAATAAAGACATGAGCAGCGGTGGAACGGCAGTGCCAGGCCCCGAGGGAACACCCTCGATCCCCAATCTTCAGGTGGTGGGCCAGTACATCAAAGACCTGTCGTTCGAAAATCCCGGGGCGCCCGCGGGTCTTACCCAGCGGCCCCAGATCGAGTTCGGCATCGATGTCCAGGCCAAGCGCGGCGACGAGCAGCATTTCGAGGTCGAGCTCAAGCTGCGCGTCCACGCCAAGAGCGAGGACCGTCAACTCTTCCTGTTGGAACTGGCCTATGCCGGCCTGTTCCGGCTGACGAACATTCCCGAGGACGCGATGCAGCCCATCCTTCTGATCCAGGCGCCGCACATGCTGTTCCCCTTTGCCCGCCGCATCGTCGCCGATGTGGTGCGCGACGGCGGCATGCCGCCCCTGATGATCGAGCCGATCGACTTCGTGGCCCTATACCAGGCCAAGATGGGTCAGGCGGCGCAGCAACCCATCGCTGGCAACGCTTAATGCAGGCATTGGGCTATTCCGCTAGCGCGGGCCCAATGCCTACAGATTCCAATTACAATGCGCCGCCGCCACGGCTGCTCCTTGAGCGGCCGCAACTTGCGGAAACGTGGAGCTATATCGCTGGCAGCGCCCAGATTGCGTTGGCGCCCAACTCTTTAGCGACAAAGGCGGCGTGGCGCGCGATCTCGTCCGCCGTGATGCGGGGAAGAAGCGGGGTCGGACGCTGGCGCGCGCGGCCCATATCCGTCTGTTGTTTCTGGACGGCGATCTCCACCGGCGCGAGCGCCAGGCCGCGCTGCCGGCCCCCCACCAGTTCGAGATAGACCTGGGCGGTCAATTCGGCATCGAGCAGCGCGCCATGCTTCTCGCGCAGCGAGAGGTCGATGCTGAAACGCTTGCAGAGTTCGTCGAGAGAATAGCGCGCGCCGGGAATCTTGCGCTTGGCGATCTCGATCGTATCCAGGGTGCGCGCCATGGAAAGCGGTGTGCGCCCCAGCCGCGCCAATTCGGCATTGATGAATTTCATGTCGAAGCTGGCATTGTGGATCACCAGCACCGCGTCGCCCACGAATTCCAGGAACTCGTCCGCGATATGGGCGAAGAGCGGCTTGTCGCTCAAGAATTCCGTCGAAAGGCCGTGAACGCGCTGGGATTCGATGGGAACCTCGCGCTCCGGGTTGAGGTAGAATTGCTTGGAGCGGCCGGTGGGAAAATGATCCATCAGCTCGACCAGGCCGATTTCGACGATACGATGTCCCTCGCCCGGCTCGAAGCCGGTGGTCTCGGTATCGAAGACAATCTCACGCATCGCGAATTTTTTTCCTGATGTCGGCCAGGATCATTCTCACCTGTTCGCGGGCATGATCCAAGCCCTTGTCGGTCATCACCACATAATGCGCCTGTTGACGCTTTTGGGCATCGGGGAGCTGGCGCGCCTTGAGCGATTCGAATTTCTCCGCTGTCATGCCCGGCCGCGCCAGCACGCGCGCGCGCCGCACGTCTTCCGGCGCGCTCGCCACCACCACCGTGTCCATATCCTTGTCCGCGCCGATTTCGAACAGAAGCGGGATGTCGAACATAACGATCCGCGCGGTGGCATGTTCGAGAAAATCCTGGCGGTCCCGCTGGACCAGCGGATGGATCAGTTGTTCCAGCCGGGCGAGCGCGGCCGCATCTTTCACCACAAGCGCCGACAAGGCGGCGCGGTCCACCGCGCCGTCTTTCACGGCATCCGGAAAGGTCTTGGCGATAGCGAGGGCGGCCGCTCCGCCCTTGCCGTAAAGCCGGGTGATGGCGGCGTCCGCGTCATGGACCGGAATGCCTTCGGCGGCGAACAGCCTGGCGGTTTCGCTTTTGCCCATGCCGATGCCGCCGGTCAGCCCGATCGCAAAGGGTTTAGGCATTGAGCGACCGCTCCAGATGCTTGCGCAATCCGCTGGTGACCTTGGGCCGCACGCCAAAGAAAGCTTCAAAAGACGGCACCGCCTGGTGCATCAGCATGCCAAGCCCATCGATGGTGATATGGCCGCGCGCCTTGGCATCTGTCAGCAACGGTGTTTCCAATGGATTGTAAACGATATCCATCACCGCCGCGGAAGGCTTGAGCCCCGCTACTTCCAGCGCCAGCGCGGGATGCCCCGTCATGCCGGCGCTGGTGGTGTTGACCAGAAGATCGGCGCTGGCGGCGAGCTTCGGCCAATCCTCAAGCGCCCCGGCCTCCAAGGTGCTTGCGACCATCGGTTTCAGCGCTTTCGCCACGTGGGCCGCCTTGTCCGGATCGCGGTTGAGGATATGCACCCGGCTCGCGCCCAATTCGTTCAGCGCAACGACCGCGCCCCGTGCCGCGCCGCCCGCTCCCAACAGCACCACGGCGCGGCCTTTCAAATCTCCCAAGCTTTCGCGGAGGGATTCGCGCAAACCCACGCTGTCGGTGTTGCGCGCTTCGATAGAACCTTGTGGATGGAAGATCAGGAGATTGGCGGCGCCCGCGGCCTTCGCGGCATCATCGCACTGGTCCGCCAAAGCGAAGGCGGCTTCCTTGTGCGGGAGCGTGACATTGGCCCCGCGAAAGCCCGCCAACTGCAAAGCCCCGACCACGCGGGCGAAATCTTCCCGTTTGACCGCCAAAGGCACCAGCGCGCCGTCAACTTTCTCTTCACCCAGCCAATAGCCGTGCAAGGTGGGCGAGACGGAATGGGCGATAGGCCAGCCGATCACGCCGGCGATCTTGCCTTTTCCGGTGAGGGTCATGTCCGAAGCCACCCTTGCGCCCGAAGTTCCTTTAGCACCGGCAGAAGCGGAAGTCCCAGGATGGAGAAATAATCCCCTTCGGCAGAGTCGAAAAGCTGTGCCCCCCGGCCTTCGAAATGATAGCCGCCCACCGAGCCCAGCAAGGTTTCGCCCTCGTGCGCCAGATAATCATCCAGAAAAGCTTCGCTCAAAACCCGCATGGTCATCCGGGCCCGGGCGACGTGATACCAGACCCGTTGGCCGTCACGCGCCAGGCAAGCGGCCGAGATCAAAAGATGGGTCTTGCCGGACAGGCGCCGCAGCTCGGCCTTGAGCGACGGCAAATCCGGACTCTTGCCAATCAATTCCGTCCCCAGCGCCAGAACCGAATCCCCGCCCAGAATCACGTCGCGTGGATTTTGACGCGATACCGCCAGCGTCTTCTCTTCCGCCAAGGCGCGCGCGACAGCGGCTCCATCTTTGCCTTGGGAAAGCAGGGCCGCCGTGAGGCCGGCCTCATCGAGGTCGGCAGGCTGCACCGTGAATTCCACCCCGGCGGCCCGCAGCATGGTTTGCCGCGACCGGCTTGCCGAGGCGAGGATCAGCCGGCTCACGCGGTTTTTTCACGCCGCTCGGTGAGCAGGTTCATCACCGAGGCGGCGGTCTCCTCGATCGAGCGGCGCGAGACATCGATCTGTGGCCAGTCCTGCTGCTCGAACAATTGGCGGGTGGTGGCGATCTCGGCCCGGACGCTGTCGAGATCGATATAGTTGGTGTTGCGTTCCTCGCCCATGCTGGCCAGGCGGTTGCGCCGCACCTGGACCAGCCGGTCGGGAGATACCCACAATCCGACCACAAGGGGACCATCGGGCTGGGTGAGGACGGAAGGAATGGCCATGCCAGGCACCAGGGGAATATTGGCCGCGCGGATGCCGCGGATCGCGAGATAGACACAGGTGGGCGTCTTGGAAGTACGGCTGGCGCCCACCAGGATCACTTCGGCGTCGCGGATCGTGTCCAGCGATTGGCCGTCGTCATGCTGGATGGTGAAGTTGAGCGCCTCGATGCGCGCCAGATAGCGCTGGTCCACCTCATGCTGGCCGCCAGGGCGGTGGGTTTCGGCAATGCCCAGGAACTTGGAGAGCTCGGCCACCGGCCGTTCCATCACATCCACACAGGCAATCCCCAGCGGGCCGCAGCGGGTCAAAAGCATTTCCCGAAGGCGCGGATTGACCAGGGTGAAGAACACCAGCCCGGGGCTGATGGCGATATGATCGACCGAACGCTGGAGCTGATGCTCGCTCCTCACCAGGGCATAGGAATGGACCTGGACATCGGCGCCTTCGAATTGCGCCATCGCCGCGTTGACGATGGCGTTCAAGGTCTCGCCGGTGGCGTCCGAGACGAGATGGATATGAAATTTTTGAACAACAGGCGGCACAATTGATCCAAGATTGATCCCATATGCCTCTTACCAGTCCCTGTGGACAGCGCCAAATCGGGGACAGATGTGCGCGACTTCCGGATTCTCGCAATGCTTCCTTGGACAAAATGCCCGGCCCCGCTTTCCCGCAAGCTCTTGAGTCGCCTACCTCCAAGGCCTAGACGAAACAGCGGCCCACCGAAGTCTCCACAACCCACAGGCCTAACATCATCTTCACCAACCCTTACTAAGAGTCTTGTTTTGAAGGTTTCGCTGTGAAGTTGGGAATTGTTCTCTTCAATCTGGGCGGCCCGGATGGACTGGACGCGGTCGAACCGTTCCTCCGCAATCTGTTTTCCGATCCCGCGATCATTTCGTTGCCTGGAATAATGCGAAAGCCCCTGGCCCGGTTCATTGCGCGAAGGCGCGCGCCCCTGGCGCGGAGGATTTATCAACATCTTGGTGGCCGCTCGCCGATCCTGGAAGAAACTGAGGCCCAGGCACGCGCGCTGGAAACCGCGCTTGCCGCGCCGGCGCTTGAGGTCAAGGCCGTGGTGGCGATGCGCCACTGGTATCCCTTCAGCGATGCGGCGGCGGAGGCTTTGCGGCAATTTGCGCCGGACCGCATCGTACTTTTGCCGCTCTATCCCCAATTCTCCACCACGACCGGCGCGTCCTCGTTCGAGGATTGGGCGAAGGCTGCGCGCCAGGCCGGCCTTGCAGCGCCCACGGTGCGCATCTGTTGTTATCCGGCCAATGCGGGCTTCATCGCCGCGCTAGCGGAAAAAATCCGCACCGCATTGGAAAATCCCAAACCCGATATTTCCTACCGGCTGCTGCTGTCGGCCCATGGCCTGCCCAAGCGCGTGGTAGCCAAAGGCGATCCCTATCAATGGCAGGTCGAGCAGACGTGCCACGCCCTTGTGGATCGGCTGGGGATAAGGAATCTGGACTGGTCGGTCTGTTATCAAAGCCGGGTGGGACCGCTCGAATGGCTTCAGCCGGCGACGGATGCCGAAATCCGCCGTGCCGGTGTGGATGGCAAAGGTGTGGTGGTTGCGCCCATCGCCTTTGTCAGCGAGCATTCCGAAACCTTGGTGGAGCTGGATATCGAATATGAAAAGCTTGCCCGCGCGTGCCGAGTACCCGACTATCGAAGGGCTGGGACGGTGAGCGCCGACAGGATTTTCGTGGACGGCCTGGCGCAACTGGTGGGGAAAGCAGTGCAGGCATCCGAGCAAGGCCGCATCTGCGTCAATGACCGGGATGTGCGAATTTGCCCAGGGGAATTTTCCCGTTGCGGGTATAAACAGGCCAATTGATGGACGCGCTTCGCAACTCGCTTGCCGATTACATCCCCTGGTTCCTGGCGTTTCACATCATCGCCGTGATCGCCTGGATGTCGGGCCTGCTCTATCTGCCCAGGCTGTTCGTCTATCACACCCAGACCAGGCCGGGCTCCGAAGGCTCGGAGCGCTTCAAGCTGATGGAACGCAAATTGCTCCGGGGGATCATCAACCCTTCGATGATCGCGGTGTGGATATTGGGGCCGCTCCTGGCCTGGCTCACCAGCGCCTATCTGGACCTGTGGCTGCAGATCAAGTTCGTGCTGGTCTTGATCCTCTCGGGGATCCACGGCCTGATGGTGCGCTACTGGAAGGCGTTCCGCGACGACCGCAACACCCATTCCGAGCGCTTTTACCGGATTTTGAACGAAATCCCTGCCCTTCTGATGGTCGCCATCGTGATCCTGGTGGTGGTCAAGCCCTTCGAGTGACCGCGCGGTCGGGCCGCGCCACAAAATTTCCCTGTTTCATCGATCAACTTTTGATGAGCCATATTTGCAAGGGTCCGAAACCACGCTATAAACAGCCCGTTCTCCCGATCCGCGAGCCGGCATGAGGCTTTCCAAGGCCTTAACGCCCGAAGGGTAGCGGGTTCAGTCCCTTTCCGATGATCCTGTTCAGGGGCAGCGGCCCGTTTCATCGGTCCAATTCCACTTTGGGTGTTCACGATGACCGTTCAAGAAGGCCTGCAGACGATGAAGCTGCAGGATCTCAAGAATAAAAAGCCGGCCGATCTTCTGTCCTTCGCCGAGGAGCTCGAGATCGAGAATGCCTCCTCGATGCGCAAGCAGGACATGCTGTTCGCCATCCTGAAGGAACTGGCCGAGCGCAATGTCGAAATCATGGGCCAGGGCGTGGTGGAGACCCTGCAGGATGGCTTCGGCTTTCTGCGCTCACCGGAATCCAATTACCTGCCCGGTCCCGACGATATTTATGTTTCCCCGTCGCAAATTCGCCGCTTCGGCCTTCGCACCGGCGACACGGTGGAAGGACCGATCCGTGCCCCCAAGGATGGCGAGCGCTATTTTGCGCTTCTGAAAGTCACCACCATCAATTTCGAGGACCCCGAGCAGATCAAGCACAAGGTCCATTTCGACAATCTC
>Ga0134128_10008017_pt1 | contig 12718 bp, 9 predicted proteins | sample KB31754_FD_96462 | JGI IMG/M metagenome (GOLD analysis project Ga0134128, IMG submission 96462) | Terrestrial soil microbial communities with excess Nitrogen fertilizer from Kellogg Biological Station, Michigan, USA - KB3-175-4 | ecosystem: Environmental > Terrestrial > Soil > Unclassified ...
CGCCTCGATCGACGTCATCATCCAGGCCGCGCGCCTGCGCGACGGCTCGCGCCGCATCACCCACGTCACCGAGGTGATGGGCATGGAAGGTGACACCATCATCACCCAGGACATCTTCGTCTACGACCTGGTCGGCGAGGACGCCAACGGCAAGATCATCGGCCGACATCGTTCGACCGGAATCGGCCGGCCGCGCTTCTGGGAACGCGCGCGCTACTACGGCGAGGAGAAGCGGCTTGCCGCGGCGCTCGACGCCGCCGAAGTCGACCCGCCGAAATAAGGTGCTGTCATGAACATGCAGATGCTCGCTCTCGCCTCTCTCGCCGCCGCCGCCATCGGCGGCCTGGCATGGGTCTTTATCTATCCCCTGCTGTCGGGCGAGAAGCAGGCGGAGAACCGCCGCGCCGCCGTGGCCAAGCCCGAGCCAGCTGCCAAGCGGCAGAACGAGCGCAACCAGCGCTCGCGCCGCGAGCAGGTCGAGGGGTCGCTCAAGGATCTCGAGGCGCGCCGGCAGAAGGCGAGCAAGGTTCCACTCAGCGTTCGCCTGACTCAGGCAGGCCTCGCCTGGTCGACGAAGAAGTTCACGGTGATCTCCGCGGTGCTTGGCGCCGTGTTCTTCGCCGGCGGGCTGTTCGCAGGTGGCCGCATCCTGGGCGCCATGGGCCTTGCCTTTGCGGCCGGCTTCGGCCTGCCGCGCTGGGGCCTGAGCTACCTGAAAAAGCGCCGTGAGAAGAAGTTCCTGGCGGGACTGCCGGACGCCGTCGACGTCATCGTGCGCGGCATCAAGGCCGGCCTGCCGCTGTTCGAATCGATCAAGGTCGTCGCCGCCGATGCGCAGGAGCCGCTCAAGGGCGAGTTCAACGCCATCATCGAGACCCAGGCGATCGGCATTCCCCTGGGGGACGCCTGCGCGCGGCTCTACGAGCGCATGCCCGTGCCGGAAGCGAACTTCTTCGGCATCGTGATCGCAATCCAGCAGAAATCCGGCGGCAACCTGTCGGAAGCGCTCGGCAACCTCTCCAAGGTGCTGCGCGACCGCAAGAAGATGGCCGAGAAGATCCAGGCGATGTCGATGGAAGCCAAGGCCTCCGCCGGGATCATCGGCTCGCTGCCGCCGATCGTCATGATCCTGGTCTACCTCTCCACCCCGGCCTACATCTCGCTGTTGTGGACCAACCCGACGGGCCAGCTCATGCTGGTCGGCTGCGTCGTCTGGATGTCGATCGGCATCCTGGTGATGAAGAAGATGATCAATTTCGATTTCTGACGGTGCACCATGGTTGATTTCCTCGTCGACAAGATCCACGACCCGCACTTCATGACCATGCTGCTGGCGGCGATCGCCGCGGCGGCGACGGTCTACACGCTGGTGATGCCGATGTTCGCCGGCGAGAACCTCAACAAGCGCATGAAGGCGGTGGCAAGCGAGCGCGAACGCATCCGCGCCCGCGAGCGCGAGCGGCTCAACAAGAGCGAGAAGGTCACGCTGCGCCAGACACCAAAACAACTCGTCTCCAAGGTGGTCGAGGACTTCAACCTGACGAAATACCTGGCGCAGGATTCGGCGCGCGAGAAGCTGACGCTCGCCGGTTATCGCGGACAGGCGCCCTACGTCACCTTCCTGTTCTTCCGTCTCGTGGCGCCGATCGTGATGCTGCTTGCGTCGGTGCTCTACGTCTTCGTGATCTCGCACATGCAGAAGTCGCTGCCGGTCAAGATCGGCATCTGCATCGGCTGCGCCTGGCTCGGCCTGCAGGCGCCGATGCTGTTTTTGAAGAACGCCATCTCCAAGCGCCAGCTCCAGATCAAGCGCGCCTTTCCCGATGCGCTCGATCTGCTTCTGATCTGTATCGAGTCCGGCATGTCGATCGAGGCCGCCTTCCGCAAAGTCTCGACCGAGATCGTCGGTCAGTCGATCGCGCTGTCGGAGGAGTTCACGCTGACCACGGCGGAATTGTCCTATCTGCAGGACCGCAAGGTCGCCTATGAGAACCTCGCCAAGCGCACCGGGCTCGAAGGCGTCAAATCGGTCTGCCTTGCGCTGCAGCAGTCGGAGCGCTACGGCACGCCGCTCGGCCAGAGCCTGCGCGTGATGGCGCAGGAAAACCGCGACATGCGGATGAACGAGGCGGAGAAGAAGGCCGCCGCACTGCCGCCGAAGCTGACGGTGCCGATGATCCTTTTCTTCCTGCCGGTGCTGTTCGTCGTCATTCTCGGGCCGACCGGCATCCGCGTCGCCGCGATGCAGTGAGGTTTCAGCGCGTGATCCGGCGCCGCACATCATGTTAGCCGGAAGGCGTTCAAATAGCCGGTTTGTCATTGCGAGCCAACGGGTCGTGCGAACGCGCGCCCGATGACAGGCTCCGCGAAGCAATCCATTCCTCTGTTCGCTGAAGCATGGATTGCTTCGTCGCTGCGCTCCTCGCAATGACGAGCTTTCACCTTCCCGCGGCGCGATTCGCACCCGAGTCTTGCTTCAGCATCGCCCTCGAAATCCAGAGGGCGCAGGGAATGCCGGATGCAGGCCGCACCCGCGAGCCTTGCGTGCAAAAGAAATGCACTTTTGCGCACGCAAGAAACCACAGGGCAGCCAGAACAACCGGCATTCCCTGCGCGATGGTTTACGGCTTATACGTGGTCTCCTCGGAGTGCCGGGCTTGTTAGCCTCCGTCGCCTCGCGGTCATCATCCGCAAGACTTGACGCCAGCGTCGGGGCGTCGGGACCGCACGATTTCGCTCGTCCGCAAGAGATGCTTTCGTCGGCGCGGCAAGCCGCGCTGAGCACCCTCGCGTCCACCGCGTCCCGCCTCAACGTTCGTGACGATCGCGAAGCGCCCCTCTGGGTGAGGACGGGATACGTGGAGGGAACCACAAATTTCTGTAAAACGGAAGCACAATATTTTCGCGTGGACGGCTTGACGTAATCCCGATTATCGGAAGTGATTTGCCCGTCGGGTCATCGCACTCCCGCCACCATTCGACGTCGCGGAGGCGGTCTTTCAGATTGAGCGGCCGGTTTCGGCATTCGCGCAAATGCGTACAGAACGCCGCCATGGAGGTGAGTGGATTGAAATCCGGCAACTACGCGATCTGTTTGTGCCCGATGCCTTCATCCAGATTGTTGTGTCGGATCGGCGGATCGTTCCGCATCACGATGGAGATTGCTTCGCCAGGAGCGCTTCGATCTCCGCGCACCGCGGCATGGCCGGAGCTGTGCCCGGGCGGGTCACTGAGATTCCGGCCGCGGCCGACCCAAAGCGCGCGGCCTCGAGGGGATCTGCGCCGGCGGCGAGAGCTGCTGCAAAGCCGCCAACAAACGCATCGCCCGCACCGGTGGTTTCCACCACCTTGCCGGCCGCGAAGGGCGGAACGTGGACTGAACGCTGCCGCGTATGAAAGAGTGCGCCGCGCTCGCCAAGCGTGATCAGTGCAGTCCCGGCGCCCCTGGCAAGCAGCGCATCGCCAGCGCGGCGGACCGCGGCGAGATCGCCCACAGCGAGACCCGTCAGCGCTTCGGCCTCGGTTTCATTGGGCACGATGTAGTCGCTCAAGGCGAACAGGTCGTCGTCGAATTTGGTCGCCGGCGCTGGATTGAACACCGTTATATTGCCCGCTGCGCGCGCCATTTCGAGCCCCCGGCGCGCGACGTCCACCGGCTGCTCGAGTTGGGTCACAAACACGCGGCTTTCGCGGATGGCGTCGGCCGCCGCCTCGACATCCGCAGGACGAAGATCCGCAGCCGCGCCGGGCACCACAATAATGGCATTGTCGCCGCGCGTCTCGTGGACGTAGATGAACGCCGCGCCGGTTGGCACCGTCGTCGTTTGTGTCACGCGCGGCAAAATCCCCTCGGCCTTCCAGGTCTTGAGGGCAAGTTCGCCAAAAGTGTCGCCGCCGATCCGGGATATGAAGGTGACACTGGCCCCCGCGCGCGCCGCAGCGACAGCCTGGTTCGATCCCTTGCCGCCCGGTCCCATGGCAAATCCGGATCCGGCAATCGTCTCGCCAATTGCCGGCAGTTTCCCGGCTCGGAAAGCCAGGTCGACGACGAAGGCGCCAAGGATAGCTACGCCATTCCTGCTCATGGTCACCGCTAATCGAGCTCCTCAGTCTCCATATGGAATCCAGATGTTCTTCACCTGCACTGCATGGCGAAGCAGAATTGGGCCTTCGCTGGCCGCCTTGTCGTGCCAGTCGAGCATCAGCCCATGATCGACCAGTGTGCGCTTGAGATTGCCGATCGACAATTTTTCCGCGGCGGCTGAGGCCTCCTTCGAGCCGAACACCCAGAGCGCATCGACATCGTCGTGCTCCGCCAGGATCTTCACGAGACTGTCGTGTCCGCCGGTCACGATATTGACCACGCCCGGCGGCACGTCCGATGTCTCCAACACCTGGTAGAGATCAGTAGCGGCGAGCGGATGCCGCTCGCTCGGGATGGCGATGACCCGATTGCCCATGGCGATCAGGGGTGCAACCAGGCTGATGAAGGCAAGCAGGGGAGCCTCATCGGGACAGGCAACACCCACCACGCCAACCGGCTCGTGCATGGCGAGCGCGACGCCGCGCAGCGGCGGTAGGTGGACAGTGCCCTCGTATTTGTCGGCCCAGGCGCCATAACTGAACAGACGCTCAATGCTCGCAGCGACCTCTGCCCTGGCCTTGACGCTTGTCACGCCGGTCGTGGCAACGACGCGCGCTTCGAATTCGTCGCAGCGCGCCGAAAGATTTTCGGCGAGATAGTAGAGGATCTGGGCGCGGTTATGGGCTGTGGCCTTTGCCCATGCCTCGGCAGACCGCGCTGCCGCTACCGCATTGCGGATGTCCTTGCGGTTGCCCTCGCCGACCTCGCCAAGGTGCTTCCCCTTCGGCGACAACACGGCGCGGACATAATTGCCGTCGGGACGAACCTGTTTGCCGCCAATGAAGAGTTTCGCCGTTCGATCGATCGGTGGCAGCTCGAATGCCGAGTTGTGATCGGAACCGATTGGCATGGGCGGCTTGACCCGCGGTTTGCGGTCGCTCCACGCTTTCGGCTTGAGATATTCGTAGATGCCCTCGCGGCCGCCTTCCCGGCCAAAGCCGGATTCGCGATAACCGCCGAAGCCGACGCCGGCATCGAACAGATTGGTGGCATTGATCCAGACGACGCCGGCCATGAGTTTCGGCGCGATATCGAGCGCAAGCTCGATCGTCTCGCTCCAGACGCTCGCGGCAAGGCCGTAGCGTGTATTGTTGGCGAGCATCACGGCTTCATCAGGTGTCCGGAATGTCATCGCCACCAGCACCGGTCCGAAGATCTCCTCGATTGCCACCGTCGAGGACGGATGAACGTTCCAGAGCAGGGTGGGTGGATAGAAACAGCCCTCCTGCGGCAGCGCGGTCGCCGCCTGATATTTCTGCGCTCCCTCTTTGACGCCGATCTCGACCAGAGACTTGATGCGCTCGAGCTGGATCGGCGCGACGACAGCCCCCATGTCGATCGACTTGTCGAGTGGCGGACCGACGCGAAGCGTCTCCATCCGCCGGACCAGACGCTTGCGGAAAGTCTCGGCGATACCTTCCTGCAGCAGAAGGCGCGAACCTGCGCAGCAGACCTCTCCCTGATTGAACCAGATGGCATCGACGACGCCCTCCACGGCGCCGTCGATGTCGGCATCGTCGAACACGATGAAGGGCGATTTGCCGCCAAGCTCCAGCGTCAGCGACTTGCCGGAGCCGGCCGTGGCCTGGCGGATCAGCCGACCAACTTCAGTGGATCCCGTGAACGCGATCTTGTCTATTCCCGGATGCTCCACGAGCATCGCTCCCGTCGTGCCGTCGCCGGTGACGACATTCAACACGCCGGGCGGCAGGCCGACCTGCGCAGAGAGCTCGGCAAAGAGCAAGGCGGAGAGCGAGGTGAACTCGGCGGGCTTGAGCACGACGGTGTTGCCCACTGCCAGTGCGGGTGCGATTTTCCAAGCGAGCATCAGCAATGGAAAGTTCCAGGGGATGATCTGACCGATCACTCCGAGCGGCACCTGATCGACGAACTCGCGCTCCTGCAATTGGGCCCAGCCGGCATGATGCAGGAAGTGACGCGCCGCGAGCGGCACATCGAGATCGCGCGTTTCCCTTAACGGCTTGCCGTTGTCGATTGCTTCCAGCACGGCAAACAGCCGCGCATGACGTTGCAGCATCCGCGCCAGCGCATAGAGATGCCGCGCGCGGCCGTGACCGCCAAGCCGCGCCCAAAGCGGCTGCGCCCTGCGCGCGGCGCCGACGGCTGCCTCCACATCGGCGACGGAGCCTTGAGCGACCTTGGCCAGCGTCTTGCCGGTGGCGGGCTCAAGCGTCGTGAAATGCTTGCCGGCATGCGGCGCCGCGAACTCGCCGCCGATGAAATGCCCGAACACCGCGTCGTGCTTTTTCAGCCAGGCGCGAGCCTCGCCATCGGCCTCGGGCGCGGGACCGTACTCCATGGTCTCGTAGTAATGTGCGACGCTCATGGCCAGCGTTTCATCCTGCGGGGTGGCGGTTGAAGGCCGAATAACGGCCGGTGACATGGTGCTCGAGCTGCCGTTCGATATCTGCGAGCAGGCTCGACGCGCCGATGCGGAACAGACCCGGCTCGAGCCATTTGCGTCCCAGCTCTTCCTTCATCAGGAATTGGTAGTTGAGCACGTCTTTTGCCGTCGATATCCCGCCGGCTGGCTTGAAGCCGATCTCGTGGCCGGTACGTTCATGGTAGGCCCTGATCATCCGCAGCATTGCGAGCGTAACAGGCAGCGTCGCGTTAACGCCTTCCTTGCCGGTGGAGGTCTTGATGAAATCAGCCCCCGCCATCATGCAGACCAGCGATGCCCTGGCGACGTTGCGCAGCGTTTTGAGATCGCCCGTCGCCAGGATGGTCTTGAGATGGGCGTGGCCACAGGCCGCACGAAAGTCCTTTATCTCGCGGTAGAGAGCACGCCAATCACCGACAAGCACGTATTCGCGTGTGATGACGACGTCGATTTCCCGAGCGCCGTCGTTCACCGAGGCTTCAATCTCCCTCAGCTTGAGATCGTGCGGCACAAGGCCAGCCGGAAATCCGGTCGAGACCGCAGCAACCGGGATATTCGAGCCTTCGAGCGCTTCGACCGCCGTTGCGACGAAGCGGTGATAGACGCAGACCGCACCCGTTTGCACGGTGCGGTCGGCAAACCCCAGCGCATCAAGGATATCGGACCGTACCGGCGCTCTGGCCTTGGCGCAGAGACGCCGCACCCGCGCGCCCGTGTCGTCGCCGTTGAGGGTGGTCAGGTCGATGCAGGTAACGGCCTTCAGGAGCCAGGCAGCCTGTGCATCCTTCTTCACCGTGCGCCGGCCAGGCAAGGTCGCGACACGGCGCTCGGCGGCGGAGAGGTTGATGCGGACCTCGTCAACCCAGTCCATCTCCAGCCCGCAGCCTTCATTGCGGGGAAGCGCTTTCATCGGAACCGGGCCATGCCGTTCGCGACTGCGGAGCGCCACAGCAGAAGGGTCCGGTATCAGCGAGCCGTGCGCCATTTCAACCGCTGACCACGCTGGCAGATCGACTTCGCAACCGGATATCCTGGATGTTCGGATCGCAACATCGACTCCTTCCAAAGTCGGCCCGGAGCGGCTTCGCGCGACCAAAGGTTGCCGCCCGCCCCGGATCCAGTCCACTATCGCAGGGACTCGAGAATCCTGTTATTATAGTAACATATTACTGTTCAAATGATCACATCATGTGAGATCGTTGTCAACGGGCTGTGCAGGGCTATTGAACAAGATGGCAGAAATACCGATCGGCGCGACAGCGCAGGGCGACACGCGCGCACAGCGGCTGCGCAGGCTCCGCCGCGCCGTCGCTGAAAACGGCACGCTGCATCTCAAGGACGCGGCTCAGCTTCTCAGCGTCTCGGAAATGACGGTGCGGCGCGATCTCGCCTCGTCGGATGCGATGCTCGTCTGTCTTGGCGGTCATGTCGTGAATGCAACGTCTCCGACGGCCGTCAAGTACACGCTGGAACAGGAGATCGATCAGCACACGCAAGACAAGCGGCTTGCCTGTCGCTGCGCGGCCGCATCGATCCGGGAAGGTGACACGATATTCATCGACTGCGGCACGACCATGCAATCGCTGGCCGGCTGCCTGCCCGACGGCCTGCCGCTTTCCGTGGTCTGTTATTCGATGAACGTTGCGGCGATTGTCACCCGCCGCCCGGCAACGCAAGTGATGCTGATGGGAGGGCTCTATCACGCCTCGTCGCGATCGTTCTCGTCGGACGAAGGCCTGTCATATCTGCGAAAACTGGGAATCAACAAGGCGTTCGTATCTGCCGGCGGAGTCCATCCGGTCCGGGGCGCGAGCTGTTCGAACTTTCACGAAATCGCAATCAAGCAGGCGGTCATTGCGACTGCGATGGAAAGCATTCTGGTCGTCGACGCAAGCAAGCTCGACAGCCTGAAGCCGGCGTTCTTCGCCGATCTCGGCGCATTCGCAAGGATCGTCGTCGGCGGGGCGGTTTCGGGCGAGCTGCGCAAGCTGTTCAGGAAACTCCCGCTTGAATATGTGGCCAAGGCCCGATGATTGCGTAAGCCGCCGCACGCTTGCGTCCCGGGCACGGGTGGTTCGAATTGGATATGGCCGCGTCACGCAACGCTTGGGGGTCGTTGATAGTCGGACTTTCAGCGTGATCGCCCCGCAGCGTTTGCTGCAGCGCAACTTCAAGAGCCGCCTGATGCCACTCTCCTACGTTAGGCGGACAACGCGGTTCCTGAAAATCATATCTCGGAAGCACCGAAATGGCTTATAGCTGGCCTGTAGTGTGAATGGGTTCACGACACGAATGGACTCGTCCGGAAAAAAACTGATGGTGCGAACGTAACCGGGTCTTTGGTCGAGCACGCCGTTCGGCCAGGCATTCGCCGCGGCCAGACGGCGAGTTGTCCGGAATGGCCAGTGTCCACAAAGGGAAAATAAAATGCCAGTCTACAACATCCTCCTCATGGGCGCGTCGTATGGATCCCTGCTCGCGTCCAAGCTGCTCTTCGGCGGCCATTCGATCCACCTCGTATGCCTGCCCGCAGAAGCCGATCTGATCAATGCGGAGGGGTTCAAGGTGACGCTGCCCGTCCGCGGCCGCAAGGAGCCCGTGCTGCTGGAGTCCCGCAAGCTGCCGGGCAAGGTGACGGCAGGCCCCGCAACCGGCGTCGACCCATTGAAGTTCGATCTCATCGGCTTGTGCATGCAGGAGCCCCAATATCGCTCGGACGGCGTGCGCCAATTGCTGGCTGCGGTAGGCAAGTCGGGGGTGCCTTGCATGTCGATCATGAACATGCCGCCGCTCGCCTATATCAAGCGGATTCCCGGTCTCGACTACAAGGCGCTGGAGGTGGCCTATACCGATCCCAGAGTTTGGGATTCAGTCAATCCAAACAAGGTCACGCTGAATAGCCCTGATCCTCAGGCGATCCGTCCGCCGAACGGGAAGGCCAACGAGCTCCTGGTGACGCTGCCGACCAACTTCAAATGCGCAAAATTCGAGGACGACAAGGACACGCAGATTGTCCGTAACCTTGAAAACGACGTTGATCGCGCACGCTTCAAAATATCCGGCGAGGAGATCGAACTCCCGGTCAAGCTGAAGGCCTACGATTCGATCTGGGTGCCGCTTGCCAAATGGTCGATGCTGCTCGCAGGTAACTACCGGTGCATCACCAAGGACGGCATGCGGACGGCGCAGGAAGCCGTGCATTCAAATATCGAAGAATCCCGTTCCGTCTACAATTTCGTCTTCGATCTTTGCGTGAAGCTCGGCGCCAAGCCGTCCGATCTTGTTCCGTTCGAGAAGTACGCCGCTGCAGCGCAAAGCCTGTCCCGCCCGGCTTCCGCGGCGCGCGCGTTGCAGAATGGCGCGCCGAACATCGAACGCGCCGACAAATTGGTGCAGCTCATCGCCCTTCAGAAGGGCTTGAGGCATCCGGCGATCGATGCCCAGGTCGCGCTAGTCGACGAGCGCCTTGCCGCAAATAGAAAAGCTGCGGCCTGACTGACTGCGGAATCATTCCTGCCTTGTGAGCTCGGCGACGGGGATATTGCCGAAGCCGCCCTTGTCGCGGCGGGGACGCGAGTTGTCCTTGTCCTTGTTCTTCAGCATCTCTTTCAGATAGGCGACGTTGGCGGCCGCCTCGTCCGGCGGCAGATCGCGCTTGACGATCGCCTCGGCCTCGGCAAAGCGGCCCTGCAGGCCGACCACGAGCGCCAGATTCTGCCGCACCGTCGCGCTCGCCTTCGCACTTGCCTTGGGGTTGGCGTAGGCCTGGCGCAACGCCGCTTCCGCGTTCGGCAGGTCCTTCGACAGCATGTATGACATGCCCATGTTGGAGAGCACCGAGGGCTCGCCGGGCACGATCTTCAGCGCGCTCTCGTAGTAGCGCCGCGCCTCGTCATGACGGCCCATCTGGTCGAGCGCGGTGCCCTGCACCGACAGGATGCGCCAGTCCGGATTGTCGGGAGTATGCGCGCGCGACAGCACGTCGAACGCCTGCTGGAAATCGCCATTGTCGGCGAGCGCGCGGCCCCAGCCGGCGAGCAGCGCCTTGTTGCCGGGGTGTTTGATGCAGGCCTGCTCCAGCACGGCGGCGGCCTGGGTGTGCTGCCCGTTGAGGCGCAGCGCCTGGCCATAGGCGAGCGCGATGTCGGCGTCCTTGGGATTGGCCCGGTAGCGCTCGCCGTAATAGTCGACGGCGCGCTGCGGATCGGCAGCCGGGCTCGGCGCGGAGCTCGACATCAGCGATCCCGTAATGTCGGACGTGGTCTGACAGCCCCCAAGACCAACGGCCAAAAGGGCGGCGACCGCCGCGGATGCAAGGAACCGGGCTGAGCCGGGCTGCTGACGCTGTTGCACTTGTGACTCTCGCGCTGGACCGAGCCGAACGCGTCAGCAATAAATGGTTAACCCTAACGGCCGGTTAATTTGCAGGACGATCGGGCTCCAAGTCGGTTTCAATCTCCAGGCAGCTTCAATATTCGATCGACAGGCGCTTGCGAACCTCGTCGAGGCGCTTCTCGATCGCATTGAAGCGCTCATGCACGGCGCGGTCATGCAGGTAGAACAAATATCCGGCAACGAGGAAGCCGAAAATCCAGTGGTGGGTTTCGACGTAGCCCAGCACCGCCTCGACCGCGTGACCCATGAATGCAACAATGCTCCACACTGCGTCCATCTTGTTTCCCCGGCATCCAGAAGCGGCCGAAAATCTACCATGGCCTGACAAGCCGCGTGTAGCGCATTTGCATCCTCGCACGGGCCTTGACGATTGCGAAAACTCTGCGAAGTCTCGCCTCCTCGAACCCGAAGACAAGCACCGCATGCCATCGATATTCGCAACCGACCCGAACTCTTCCGTTATCCCGATCACATTCGCGAGCAAATCGAGCTGGGACGCGATCCGCGCCGCGCTGCCGGCGCCTGCCGTCCAGTTCGCAGCCGCGAACGACTTTGCCGCCAACCCCGGCGCATATCTGGCGCTGCCTGCGTCCGACGGGACAATCGCGCAGGTGCTGTTCGGCCTGGAGGAGGAGAGCGCCAAATCCCGCGATCTGTTCCGGCCAGGCAGCCTGCCCGGTCTGCTGCCCGCGGGCGTCTACCGCTTCGCCAATGCACCGCACGACACGCGGCTCGCAGCGCTCGCCTTTGCGCTCGGCACTTATCGCTTCAGCCGCTACCGCAAGGCGGAGCCGCCCGATGTCAAGCTGGTGCCGCCAGACGGCATCGATGCCGCCGACATCACGCGGATGGCCGATGCCGCCATGATGGCGCGCGAGCTCGTCAACACGCCTTCGAACGACATGGGCCCGCCGGAGCTGCAGCGCGCCGTCGAACTGCTCGCGGCGCGCTATGATGCGCGCTTTCATTGCATCATCGGCGATGACCTGCTGACGCAGAATTTCCCGCTGATCCATGCCGTCGGCATGGCCTCCACCCGCCCACCGCGGCTGATCGAGCTCGTCTGGGGCGATCCGTCGCATCCCAAGGTGACGCTGGTCGGCAAGGGCGTCTGCTTCGACACCGGCGGGCTCGACCTGAAACCCTCGAGCGGCATGCTGATCATGAAAAAGGACATGGGCGGCGCGGCCAATATTCTGGCGCTGGCGCAGATGGTGATGGATGCCGGACTGAAGCTGCGGCTGCGCGTGCTGATTCCCGCGGTCGAGAATGCGGTCGCCGGCAATGCCTTCCGGCCGCTCGACATCTTCAAGTCGCGCAAGGGCATCACAGTCGAGATCGGCAATACCGACGCCGAGGGGCGGCTGATCCTCGCCGATGCGCTGGCGCTCGCCGACGAGGAGAAGCCCGACCTCTTGATCGACATGGGCACGCTGACCGGCGCGGCGCGGGTGGCACTGGGGCCGGATTTACCTCCCTTTTACACCGACGATGAGCGGCTTGCGCTCGACGTCGCGCGCTGCGCAAGAGAGGAGAACGATCCGTTGTGGCGCATGCCGCTGTGGCCGCCTTACGATAGCTGGCTCGAGTCCAGGGCCGCCACCATCACCAACGCGCCGACGGGCGCGTTCGCAGGCTCGATCACCTGCGCCCTGTTCCTGCAGCGTTTTGTCGAGCACGCCAAAAGCTGGCTGCACCTCGATATCTACGCCTGGACGCCGTCGGCTAAGCCGGCCCGGCCCGAAGGCGGCGAATGCCAGGCCGCGCGCGCGATC
>Ga0134128_10008018_pt1 | contig 12717 bp, 12 predicted proteins | sample KB31754_FD_96462 | JGI IMG/M metagenome (GOLD analysis project Ga0134128, IMG submission 96462) | Terrestrial soil microbial communities with excess Nitrogen fertilizer from Kellogg Biological Station, Michigan, USA - KB3-175-4 | ecosystem: Environmental > Terrestrial > Soil > Unclassified ...
ACCGCATCGAGTTCCGCGTTCAGGGGGAAGACGGCTCCCTTGCGCACCAGGCCGACAGCGTGCAGGACGCTCGCTTCGGTCTGAAGGTTGAACATGCCGACGCAGTCTTCGTCCCCGAACATGCCCCAGCCACTCCGGCCGCCAACGCTAGCTGGCGGCAGGTCGTCGTAACGCGGCAACTTCGCGTCCATGTCGGGCATCACTTCCTTCGTAGCCGGACAGCCAGCGTCCGGCAAGGGGTCGGCGACCGGGGCCGGCGTGATGAGCGGTCGGCTAGCGAGGATCTGAGTCTGCTCGCTAGCCGACCGCCAGCCTTCATCGGGTTGGGGTTGCGGGTGATCAGTTGCCTAGGTCGGGAGCGGGGCTGGGACTACCTGGCGGCGCGTCGGCCACCGGACTGGCCAGGCTGCTCATGCCCAGCTTGCCCAGGGCGAGCGCTCCGCCAGCGTCGCCTCGGCGGATCCGCCTGTACAGCGCGAAGTATCCGATGACCGCGACCACCTCGCCGCCGATCGCTACCTTGGCGGCCGCGTGGAAGATTGCCGGCAATGTGAAGTCCGCGATCAGGAAAACCTCCCAGATCACCGACAGGCCGAGCAGTACCGGTGCCCACCTGCCCATGTCGAACGCCTTGGACTTCGGGATCGTGTGCCGGCGCATCCAGTAAGCGATCACGACCAGCAGGTAGACGATGCTCGCGAAGACGGGAGTCGCGCCGATCAGGTAGCCATAGGCGTTGCTCTGGGCGGCGGCGTACACCATCACGATGATGTACAGCACCGTGGTCAGCACCAGGGCCGATACCGGCGTCTTGGTGTTGCCGCCCACGCGGCCGAAGATCCTCGAGGCCGGGAACATGTTGTCCCGAGACAGCGAGTAGATAAGCCGGCCGATCGCTGCGATCTGGACCACCATCAAGGCGAACACGGAATACGCGATCGTGACCAGGAATACCCGGGCGAACGCCGAGCCGAACCAGAACTTGGCGATGTCGGCGATCGGGGTCCCGCTGCTGGCGACCTCGTTGAGATTCGGAATGCCAACCGCGAAGCAGATCAGGGTGATCATGCCGATCACCGCCGAGATCGCGACCGCGCCGATGATGGCCCTAGGCACGGTCTTCTGGACGCCCACAGCCTCTTCGCCGAGGTCGGCACTGGCCTCGAAGCCGCCGATCGTGAACGCGCCCATCAGCAACGCCAGGCAGGCCGCATACCAGGGCGCCTGCCCGTGCAACGGGCCGTGGCTGAAGATGAAGCTGAAGCTGTGCGGCTTGGGCGACTTCACCAGGAACGCGATCAGGATCATGATGCCGAGCACCGCCGTGCCGAGTACCTCGGTGACCACGGAGATGTTGTTGATCCTGGCCGTGAGCTTGACGCCGATCACGTTGATCATGCCTGCCAGCAGCAAGATGATGACCGACAAGATGATCATCAGCGTCTTGTTGTCGACGTTCAGGCCGAAGATCGTGCCGACCGTGGGAGACAGCAGGAACAATGTCTCGCCTCCGCTGGCCAAGGTGAAGGCGCAGATCAGGTTGAAGGCCACGAACCAGCCGTAGCCAGGTCCGATGAGCCGGCCGCCCCACTGATAGGAGTACCCGGCGAGCGGTAGGCGCGAGGCTAGCTCAGCCAGGACGAAGGACAGGATCAGCGCGCCTGCCGAGGCCACCAGCCACAGCCAGATCGAGGCGGGCCCGAAGTGCGACGTAGCGAACGAGAAGTTCGTGAAGAGTCCGGTGGTTACCGAGATCACCGAGAACGAGATCGCGAACATCGAGAACAGCCGCAGAGTTCGCTTCAGTTCCTGCTTGTAGCCGAGCGAAGAGAGCAGTTGCTCATCCGCCGCGATTTCGGCCTGCTCGTTATCTGCCATTTGGTCCTAACCCTTCGTAAGGGATAACCGCCCTATTGCTCCGCCTTCACGTCGTCGGCCTGCTTGGCCTTCACGTCGGCCCGCCTGGCCTTCATGTCCCCCCGGGTTCTCGCTGTCCCGGCGCGTCGCCCCCTGCCTTCGGCCTTGCTGCCTGGCCGTCGGCGCTTATGCCCGGGCCGCCAAGTTCGCGGCCGTTGCGCTCTTGCCCGGCCGCTTACCTAATGCCGGAATATAGATTGATTGGACGAATTATATATCTTTATTTATATTTGCGAAGATCGTAGAGTGGCTCTGATCGGCATGTCAAGGCTCAAATCGGCCGCTGGCCCGGCGGGCGCACCGAGCCCGTCGAGGCTCGGCGACCTGGGTCGGGTCGGCCGGTCAGCCGTCAGCGTGGCCCGGGCGTGCCGGATCGCTCTGTCGATTGTCGACACACCTTGCGAGAACTTATATCACGCGCCTGAGATAAATAAAAGGTCTCTTTGCGAGGGTTGGGCACGTGGCAGGGTGTTTGAGTGCCGGATCGCAGCCCTCGCCAGCCCGCTGGGCCTGGTCTTTTCCCGGATTGCGGCTCACTTTTCCCGGGTTAGGACGTCTTTTACCGGATTAGGGACAATTTTTGTCCGGGTTTGCGGTAGTTGGCCGATGCGCAACCCGGTAAAAGACCGCGCACCCCTCAACGGGCAAGCTATTTTGCGAGGGGTCAGCGCTGTTGGAGCTCCGCCGGATCGAGTGGCGGTAACGGGTCAGCGCTGCTGCCGCGGGCCTTGAGCGGAGTCGCGCGGGCGGGGGCTAGGCGGCGATTCTGGCTAGGACGGCGTTGAGGGTTTGCTGCTGGCGCTGGGGGCTGGCTCCGGCCGTGTTCAGCACTGCTTCCTGGGAGAGTCCCTCTACGAGGATGACCAGTTCGTGGGTGATGTCGGTGGGGTCGGCGCCGGCGTCGATCTGGCCGAGCTTCTGTCCCTCGCAGACGCGGTAGTGCAGGAGTTCCCAGAACCTCTCGGTCTCCTCGTGCTGCAGGTCGCGCATCGCGCTGTTGCCCAGCGCCAGCGCGATGAAGTTGAGCTCGATCTGGGCCTCGAGCAGACGCTGGTCGTCGAGTGGCAGTGCCTCGGCCATGATCACGCGGATGGCGTCCAGGCCGAGCAGGCCTTGGGTACGGTCGGCGACCCGCGTGAAGAACTGCTGGTGCGACAACCGCAGCGACCCGATGAGCAGGTCTTCCTTGCTGGTGAAGTAGTGCGCCAGCACTCCGGTGGACACCTCGGCCTCGCGGGCGATCTCCCGGGTTGTCACGCCGACGATCCCCGTGCGGGCGATCACCCGCCAGGTGGCGGACATCAATTCCTGCCGCCGCAGGTCATGGTCCACGATCTTGGGCACTAGCGCTCCCGGGTCCATCGCCGCCCGTCGCCTCGGGTATTCCCCGGGCGGGCGCGGCCATGTTAGCCTCATCGAGGTTCTAAATTGGGCATCCGCTATAAATAACTAGCTCTCGCCAGCAGCAAGTATACGTCCGGCCGGACGGGTGCCTCGCCGGTCGACAGCGTGACCGGGTCGGCCGGGAGGGTCGGCCGGCGGTGCAGGTGGCGGGTGGCCGATGGCGCGTTCGATGATCGGGGTGGCAAATGACGACAACGGACGCGACCGGCCGGAGGCTCCCGGCGCGCGGCAGCGCTGAGCGGGACGCGCTGGTTGAGCGGCTGGCGGATCGGGCCAAGTTCGTGCGGATGGAGACCGTCCGGCTGACCGAGATTCCCGGAGCTGGTCACTACACCGGGACGTTCTCGGTGGCCGAGATCTTCGCCGCGCTCTACTACGCGCAACTGCGCTACCGGGCCGACGAGCCGGACTGGCCCGACCGGGACCGGCTGGTGCTGAGCAAAGGCCACGCGGCGATCGGGCTCTACCCGGTGCTGGCCGATGTCGGATTCTTCGACGCGAGCCTGCTTGACGACTACACCAGGCTGGGCAGCGCGTTCGGCGACCATCCGGATATGCGCAAGATCAAGGGCGTCGACTTCAGCTCGGGCTCGCTGGGTCACGGACTGAGCGTGAGCACCGGAATGGCGCTGGCCGGGCGCGTCACCGGACGCGACTACCGGGTCTACTGCATCACGGGCGACGGCGAGCTCGAAGAAGGCCAGGTCTGGGAGGCGGTCATGGCGGCCGGGCAATTCCGGCTGGGCTCGCTGGTCGCCATCGTCGACCGGAACCAGCTGTCCATCGACGGCGCCACCGAAGACCTGATGGGGATCGAGCCGCTGGTCGACAAGTTCACCAGCTTCCGCTGGAAGGTTCAGCGGATGGACGGGCACGACCTGAACGCATTGCTTGACGCCTTCGACGCACTCGATCCGCCCGGTGAAGGGCCGCCGCAGGTGATCATCGCCGACACGATCAAGGGACGCGGCGTCCAGCGAATGGAAGGCGACATCCGCTGGCACGTGGGCCGGCTCGTGGGCGCCGACTACGACGACGTCATGGCCGAGCTGAGCCGGGGCCTGCAGCCACTCGCGAGCGGAGGCAGTAGTGACTGAAGAGACGACTGGGGCTGGCGGGGTCACTGTGGCTGGCGGGGTCACTGAGGCTGGCGGGGTCACTGGGGCTGGCCGGACGGTTGGGGTTAGCGGGACGGCTGGGGCTGGCGGGACGGCGTCGGGGGAGGTTCTGAGCGGGCTGTTCAGCGGAAAGGCGGGCCCGGAGGCACTCAAGGATCCGAAGACAACAAAAGGCATCCCGGCCAGCTCCACGCCGGCGTTCGTCGCGGGCGAGGAACTCGCCGAGCTGGCCGAGACCGACCCGCGCATCGTGGTGCTGACCGCCGACCTGGCCAACGCCAACCGGACGATCGACTTCGCCCAGCGGCACCCGGACCGGTTCTTCAACGTGGGCATCGCCGAGCAGAACATGATCTCGATCGCGGCCGGCCTGGCCTCGGCCGGCCTGATCCCGTTCGCGGCGACGTTCGCCGCCTACGTCGCACTCCTTGCCTGTGAGCAGATCCGAACCGATTGCGCCTACACCGGCATGCCGGTGCGCATCCTGGGCCACCACTCGGGCATGAGCCTCGGGTTCTACGGGACGAGCCATCACTCGCTGGAGGATCTGGCGATCATGCGCTCGATCGCCGACCTCACCGTGGTCTGCGCCGCCGACGCCAGCCAGCTCCGCGCGATCCTGCGGGCGTCACTGACCCACAAGGGGGCCATGTACATCCGCCTCGGCCGGGGCCGGGATCCCGAAGTCTACGGAGCAGAACCCCCGCAAAATTTTCTCCTCGGAAAAGCAGTAAGACTCCGCGAGGGCAGTGATCTGACGATCATCGCCACCGGATCGCAGGTGCACGCGAGCCTGGCCGCGGCCGACGCGCTGGCCGCCGCCGGGATCAGCACCCGCGTCGTCGACATGCACACGATCAAGCCATTCGACGCCGGCGAAGCGCTCGCGGCGGCTCGTGAGACCGGCGCGGTCCTGACCGTCGAGGAGCACAACATCACCGGGGGACTGGGTTCGGCCGTCGCGGAGGTGCTGGCCGATGCCGGAGTCGCCGCCAGGTTCCGGCGGCACGGAGTGCCGGACGAGCACGTGGTGCTCGGCCCGCCCGCCGCCCTGTACGCGCACTACCGGCTGGACGCGGCCGGGATCGAAGCCGTCGCCCGCGAGTTGCTGGGTCCCGGCAAGGCAAGCAGCCGAGGCCGTGCTAGCTAAGACAAGGAGAACCGCCATGACCGAGGTAATCAGCCGCGTCCGGACCGCCGACTCCGCCCTGCGCGCGCGAGCCAGGGCCGTCATCCCCGGCGGCATGTACGGCCACCTCAGCGCCAACGCGCTGCCGCCGGAGTACCCGCAGTTCTACGAGCGGGCCGAAGGCGCGCACGTCTGGGACGTGGACGGCAACGAGTACGTGGACTTCATGTGCAGCTTCGGCCCGGTCCTGCTCGGGCACAACCACCCCGCGGTGGAGGCGGCCGCCGCCGCGCAGCGCGCCAAGGGCGACACCATGTCCGGGCCGGGCGCGGCCATGGTCGAAGCGGCTGAGGTTCTGACGGGCAGAGTCGAACACGCGGACTGGGCAATGTTCGCCAAGAACGGTACCGACGCCACGACGATCGCCCTGATGGTCGCGCGGGCGGCGACCGGCCGGTCCAAGGTGCTCGCGGCCAAGGGCGCCTACCATGGCGGCTCGCCCTGGTTCACCCCCCGCGACGCCGGCGTCGCCGCCGAGGACCGGGCCAACTTTCGCTACTACACGTTCAACGACCTAATGAGCGTGGAGAAGGCGGTGGCCGACGCCGGGGCCGAGGACGTCGCCGGCATCATCGTCTCGCCCTACCGGCACGACGCCGGCTTCGACCAGGAACTGACCGACGCCGAGTTCGCCCGGGGGCTGCGCGCGCTCTGCGACCGGATCGGCGCGGCCTTGATCATGGATGAGGTGCGGGGCGGGTTCCGCCTGCACGACGGCGGAAGCTGGGAGCCGATCGGGGTTTCGCCGGACCTCAGCGCCTGGAGCAAGGCCATCGCCAACGGCTATCCGCTGGCCGCGACCCTGGGCGCCGGGCGCTGGGCCGATGCGGCGTCGCAGATCTTCGTCACCGGCTCGTTCTGGTACCAGGCCGTCCCGCACGCCGCCTGCGTGGCCACGCTCAACGCGGTCCGCGAGGAAGGCGCGGTCGACACGATGGTCAAGATGGGCACGCTGCTCCGCGAGGGGCTGGCTCGCGAGGCCGCCGACGCGGGCATCGGCATCAACCAGACAGGCCCGGTCCAGATGCCGAACCTCTCTTTTATTGAGGATGAAAAATTTGCGAAGGCCCAGGCGTTCTGCGCGGCCGCCATCGACCACGGAGCGATCTTCCATCCCCGGCACAACTGGTTCGTGTCGGGAGCGCACACCGAGTCCGACGTCGAACGCGCCGTGGCCGCCGGCCGGGCCGGCTTCCGCGCGGTGGCCGGGCAGTTCGGTACCGGCTGATGGGGGCGGGCGGGGGTTCGGACGAGGCCGGTCGGGGCGGGGGCCGGCTCAAGGTGCTGGTCGTCACTGGCGGTCATCCGTTCGAGCCGGAGCCGTTTCTGGAGATCTTCGCGGCCAACCCGGAGATCTCCTGGGTGCATGAGCAGCCGCCGGAGGCCCGGCGCTGGTTCCGCCCCGAGCGCGCCGGCGAGTGGGACGCGATCGTCTGCTACGACATGCAGGGCCTGGGTTTCCGCAAGCCTGAGTTGCCTGAGCTACTCGAGCCGCCGCAGGACTACGCGTCCGGGCTCGTCGCCATGCTGGAGGCCGGCCAGGGCATCGTGTTCCTGCATCACGCGATGTCGGCCTGGCCCGCGTGGCCACTGTGGGCCGACATTGTCGGCGGCCGGTGGCATTACCGGCCGGGAGAGCTGGACGGTCGCTCGTGGCCCGCGTCCGGGTACACCCGGGAGGTGCCGCACCGGATCTCGGTGCTCGACGCCTCGCATCCGATCTGCGCCGGCGTCGGGGACGGGTTCGACATTGTCGACGAGGTGTACCTGAATCCGGTGTTCGCCGATCGGGTGGTGCCGTTGCTGTCGACCGATTACCCGATGCGGTCGTCGCATTTCTTCTCCGGCGAGCTGGCGATGCGGAACCGGATGTACGAGCGGGGGGACTGGAGTCATCCGGACGGGTCGGGGCTGGTCGGCTGGGTGAAGACGGCCGGGCGGAGCCCGATCGCGTACCTGCAGTCCGGGCACGGGCCGGTCGCCTACGCGAATCCCGGTTTCCGTACCTTGCTGGCGAACGCTATTCGATGGGTCGCGTCCGACGACGCGCGTGCCTGGGCCGCCGAGCACGCGACGCCTTTGCGCTGAGCGCTGAGCGCTGAGCGCTTTACGCGGTAGGCCGGGCGGGGGCAACAGCACCAGCGGCGCGGGGCAACGGTGCGGTAACTCAGAGCCGAGCTACAGCAGCAGGGGGCCAGCGGTGCTGCCCCAGCGACACCAGGAAGGCAACGGTGTCGTAGCCCGAAGGCGGGCTACGACATCAGGGGGCCGACGGTGCCGCTGGCGCGGGCGGGAGCCAGTCGCGATCTGGGTCGTATTCGAGCCAGCGCCGCTGGCAGCCGGTCTCGGCGAATCGCTGAAGGAGCGCCTCCAGGCGCGGGTGCTGATCGTCGCTGCGCCAGATCAGTGACCAGGCATAAAGCGCGGTGGGCTCGGTCAGCGGGACCGAACGCACTCCGGCGGTCGGCGAGCAGGCTCCTTCGAGGCGTGCCGGGCTCAGCTTTTGGGGCGCTTGCCATAGTTTGACCATCGAAGCTGGGTTGTCGCGGAGTAGATTTGGCGCCGTTCCACGGAGTCACACGCGACCGGGAGATCGTCAATGACGGAATGGCACTGCGGGCCGATCATAGGATTCGATACGGAAACTACTGATAGTGATTCGGAGACCGCCCACATTGTTACCGCATCAATTGTTTTAGCGGATCCCGGGCGTGGCAAGGAGTGGGCCAGAAACTGGCTTATCAACCCTGCCGCCGAAATCAGCGACGAGGCGGCGAGGACGCATGACATCAAGCCTTGGATCGCGCAAGCTTTTGGTAAGAGGCCTGACGTAGCCCTCGCCGAAATACAGGAATCTTTTCGGCGCATCCTCAGCGGCTACGGGAGCATTCCGCTCGCTGTGTTCAACGCCCCCTTCGACCTGACTATCATGAACCGGCTCTGCGGCTGGGTGCCCCAGTTCCCGGTCGTCGATCCGCTCGTGATCGACCAGGGAATGGATCAGCGCCGAAGCGGGAAACGCCAGCTCAGCACTGTTTGCGAGCACTACGGAGTAGTTCTTGAACAGGCGCACGCCTCCCAGGCCGACGCTTCGGCGACTATCAGGCTCAGCCGCGAGATCGCGCGACGTTTTCCGGAGTTGCAGACGCTGAGCCTGGCCGAGCTCGTCGACCGCGAGCAGGGCTGGCACGAGGCCTGGGCCCGCAACTATGAGCAGTTCCGGCGGCAGCGCGGTGACTCCTCGTTTCGGGTACGGCGAGCGTGGCCCTACGGTGTCCGGAGTCCGCTGTGATGGGTGGCGTCGGCCAGGAACCAGCCAGGGTTCTCAATTTCTGGCAGGCCGTGGAGATATTCAATCCCCAGCCTCTTCCATCGGTGAACCCGATAAAGAACGTTTATGAAGTCAATGATGGACTTTTGCCGTGGGACGCCGGGCATCCTTTGCGCAGGATCAAGATCAAAGACAACCTGACGTGGCGTCATTGCTATACGTAGGAGTTTTCGATATCCAGCGGGTGCGCGAATTTCTTCAGGAGAAATTTGGTTCAGATCCCGAAAGCTTCGATGACCGACCTTCTGGCCAGACTGCCCTGTTGGCGTTCATGGTGACGGACGAGGGTGAACCGCTGCTCGGGAGCGAGGAGTTTGCCAGTTGCGCCTGGGCGGCCGGCCGGCTGCGGAACCCTGGTCCTGAGAATCCTGGCTGGCTGACAGGATTCGAAGCGGCCTGTGAAGGTTGTCGGCGTGAGCTTGGAGAAATAACGGCAGCGGAATATTTGGCAACGACGGAGGATGAACTAGGCACGCCAGAGCTCAGCCCGCGTGAATATGAGGTTGGAAGCCGACTCGATTTCCAGGATCTCCTTCGTTTTGCCGACGAGGTAGCCCGCCAGTTCGCCGTCGAGGAGGTCCTTTCTCCGGCCGGGTTTCGGGTGGCGAGCCTCAAGGTATCCAAGCGCAAGTTGCGGGCCGCCGACGGCGGCGAGATGCTCACGAGCTTGTTCGCCGCCGATCTCGCCGCCGTCGCTGAAGCGGTCGGCCAGGGAGAGATCGGCGCGGCGCTGCATGCTTACCTCCAAGGCCCCGGTCAGGCCGCGGGCCGCATCGACGTGCTGAAACAACCTCGGGTCGTTGACGAGGGAGTAGCTCCGTCCTTCACCCCTGCGGGCCGCTGGCCCGCCCGGGCAAGTCAGTCACTTGCGTATAGCCAGCAATTCGCCGCGAACACGATCATGCGCGACCTGGCGAGAGGATCGGGCCTATACGCCGTCAACGGTCCGCCGGGAACCGGCAAGACCACGATGTTGCGCGAATTGATCGCAGCGATCGTGGTGGAGCGGGCCATGAGGCTCGCCGACCTTGCGAAGCCCAGCGACGCCTTCGATCGCTGCTTCCACTGGAAGACCGGCGGCTACAGCCGCACGGTCAGCGCCCTCAAGGAGAGCCTGACTGGATTCGAGATAGTTGTCGCGTCTTCCAACAACGGGGCCGTCGAGAACATCTCACTCGAGGTTCCCGGACTTAAAGCCATCGCCAGTGACGATTGGTCGGAGCCCGTCGACTATTACCGCGAGCTCGCCACTCATATGCTCAGCAGTGCCGAAAGCATGAGGCGCGACGATTTCACACCGACGTTTCCGGCCAGGCGTCCTGAGAGGGCTGTTTGGCCTAAGCGCGACGGCCCGTCAGTGGCGTGAACGCGACCGCGAACTGGCCGCAATCCTGGCCGAGGCGGAGAAGAAGTCACGGGACGCGCGTGAACAGGAAGTGGTACTGGACGCGGCAAGACAGAAGGCGGCTGACGCGGCTGAGGACTGCCGGGCTCGCCTTAACGCGCTCGGCGTCGAGCGCGACGTTCTGCGGGAGCACGTCGATGAGGCCAGAGGCCGCTGGGGCACAAGCGTCCCCTGCGGAGGCCAGCCGGCCAATTCCGACGTGAGAGAGCTGGCTGGAGCCTGGACCGATCCGGAATGGAACGCCGCGCGAAGTCGGCTATTTCTTGCCGCGCTGCAGCTGCACAAGGCCTTTGCAGCGGCCGAGCCGGTCAGGATGACCAAGAGCCTGCGAGCCGCTATGGACGTCGTAAATGGCGTAGTCGCCCCCGATGTACCGATCGAGGCGGTTAAGGCTGCCTGGCAATGCCTGTTTCTCGTCGTGCCGGTCTTCTCCACCACGTTCGCGTCGTTCGCACGGGTCTTTCCTCACCTGGGCCGTGAGTCACTGGGCTGGCTGTTCATTGACGAAGCGGGCCAGGCCACGCCGCAGGCCGCCGCCGGGGCAATCTGGCGGTCCAGGCGCGTCGTCGCGGTCGGTGACCCGATGCAGCTGGAGCCCGTCGTCACGCTGCCTTTCACCCCCAGCAGGCACTGCGTGGTCATTTCGAGGTAGCGGAGTGGTGGTTGCCCAGCCGGGCTTCGGCGCAGCGCCTCGCCGACGCGGCGAACCGCTACGGAACCAGCCTGCCAGCCGCCAACGACGATGAAACCGTCTGGGTCGGCGCTCCGCTGCGTGCGCACCGGCGTTGCCTGAATCCCATGTTCACGATCTCGAACGCGATCGCCTACAACGGCCTTATGGTGTACGGCACGGCCAATCCGACCTCGCCGCTTAGGGCGCAGAAAGTTCCTGGATTGATGTGCCGAATGCCCCCTCAGTCGGAAACTGGGTCCCGGAGGAGGGGCGGCAAGCGCGCAGGATCCTGTCGGCACTGGTGCGGCGGTATGGCGTAGAGCCTAGTCAGATCTTCGTTCTGTCGCCGTTCCGGGACGGCGCTGATCGCATCGAGGAGTTCTGCGATGAGATCAAAGGACTGCGCGGCGGCACCGTCCATACCGCCCAGGGCAAGGAAGCCGATGTTGTCATCCTGATCCTTGGCAGCAATCCGAACAAGCCGGGCTCCAGAGGCTGGGCGTCGAAACGTCCCAACCTCGTCAATGTCGCGGTGAGTCGTGCCCGCCAGCGGCTATACGTGATCGGCGATTTTCGAACGCTGAAGCCGCCGGGACCTTCAAGCGCCGCCATTCGGCGAAACCGAGGGCAGGCGCCAGTTCATGACTCCCCTTCGGGTCACGCAAAACTTGCGCCGTGGCGGCTGGAGAACAATACGGCTCCGCGAGTCAGGGCGGATTCACGGAGTCAGGCCGCCACGGCTAAGAGCCACGATGCCCGGAGGCGCTGGAACGGCGCTGGCATGGCGCTGACGCGCAAAGAGGTCTCCGCGCCGAATGTCGCGGGGGCCTAGCTCGACCTGGTCTTGTTACTTGGTGACGGTGAGCTTCTTCGCCGGTGAAATGGAGGCGGCGCGGGCGTGGTCGCCGCCATAGCGGGCCGCGAGTTTGTAGGTTCCGGCCCTGAGCCTGCGAGCCGTGAGAGTGCACCGGCCCGTGCCGTTCTTGAGCGAAATGACGCACAGCTTGGCTGATCCGGTGGTGATGGTGACCCGGCCGGCCGGGGCGCTGCCGGAGGCCGGCTTGACCAGGACGGTCAGGTGCTCGGCCTGCTCGTGGCCGAACCTGATCTTGGCTGCCGATAGCGTCAGTGCGGTCGACGTCGGCAGTGGTTTGATCAGGTCGGCGACAAAGCCCTCGTGGCCACCGCCGGTGTTGGTGTAAAGGCCGCCGATCGCGCAGACGCCGGCGAACGAGCAGGAAATGGCCTCGGCCTGCGCGAAGTCGCCGGTGTTGAGGTTGCCCGCGACCTGCCGGGCACCGCCGAAGGTGCCGGAGTCCATGGCGCCGGCGGTCCCGTTCTGCTTCGAGATGTAGGCCTGAAGGTCGGCGTCAGGGGCGCCGTTGAAGCGACCGGCGGCAACGCAGCTCCCGGTCCCTGGGCACGATACCGCGCGGGCGTCTGAGTTGGTGAGCTTGTCTATCCCGGAGATCTCCTGGGCGTTGTCCCAGGTCCCGTTGTCCCCGGGCTCCCGGCTGTCGACGAAGGCCTGGTCGTCCGCATCTACGTCGGTGGCGACGTGGCCGGCCACGGCGCAGCCGCCGGCCGTTCCGCACGACAGGGCGTCAATGAAAATCTGGCCGAAGGCGTTGAGGTTCGCAGTGCCAGGAACCTTCGTGGTTACCCATCCGTCATTGGTCC
>Ga0134128_10008019_pt1 | contig 12716 bp, 13 predicted proteins | sample KB31754_FD_96462 | JGI IMG/M metagenome (GOLD analysis project Ga0134128, IMG submission 96462) | Terrestrial soil microbial communities with excess Nitrogen fertilizer from Kellogg Biological Station, Michigan, USA - KB3-175-4 | ecosystem: Environmental > Terrestrial > Soil > Unclassified ...
AACACAACATATGATAAAGATAGGAAGGAAGGAAGGTTTGCATACTCATGGTGCTTTTTCCAGCCGCAACAACAACAGCTTGATTTTAGTTTCTTCAAAAGAAAGTGTAACAATAGTAGTAGCAGTAGTAAAAATATCATTCACCTACTGCTAAGTGACAGTCAAAACTTGACCTAAATCAATCATCTAATAGAATATCTTCAACTGTTTCTTCACTTTCACTTCCCCGCCTATGGCCATAAGATTGCTCAACACATACAGCAAAACCTACATGTGAGCAATCATCTGCTTTACAATATTTACAATTAGGAACACCGTTGTCAATCTCAACATCTACTTCAGAATGTAGATCTGTATCATATAATATCGTACGTTTGTCATTAACAAATCTAAGCAAAATAATAGGATTGTCAGAAGTTAACGACTTCTTGTCTTCTGAGTTCATCCAATGCATAAATGCAAACGTTCCTTCATCTAAACTCTCGTATTTATTGTGAACTGTATGTTTATCATGGTTATGTCCTATACTACTGCTAGGCTGATTCCCATTGTCATTGCTGTCACTACTACTACTACTACTAGCCAATTCTCTTTTATGACTATTGATTTTTACAGAAGTTGTTGCCCTTGATATTATACTTGGAAGCATCTACCTAGGATAAATGGAGTCTATATTGACAGGTATTTCAACTTAATGTATCCGGTGTTGTTTGTGGATTGAAGGAATAAGATTACTTTGAATATCAAGACTGGCTAAGATTCCTCGTATCTTGAGGGCTTTTGATGGGATGAACGAAATTGGGCTAAGCGTTATAGTACAACTGAAGTCAATACAAACCACTAGTATGCCATGTACTATATAGATAGGCTAGGCCAACACTAATAGTAATTAGTCTAGGCTGCATAAGATATTAGGTAAAATGGATATTATCCCTGCCGCTCCTGCTCCTGAATTCAAAGATATCAGGGCTTGGGCAAACTCAAAACCACTTTCGATCAAGGATCTTGAAGGAAGGATCGTTCTTCTAGATTGTTGGACATACACGTGCATATTTTGTCTGCGTACTATACCCATAATGAGAAGCTTACAACAAAAATATTTAAAGTATGGATTTCAGGTAATCCAAGCACATTCTGCTGAATATGAGTTTGCACGCGACAGCAAGAATATCCAAAAAGCATTGTTACGTTACAATATAGATAGCATTCCAGTAGCGTTTGACACCAACAATAAAACGTGGGAAGTGTATGGCAATATGTATTGGCCAAAACATGTATTAATTGATCATAATAGTTTCATTCGTTATGAGCATGCAGGATATGGCACGATAGCAGACTTTGAGAATGCCATAGTAGAATTATTAGAAGAAGCAGGACGTAAACCAACTGAGGATTTAGACAACGAGAATCCTAACGACGAAATATTTGACACATATGGAATACATTTTTATGGTATTGCCCCAGAGATTTGTGTTGGTTATTCTAGACTTAGGAACTTTGGTAACAATCAGACAATGAGGCCTAATGAACCAAACATAGTTATTGACCATGGCACCCATACGGAAAATATAGTTTACCTTCGCGGCAAATGGATATGGGAACGTGAAGGAGTCAAATCCTGTCCCGGAGGTAAAGAACGAGATCCTGCAATAATAATGAAATATAATTCTGCAAGACGTGTACATGGAATTGTAGGAACTTCAGACGGAAAAATTGGGCGAATAGAAGTTAAAATGGATGGCAACTATTTAACAAAAGAGCAATTAGGAAAAGATATGAAATTAAAAGATGGAATTAGCTTTGCCGATATAGAATGGCCATTTATGCACAACTTAATAAAAACCGAAAAACCTGAAATTCATGAAATTCAAATTATTTCCAGGTCTGATAACATTATTTTTTACACATTTGCGTTTGGTTAGCTAATAAAAATCTAAAGTTGATGACTTGAAATTATTTACTGAACTCTTAGTTTAATTCTTATTGTGCTAAATGATTTTGTTTTTCGTCTATGGCAGAGGCAACTATAGATATAATCCCATTGAGGTACGATAACAAAGTTTTTTACTACTTACAAAGAACTTGAACTCATGGGAAGAGAAATAGCTGACGAGCAACTTAAAGAAGGTTCTATGGCGCCAGATTTTGATTTTCATGATTTGAATGATGAAAATATGAAACTTTCTGATCTACGAGGCAAAAAGAGGGTTGTAATTTATTTTTATCCAAAGGACTTTACCCCTGGTTGCACAAATGAAGCGATGGAGTTTACAAGGGACTATGGCAAATTCAAAGATGCTAACATTGAAATCATAGGTGTAAGCCCCGACAACGAAGAATCACACAAAAGCTTTCGTCACGAAATCAAAATTCCTTACTTACTTGCATCGGACATCCATAATGAAATATCTAAAAAATACGGAGTTTATGGGCTTAAGAAATTTATGGGTAAGGAGTTTATGGGAGTTAGTAGATCAACCTTCCTGATTGACAAAAATGGCCGTGTTGTTAAAATATTTTCAAAAGTAAAACCGCCAGGTCATAGCCAAGAAGTGATTGAAGCATTTAACTAGCAACCAATTTTATCTCGCGCTATTAATAAATCAATGGCATCCATCCATTCTAAGTTGTCTCAATCTTCTCTCAATCATATATTGCATCTCTATTATGATGCGAAATGATAAATTAATGTGCATTACACCTCGATCGTAAAGGAGAAAGTACATTATTATCCTAGTTTCTAGTAGTAGAGTATAATTCTGTACATGCATTATAGAATTTTATATTAGAATAGAAGGAAGAAATTTATAAATTTCATAGAAATTCTTTGGTTGTGATGTTTAACAAACGTGAGACAGCACTATCTCTGATGGTCGTTTCTGCCATACTTGTTGCATCCTTCTTTGCTATTAGCTTTGTACAACAAGCATTAGCACAAGGCAACATGTCTGCTGGCGGCAATATGTCATCAGCTGGCGGCGCGATGATGAACAAAACTGGCGCAAACGAGACCGGCGGCGCGATGATGAACGCGACTGGCGGCAATGCGACAAAGTAATAGTGTATAGCAAAAGTATGTCGTAAAAGAAAAATTCTATCTCTTATTTTTTTATACTTTCAGTCATATGTCATGTTATTTTTCGCAACTTATTATAACAGTGCGGGAGATGGGATTTGAACCCACGAACCCCTGAGGGATAAGAGCCTCAGTCTTACGCCTTTGGCCAAGCTGGGCGACTCCCGCTTGTTGCTAAATGTTTTCGTACCACAATTTGAATATTACTTCTCTTCTAGTCACGTTATTAACTTGTCTTACAAATCAAAGCCCCTAGATGGTAATAGTTTTTATAAGACTTTGAATCCTTTTAAGTAAATGCTCGTCCCAGTACGATGTTTTACTTGTGGTAGTTTAATTGCTAGTAAACATGCAGAATATTCAAACAGGGTAAAAGCTGGCGAAGATCCAGCAAAAGTAATGGATTCATTAAATATAAAGCGTTATTGCTGTAGAAGGATGTTTATCTCTGGCGTAGAGACAATATACCAAGTAATACCATATTATGAAGCATTAAGACGGAGAATGTCTGAAATTCAGTCAGAGATAGAATAAGACGACGACGACAATAACAACAACAATGGATAATAGATAACAGATGCCTTCAATCACGGATCTTAGAGGCAGGATTGTTTTTAATAGCAGGGGAAGTAAGACAATCGAAATTGATGTTGTTGCGGATAAAAAATTCTCTGCAAGAGTGTGCGCACCATCGGGAGCAAGCGTTGGAAAACACGAAGCCCAAAGTTTTCCAAATGACGATCCTGAAAAAGCATTAAGCGTATTTAATGCAAATACAAAAAAATTTATTGGATTAAATGCACAAGATCCAAAAGTAATTTATGACGCTTTAAAAGCTATTGATAACACAGAGACCTATAACAAGATTGGTGGAGCAGTTGCTTATGCCTTAAGTATTGCAGTTATTGATTCTGCAGCAAAGGCGTTATATGTTCCTCTATTTAAATTACTAAAACCAACAAAACCTTATAAACTTCCTTTTCCGCTTGGCAATATTTTAGGCGGAGGTGCACATGCCGGGCCTGGTACTCCTGACATACAAGAATTCCTTGTATGTCCTATAGGAGCTAAGGATATTATAGAAGCCTTAGAAATGAACTTTAAAGTTCATAAAGAACTTCGTAATATTATTGAATCTGTCGACAAACATTTTACATATGGCAGGGGAGATGAAGGGGCATGGGCGCCTAATTTAAACAACGATCAAGCGTTAGATGTTATAGAAAAAGCTGTCAAAAATTGCGGGTTTGCTCTGGGCAGAGATATATCACTGGGAGTGGATATTGCAAGTTCTTCGTTTTGGAATGAAAAGGAAAAGGTTTATGATTATAGGAGACAAGGGATAATACGCACCACTGAAGAGCAAATTGATTTTGCAAATGATTTAATTAAAAAATACCGACTTATCTATTTAGAAGACTCAGTCCACGAAGAAGACTTTGAAAGCATGGCCATTATAACTAAAAAAAATCCAGATTGCCTAATTACTGGTGACGACATGTTAGTTACGAACTCAAACCTAGTGAAAATAGCAGCAAGGTCTAAGGCATGCAATGGTGCCATTCTGAAGGTGAATCAGACAGGAACACTTTATGAGGCTATGAAATTTGCTGAAGAATGTACCAAGAATCATATCAGAGTCATAACATCGCATAGATCCGGAGAATCTATAGACTCTCAAATATCACATATTGCAATAGCTAGTGATTCTAAAATGTTAAAATCAGGAGTCTTAGGCGGAGAGCGCATTGCAAAATTAAACGAACTTGTACGCCTTACAGAGTATAATTTAATAGAAGGTATGGCTGATCTGTCCTTTGCATAACATGAGTAATGATAAAGAAGATCAAGCCATACATTCTAACACTATCACCGAGGAACAAGAATCTAATGGTAATAGTACAATCAATGAAGAATCATCTATGGTAGAAAGTCAGGAAGGCAGTAGTAGTAGCGACTATACAGGAGAGAGCGATAATTTGGAAAAGATGATTCTCTCTACAGGTATTCGAGTCGGTACGCCAGTCAAAACCAAATACATGACTCCATTTATTGTCCGAGCTAATCCAGAAGGTTTGTATATTCTTGACATCAGTAAGACCTTAGCGAAAATTGATGTAGCAGCTAAATTCATCGGCCGCGCTAATATTTCAAGAGTAGCAGTAACTTCTGCACGAGAGTATGGCAAAACACCTGTAGAAAAATTTTGTGAACTTACTGGTGCCATAGGACTTTTTGGACGGTTTATGCCTGGTACATTTACAAATCCATCATTACCTAATTATATGGAACCAGAGATCGTAATTGTTACCGATCCACAGGCAGATCAGCAAGCAGTATTGGAGGCTACAAGAGCAGGTGTTCCAGTAATTGCGATCGCCAATAGTGATAATGTAACCTCAAAGGTTGATCTAGTGATCCCTGCGAATAACAGAGGACGAAAAGCTCTTGCTACAGTCTACTGGCTTCTTGCAAGAGAGGTATTGAAGAAGCAAGGTACGATTAAATCAGATAACGAAATGAGAGTATCAATAGATGACTTTGAGACCAAGTTAGTCGAGGAATTCTTTTGAGGAATGCCCCTACAAGGCTTCCAGTTGTAGCGGGAATATTTTATCCGAGCGAACCTTTAGAACTTACGCAATTAATTGAACAATCCTTCAGAGATCAACAATTTGGTCCAGGTAAAATACCACCATCAGAGTCCAGACGCAAGATCTATGGAATTGTTTCTCCTCATGCAGGATACGTCTATTCTGGTGCGGTAGCTGCCAATGGATTTTATGAAATATCATCAATGAACTTTGACAGTGTAGTAATGATAGGTCCCAACCATCATGGTATTGGCTCTGGGGCGGCTACAATGCATAGTGGAATTTGGAAGACACCGCTAGGCCAGATTGAGATCAATTCACATTTGGCAACTGAAATCTCAAAGAATTCCGGAATAGTTGATATCGATGATTTTGCCCATAGTAGAGATCATTGCCTAGAAGTTCAGCTTCCTTTTCTACAATATATCAAGAAAAATGAATTCAAGATTGTACCTATTGTGCTGATAATGCAAGACAAGGAGACTGCGATAGACATAGGTAAATCTATAGCTAAAACTACAGAAAACGCTAATTCATTACTTATTGCATCTTCAGATTTTACCCATTATGAGTCAAATATAGAAGCGTATAGAAAAGATAACGAATTGATAAAGGCAGTTTTGTCCTTGGATATATCAAAGTTTTATTCTGTTTTGGAGAGGCTAGCTGTATCTGCTTGTGGCTACGGCGCAATTGCTTCAATAATGAAAGCTGTAAAAGATCTGGGAGCAAGCAAAGGTGAACTGCTAAAATATGCTACCAGCGGTAATATTACAGGAGACATGAATGCTGTTGTAGGGTATTCATCAATTATATTTGTATGATTTTGAATAAAACCTTAGCTGATGCCTCTGCACCAGCAAAAATTATCTTGTTTGGTGAGCATTTTGTTGTATACGGCAACCACGCAATTCTAGCATCAATCAACAAGCGTATCAATGTTAATCTTCGTGTAAATAAAACCCGAATAATTACCATCAGATCAAACTTGGGGATCACAGCATCGTATGCAGATTCGAGGTTTAACCTAATAAAAGGTGGTGAAGATACAAAAGAAATCCTCGATCCGATTTATAAATGTGTAAGTAATGTTCTTTCATTAAGAAAACAAAGTTTCGGTATAGAGATAAATTTACATTCACAGGTTCCATATGGAATTGGGCTAGGATCTTCCGCAGCATGTTGTGTAGCAACAGTAGCTGCAGTGGATTCACTATTTCATAAACCCAACAGAGGATGGATATGCGCGAACGCAGTTGAATCTGAACGTTTAATTCATAAGGATTCTTCTGGTGGAGATTGTTATATTTCAACGTTCGGAGGTTTGATATATTATATAAGAAACGGCAGGTCAAAAAAAATTAAATCGAAAAAAAACTTGACTTTTATTATTATAAATACAGGTGTAGTACATTCTACCAAAGAACTGGTTTCTTCAGTCAAGAGATTCAAGTATAATGAGAGATCACTATTTAAGAAATTATCCTCATGTGCAGAGGATATTTGCCAAAATGCTCTTAGTGCTATTAGTAGGGGAGATGATAAAAAACTTGGCAAATTGATGAATGAAAATCATATGCTATTACAGCAACTTGGAGTTTCAAATAAAGAAATTGACAGCATGATAAATATTTGTATTAAAAATGGTGCATCAGGAGCAAAAATTACTGGTGCAGGTGGAGGCGGAAGCATCATTGCGCTTGTTCCAAATGATTACAAGACAAAAATAATTTCAGAGATCAAGAGAAACGGGTATGAGAGTATATCAGCTAAAATTGACTATGATGGATTATTAGTACATTAAACTTTAAATCCACTTAGAAGTCATGATTTTCAAATATGGGACACAAGCCGGTATTGATTAAGTTTGGAGGATCAGTAATCACCTTCAAGGAAAGACCACTTACAGCGAATTTTGAGGCAATTAACAACATTTCGTATAAGTTAGGTTGTCTAAAAATACCAATTGTAATAATCCATGGTGGTGGTTCATTTGGACATTATTGGTCTACAAGGTATGATATGCATACAAGACCAGATCAATATGATTCCCATGGTATATCAATAGTACATGAATCAATGATAGCTTTAAATCAAATTATAGTAAATTCCATGATTAAGGCGGGAATGGATCCTTATGCAGTTATGCCTTCGACATTTATATCGGGCCATAAACCAATTGTTAAGAAAATTAAGGAACTTCAATCCATTGCGGAAAGAGGCATAATTCCGATAACGTTCGGAGATATTGTTCATTTAGAAAATGCAAAGTATTTTATTCTGTCTGGAGATGTATTAATGTCACTGCTTTCCAAAATTTTAAGACCTTCAAAAGTCATTTTTACTGTTAATGTTGATGGCATTTACAAGAATATGAAGAACAAAGATATTATTAAAGTATTAAATAATGATGATAAATCTATCAACTTTTCAGAGGTAGTACAAGATGTGACAGGAGGCATGAAAAGAAAAGTTACAGAGGCATTCAACATATCCAACTATGGAATTGATGTGTTGCTGGTAAATGGCCTGAAGCCAGAACGGATTATAAATGCGATAACAGGTCAAGATTTTGAAGGTACATTAGTAAAAGGAATGAGGAGCGTGTGAAACAGCTTGATTGAGACATCTAGTAATTCATCATCAGAAATAGAGATAATAAAACAACGTAAGAGAGATGGTATCGATATACCGTTACAGAAAGACGTTCAAGCAAAGACGACGTCAACATATTTAGAATATATAAAATTTATCCACAATGCTTTACCAGAACTTAACTATAGCGACATCGACACATCAACTACTTTTCTAAAACACAAATTCTGTGCGCCCATGGTTATAGATTCTATGACCGGAGGAACTCCTGAAGCAATCAATATTAATGGAAGACTAGCAGAACTCGCAGAGAAATATGGTTTTGCTATGGGTCTTGGTAGTCAAAGAGCAGGTCTTCAAAGCGAGGAGTTAGCTGAGACATACTCTATTGCAAGAAAAAATGCCCCTAATGCATTTCTCATTGCAAATATCGGCGGAGCTCAACTTGGCAAAGGACTTACAATTGATAATACAAAAAAAATTGTAAAAATGATAAAAGCAAACGCTCTTGCAGTTCATCTTAACCCACTACAAGAGCTTATCCAGCCAGAAGGAGAACCAAATTATAAAGGAGTTCTTGATAAAATTTCTGAACTAGTAAAAAACCTTGATATTCCAATAATTGTAAAGGAAGTAGGGGCAGGGATTTCTAAGGAAGTTGCTATAAAATTAGAAATGGTAGGAGCAGCTGCAATTAATGTAGCAGGGGCTGGCGGAACTAGTTGGGCAGGAGTTGAAAAATTAAGGGCGGACACAGCGAAATATGACCTGAAAAGCCATCTCGGTGAGTTGTTCTGGGATTGGGGAATCCCAACCGCAGCAAGTCTAATGGAAGTAAAAAAGGCAGCGAAATTACCTCTCATTGCGTCTGGAGGATTGAGGAATGGATTGGAGGTTGCAAAATGTATTGCAGTTGGTGCAAGTATGTGTGCTATGGCATATCCGTTTTTGAAAATGGCTGCAGAATCCAAAGAAAGTCTGTTTAAGTTTGCAGATGCCATTCTTGCGGAACTCAAAAGTACAATGTTTCTAATAGGTGCAGAAAATATCTCAGCGGTGAAAAGCTCAAGGTATATATTGACAGGAGCTTTAGCAGAGAGGGTTAACTATCGATGAAGGTAAGTAGTGTTAGAGATGAGCTTGAATCTAATGCTTCTGTTGTGAAGGAATTCATTCTCTCAATCTTGGAGGGAGAACCAAAAGAGCTCTATCACGCTTCTGCACATTATATTATGAGTGGCGGTAAACGATTACGGCCTTTTATGGTAGTTAAATCATGTGAAATGTTTGGAGGAAACTCAAAGAAGGCACTTCCTGCTGCGGCAGCAGTTGAAATGATTCATAATTTCTCTCTTGTTCATGACGATATAATGGATAATGATGATATACGCCACAGTGTTAAAACTGTTCATAAATATTACGGTACGCCACTAGCTATTCTTTCTGGCGATATTTTGTTTTCCAAAGCATTTCAACTATTAGCCATAAACAGTAGAAAAGCAGGGCTGTCAGAAAAATCGATCTGTGATATGATTGCAAGGCTTTCGGCTGCATGCATCCAAGTGTGTGAGGGTCAGGCTACTGATGTCAACATGGCCTCAAACAAAACTTTTTCTTCAGAATCTCAATATATAGCTATGATTGGAAAGAAGACTGCAGCTTTATTTGAGGTTTCATGCGCATTGGGCGTTTTATCTGCAACAGATCCATCTACAAGGGATGTTGAAAATCTTTCATCATTTGGAAGGAATATTGGAATTGCATTTCAATTAATCGATGATCTAATTGGAATAATAGGAGATCCAAAAGTTACTGGCAAAGCAGTGGGAAATGACATCAGAGAAGGCAAAAAGACATATCCAATTCTTCTTGCATTAAATAATGCAAAGGGTGAGAACAGAAATAAAATCCTAAAAGTGTTTGGTTCAAAAAATGCCTCGAGTGTTGACTTAGAGGAAGTGGTCAAAATTATCTCTATTATTGGCATAGATAGACTTGTAAGAAATGCTGCAAAGGCCCACATAGACAGAGCGATAAAATCAATAGAATGCTATGAGAAGTCTGATGCGAAGGAAGCATTGGAATCTTCTGCCAGTTTTATAGTCGAGAGGAGCTTGTAAAATACCGTGGCTTCTTATGAAGAGGGTATAGATAGGACTATTAAAATTATTGTTTTAAAAAACGCCCTTGAATATAATGGAAAATCTAGACCGGATGCAATTATTTCCAAGGTCATAGGAGCTAGACCAGATCTTCGAAGTAATTTGAAGAATCTAATTCCGAAAATCACAGAAATAGTACACAAAATTAATTCTCTATCCATCACAGATCAGAAAGCGTTACTCAACCAGATTGCACCTACAGAAAGTCAAAAGAAGAAGTTGACTGAAAGCTCTCAAATGCATCTGCCGCCATTAGAAGGTGCAGAGATAGGACATGTAATCACAAGATTTCCCCCTGAACCAAATGGTTATCCGCATATAGGACATGCTAAAGCAGCAATAATTGATGAAGAATATGCGCGCTTGTATAATGGAAAATTAATTTTGCGTTTTGATGATACTAATCCATTAAATGAAAAGTTAGAATACTATGAGGTAATTAAAGAAGGATTAGAATGGCTTGGAATAAGGCCAGACATCATAAAGAATAGTTCTGATGATATCCAATTATTACATGAATATGGTAAAAAATTAGTCATAAACGATGGAGCATATCTTTGTACGTGTACTCAAGAAAGAATTCATGATCTCAGGGCAAAGGGAATTTCATGCGAATGTCGAAGAGATTCAGACATTGCTTTAGATCGGTTAAAAAAAATGTTTGATGGATCCTACGAACAAGGCGATGCAATTATCAGATTCAAAGGAGACATGTCTAACCAGAATACTGCAATGCGGGATCCTACACTTTTTAGAATAATAGAAGGTGATCATCCTAAATTAGGTAATAAAATTCGAGTATGGCCAACATATGATTTTGCTGGACCAGTCGAGGATAGCCTTGATGGAGTAACGCATGCAATGCGAACAAAAGAATATGAATTACGAAATGCATTATATTTTGCAATTCTTGATAGACTTGGCCTTCGAAAGCCTTTTATGATAGAATTTTCAAGGCTAGAATTTAGTGGCGTACCAGTTTCTAAACGAAAAATAAAACCCCTAATAGAAAAAGGGATTATTGACAGTTGGAATGATCCCCGACTACCTACTTTGATGGCAATAAGAAGAAAAGGTTTCTTACCTGAAGCAATAAGAAGGTTTATTCTTTCATTAGGTTTGACACTTGCTGAAACAAAACCTCCTATTGAAGTACTTGAAGCATTCAACAGAAAAATTACTGATCCTCATTGTATGAGGTTATTCTTCATTAAGGACCCAGTGGAGTTGCAAATCCAAAATGCTTCTTCAAAAGAAATAATTCTAAAAAATCATCCAAATACAGACCTTGGAGTCAGAAAAATTCAAGTTTCAAACACAGTTTATATCACAGCCGAGGATTCAGCTAAACTTAGTGTTGATGACGAAGTCAGATTAATGGAATTATGTAATATAAAGATAATCAAAAAGGTGCAGTCTGAAAATCATAACCAAATATTGATCGCTAATGCAACAGGAGATGAAATAAAACAGAACATTTCAAAGATTCAATGGGTCGCAAAGAATGACACAGTTCCATATGAGATCATGATAGCGAAGGAGCTATATCGAGGAGAAAGGTATAATACAAACAGTCTTGAGATATGCAAAGGATTTGCTGAGTCATTTGTGTCAACTCTCAAGCCAGATACTAGAATTCAATTTGTAAGATTTGGTTTTTGCAGGATTGATAGTCACAATACTGCAATATTTACTCATAGGTAGTAATTGACATGAAGATTGCAAGAACAAAAAATATGAAGGTAGGCGATACGTATGCCATTGTTTCAGAGGATGGAAAGAAATTAATTACTAAATCAGAGATGCAGGAACAAACAGGCATACCTATTCCTTCAAGCGTAAAGGAATTTATGTTCAAAGGTTGGTTAAATGAGGTAAAAGAGCAGCAAAAAAAGTTAAGATACGATCACAGATTAGAAGATGTTGAACTTTTAGCTCCTATTCCTAACCCACCAAAGATAATTTGCCTAGCGTTCAATTATTATGATCATGCTAGAGATGCGGGCTTGACACCTTCTGATGAACCTGTAATATTTATGAAACCAAGAACTACGTTAAATTCTCCTTTTAACGACATAATATGTCCTTCATTCGTGAAACGTCTAGACTACGAAGCAGAAATCGCAGTAATAATCGGGAAAGACATAAAAAAGGTATCTGAGAATCAAGCTTTAGAATCCATTTTCGGATATATGATTTTGCATGATGTATCATCAAGAGATATCCAGTTTAAGGACAAGCAATATACACGTGCAAAGAGTATCGATACTTTTGCTCCATGTGGTCCTT
>Ga0134128_10008020_pt1 | contig 12715 bp, 14 predicted proteins | sample KB31754_FD_96462 | JGI IMG/M metagenome (GOLD analysis project Ga0134128, IMG submission 96462) | Terrestrial soil microbial communities with excess Nitrogen fertilizer from Kellogg Biological Station, Michigan, USA - KB3-175-4 | ecosystem: Environmental > Terrestrial > Soil > Unclassified ...
ATGCGCCGTGGCGCCTGCAGCGGCGCCGATAAGAAGAACAATCGGTCGGAGCGTGGCGCAGCCTGGTAGCGCACTTGCATGGGGTGCAAGGGGTCCCGAGTTCAAATCTCGGCGCTCCGATCAACATTTCCGATCACTCGAAAAACCTCCGGTGGTCCCATGAGTGGTCCCATTTTCCCGAGTGGTCATGTGGACGCCGCTTGCAGGACCCTCGCAGCAGGTCCCGCTCCAGGCTGGCAGAATAGGGCAGTCCCACACTAACTCGCGGAGTGCGAGATGGATTGGACCAAGTTCATTGAAGTGACCCCCGGCGTGCGCAGCGGTAAGCCCTGCTTGGTCGGCACCCGCATCACGCCCACGGATATCCTCGAATACCTCGCCGGCGGAATGACCGAGGATGACATCTTGAGGGACTTTCCGAACCTGACGCGGGACCATATCCGCGCCGTCTTGGCTTACGCGGCGGAACGCGAGCGCCGATACGCGACGCACAGCGCCGTGTGAATTGCTGATCATCTCGAAGGATGACGATTTCTCGAGCCTGGCGCTTAGGGACAAGGCTCTGATCATCGAGAGCTTCTCGCGCGATCCGGCTGAAGCACTCCTGACGGTGCGCGCGTAGATAGGGAGGCTCTGCGACGGTTGGCTACGCGGAGGCCCACGAATTCGTGGGCGCCATCAAGGGGCCGGTGCTTCGCTCGGCGCGCTACGTGGTCCCGGGATCAAGTTCCCTGCATCCCAGCTGCAATCGAGACCCGGGAAGGCTCGAACGCGCTCTCGCGGTCATTTTAGGGAATCTAAAGGGAGGTCCGTGAGTTGCATTGCACTGCGGCTGGAAGCCGCGATCGCACCGCAAATGCCTCCAGTTGGCCGATAGCACGAGGTGCAAAGTGGCAGGAGCATGTAGCTCCGCGCGCACGAGCTTGGCTCGCTGGCCGTCCGTTGGGGGTTGCATGTAACGCTCGAGATCGAGTACTATTGTTACATGTAACGTCGAAGAGATTACGTCATGAGTTCCAACCGTGTCCGAGCCCGCGTGCGCAGCCCCGTTGCCAAGCGGGTGCACAAGCACCGCAACGCCCTGCGGGCCGCCGGTCTTCGCCCCATCCAGATTTGGGTCCCCGACGTGCGGTCGAAGAGCTTCGCCGCCCAGGCGCGTAAGCAATCGCTGGCGATCTCCAAGAGCGCTCAGGAGCAGGACGACTTGGCCTTCATCGAGTCGATCGCGGACTGGACGGAGAAGTGAAGCGCGGCGAGATTTGGAGCGTGTCCGGCGGCCCGGACTACACGGGAAAGCCGCGTCCAGTCGCGATCCTGCAGGACGACAGGTTCGAGGGACTGCAGTCGATCACCTTTTGCCCCTTCACAACCAATCCGACGCCTGCGCCATTGTTCAGGCTCGCCGTGAAGGCGACCGAACAAAATGGGCTCAAGGAGGAAAGCAGTCTGATGGTCGACAAGATCACCACTGTCACCAAAGCGAAGCTCGGAAGGCGGATCGGTCTGCTCGAGGACAAGGACATTTTGCGCCTAAACCGGGCTGTGATGGTGTTCTTGGGTCTTGCTGGTGCGAGCTTGGAGGGCTGATTGCGAAGCGACGCGCTGCGCCCCCATCCGGCTGCCCAAATCTTGGCCGCGAGTGGTGCTTCCGGCAACCGCGACCCGCTCAGGTTGCGAGGATCGAACGTCCGGTTCAGAGCACCTCAATCAACCTGTCGTATGACGGCACCTGGCCGACCGCGTGCGTACTTGGGGATCAATGCGGTGTACCAGGGGTCGTCGTCTCCCTCTTCCAGGTCAAGGCGGCGCTCATAAGCCCTTCGACGTAGCCTGTTTCCGCTGCGAGTATGTAGAAAACATGCGTGCACCATCCGACACCGCCTTGCGCTTCTGTGCTGCGTACTCGGCAGCGGCCGTCGGATGAGCGCACAGGTAATCCCGGACCGCCAGTTGAGTATCGAAGAAGGAGCTCGCAGTCTGCGCGACAGCGACGTTGAAGTGCTGCTCGCCCCGCTTGCGCAGGTAGTACCGACCGGGAATGAACATTTCTCCGAAGTCTCTGCCGATTCCGCCGGCGCACTTCGTGCGCGTGCTAAATGCATTGATAGAGGGCTGCTCTTCGAACGCTTCCAGGCGCCGCAAGAGATAACCGACGACGTCATACGATCGGCCTTCGAGGCACTCGCGGGCGGCGCAGAGAGCTAGCGGCGACCAGGGATCGAGTGGCCGCTCTGCAGAAGCGTGCAAAGGCGGCGGAAGGACGGCTTTTGGCCGGACGCTGCTGGTCGCCAACCGGGGCTCATCACGACTCTTTTCCGCCGTTCGCCACGGTCCGGTATCGGGTAGCCCAGAAGCTCTGCCAAGCGTTCCGCGCCGCCGGCATTGAAGTCTAGTGTGGGAGCTATCATGCTCCACGGAACGAGAATAGTGATGGCGATTGGGGGGCTCATGGGGAGGCGTGATGTCGGCGACGGTTGAGGCCGCCGTTGCGATGCCGCGCTCGGCGGGCTCGCGCTGGGCTCTCACCATACTGGTCGCTGCGGCGATCTTCATCAACTACATCGATCGCGGCAATCTCGCAACTGCGGCGCCGCTCATCAAGGCCGATCTGCACCTGAGCAACCTGCAGATCGGCCTACTTACCTCTGCCTTCTTCGCCGCGTACGTTCCCGCGCAAATCGCGGCCGGCTGGGCGGTCGATCGACTCGGCGGTTTCCTTGCGCTCGCGCTCGGTTTCGCGGTCTGGTCGCTCGCCACGGCTCTCACCGGCCTTGCCGGCGGATTTGCGGCGCTGATCGGTCTTCGCGTACTCCTGGGCCTCGGTGAGGCAGTGGCCTTCCCGGGAATGTCGAAGCTGTTCGCCGAGAGCGTGCCCGCGGCCGAGCAGGGTCTTGCGAACAGCATCGCGCAGGCGGGACTGTCACTGGGACCTGCGGTCGGCGTGCTCGCAGGCGGGACATTGATAGCCACATTGGGCTGGCGTCCGATGTTCGTTCTATTTGGCGCTGCGGCGCTGCTGTGGCTCATCCCATGGAGCCTTTACGGGCGCAGCGTGCGGCGCGTGGCCACGCGTCAGCAGCTTTCCCCGCCGTCGTATCGCGAGATCCTCTCTCAGCGAGCACTCTGGGGCGCCACGCTCGGGCACTTCTGCCAGCTCATCGGGCTTTACTTCGTTCTCTCGTGGATGCCGCTGTGGCTCGTCGCGCAGCGGGGCTTCTCGCTCATCGGGATGTCGAAGCTTCTCGCCGCCGTCTACGCGGTCGCCGCCACTGCATCGGTGCTCTCGGGCTGGCTGTGCGACAGACTGATTGCCGCGGGGTATTCGCTCAACCGAGTCCGGAAGGGGATGTCGGTGATCGCGCATGTCGGCGGTGCAGTAGGACTCGCAGGGTGCGCGGCGGGAAATGCGCACCTCGTCGTCGCGAGCCTCTTCGTCAGTGCGACCTTCCTAATCATGACCGCTCTCTGGCCCATTACGCAAACGCTTGCGGGCCCTCGCGCAGCAGGACGCTGGGTCGGCATTCAGAACTGCCTCGCCAACATCGCGGGCATCATCGGACCTATCGTCACGGGCTGGATCGTGGACAAGACCGGCTCGTTCAATGCTGCCTTCGCTCTGGCGGCGCTCGTGGTGATCGCGGGCGCCTTTGCTTGGGGGCTCGTAATCGAGCGCGTCGAACCCGTGACTTGGGGCAGCAACTGAGAAAGGAAATCAGTAGCGCCCATCGGGGCCTAACCGATCAGTGGGTCAGTGGGTTTCGAAACGGTGCGATCTAGCTCGCCACGACCGACCGCTATTCGGCTATCAGATTCCTATTGCGGCTGTCCGGACCTGGCCGGCAGCAGCGGTCCCGGACGATGCACAACCGGTAATCCAATCTTCCGCTTTGTTATGAGGAGGGCCCCGCAACATCGTTGAGCAATTCGGAAACGAGTCTTGCAGCGTCTCCGTGACACGATTGAGGATTATCCGCCGCCACAACGAACCGTTTGCCGTTAGATACCGCGTCTATCAGGACCCACGCGCCGTCTACAACGCCACAATCAATGGCAACGTCCGCCAGGGAGGATAGGGAAACGAGTTTGCCGAGGACCTTCTCAGCACTCCTGTGCGGACTGTACGGTCGGCAATAGGCTTTGTGGCATGCAGAGCGTTGCAAAGCGTTGCGTGCCGTTGCACCCGAGAATTTCAGGGGGTGCAAGGGGTCCCGAGTTCAAATCTCGGCGCTCCGATCAGCATTTCCGGGTCCGTTCGTCACGTTTCTGGCGCGCTGGCCCGCTCCGCAATGCGCAGGTCGTACTGCGTCTGCAGGTTCAGCCAAGACTGCGCATCGCCCCCGAAGTATCGGGCGAGCCTCATGGCCGTGTCGGCCGTAATACCGCGCCGCTCGCGAACGATGTCGTTGATACGCGGAGCGGGTACACGCAAGGCCTTGGCCAAGGCGTTCGCCGTCAAACACGCAGGGCGCAGAAAGTCCTCGCGGAATACCTCACCCGGGTGAACCGGGCGCATGCCGTTCTTGAAGTTCATGGGCCCGGCTCTCTACAGCGGCTCTCGCCAGGTGAGACCCGAGAAGCGCGCATAGTCTCGATCCGTCGTGATCCACTCACAGCCGGATTCGATGGCGAGCGCAGCGAACCACGCGTCTTGACGAGATTGCCCGCTGCCTTTGAGTTCACGCAGAGACTCTCGAAGAGCGCCCAGTGCCTCGGTCCAGGTGACGTGACCGTCGCGTTCGGCTGCTCGAGCAGCACGCGACAGAAGTCGAAGGCGTCGGTTCGCGAACTCGGATGCGCGAAGATTCGGGGGTGAGTGCAGATTCGTACGAGACTCGGGAGCACCTGCGGGGCGATTCCATAGGCAGCGGGGCCGTTGACGACCGATTCCAGCCAGGCTCTGTATCGCACGTGGTGGTTCGAATCCGCGCGAAACGCGTAGATCAGGATTGACGTCCGGCAGGATCAATCGCGGCCATCCATCCGATCGAGTAGCGAAGAGGTATCGTTCAGGTCAACGCCCGGCAATGTGCCGCCACCTGCACGACACTCAGGCAACGTAACAGGCGATGATCACGCGGCTTCAATGGGCGCCGAAGCACGAGCTCGAGTCCCTGCTCAATGAGAGGCCGTGATGGGGTGCACGGGGTCCCGAGTTCAAATCTCGCCGCTCCGATCAAAACATACACTTACACTCGAGGCTCAACGTCGCTTTCGGCGGTATGCTTGCGCTCGTAGGAGCGGATCACCGCCGAGCGCGGCTATTCAATCGCCAAACGTCGAACCATTCTTATCGCTGCGCAGGCCGTCGGGCCGCACAGTTCGATCGTCCAAGAACTCGTCGAGCGATTCTTTGACGACCTCGCGAGCTGACTCGTATACTGCCAACTACTAGACAGAGAGCGTCGATCGCGACGACAGGTCGCGAATCACGCGCGACGAGCCTTTGCCCACGCGTCCCGCTAGTCGGAGGGCGGCGGCATGCCCTTCGGCCCACAGCTTCCGATCGAGGAACTTCGCGCGAAAGCACGAGGCATGATCGCGCGCGGCGAGCTACCCGGACGATGCACGGTGTTCGTCGATGCTGAGTTCGGGACCGGCGAACACGGTTGTGACCTTTGCGGCCAGCCGATCGCACATCGGCACGTGCAGTACGAAATCGCCCTGCCGTCGCCGAGCGACAGGATGCTTCACTTTCATCTGGCGTGCCATGCAGCTTGGCGGCTCGAATGCTCCGCGGCGGCGAGGAGAGACCCCCCGGAATGAGCGAGCGCCAACGCCGAGGGCGCGCATTTACGAGTCCGATCGCCCGGCGCGGCTCTCCTTTTTTTCGTGACAGCGCGTGCCGATGTTCAAACGCACGCCGGGCAAGACGTGCGCCCGACGATTGCCGTATCCGGATATGCAGCGATGGCCATCGCGAATCGTAATCCGGAAAATAGATTACTCCTGTAGGGTCGATCGCCAGGCTTGCTGCACACGCTTCACTTTCCGTCTGTCCGCTGGTCATCCCACGACCGACGGTTTGATGTTGGCGTTGAGCCGGAACAGATTTGTCGGATCGTACTGGTTCTTGAGCTGTACGAGCCGGGAGTAATTGTCGCCATAGGTCGCGCGCAGGCGCTGTTCGGCGGCCGAGGGCTCCGTGTTCACATAGTAGCCCTTCATGGACGGCTCGAAGGCCTTCCACATGTCCCGCAACACGGCGATGTTGTGCGGATCCTGCGAATGATCAGCCCACAGCCCATCGAGGATCAGCTCGTACTGCGCACCGCGGTTCCAGAACGCCGTCGCATCCGGTTTGATACGAGCTACCGCGCCCCCCTGCGGTCCTAACCCGATCTCGTCGAGCCACGGCGGTCCTTGCTCGAAGGCGTGAATCATGTCCCGGATCAGCGTGTCTGACGGCGTGCTGGTGAAGCCCGACCGGACGTAAACGCCCAAGCCGGGGGGCATTGCCCGCGGTGCTGCGCCTGTCGGGCCGTTCTGAGCGACGAGGTACGGCTTTGCGGTAATAGTGTCGGTAACCGGCTTACCGAGCTTACCGAGCTGGGTGAGAAACCGCTCGCCCGCGCGCGGATCGCCGGCGTAAACGAGCTCGGCTGCGACATAGCGGCCGGGCTGCAGACCATTGCCGCCGTCGTCGTTGACAATGCTCACGGAGAGGTACAGCTCATCCGGCGCCTGATCCGCCATGTCGATGATTCCGCGGATCACCGGAGCGGACAAGCTGAATGGGTACATACGACCGCCCGCGAGTACCGGATGAGCGAGGGGGTGCAGGTGGTATTCGAATGCGCTCACGATGCCGAAATTGCCGCCGCCGCCTCTCAGCGCCCAGAACAGATCTCGGTTCTCCTTCGCGCTGACGGTTCGGATTCGTCCGTCGGCCGTCACCAGCTCGAATGAGCGAATGTTATCGCAGGCGAGCCCGAGCTTACGCATAAGGCGGCCCTGGCCTCCGCCGAGCGTCAGACCGGCAATTCCGGTATCAGACGCCGTGCCGAGCGTCGTGACGAGTCCTACTTTCTGACACTGAGCATCCAACTCGGCGAGCAGGACACCCGGTTGTGCCCGGGCCAGCCGCCCGGCTGGGTCAACCTGGATACCCCGCATCAGAGACAGATCGATCAGCAGACCGCCCTCGCAGGTGGACTGACCAGAGATACTGTGCCCTCCGCCCTTCACCGCGGTCAGCAACGCGTGCGATCGCGCGAACTGCACAGCGCGCACGATGTCCTTGCGGGTCGCGCACCGGGCGATCAGCGCTGGGTGGCGGTTGATCGAGCCGTTCCAGACGCGTCGCGCCTGCTCGTACCCCGGATCCGCCGCAAGCATCAGCTGCCCGCTAAGTGCCGCCCGAAGGTCCTTCACATCCGCCGATGTGAGCGTCACCTGGCGACCGCTGCCGGAGGTCGCGATCAGTTGCGACGGCACGAAACCGGATGCCGACGCAGATGCAGCTGCCCAAAGCGTCTGAGACGGCAAGCCGGCGGAGACCGCCGCGGCGCCCCGCAAAAATGAGCGGCGGTTCAATCTGAACGGCACGCGATAGACGAGTGGATGAAATGCGCTCATGGGATGCTCCGGGCATACGCGCGCCGACGGCACCGTAGAAGCAACGGTGCCGCAGATAGTAATCGCAATCATTGGGCACTGCCTGCCCTAACTGCGGGACGCCCGAGGCGGAGGTTATGATGTAGGTGCCATCGTTCTGCGCGCGGTTGGCTCCCAGGGGGTTGTAGCCGAACGCGCCGCTCGGCGCGAATGCAATAGCGCTCGTCGAGCGCGTACCGGCGACCCCATTGCAAGCGGCCGGAGTTGCCGAGTTTCCGTTGAGCGTGAAGAATGGATTGGCGGCATTGGCTGTGAGCAACCGTGCGGGCTTCGCGAGCGGGGTCGGGCACCTCGTCGTCCGGGCACTCGCAAGTGGCGTAAGGGGAGGGCGGCGATTCGCATCGTCTCGGGACGTGTCGTGCTCGCCGACTGGTTGGTTCACTTCTCCCGCTGTCCCCCAGGCTGCGACCGGCTTCGCTTTGGCAGCCGAGCGGGCGGGTACCTCGCTCGGGGAGCATTACTGGCGATGTGTGGGAGGATCTGGTTCTGGCTCGGTGTGCCGGCGTTCCTTGCCGTCGTTCTTGCGATTGGAATCATGATCGTCAAACCGCGTTGACTCATCTCCAATGATTGGAAACGAGCCTCTCGCGTACCCCCGCCGCAGTGCCGCGGTCCTGTTTGTCTTCATCACGGTGACGATCGACATGCTGGCGTTCGGCATCATCACTCCGGTGCTGCCGCATCTCATCGTGGAGCTGATCGGTGGCAGCATCGCGGAGGCTGCGGTATGGTCCAGCGGATTCGGCACGCTGTTCATGCTGATGCAGTTCGTCTGCTCCCCAATCCAGGGCGCGCTTTCGGATCGCTTCGGCCGGCGCACGGTAATATTGATCTCGAGCTTCGGTCTCGGAGTCGACTTCATCGTGATGGCGCTCGCGCCGGTGCTGTCGCTGCTATTCATCGGCCGAGTGGTGTCGGGCATTTGCGCGGCCAGCTTCAGCACCGCGAGCGCGTACATAGCCGATATCACGCCGCACGCAAAGCGCGCCGCGGCCTTCGGCATGCTTGGCGGCGCATTCGCCATCGGCTTCATCGTCGGGCCCGCGCTCGGCGGATTCCTGGGGCATCAGTGGATTCGGCTTCCGTTCTGGGTTGCGGCCGGCTTGTCGCTGTTGAACTTCTGCTACGGCTTCTTCGTGCTGCCGGAATCGCTGCCGAAGGAGCGTCGCGCCGGGCGCATCGACTGGCGGCACGCCAATCCGATCGGCTCATTGGTCCTGCTGCGTCGCTATCCGCAGGTATTCGCGCTAGCCGCCGTCTTCTTCCTGCTCGCGCTGGCGCAGTTCTCGCTCAATTCCACCTACGTGCTTTATACGGATTATCGCTACGGTTGGGGCCCGCAGATCGTCGGGTACACGTTGGGGATCGTCGGGCTGTGCAGCGGCTTGGTGCAGGCCGTGCTGGTGCGGCGCTGGATGCCCTGGCTGGGGGAGCGCCGGATGATCCTTGCCGGTGTGGCCCTGCTCATCGTCGGCTACGTCGTGTTCGGTCTTGCACCAGTCGCCTGGACTTTCCTCGCCGGCATCCCGTTCCTGTGTCTGGGTGGCCTCGCGGGGCCGCCGGCACAATCGATGATCACCCACCAGGTCGGCCCCGGCGAGCAGGGCCGCCTGCAGGGTGCGCTAACCAGCCTGCAGAGTCTCGCCGGCATCTTCGGGTCGGCACTGTTCGCCAATGTCTTTGCGCTGTTCATCGGCGCTCACGCCCCGACGCGTCGGCTGCCGGGTGCCGCCTTCATACTGGCGGCGGCACTTACGCTCGTGGCGCTGCTATTGACTGCGCGTGCGACGCGGAGCAAGTCGGGTCAGCCAGGCGTTGCCGAATCGACGTCTATCTGACGTTATCGTGCGACAATGCCGAAAACTCCAACTCGAACCGCATCGGACCCACGTGGAGAATGCACCATGCGACGCGCGATAACCGTGATACTAGGAATTACCGCGGTGACGTGGCTGGCGGGAGCTCAGGCGGACGTTGCAGTCCTCGCAGTGCGGCTCGGCGCGCAGGACGTCGCCACGCTCGCGAAGTTCTATGAAACGGCGTTTGGCCTGAAGGAAATCGACCGTGTCGGGAAGCCGCCGACAGAAATCATTATGCGCTATGGCGCCACCGTTGCCGCAGCCAAGGCAGGCTCATCGCCCGAGTTCCTCGTTGCGCGCCGCGAGTCCGGTGCGGCCAACGACCCGATAGCGCACGCAATCTTTCGTGTATCCAATATCGTCGCCACCGTCTCCGCCGCGAAGGCCGCGGGCGCAACGCTGAAAAGCAACATGGCTTCGGTCCGGATCGGGACCATGTCAGTGAAGGTCGCGACAGTGGTCGATCCGGACGGAAATGTACTCGAGATCATGGAGCTGCCCAAGGGCATGAGCCACCTCCGGCATCCTTAAGTGTCCGACGGCGCTTGAACCGGCTCGGCGTCAACACTCGCCGCCGAACTAGATTACGACCCTGGGATGAAACCTATGACCACACCGCCGACGAGCGACAAGACGGTGAACCACAGGGGTGTATAGATGACCGAGTAGATTGCCGTTACTCGATCGGGAGGCCAAGTGCACTTCCTGCTGTTTTATGAATTCATTCCCGAGTATTTGCAGCGTCGAGCAGCGTATCGCGCAGAGCATTTGCGCTTGGCGTGGGAGGCGCACGACCGAGGAGAGTTGGTTCTCGGTGGCGCCCTGTCCGACCCGGCCGACGGCGCCATCGTGCTGTTTCAGGGCTCGGATGATCATGTGGCGCGTGCTTTTGCGGAGTGCGATCCCTACGTGACATCGGGTCTGGTCAGGCGCTGGTGGGTGCGGCCTTGGACCACGGTCGTCGGTGATGCGGCCGCCTCACCGTTGCGAAGCCTCGATTGACGACGACGCATACACGCCCGTCACGAGGAACTGCGGGCCAGTCGGCCGCGAAACTAAATCCCGGTGCTCACCGGGCGCGAATCGCGACTCGCGCGCCTTCGCGATGCCGCGGTCTCCACGAGTCCGTGCCAGATCCGGTGACACTCCCGGTGCGCGACGATCGTGCGGAGAGAGCTTCCCGCGGACGTTGCGAAGTCAACTTCGTATTGCACGTCACGATCGGTGATCGCGACGCCGCAGCAGTCGCAAATGGTTCCCTCGCCGATACCGGCAAAGGTCTTCGCGGGTGGTTCGCTCGGTAACATGCCGGCGCGCAGCCGCGAGGCAATCTTCGTCCTGAGCTCTTGTTCGTTCATCCTTGCCACCTCCCTCGTGCAAGCAAACGATGGAGGATTGGGCCGCTTTCATAATGATCATCTCTCTTTCATGAAGGGAATACAACGGACGTCGGGGCCTTCCGTGCGACGGCCGTGGGCACGCGGGCGCGCGTCCTTATTTCGTGCCAAAAAGCAACTATCTTCGGTATAGCACGGACTTGCGAGCTATCGCTCACGCGATTAATCAGCTTCTGAAACCGGCTGGTAAGCAAAACTCGCGAGCGCGCTCTGTCTGAGGCCGATGTCATGGGCGCCGAGGTTTCAAGTTGAGCTCCGCTCGCAGTCGGGCGAAGGTGCACTTTCCGCCGTGGCAGTCGAATCGGCCGCTCGGGCGCAACCGCGATTCCCACTCGTCCATGTCGCGCCGGATCTTGGCCGCTCGAGCACCGGAGAGAGCGCGGATGTAGCGAGCGTTGAGGGGGTTCCAGGGGCTTCGGAAGCGCTCCATTTCGGCAATCGCCCGCTCCCGGCTCACGCCCTCAACGATGACGCGGTAGGCCGCAGCCATGAGACCGGTACGGTCGACGCCCGCGCGGCAACTGACGAAAACTGGTTTTGGCGCTTCCTCGATGATCGCAAGGACGAGGGCCACGTGCTCGTCCAGATGGGCGTGCGTCAGCACCTGGATAGCGTTGAAGGCCCGCACCTGGAAGTAGGTCACCGAGTGCGTGAGATGGGGGTCTGGACGGGCCGACTCGAACGCGGGCCGGACATCGAGCTCCAGACTGACGACCGTTCCGACACCGTGATCGACGAGCCACTGCGCATCGGATCGGCCCGGCCGTGCACCACGCCAGAGGATTCCCGGGGCCACCACGCAGAAGTTGCGTATCGGCGAGCCGAGGTCATTCGAGCATGCCCCGGCCGGCGTGCGATTCGTGAAGTAGACGCAGCCGGAGAGGAGTAGCGCGCAAGCGCACAACAGCACGCTCGCTGCACGGACTGGAAACCGGTGCGAGCTCACAGCGCCTTGATGAAATGCACGGTCTTGCTCACCTCGGCGAATCCATGCAGGCGGTGCAGCCGGATGCTCGTCTCGTTGTCGATTTCCGCATCGCTCGCCATCTCGTGGTAGCCCCTCTGCCGCGCCCATCTCTCGGCGAATTCGAGCAGCGCGGTGCCGATACCCCGCCCACGATGAGCAGGCGCGACATACCACCCCTCGAGGTAGGGAACTGGCGCGCTGCTCGTGCCTTCGACATGATCCACGCGAACGGATACCTCTGCGAAACCCACGGGATCGCCCGCCTGCGTCGCGATTGCGACCACCCCCGCGCTCCTCAGGACCTGGGCGATCTCGAGCCGATGACGCTCCGGCGTGCAACTCGGCCAGAGCTCGGCGCGAAGCCTCGACCACGCGTCGCCATCGCTCGCTTGCGCTTCACGGATCGCGGTCCCACGCGGGATGCTCGGTGCCTCGCTCATCATGCTCCGCCTCGAGTGCTGTCGGTTTATGAGCTGTCGGTTTATGAGCCGCGGCATGGGCCGCCGGGCGCAGTATCGCACTCGCAAATGGCGACCGCTGCACTGCACACAGCGGTTATGATTCAGCGACCTGGAACGAGGGGGGCTCGTGACGGCCGATGTCGAATCCTGGCCCGCGGTGCGGCGCAATGCGGTCGCCGCGGCGTTTCTCAGCTGGACGCTCGATGCGTTCGACTACTTCCTTGTGGTCTTCGTGCTCGCTCGCATCGCGCACGATTTCGGGACCGACGTAAAGGAGATGACGTTCGCGCTTTTCCTGACGCTCGCCTTCCGGCCGCTCGGAGCCCTTCTCTTCGGACGGATCGCGGATAGGTTCGGACGCCGGCCGGCCCTGATGGCGAGCGTGCTCGTCTACTCCGCGATGGAGCTCGCCTCGGC
>Ga0134128_10008021_pt1 | contig 12714 bp, 14 predicted proteins | sample KB31754_FD_96462 | JGI IMG/M metagenome (GOLD analysis project Ga0134128, IMG submission 96462) | Terrestrial soil microbial communities with excess Nitrogen fertilizer from Kellogg Biological Station, Michigan, USA - KB3-175-4 | ecosystem: Environmental > Terrestrial > Soil > Unclassified ...
ACAAAAACATCTAAAAGAAAAGCAACAAGAACGCCTAAAAGAAAAACTAGATCTACCAAACGAAGATCAAAGAAAAAATCTAGACGATAGTTAGTACATTTGTTTACATTCGTTGTATAATTTCTTGTGATGTATTGATCGCATAGAAGAATCTACGCATAATGTGATATCTGACCTGATAGAATAATTATCAGAGTGAACATTGGCCGAAATAAAACGTCTACTGTCTAGTTCGTTTAGGTCTCTGCACTCGTATTAAATGGTATGATTCGTGGTATGGTATGTGAAAATATGGCGGTTGGTATGGAATGTATCTCAAAGTAATTTTTGCAATTTTATTGACAGTTGTGGTTTTTTCCATGTCTCAAACAGCATTTGCCGGGCACCCGTCAACTGGAGTCCTACTTCCACTATATGTAAATCCGGGAAGTGCATGGCATGATGTGATACAAGAAAAAATAAAACATCACAAAGTCCCGATGTTAGTAATAATCAATCCTCTTAATGGTTCAGGACATGTAAAAAATAACAATTATGCAGATGGGATACAAAAATTGCAATCACACGACATATCTGTATTAGGTTATGTGTACACAGATTATGGAACAAGAAATAGCACCGACATCAAAAATGAGATAACAAACTACAGGAACTGGTACAATGTCAACGGTATATTCTTTGATCAAATGTCAAATGTACCAGGCAATGAAATCTATTATACAGATCTTACAAATTTTGTAAAATCACTGGGTCTTACATTTACAGTTGGTAATCCAGGAGTTGACACAAAACCAAGCTACATCAAAACCGTAGATAACATTGTAATTTATGAAAACGAAACATTGCCTCCTGTCCAATCTCTTGCAGGGTGGCACAAAAATTATGACAAACATAACTTTTCAATCATAGCGTTTGGAGTTGATGGTCTGGACAAGAAATTTGTATCTGATGCATCAAATTCTACTGGATATCTGTATGTTACAAACGGCGTGCTTCCAAACCCGTTTGATTCCATTCCACCTTATTTTGGCGATCTAATGGATGCACTGGATGCACATCCTCCTATGGCACATCATCTAGTTTTGACAATGAAATCTGCTGATCTGTCCAAAAACGAACTAAAGGGAATGTGGACTGAGCTTCATGATTCTAAAGACAATGTGATATCCCAAGGATTTGGTCCCAGGTCATATGTGGTTACATCTGGAAATACATACACTGTCTTTGTATCTGACTATCAAAACATCAAGTTTGATCACTGGGAAAATGGAAGCACAACTCCATATCGTACCATTACTCCGACTCAGGATACTGCTATTGTTGCATACTATGATACTGTAGCACCGGACAATTCTACCAAGACTTTGACTGTAAAAACTACTGACATGTCTGGTGATATCATATCTGGCATGTGGACTGAATTGCATTCTACAACAGGACACATGTTAAATTCTGGATTTGGTCCCAGGTCATATGTGGTTACATCCGGAAATACATACACTGTCTTTGTATCTGACTATCAAAACATCAAGTTTGATCACTGGGAAAATGGAAGCACAAATCCATACCGAACCATCACTCCAACACAAGATACTTCTGTTACTGCATTCTATACTGGTAATCCATATGTAGATCCATAGCTGGATACCACACAGTAAAATTTCCTAGTATGATAGCTAAGCATCATTAATATTGAATTAATTTTTCCGTAACGGTATTGTCTCTTCCTCAACGTATTGTTGTAGAAATAACAGAGATGCCACATCTGAAAAATCCGTCTCTTATCTGTGGATTTCCAGGAAGCGGTTATGTCGGAAAACTTGCCATTGATCACATGATTGATGAATTAAAAGCAGTTCCATTTGCAAATATGTTTTCATCATCCTTTCCTCCGCAGGTGCTTATCCAGCCAGATGGAACAACGGATCTCATGAAAAATACATTTTACTATTCCAAGGGAACTACAAATGACCTTGTTTTATTGAGTGGTGATGCCCAGCCTGTGACTCCTGAAAGCGAATACGAGATGGCAGAAGAGATTGCAAAAATTTGCGAAAAACTAGGAGTAAAAACAATCTATACTCTTGCCGCATACATTACTGGTGCATTTTCTAAAACTCCCAAAGTCTATGGAACTAGTACCATACCGCAAATTGTAAACGAATTCCAAAATTATGGTATATCTGTAATGAACAGCGGAAGCATAACTGGAATGAATGGCCTCATCATTGGTGTGGGAAAAAGAAGAGGAATAACAGGAATCTGTCTTCTTGGTGAGACATCCGGATATGTTGTAGATGCCAAGGCATCAAAAATCGTACTTGAAACGCTGATAAAGATGACAAATCTGAAACTTGACCTGACAGGCATTACCAAAAAAGCACAAGATACAGAACATCTTGTAAAGACAATTGAAGAACAAATGGGACAAAGGGCAGGAGGGGATTCTCTGCCAATGCCACAACATGATAAAAAACTAGGATACATTAGTTAACCATGAAAAAACGTGGACCAATAGTTGCAATTGCCGGAGCCGTAATGATTGTAATCGCCGCATCAATTGCGTATTCTGTAATGCCGCGAATGTCATCTGATAGTCCTGGCGGGGATCTTTTTCCATCTCCTGAAAGCCTGTTTGATACTGTATCTGATAAAGTAACAATTGATGCAGGAACTGTGTACACTTTTTCACATACTGCAAGTGCTGCCAAAGTGCCACTGATGTGGGGAGTTCACATTATGGATTATAATCCAAATGATATGGTTGGAATAACGATTTCAAATATCTTTAACGACAAGTTTGGCTCATTTACAGACAATGATCCAATTTTCATAAAATCATTTGATGTGCCAAAGGCAGATACCTACAGCTTTAACGTGGAAAACAAGGGCAAGGAACCAATCACGGTTGTAATGTTGTTTACAGAAAACCCCGAAAAGTCAAAGGCATTGACTGACCCCAACTCACCATTTGTCAAAAACATATTGCCGTTGGCAGAAGCAGGATTCTTATTGATTATTGGAATTATCGTAATATTGTCTGGTGCAGTACTTAGTGTAATAGATTGGAGAAAGGGGAAGAATCAATCTAGCAACAGATATGTTTAAAATTCTAACACTACTAGTTTTCCAAACTTTCCAACATTGAGTGCATTCTCGCCTCTGAATGTGGAAATGTAGCCGTTTTCGATTCTTACTTTGGAACCTTGTTTTACCATTTTTATCTGTGCATCCCATAAACTGAGCTTGATCTGCCCGGTTTCATCTTTTAGCATTGCATCTGCAACTTGAGCCTGTCCACCAGTTTTTAGGTTTACAGTTCTTGGTTCGCTAATGCTTTCGATAACACCTTCGATTGGTTCTAGCTTGTTTTGTGGTCTGTTCAGTTGGTCTATGCTTGGCATTTAACAAAATTTTCCATTCTCAAATAATAAGTGTTTTGATGGTTATTTACTGAAATGTCCTGATTTTCTAACTTGAAATTTACTGTGTCAAAATTTAGGGTTTAATGATGGCTCTTCCGTTTTTCCTGACGTAGCATCAAGACTAGAATTGGTATTCCAACAGAAAATGTGACTATCATACTTTGACCCCAGGTAAAGCTAAAAGATTCTGGTGTTACCGTTTTACTATCTATCAAAATATTGGCAAAAATAAAACTAACTATGAATTCAATAAAAACCCATATCCCTAGTATGGCAAGCCGTCGAGTATTGATGAAATTGGTATTTTCATTCACTACTTGTTTGGTTTATTACTTAGTCTAATGAGATTTTCTATCTTATTTAGTTCTAGTTCTAATTCAATACAAGAGTTATTCCTAGATTTAACTTTCAATAATCCATAAAACAAGGAATACTCATGTAAATGGAAATGCTAGATGAAAACAAAGTAAAACAAATCATTAAAGAACAATTTCAAAAACTGATCAGAGAAAATCCAATGGTCGCAATGCCTCAATCGAGGATAGGTTACAAGCACTAGAAGATAGACTTGAAACCATAGAAGAAAAATTAGGAATTTAGAAGATTAATTTTCCAACCTGGATTCATCAGATTTGTAATGATTCTACTTGGAAATTATTTGACCTTTGAGCCACTGAGCAATCTGTTTTGTTGCCTCGTTGTGTGACATGTCAATTATTGGCAAGAGTACATTGTTGTTGTTATTTTTCAGATATTGCTTGTACTGTGGCATCTCGGTGTATTCTATTGCTGCAAAATGTATCTTGCCCTCAATCTGGTCTTTGATTATCTCAGGCGTTGGAGGAAACCCCTGCGGTTCATACAGTATGCCATCTGCCCAACGTGCTGGAGGTGCAGAACTGCCTAATGGAACATTGTTGGTCTTTATGCTTAGAAAGTCCTCAATGCTGTTGACCTTGACAAGCTCATGAATTATTATCTCATTTATCGGCTGGTGTCTGATAATTACCATGTTTCTAAAGAAATCCGTTGTATCATTTAATGGATCCGGCCAAATTCATCCTTTTTAAACTAGAAGAATCCTACACCAATTTTTTAAGAAATGTACATCCAATGCGTGTAAGGGATGACACTTCTACAACTTGCAATAATTATGGCATTGATTTCTACAGTGTATCTTCTAGTGCAACTTTCTTCTGCATCCTCTGACTCTGGTTTCTCAACTGGATTTGAGATGCGCCCTGACATTGAGAACATGTCAGTTACTCTTTATGAGACATTCAGTCAAACATCTACAAATTCTACAAAAGATCTCCATCTTGAATTCTTTGATGAAAAGAATAAAACGCTGATAAAAAATGTCAGTTTTTTCATTAATGCCACAAAAGATGACAATGTTCTGATACATGAGTTGTTTTACACTCACACTGGTTTGATTACATTGCAATTCTCTCCTGGTAGCGAGATGGGAAAATATGTTGTAAATGGTACTGCTGAACCGGTATTGGGAGGAATGATGTCAAATAATGATGTATTACCTATAGAAATATCGACATTTACGCCAGGCATTTATCACATTCATCTTGAACTTTTGGCTGTTGTTCATACTAATGAGATAATTGATCAAACCAATCCTCCTAAATTTGATTTCTGGTGGTCAATAGATAACAAAGGAAATATTTCAAAATATGGTAACAATATGATTGAGGATCCACTCAAATTGGGGAATTATCATATCATAAATAAAATACTATCTCCAATATTACAATTCAAATCAGGAATTGCAGCAGACGATGTAATATGTGAACAAGGTTTTCAACTTGTAATCAAAGCAAAAGATGGTTCTCCTGCTTGTGCAAAACCCCATACATCACAGAAGCTTGTTGAGCGCAAATGGGGTTGGGCAATGCAACCAATAGATTCCATCAAACCAATTCTGCCAAACAGAATCGCAGGTTTGGAAAATAATACAGGGCTAGTTATTTTTGGAAATCAGACATATTATTTTGTAACACCGAATTATACCGATACTGCCTATTCTAATCCTGTACAAATCTCATTCCATGATGTAGTTTTCACCTTGTTTCCACCCGGGTTTAGAGGTGGACTGCCTAGTGGTGATTGTGAAAGTTATGATACTGCAAGTGGGACGTTGGTTGGTGGTGGACAATACTATTGGGCTAATGCAAAATTTTCAGATGGCACTCATGAGTTGTTACACATGTTTGCGGATTCTCAACCATGCCCAATATATCCAAAACAAACCTATTTCAGCAATCACGCAAACCCGCAAGCAGGTCTGACATTTTATGATGGTAAGATGAAGTTACTAGTAAATGAAGAGAATCCCTCCAGTCAATCAAGTGGATTTGATGGAGTGATAATAGATCAAAGTTTTAGCGTAGATCATGTGTATTATTTTTTTACAAATGATACATCTGTAAAATTCGATGTTGGTTCAGAAGGAATAAGACTTGAAGGATTAGACCATGTTGATCACCTTAATGGAAAACATGTCAAGATATTTGGCACAATTCCAATGCATCAAGGTGGAGAAGATGTAATCAGGGTGGAAAAATTTCAGATTCTGGGATCTTTTATTCCAAAAGGTACAACACCAACAAACATGATTCAACAAGTATCATTTGATAAACTGCTCAGTAATCCAGACAAGTATTACAACCAAACAATTACAGTTACAGGACAGTTACGTGAGAATGATTATCCATTAGCTATTACTGGTGTGGGATGTTACTCAACAGGGTTTACAACCAGCGATGAATTTATTCCTGATTTTGTCAGTAGACACCAACTCTATGATGGAGACCGTTACATGGGTGTCAGAATAGGTGGGCAGTATGATTTGGGTTATTCTGAATCTGACAAGCTGCCTTTAGATCTAAAGAACAAGCAGGTAACCCTGACAGGCGTATTTGTGCCAAACATAAAGGATACTGGTTCTTGCTTGCATGTACTTCATAAATCAGGATACATTTTGACTGATTTTAAAAAAATTAGTGTAACTGGGAATTAAAAGTGAAACGGACTCTAGTATGACTGGAGAACAAGAATTATCATTACAACTGTAAATGCAGTAAAAATGGAGCCAATTCCTATTGCCATCTTGGTGTTTCTGCTCATGTGTTTTTCTACTTTTTTCGCTAATTTAAGATATCTCATAAATTCCAGTATCAGACTTGCAAACCTGATTACTTGATCAGATTTTAAATAAGGTGACAATAAATCTAGTCTTCATGAGCGAACAACCAAGACAATTTTTCAATTTTTCATTTTTCAAGGTGGATCCAAAATGGCGCTGGATGGCAGATCTTGCAAAAGAGGAATCAGCAAAGGAGGTTGAAATTGTTCTTAAAAATTCACAAATAAAATACAGGACATATTCTACACTGGGCCTAAGAGATGACGCAGAATTTCTGTTTTGGTTTGTATCTGACTCTGTTGAAAAAATTCAGGATGTGGTATCAAAACTATACCTTACAGTCTTTGGAAAATACATTGTACCTTCGCATGTATATCTCTCAAGCACAAGACCTTCAATGTATGCCAATAATCCAACAACGCGTGGTTGGCTTGGTGGAGAAGAACAAAAAAAATACGTTGTTGTTTATCCTTTCATAAAGACACGAGAATGGTATCTGTTACCGCTTGAGAAAAGAAAAGAGATGATGGCAGAACATATCCAAGTTGGACACAAGTATCCTGAGGTTTTACTCAATACCACTTATTCATTTGGAATACATGATGAGGACTTTATGCTTGCATTTGAGACTGACACATTGCACAAGTTTCAGGACCTGATAATGGACTTGAGGGAAACTCGAGTCAGTGGATACATTGCAGTTGACACACCGATGATCGTATGTGTCAAAAAAGACATTGTTCCTCTGATTAGGAGTCTTGGATGATGAAGGCACTAAAAGAATGGGCTACTGTAATAACTGCACTTGAAAACGGAGACCAAACGGTTCTACTTCGAAAGGGAGGGATACTTGAAACCAAGTCTGGGTTCAAAGTCGAGGACAAAAAATTTGTGTTATTTCCAACATATGAACACCAGGACAATTCATCGCTAAAATCACAATTTTACAGATACCTTGCAGATGTGAGAGAACAAAAACCAAGAGATGGTTTTAACAGAATCACATCTTATGCCGAAGTACTTGCAGAGCATGATGTATCATCTATGCAAAAGATAGAAGAGTTGTCAGATTTTCACATATGGAGTGACTCGTACATGACAGAGAGAATGAATTGGATGCCAGAAAAACCAATGACTGCAATATTTCTCAAGGTGTACAAGGTTGCTCCGACCGAGATTCCGGTTCTTCCTGAATATCATGGTTGCAAATCTTGGATAGAATTAAATGTAAATGCGGAACCTGGATCAGCTGTTTTAAATGAAGCAGATCTTCAACAAAGATTATCAGAGTTCAGGGGTATTGTTAATTGAAATATAGAAAACTAGGAAAGAGTGGAATTTCAGTATCTGAAATTGGATTTGGCGCATGGACACTTGGACTAGATTGGTGGGGTAAAAAGATTGAAGACGATGAAGCCAAGAGGATGCTCAAGCGCGCATTTGATCTAGGAATTAATTATTTTGAGACTGGCGATATTTATGGAAGGGGAAAAAGTGAGAAGCTAATAGGTGAGGTATTCTCTGGAATGCGCGACCAAGTTGTATTGTCTACAAAGTATGGCTATGACATTTATTCAAACGAACAGATAGGCCACAAGGAACTTCCTCAAAAATTCACAACTGAATTTACGGATTTTGCCTTGAAAAAAAGTCTTGAGAGATTACAAACAGATTATGTTGATGTATATGGATTGCATAATCCAAAAATTTCTACAATACGGGACAGGCAAATTTTTGAGTTCCTAGACAAAAAGACAAAGGAAGGAGTAATCAAAAGTTACCAAATAGCACTAGGTCCTGCAATCGGGTGGACCCAAGAGGGGCTAGAATCCATGAAGATAACAAATACCGCAGCAGTCCAGACTGTCTATAACATCCTTGAGCAAAATCCCGGAAATGTACTAATCAATGAGGCAGAAAAGAACAACGTTGGAATCTTGGTCCGTGTTCCTGATGCCTCTGGCATATTGACAGGCAAAGTCAATGCAGACACAAAAGTCAGCGAAAAGGATCACCGCTCTGTAAGAAGTGGCAATTGGATCCAAGAGGCATTAAAGAAAGTAGACCAACTGATGCCTATTGCAAAAAGAAATGGCCTAAACATTACTGAACTTGCAATCAAATTCATCTTGTCACAAGGGCCTGTGTCATCGGTATTGCCTACTGTTGTAAGTGAAGAAGAGATTGAAATGTTTGCATCAATGTCTGATAGCAAGTATCTAAACGATAATGACAAGAACGAGATAGTTGGTCTTTTCAACCAATGGCCATTATATGATCTAAAGGCCTCTGTACAGACTGCCTAGATTTCATAAACCAAAAATAAAACAAATTATATTCAAAGAGGATTAACGTAAACAAAGTGGCTCTCAATCAAAAAAAGACGTCAACCATGACGTTTCGAATAGATGATGATGTGCTCAAAAAACTCCGTTCTGAATCTGAGCATCGAGAAACCAGTCTTAATACATTTGTCAATCACATATTCAAAAGATACGTAGAGTGGGACATGTACGAAGCAAAGGTGGGAATGATTCCAATCGCAAAACCAATCATCTTGGAACTTTTTGGAAATCTAACAAAGGAGCATACAATTGAAATGGCAACTCGTATTGGAAAGAATGTAGTACGTGATACGGCATTATTTATGCAAGGAGACTTTAACCTGAATTCATTTATCACTTGGTTTGAGGCAAGAATGCGTGCATCATCAATTGAAATAAATCATAACATAAAAAATAATGAACATACATTTATCATAAAACATGATTTGGGAGAGAACTGGTCTTTGTATCATACTACGGTGCTTGGCTTGATCTTCCGAGAAGTTTTGGAGAAAAAGGCTGATTTTGAGTATAACTCCGGCATGATGTCATTCAAATTTTCTGAATGAATGATTGCAAATGATTGCACTTGTTTGCAAATGAATTCACTCTAATCGCTCTTGTTATATTTTATACTCTTGTATGATTACCATGCAAGTATTACAACAAGGCCGAGTCCTTGAAAACAAAGATGCAGACAATATTTTAAAAATCATGGCAAATGACCAGGCCATGCAGATTCTAAGGTCCACCATTGACGCCCCAAAATCAGCCTATGATATCAGCGTAATGTCTGGAATTCCACTGACCCAGGTGTATAGGTGGATTCGCAGGCTACATACTTCAGGACTTGTGCGTGTCTCAGGGGATACAAATTTGTCTGGAAAAAAATTCTTCATGTACAAGAGTAAGATAATCTCAATCAAGGTAACATTAGCATCTGCTACAGAATCTTTGGTTGAGCTGTCCTAGAGATTTATTTTATAAAATAACTATGCCGTAATTGGATCTTCGATGTTGAACTCGTGTTCTACAAAATATTCAACACGAGTCTTTTTGAATTCTCTAGAACTGAATAAAATCTTGTACTCATTGACATTGACTTGTTTTTGAATTTCTTTTGCCATGTCTTCTGCTTCTGCGATTGACTTGCAGTGAACCATTGAAAATACACTGTATGGCCAGTCCTGGTATACCGGTCTCTGGTAACAATGGCTTATCTGTGGAAATGCGCCAAGTTTTGAGCCCACCTCTTCAATTCTCTCGTCTGGAACTTTCCATACTATCATGCCGTTTGCAGTAAAGCCAACTTCTCTATGTCTTAAGATGGCTGCAAATCTTCGCATTATTCCTGTCTCTTCGTATTGTTTTATCTTTTCAAGAACTCGCTCTTCAGTTATTCCAAGTTTTTGTGCTGATCTTAAAAATGGTCTTTCAACTATCTCTAGATCTCTTTGTAGTTCACGTATGTAGTTTTTCTCCTCTTCTGTTGCAACAAACTTGGTATCTGTTATCTTCTTTTTCTCCTCTGATGGTTTAATGTCTGATTTTTTCTCCTCGACCATCTCAAGTTTTACTCCAATCTTGAATAGCTTGATTGTAGGTAGAAGTCTTGTCTTTTTAATTCCTGATAATTTTGAAAATTTGTCTATCTCTGTCTTTAGATCAGATCCTGGAGGAACTGCTAGAGTGAACCATAGATTGTATTCATGATTTCTCTCATAATTGTGACTTACACCTGGGTGTCTATTTACCTGATTTGCAACTTCATCTAATTTATCTGGGTCTATTGCCATTGCAACAAGTGCGCTTTTGTATCCTAGTTTTCGGGTATCAAATATTGCGCTAATCTGTCTGATTATGCCTGCTTCTTTTAGTGCTACAAGTCTTTTCATTAATTCTTCATTTGACAGGCCAAATTTCTTTGCCATGGTATCATAGGGTTTTGGAACCAAAGGGAAAGTCCATTGGATCTCATTTAGAATCTCTTTGTCCAGCTTGTCCATGTTACACATGGAAAACCTATCTTACAATTAAAAACGTTACCTAGTTTCTCATAGAATCTATAAATATCATTTCTAGTCAGCGAAGATCCGTTGATAGTTGATCTAAATCTTCGAGGAAATTTGGTTATTGTGGTAGGAGGAGGAAATGAGGGCCTCAAAAAAGTAAATACGTTATTGACCCAAGAATGCAAGATTCTACTTGTCAGTGATTCAACCAACAGACAAATCAAAAACTATGTCAAACAAAAGAAAATCTCATTTAAAAAAATGAGACTTGTCAACGCAAACTTTCTAAAAAAATACAAACCGTTCATGGTATTGGCAACAACTGATGACAAGGAACTTAATCGTAAAATTGTAGAACAGGCAAAATCCATGCGATGTTATGCGTATGCTGCAGATGATCCAGAGGTCAGTGACTTTGCATTTGGCTCTGTGATAAACATCGATGATACAGTCCAAATTGCAGTGTCTACAGGTGGGCGAAGTCCTGCAATGGCAAGAAAACTAAAACTTCAGGCAGAAAAGATCTTCAAAAAAGTAATAAAAAAAGAGGACATTTATCACATAAAATTACAGGATTTTGCAAGAAAGTCAGTAAAGGACAAGATCCCCACGTTTCCCGAGCGAAAAAAGTTCCTCTATAGCGTCATGAATGACAATCAGGTTAAACAATTAATACGAGACGGAAATCTAAAAAAAGCACAGAAGCGGGTTATGGCAATGTTAGGTGATCTGATATAACAAGTGATGTAATCAACGCTAGAGTTACTTTTAGGAAATCTCCAATTCATATGCTTGAAAGGTTTACTTTTCCAGATCTAGATTCTGCCTATGAATCATTTCTGAAACATTCCGGATTACAAGAGTGTGTCATACTACAAACCTGTAATAGAGTTGAACTTTTTGGCTGTACCACTTCTGCAGACCTTGCCAAGATAAAAAAAACATGGGCGTCTGTTGCAGGACTTGAAGAAAATGCATTCAAGGAAAACCTTGAGGTAAGCCGGGGAACTGATGCATACACTCACCTGCTCAAACTTACATCTGGTCTTGATTCCCTAGTAATTGGAGAAGAGCAAATACTTGGTCAAGTAAGAGAATCTCTCAGTACGGCAAAGGGACTAAAGGCATCTGGAGATAATCTCAATACTTTGTTTGACAAGGCAATAAAAATTGGAACCCGTGTGCGCCAAGCAACTGGCATCAGCAAGGGCAGCATATCGATTGGCTCCATGGCCGTAAACCTTGCAGAAGAAAACATTGACGACCTAAAATCGAAGCATATTTTGTTGATTGGAACTGGAGAGGCAGCAAGCCTTGTGGCAAAATCGCTCAAAAAAAGAGATATTGATTTTCTTGTAACCAGCAGAACATTTGAGCGCTCAAAGGCTTTTGCAGAGACTGCAGGTGGAAAACCGATGCAATTTGAACAAGCCACTGCCAATTTCAAATCAATTGATGTACTGTTTGTAGCTACGGTTGCACCATATTTTCTTGTCACACATGAAAGAGTACAAGAAGCAATGGAGTCTAGAAAAAATGGGATGCTCATAATGGATCTTTCTAATCCACGAACTGTTGATGACAAGGTATCAACAATAGACAAAGTAAAAGTGATGAACCTTGATCAAATTGCAGAGATGGTGGAAAAGAACATGAAAAATAGGATGGGTGTAGTATCATCAGCAGAGCATATAATTAATGAAGAATTACCTGTAGTAGAAGCAGCAATGAAAAGACTTGAGGTAGAGCCAATCGTAACTAATGTCTTCAAGGAGATAGACCAAGCACGAGTA
>Ga0134128_10008022_pt1 | contig 12714 bp, 9 predicted proteins | sample KB31754_FD_96462 | JGI IMG/M metagenome (GOLD analysis project Ga0134128, IMG submission 96462) | Terrestrial soil microbial communities with excess Nitrogen fertilizer from Kellogg Biological Station, Michigan, USA - KB3-175-4 | ecosystem: Environmental > Terrestrial > Soil > Unclassified ...
CGAAGACGCCTCGGTCGACCCGCCCTCACGGCTGGTACCGGCAGGCGCGGACTGGATCAAGGTGCCGTAGAGACGGCGATGACTACCGCCGCTGACCGCCCGGCCTCGTCTCTCGGGTCATCGGATCGGGCTTCTTCGGCCGCTTCCAGCCTTTCGGCGGCGCAGCGACGGGGATGTGCGTGCCAAGCCCCATCTGACCCGGCGGTGGTTGGCGCACCTCGACCTCGCCGCCCTGTGACCCGGGCGCCTGCCCCTTAAGCACCGCGATCTCGTCGCGCAGCGCTGCGGCTCGCTCGAAGTCGTCAGCCACCGCGGCCGCAGCCATCTGCTTTTCCAGCTCGCCGATCTTGCGCTCAATTGCACTCAGGGACATGAGCTTCTCCGGTTCTGCTACTGCCTTCCTTCTCCCCTTGTGGGAGAAGGTGGATCGGGCGAAGGCCGAGACGGATGAGGGGGGAGCCACGAACTCCAGCGCTTGTGGCCCACCCCTCATCCGTCGCTTCGCGCCACCTTCTCCCGCAAGGGGAGAAGGAAGAAAAGGCTAAGTCGCCTCCACGAACACCTGCATATCCTCAAGCGTCCCCGCCTCGCTTGCCGGCTTGTCCCAGCGGATGCGGCTGATGCGCGGGAACCTGAGCGCCACGCCGGATTTGTGCCGGCCCGAGACCTGCGCGCTGTCGAACGCCACCTCGAACACGAGCTCCTTCGACACCTCGCGCACCGGCCCGAACGAGTTCGTCGTGTGGTTGCGTACCCACTTGTCGAGCTCTTTGAGCTCGGCGTCGGTGAAGCCGAAATAGGCCTTGCCGATCGGCACCAGCTCGTTGCCCTTCCACACCCCGAACGTATAATCCGAATAGAAGCTCGACCGCTTGCCGTGCCCGCGCTGCGCGTACATCAGCACCGCGTCGACGACGTTCGGGTCGCGCTTCCATTTGAACCACAGCCCCTTCGGCCGCCCCGGCACATAGGGCGACGTCCTGAGCTTCAGCATCACGCCTTCGTGGCCATGCTCGGCCGCGCCCTTGCGGCGCATCTCGGCCAACTCCTCCCAACCGCCGAACGGCAGCACTTCGGACAGGTCAAGCCGCGTCTGCGGGTTATTCTTGAGCCACGCCTCCAGCCGCCTGCGCCGCTCCGTCCAGGGCAGCGGGCGAATATCCGCGCGGCCATCAAACAGCATATCGTAAACCCGCATGAATGCCGGATAGTCGGCGAGATGTTTTTGCGTCGCCACCTTCCGATTGAGCCGCTGTTGCAAATCGTTGAACGGCGCCGGCTCGAAATTCTGCCCGACCAGCAATTCGCCATCGAGCACCGCCTCGCCAAAAACGTTCTCGACCAAATCCGGAAACGCCGCGGCAACATCGTCGCCGGTGCGCGAGAACAGCGAGGCGGGCCCCTGCCCCAACACCAGCTGCACGCGGATGCCGTCCCATTTCCACTCGGCGGAAAAATCGGCCGGATCGAGCTTGCCAAGATCGACCGCCTCGTCGATCGGATTGCTGAGCATCATCGGATGGAAGCGGACCTCATGAGCGATATCCGGCCGTGGCCCGCGATCTTCGAGCCATGCGAACAACGGGGTGTAAGGGATTGTTAACCCGTGCCAAATCTCCTCAATTTCCTGCACAGGCTTGCCGCTCATCTCGGCCAGCGCCGTCTTCGCCAGCCGCGCCGAGAGCCCAATACGCAACGCACCGGTTGCCAGTTTCACCAAGGCCCAGCGTTCGTTGATCGCCGCGCGGGTCAGTAGCGAGGCAATCAGCGCCGGAAGTTTGGCTTTCGCCGTCGTGTCGAGCAGCTCGATCAGGTCGCTCAACGACGGCAAATCCTCCTCGGCGCCATGGTGCGGCCAGATCAGCGCAATCGTCTCGCCGAGATCGCCGACATAGTCGTAGGAGAGGCCGAAGAGATAAGGATCGACCTCCGCCGTCACAACCTCGCGCAGCACCGCCGGCTTGACGTTCTTGAAGCTCAATGCGCCGGTCAAAATCGCCAGCGCAAAGCCGCGATCCGGATCGGGCGTTTCGGCGAAATAGGCCTTGAGCGCCTCGATCTTGCGGTTGCGCGACGGCGTCAGCGCCAGCAGTTCGAGGAGCTGGGCAAAGCGCTTCATTCGCCGCCCTCCCCGGCCTCGTCGTAGCCGACGATATTGAGCGGCTCGGCGGAAAGCCCCTGCTGCCGGCACCAATAGACCAGCGCGTCCTCGCGCCCGTGCGTTACCCAGATCTGCTGAGCCCCCGTCTCCGCGATAGTTTCGCGAAGCTCGTTCCAGTCGGCGTGGTCGGAGATGACCAGCGGCAGTTCGACGCCCGATTGCCGCGCCCGCTGCTTGACGCTCATCCAGCCAGAGGCCATCGCCAGGATTGGATCGGACAGCCGCCGGCTCCAGCGATCTTTCAGCGCCCCCGGTGGCGCGATGACGATTTGCCCCGCCAGTTCCGCCTTCGTCGCCTCGAGGGCGAGCTTGGTCGGCCCCAATGAAATACCGCGCGCTTCGTAAAGCTGCGTCAATTCCACCATTGCCCCATGGAGATAAATCGGCCGGTCATATCCGCCGGCCCGCAGCAACGACATCACCCGCTGCGCCTTGCCGAGCGCGTAGGCGCCGATGAGATGGCTGCGCTCAGAATTGTCGGCGACCGATTTCAGCAGCCGCGCAATCTCATCGGCGGGTTTGGGGTGCTGGAACACCGGCAGCCCGAAAGTCGCCTCGGTGACGAGGATGTCGCAGGGCACCAGCTCAAATGCCTGCGCCGTCGGATCGGGCAGCCGCTTGTAGTCGCCGGTATCGACGATGGTCTCGCCGCGATAACGCAGCCGCACCTGTGCGCTGCCAAGGATATGACCCGCCGGAAAGAGCGTGACTTCGACCTCGCCAATCATCAGCGGCACGCCGAACTCGAGCGGTTGGAACGAACCCGCGCAATCCTCGCCGTACCGCGTCTTCATGATGGCGATCGTATCGGGCGTCGCCAGCACCGCCCCATGCCCGCGCCGCGCATGATCGCCATGGCCATGCGTGATGATGGCCCGTTCGCGCGGACCGGTCGGGTCGATCCACACGTCGATCGGCGTAATCTTGAGATTGCGATCGAGAAAGCTCATCCCGCCAATATAATAGCGGCGCAGCGGATTCCGATCCCCGTTCGAAAAGAGGCCGACGCCGCAAGCTCCCCTCCCCCTTGAGGGGCTTCGGCGCGACCCGCAGGGGCAAATCGCTCCGGTGGAGCGATTTGAGCAGAGAAGGCCACGGCAGTGGCGGGTGGTGGCGGCAGCCGGGTGGGGGTGGGCAGCAAACTCAGAGTCTTTGGCCCACCCCCGCCCCCAACCCCTCCCCTCAAGGGGGAGGGGAGCGATGGAGCCGCATACGCCTGTGGAAACGGCGTGCCAAATCCCTACGCCGCCCGCTGCGGCCGCGGCCCGACATAGACCGACTGTGGCCGGATCAGCCTGCCGCCCAGCGCCTGCTCGCGCGAATGGGCGACCCACCCGGCCGTGCGCCCCATCGAGAACACGGCGGTAAACGCTTCGCGCGGAAAGCCCAGCGCTTCGAGCAGCAGCGCCGTGTAGAACTCGACATTGGTGTCGAGCGGCCGATCGGGCTTGCGCCGTTTGAGGATCGCCAGCGCCGCCGCCTCCACCGCCTCGGCGAGTTTCAGGCGCTCCGGATTGATCGCACCTTCGGCTGCCATGGCGCGCACCGCGCCCTTCAGCGCATCCGCCCGAGGATCGCGCACGCGATAGACACGGTGTCCAAAGCCCATTAGCCGCTTGCCATGATCGAGCGCGTCTTCGAGCCAGGCCTCGGCGCTTGCTGGTGATCCGATCTCGTCGAGCATATCAAGTACCGGCCCGGGCGCACCGCCATGCAGCGGCCCGATCAGCGCCGACAGTGCAGCCAGCACCGAGGAGGTGAGGCCTGCGGCAGTTGACGCCACCACCCGCGCGGCAAAAGTCGAGGCGTTGAGGCCGTGGTCGGAGACCGTCACGAGATAAGTGTCGAGCGCCTTGGCCGAAGCCGGCGACGGCAGCTTGCCGGTCAGCATGCGCAGCACGTCGGCGGTGTGGCCGAGCGCCGGATCGGGCGCGATCGGCGTTTCGCCGCGCTTCAGCCGGATGATGGCGGGGGCGAACACCGCCGGCGCCGCGACGAGGTCGAGCCCCGCCTCCAGGTTCGTGCCATCGGTGCGCAGGGCGATCAGCGCCCGCACCGCCTCGGTTGGCCCGAGCTTCAACAGCTCAGGACCAGCCGCCGCGACCAACGCGAACACCCGCGCCCGTGCCGCACCCAATGCTGCCGCAAGCCCATTCGTATCCGGCAGGTTGTCGAAAAACCCGCCGAACAACAGTTCAACAATCGCCTCGAAGCGCTCGTCACCGAGATCGTCGAGCGAGGCGCCCCGAATGATCAGGCGGCCATGCTGACCGTCGACATCGGATAGCACCGTCTCCGCCGCAACCACATCCTCAAGACCGCTCTTCATGGCAAAATCTCCTTGGTTCTGAGGTAAATCGGCCCTACGATGATTGACGTCAATCTTGATCGATTTGATCAATGTGAGGAACGATGTCCTGGCTGACTTCGGAGCAGGCGCTGGCGGCGCTGGGAACAAAACCGCAATCGCTCTATGCCAGCGTGTCGCGCGGCCGTATCCGCATGAAGCCGGACCCGAAGGACCCGCGCAAAAGCCTTTACAGCGGCGACGACGTTACCCGCCTTGCCGCGCGCGCCAGCGGCCGCCGCAAGGCCGAAACCGTCGCCGCCGACGCCATGCGCTGGGGTGAGCCGGTGCTGCCCTCCGCCATCACCACCATCACCGGCGGCAGGCTCTATTATCGTGGCCACGACGCGGCGGAACTCGCCGAAACGGCGACGCTCGAAGACATCGCGACCCTGCTCTGGGAATCGCCAAGCGTGGATTTCAGCGCACCGGCATCGAGCTCCGTCGCCCGCGCCTCGACCATCGCGCCGCTCCGCCGCGGCTTCGCTGTCATCGCCGACCGCGCCGCGACCGATCCTCCAGCACTCGGCCGTTCGGTGCCGGTGCTGCGCGCCGAGGCCAACGGCATTGTCGCCGCGCTGGCCGCTGCCCTCGGCGCCACTGGACAGCAGGGGCCGGTACATCGGCGGATCGCCGACGCCTGGCAACGTCCGGCAGCCGCCGACGCCATCCGTCGCATGCTGGTGCTGCTCGCCGATCACGAGCTTAACGCCTCGACGTTCGCCGCCCGCGTCACCGCCTCGACCGGCGCTTCGCTGGCTGCCGCCGTGCTCACCGGCCTCGCCGCCGTAACCGGCCCGCTGCATGGCAGCGCCCCGGCCAGCCTCCTCGCCGTGCTTGCCCTCGCCGACCGGGAAGAGCCGAACCAGGCTGTCCGCCTCTGGCTGGCGCAAGGCCGGCCGCTCCCCACCTTCGGCCACCGGCTCTACCCCGATGGCGACATCCGCGCCAAGACGCTGCTCGAGGGAACGGTACTGCCGCCGGCTTATGCCGCGATCGCCGCCGCGGCGCGCGATATGGTGGGCGAGGAGCCAAACGTCGACTTCGCGCTGGCCGTCCTCGCCGCCGTTTATGACCTGCCGCGTGGCGCGCCGCTCCTGCTGTTCTCCATCGCCCGAGCCGTCGGCTGGCTGGCGCACGCGCTCGAGCAGCTCGAAACCGGCACGCTGATCCGCCCCCGTGCCCACTATGTCGGCATCGCGCCGACCAGCGCCTAAGGTTTAGTCGCCGCCGCACTGCGGCACCTCCGCCCGTTTATCGGCCCGCCTTGCGAACAAAACGGGAAACAGGCACCTTGGCGCGCATGGTTGCTGTGCTCGATTCGTCTTCTGCCCTATCCTATCTCGACAAGCTCAACCCGGCACAGCGGCGGGCGGTGGAGCATGGCGCGGGCGGCATGCCGGGGCCGCTGCTGGTCATTGCCGGCGCGGGCTCGGGCAAGACCAATACGCTGGCGCATCGCGTCGCCCATCTGATCATGTCGGGCGCCGACCCGCGAAAGATCATGATGCTGACCTTTTCGCGCCGCGCGGCGTCGGAAATGAGCCGCCGCGTCGAGCGCATCTCGGCCGAAGTGATGGGCAAGGCCTCGGCTGCCGTCGGCGATGCGCTCACCTGGGCCGGCACGTTTCACGGCATCGGTGCGCGGCTGCTGCGGGAGCACGCCCAGCAGATCGGGCTCGATCCGGCCTTCACCATTCACGATCGCGAAGATTCCGCCGACCTGCTCAACGTGGTCCGGCACGACCTGGGCTTTTCGGGCGCGAAGTCGCGCTTCCCCACCAAGGGCACCTGCCTCGCCATCTACTCGCGCGCCGTGAACGCGCAGGCCGACCTGCCCGAAGTGCTGAAATCGGCATTCCCGTGGTGTGGCATGTGGTCGAACGAATTGCGCCAGCTTTTCGCCGCTTATGTCGAGGAAAAGCAGCGGCAGAACGTCCTCGATTACGACGACCTGCTGCTCTACTGGGCCGCGATGATGGGCGATGCCTCAATCGCCGCCGAGTTGAGCGAGCGCTTCACCCATATCCTCGTCGATGAGTACCAGGACACCAACCGGCTGCAGTCGCGCATCCTCTTGGCGCTGAAGCCGAGCGGCACCGGCCTGACAGTGGTCGGCGACGATGCGCAGTCGATCTATTCGTTCCGCGCCGCGACGGTGAAAAACATCCTCGAATTCCCCGGCCACTTTTCGCCCGGCGCCGAGATCGTCACGCTCGATCGCAATTATCGCTCGACCCAGCCCATCCTTGAAGCCGCCAACGCCGTGATTTCGCGCGCCACCGAGCGCTTTACCAAGGACCTATGGACCGAGCGAGAATCCGCCGCCAAGCCGCAACTGGTCACCGTCCGCGATGAGGCGATGCAGGCGCAATATGTCGTCGAACACATCCTCGAAGCGCGCAAAACCGGGCAGGCGCTGAAGCAGCAGGCGGTGCTGTTTCGCACGTCGAGCCATTCGGGCCCGCTCGAGATCGAGCTGACGCGCCGCAACATCCCCTTCGTCAAATTCGGCGGCCTCAAATTCCTCGACGCCGCGCATGTAAAGGACATGCTCGCGATTCTCCGCTTTGCCGAAAATCCGCGCGACCGCGTCGCCGGTTTCCGCCTGCTGCAATTGCTCCCGGGGATCGGGCCAAGCTCGGCGGCAAAGCTGCTCGACGAGATCGCAGCCGGTCCGCATCCATTGGCTGGCCTTGCCGAAATCGCGCCGCCGCCGAAAGCTGCAAAAAGCTGGCCCGCGCTCGCCGCGCTGATGCACCAGCTAGGCGGCAAAAAATCCGGCTGGCCTGCGGAGCTCGATCTGGCCCGCCGCTGGTATGAGCCGCTGGCCGAGGCCATTCACGAGGATTGGCCGCTGCGCCTCCTCGACCTCCTGCAACTCCAGCAGATCGCCATGGGCTATCCGAGCCGCGAGCGGTTTTTGACCGAGCTCACGCTTGACCCGCCCGACGCAACCAGCGAGGCCGCGCCGCCGCTTAAGGACGAGGACTATCTCATCCTCTCGACCATTCATTCGGCCAAGGGGCAGGAGTGGAAGTCGGTACACATTCTCAACGTCGCCGACGGCGGCATTCCGTCCGATCTCGGCATGGGCACGCCGGACGAAATCGAGGAGGAGCGGCGGCTGCTTTATGTCGCCATGACCCGGGCGAAGGACGAACTGCATCTCATCGTGCCGCAGCGTTTTTACGTCCGCCAGCAGACACCCAATGGCGACCGCCACCTCTACGCCCAGCGCACCCGCTTCATCGACAAGTCGATGCTCACCCTGTTCGACGACATCTACTGGCCGCCGCTGAAACCGCTGGCACAGCCCGAAGGGCCGATGCCACAAATGGCAAAACTCGACATCGGTGCCACCATGCGCGGCATGTGGGCGAAGTAACGGCGCATTTCGGCGCATTCGTTACACATGATGTTCACTTTGAGGCGCATTTGATGGCCAAAACGACACCCGCAACACTGGCGCTGACCAGGGCCGGCATCGCCTTCACCATCGCTACGTACGACTACGATCCGGATGCGGACTCGATCGGCCTGCAAGCCGCCGCGGCGCTTGGCGTTCCGCCCGCTATCGTGCTCAAAACGCTGATGGCCGAAGTCGACGGCAAGCCGGTCTGCGTTGTCGTCCCGTCGGACCACGAAGTCTCCATGAAAAAGCTCGCCGCGGCATTTGCCGGCAAGTCGGCGCAGATGCTGAAAGCCGAGGCAGCAGAACGGCTTACCGGCTACAAGGTGGGCGGCATCAGCCCCTTCGGCCAGCGCCGGAAAGTGCCGACGGCAATCGAGGAAACCGCCCTCGCCCACCCGCTCGTCTTCATCAACGGCGGCCAGCGCGGCCTGCAGGTGAACCTCGCCCCCGCCGACGCGATGAAAGCGCTCGGCGCCAAGGCCGCCGCGCTCATCGCGGAGAAGTAGGCAGACCCTATTCCGTCCGCAGATATTGCGCCGGCTTGGTGGAGAGCGCGCCCCACGTCGTGATGGCGCCCGTCGCGATCGTCAGCGCCACCGTCAACACGATGACGATCAGGATCAGCCCGACATCGATGCTGTAGCCGATCTGCAAAAAGGCGACCGTGATAACCGATGCTCCTATGATGCCCAGCGCACTCGCAAATGCCGCCGAATATGCACCCAAAATACCGTACTCCAGGATAAACGCCCTGATGACGTCGCGACGGGTTGCGCCCAGCACCTTGTTGATCACGGCATCGGCCTCGCGCTGGGCCCGGCCCGCCGCCATGGTGCCGGCGAGCACGAGCAGGCCGTTTACGACCGCGAGCCCACCCACAATGTCGACCGCCGTGCTCAACTGATCAAGGATATTGGCCGCCTGGCTAAGCGCATCCCCGATTGGGATGAAGGTCAGGTCGGGGAACTGTTGCGCCAGCTTCCGCCCGACCGGAATCGTGGCACCGGGGGCAGCATAGACGCCTCCCATGAACGAGCCCGGCAGGCCGTCGAGCGCGTGCGGCGAGAACGTCACCATGAAGTTCATGCCGCTCTGCCAGTTGAAGTTTCTGACATTGGCAAGCGTCGCGGTGATCGGCTGGTTGTAGAGGCTGAACGCGAGCTTGTCGCCGATCTTGAGGCCCAGCGCCGCCGCCGTCGACGCCCTGAGCGAAACCTCCGGCGGACCGTTATAGTCCTTGCCCCACCATTGGCCCTCAACCACCTCCGATTCGGGCGGCAGATCGCCGGCCCAGGTCATCGGGATATCGCCGTTGTTGGCGCCCCCGAGCAGGAACGACGCTTCCTCATTGCTGCTTTTGACATCGGCCGTCGGCACGCCCTTGACCGCCGTAACCTTGCCCCTGAACATCGGCGCCGGCACGAACTTGGCAAAATCCTTGTCGGCCTGCGCCAGCTTGGTCAGGTCGTCGACCTCGTCGGGGAAGAGGTCCGTAGCGAGATAGGTCGGCGCATCTCGCGCCACTTCGCCCTGCAACTGGGTGCGGGTGTTGTTATCAATCAAGACGATCAGCAGGAGCATCGTCAGACCGAGCCCCAACGACAGAATTACGACAGGTGCCGGCGAACCCGGACGATACACGGCCTTGAGGGCGTTGCGAATTGCGATGCTTGGCAGCGGCGGTACGAGCTTCAACACGAATTGCAGCAATACGCCAGCGAGCCAAAACAGCAAAAATGCAGCGACAACGCCGACGGTATAGCTGTTGACGAGTTTCGGATTTTGCGTCGTGAATAGCGCTAACACGTACATAAGCACCGCCGAAATCGCCAGCGGCAACAATGCCTTCGGCTTTATCAGCTCGCTAAACTGTAGTCGCTCCATCGCCCCGCCAACCGAGCGGAACAGCATCGCCGGCTTCAATTTCTGTGCTCGGAGGAGCGGTAAGAACGAGAAGGCAAACGCCACCAGCAGGCCGAAGCCAACCGCCGTCGCCAACGGCGAAACGTGAACTGAGGGTGGCAGGTCGACGGCGAGGATTTTGCCAAGGGCCGGCAACGCCAGCGCCGTGGCGATACCGCCCAGCGCAACACCGATCGCAATGCCGATGATCGACAAAATGCCGAGTTGCACCAGAAAATGCACCATGATGCGGTTGCCCGTGGCGCCAAGGCTGCGCATCGTCGCAACCGAGCGTTGCTTCTCGGTGATGTACGCCGATACCGCATTCGACACGCCGACGCCGCCGACCAATAGGGCGGACAGGCCGACGATCAGCAAAAACTGCGTGAAGACGTCGTAGTAGCGCGCCAGGTCGCCGGCGGCATCCTTCGGGCTCCGGGAAGCCCAGCCCGGGTCGTGGAACTTGTCGGCGATGGCCTTGGCCCCGGCCGCATAGACGGCCAAGGCCGTATCGGCGGTCTTGTTCGGCAGCACGATCTTGTACCGGTACTGCGTCAGCATGCCCGGCAGCGGCGGCCGCGCATCGGGCGTCGCGGCGAGGGCATCGACCGAGATCAGTGTGGTGAGGCCGAGATGGAAACCGCGCGCCGCCCCATCCGGCAACGAACCGAGAATGCCGCGCGCCTGATATTCAGTCTGCCCGATGGTGAAATCGCCGCCAAGCTTGATGCCGAGCCGGTCGAGAATGATCGGATTGACGATGGCGCCCCAGACGCCATCCTTCTGCGCCAAAAGCGCCGCCGGCTTCTCCCCGTTCGGCAGTTGCGGGCTATCGACGCTGCCCACCAGCGGATAGTCGTTGTCCACGGCAACGATGTCGAGAAACGCATTGTTGTCGCCGGCGGTCGCCCGGCCGTTGCTGTCGTCGGCCTCGGCAACCGGCCCCAGCGTTTCGAAGAACGCCCGCTCCTCGGGCGTGGCTCGCCGATCCGAGCGCGAAACCTCGAGGTCGCCGCCCATCAGCTTGGTCGCGTCGTGGATAATTGCGTCCTGCAGCGCCGCGCCAACCGAGCCGACGGCGGCAATGGTGCAGGTGCCGAGTGCGAGGCAAGCCAGCAGCACGCCGAAATGCCTCAGGTCGCCCCTGAGATCGAGCAGCGCGATGCCGACCCAGTTCCGCAGACGGCTCATGCCGGCACGGTCTCCGCCTCGGCGCTGAGATGCCCGTGTTCCATGAAGAGGCGGCGGTCTGCCTGACGGGCCAGCGAACGGTCGTGGGTAATGAGCAGGATTGCCGTGCCCTTTTCACGGGCCACGCCGAACATCATCTCAATGACCCGGGCGCCGGTGTCCTGGTCGAGATTGCCGGTCGGTTCATCCGCCAGCAGCAGTTTGGGATTGGTCACCATGGCGCGGGCAAGGCCGACGCGCTGCTGCTCGCCGCCCGACAGGGCATTCGGCAGGTGGTTGACGCGATCGGCCAACCCGACCTCCGCCAGCGCCGCCTCGGCGGCTTCGCGGATTTCCCGGAACGACATTTTCCGCTCGGCGATTTCGAGCGCCAGGCTGACATTTTCGAGCGCCGTCATCGACGGGATGAGGTGAAAACTCTGGAATACGATGCTCAGCGTCTGCCGCCGGAACACCGCAAGCTGGTCTTCGTTGAGGTTGGTGATGTCGCGGCCGCCGACCACCACCTTGCCGCTCGTCGCCTTTTCGAGCCCGCCGAGGACCATCAGCAGCGAGGTCTTGCCGCTGCCCGAAGGGCCGACAACAGCCGCGACCTCGCCCGCATTGAGGGCAAAGCTCACATCCTTCAGAATATGCAGTTGGGTCTTGCCGGTGGTGAGGAAGAGGTTTGTCTTGACGGTTTCAATGACCGGAGTCGCCATCACGGATTTGCTCTTTTTTTGTAGGCCAGCGCGAATTGCAACCCGCGGCCGGAAAACTCGCTATGCCCCAAAAAGACCGCGCCACGCCCGCGCTTGTATTATGGACAAAGGGGCACATAGGCAATCCACGCGGGAAATCAATCAACAACTGCCGTTAAGCAGGGACACGGGGGCCTCGGCATGCCCGAATCGCGTCCCATTGCAGCGCCCCGGCAACAAAACCCGGTCAGTAACGCAAGCAGGGTCAACGTTCGGAGTCTGCTTGGGGGCAATACGGTCAAACTCGAAAACATGGCCGCGAGCGGCGTTGAGACTCCGCTCATGACCCGAACGCGGTGTCATAGAGCAGCTTGAAATTGAGCAGCAGGATGATCGCCGTGACAAGCCACGACAGCGCCGTGACCCAGGGTCCGATGGCGAAATTGCCCATCTTCTTCTTGCTCGAAACAAACTGCACCAAAGGAATTGCGGCGAATGGCAACTGGATCGACAGGATCACCTGGCTGAAGATCAACAGGTTGCTGGCCCCCTTTTCGCCGTAGAGGGCGATGGCGATGATTACGGGAACGATGGCGACGCCGCGAGTAATCAGCCGCCGCACCCAGTGCGGAATGCGCAGTCGAAGGAACCCCTCCATGACGATCTGCCCGGCGAGTGTCGCGGTAACCGTCGAGTTGACGCCAGACGCGAGCAGCGCCACCGCGAACAGTATCGAGGCGATGCCGAGGCCAAGCAACGGCGAGAGGAGCTGGAACGCCTGCCCGATATCGGCCACGTCCTGGTGGCCGCTATTGTGGAACGCCACCGCTGAAACGATCAGGATCGCCGCGTTGACGAACAGCGCCAGCATCAAGGCAATGGTGGAATCGGTTACCGCCCACTTGATCGCATCGCGCTTGCCGGCATCGGTCCGCTCGAAATTGCGCGTCTGCACGATCGAGGAGTGGAGGTAGAGATTATGCGGCATCACGGTCGCCCCGATGATGCCGATGGCAAC
>Ga0134128_10008023_pt1 | contig 12712 bp, 9 predicted proteins | sample KB31754_FD_96462 | JGI IMG/M metagenome (GOLD analysis project Ga0134128, IMG submission 96462) | Terrestrial soil microbial communities with excess Nitrogen fertilizer from Kellogg Biological Station, Michigan, USA - KB3-175-4 | ecosystem: Environmental > Terrestrial > Soil > Unclassified ...
AGAGGCTATCCCGCGCCATACGAGATCTTTGTTAGCCGAGTCGTACATATCGACCCCCAGCTGACCGACGTAGATGGTGTCTGTTTGACCCGTCGTGGTCGTACTCGCCATGCCCCCGCCGGGACCGTACCAGCCTCCACCCCAGCCGTTGCCATATCCCCAACCGGAACTGTACGAGGAGAACTGCTTTTCTTGACCTACCGCTGCTTGATAGGCGACGTAGAGATCGGCTTTCTCATCGTCGGTTCGGACCAGGCCTTTGCTGGCCAACTGCGTATCAATCGATGCTTTGATCTGCTTGTCGACGAGATCATTGAGCTTGGGCGCGTCTTTCACATTGACCCACTTGTATGTCTTGAACCGGGAAAAATCCGTATTCTTATCGAAGTTGTATCGAACATCCTGAGCATTTGCAGTTCCTGCTGTTAGTAGCAGTAAGCCTGCGAATGCCAAAAAAAGGGATCTCTTCATTTCAAACCTCCATTCAGTCATGCGTTTGCAGCCCACCGTGGTAAATACCGCCTGAGCTGATGGGACGAAAAGTTTTTCGGTGCTGACATCCTCGAAGTTGATGGTAGGGGTTAGCAGCTGAAGCAAGGAACTGTCACTAGTTACAGCAACAAACAACGGGAAAGCGCAAAGGCGCCCAGCGGCTGCTAAAAATGCCAGTTTCGAGATAAGTGAGGAAGAGACCACACTACTGCTGCATCCGGCGACACAGCTTCCGGGCTGGAGATTTCAGTGAACAATGACGCAAAGCAGGCCAAGCGGCAACAAGACGGCAAAGCCAAACTCACGAACAAACAATATGAAAAGGAACTACGCAAACTACAGACCCGGCTGGTCCAGATGCAGGAATGGGTCAAAGCAAACGGTGCAAAGATCGTGATCGTCTTTGAGGGCCGGGATGCTGCCGGCAAGGGAGGCGTGATCCACCGCATCATGGAGCGAGTCAGCCCACGAGTTTTCCGGCATGTAGCTCTTCCCGCTCCTACCGACCGCGAAAAGTCGCAGTTGTACGCTCAGCGATATATCAAGGAATTGCCGGCTGCCGGTGAGGTGGTCATATTTGACAGGAGCTGGTACAACCGCGCTTTGGTCGAACACGTGATGGGCTTCTGTAGCGACAAGCAGTATGAAGCGTTTCTTCGAATGTGTCCGGGATTCGAAGCATTGCTGAAGAACAATGGAATTTTGTTGATTAAGTACTGGTTCGAAGTGAGCGAAAAAGAACAGCACAGGAGATTCTTGCGGAGAATTGAAGACCCCATGAGGCACTGGAAGCTTAGCCCCATGGATCTGGAGTCACATCGTCGCTGGTACGACTATTCGCGCGCACGGGATGCCATGTTTGAGGCCACCGATACTCCGCAGTCTCCATGGAACGTTGTTCAGACTGATGAAAAGGAACGAGCTCGCCTGAACTGCATATCGCACCTATTGAGCAGCATTCCCTGGAAGAAAATCAAAGCGGAAAAGGTCAAATTACCGGCCCGTCAAAAGGCGAAAGGGTACAAAGATCCTAACTGGAACTATCGCTGGATTCCAGAAGAGTACTAGGGGATGGCTGGGAAAACCAAGACGTGACATCACCGCCTCTCGGGGGTAAGCGAGCAACGGCTCGAGAAATTTATGGCCACATTGCCGTATCCCGAAAAGAGCAAATGGCTCTCCCGTTTGGCAACCATTGCTCCGGGAATCTCCGGCTTGCTCGCGTACAAGAAGAGTGACTTTCCTCACGACCTGCTGGCAGGGGTTTCGGTTGGGGCAGTCGCAATTCCCGTTGGGGTGGCGTATTCGCAGCTGGCAGGGGTGAATCCCGCAATGGGACTCTATTCGAGCATCTTGCCCCTGCTCGCATACGCGCTGTTCGGCACGTCGCGCCAGCTGATCATCGGCCCCGATGCCGCCGTCTGCGCTCTGATTTCCTCCGCCGTCGTACCCATGGCAGCTGGGCGCGCGGAGCTCTATGTTCCTCTGGTCATAACCCTGACCTTTTTCTCTGGGGTTCTCTGTATTGTGGCGAGCTTTCTCCGGCTTGGGGGACTTGCAGACTTTTTGTCGAAGCCCATCCTGGTAGGTTTTCTCAATGGCGTTTCGCTGAGTATCGCTTTGGGACAGGTCGGCAAGATCTTCGGATTCGAGACGACAGCCAAAGGAATTGTGCCGCGCCTGATCGAGCTGGTTTCAAAGTTGAAACTCATCCATTGGCCCACGCTTGGGATGGCTGCGGGAATCCTGGTCCTACTTTGGGTTGCGCCCCGAGTTTTGCGCAAGGTACCGGCGCCATTGCTGGCCCTCGTGGTCGGCGCCGTCGCCGTCAAGCTTTTCAAGCTTGATACCTTTGGAGTGAAAACCGTGGGCGAAGTGCTCGCGGGATTTCCGTCATTGAGGCTTCCAAGCGTCCCCGTAGGGATGTTGCCCGATCTTTTGGCCGAAGCGGTTGGTCTTGCCTTAATCAGCTTTTCCAGCATGATGCTCACGGCCCGCAGTTTCGCCTCAAAACGGCGGTACGATATTGACCCTGATCGAGAGTTCGCGGCTCTCGGTGTGGCAAACATCGCTTCTGCGTTTTCGCAGGGATTCGCGGTTACCGGCGCGGACTCGCGAACCGCAGTCAACGATGCGAACGGAGGCCGCACTCAAATCGTGGGATTGATCGCCGCGGCAGTGGTGGCGACGGTTGTAGCCTTCTTTACCGGCCTCCTTCAATTCGTGCCCACGGCTGCTCTGGGCGCAGTATTACTGACGGCAGCGTTCTCGCTTGCCGACATCAGCACACCCAGAATGCTCTATAGGGTAGACCGGCGGGAATTTGTGCTGTCTATCTTAGCTACTCTAGGCGTCGTCGCCGTGGGAGCAATCCAAGCCATTCTCGTGGCAGTGCTCCTGGCAATCGTGCGGTTCATTCGTCTGGTCTCGCGCCCAAAGGTGGAGATATTGGGAACCGTAGAGAATCTTCCTGGCTTTCACTCGATCGAACGACATGCGGAAGCACGTACGGTTCCGGGCCTGCTTCTATTTCGATTCAATGCGCCTATCGTCTTCTTCAATGCACCCTACTTTCGACGGCAGGCTTTGGCCGCAGCGGAGGCCGCGGGCCCAGACTTGAAATGGTTTGTCATTGATATGATCCCCATCACCATGATTGATGCCACTGGACTCTACACGGCGGAGGAATTGATCAGCACTCTCACCGAGCGAGGGATCCTCTTCGCAACGGCGGGTCGCCTGACGGAGAGGGCGCTGTGGGCTGAGAAACGCATTCCAGGCGCTCCTGACATGCGACGATTCCCCACCTTACGTGCCGCGGTTAAGGCGTATACCCGGGGAGTGTCCGCGGAACGTGCCGCTTAACGGGAGAGTAAGCAGATCGTGAAGGGACAAGCCGGTTCTCGCTTCGCCTCTAGGGTTTTAGCCCCTTCACTTTCTGCTTGTACACTTTCCAAGTTGGCAATATACTCCGCCCGTCGACCCAGCACTCAACGTACACTGTTCTTATAGACAGCTTTTGGCTACCAAGTCACCTGCTACAACACTGATTTATGCTGTGCTCCACAGGCTAAATCTCTCGCAGGGCTGGTTCACGGTTGTGCGATGCAAACCCGTGTGCCGTCGCCTTGCCCCGATTGGGTTGTCTTGAGACCGTGTCATAGCTGAGCCAGTTTCGTCCAGGATTCCGCTGAACCTTATGAAAGCCGGTTCATTCTCTGCGTTCCTCCGTGCTTGCCTCCCTCGCCTCTCGTTCGCGTTCATTCTGGGTGCCACCTTAGCTTCGCTGATCGCGATGAAGGCGTCCCTTCGTGCCGACCAAGCGAGATTTGCACTGATATGGTTGATTGCAGGACTGGCTTTAGCCCACCTCGCCTTCGTTTCCGATTACCTCGCCAAAAGACAATTCTTGAATGAGACGTTAAGAGCCAACCAACGTCTCCACCTGGCGCTGAGCTCTTCCAGTTCTGTGGCATGGGACTTTGACGTCAAGACTGGGAAGGATCTCTGGATGGGCGACTTGCGCGGAATGTTTGGGATTGATTCCGACCGCCGGGTTGTGCATATCAGTGATTTCTACGATTCAGTGCACCCCGACGATCGCAGCCGAGTAGCCCAAGCGGTTGCTCACGCGCGCGCCACGCACTCGGACTATTATGCCGAGTTCCGAATCGTTCGCAAGGACCACGAGACGCGCTGGGTCAGTGCGAGAGGAAGCTTCTCTTACAACAAGGCTGGGCTTCCGGAACGCATGACGGGCGTTGCCATGGACATCACAGAGCGAAAATTGACGCAAGAGGCGCTGGCCAAATCTCAAGAAAAATTTGCCAAAGCTTTCCGCCAGAGCCCCATGTGGCTGGCCATTTCGCGTGCACGGGATCATGTTTACGTGGAAATCAATGAGACCTTCGAAAAAGCGACCGGATGGCGTCGGGACGAGGTGATAGGAAGAACCGCGTTTGATCTTAATCTGTGGTTTGATCCGGCGCAAAGGAAGCGCGTAGTCGAGGAGGTCCTGGCGCGCGGCCATATCCGTGACTGGCTGGAACAATATCGCCGCAAGGACGGAACGCCAGGCTTTGCGTTGGAGTCGGCTGACTTGGTTGAGATTGAAGGAGAGACATGCGTCCTCTCGACAATCATTGACGTTACCGAGCGCAAGGTGGCTGAGGAGCAACTGCAGCATAAGAAAGCCGAGCTCCTCGAAGCGCAGCGCCTCGCCAAAATAGGCAGTTGGGAGTGGAACCCAAATTCTAGAACGCTCAAGTGGTCCGAAGAACTGTACAGGATCCATGGTCTCGAGCCGAATTCTCCCCTGCCGCCGTTTGAGGAATGCGGACAGTTCTTCACACCCGAGAGCTGGACGAAAGTTCGCGATTCCATGCGGGAAGCGATGGAAAGCGGTCCGCCCCGAGAACTGGACCTGGAATTGGTTCTCCCGGATGGAAATAAGCGATGGGTGGTTACCCGCGGTCAGACGATTCGAGACTCGAGTGGTGGAATTATTTGCCTGCGCGGGACTACGCAGGACATCACCGAACGCAAACTGGCAGAGCAAGCTCACCGTGAGGGGGAAGAGCGTTTCCGGCTCGTGGCAGACACTGCTCCGGTGAAGATCTGGATGTCAGGGACGGACAAACTTTACACCTACGTCAACAAACGATGGCTAGATTTTAGAGATAGCACGCTCGAAAAAGAGCTTGGAAATGGCTGGGCTCGGGGAATACATCCCGATGACGTGGATCGTTGTCTCGAAACCTACTGCAGCCATTTCGACGCCAGACTCCCTTTCAAGATGGACTATCGGCTGCTCCGACATGACGGTGAATACCGCTGGGTCATAGACTCGGGAGTGCCTCGGTTCAATGGCGACGGGCGTTTCGCCGGCTATATCGGCTCCGTGATCGATGTAACCGAGCGAAAAACCGCCGAGGAGGCGTTAGGCTCGATCGGCCGCCGGTTGATCGAAGCCCATGAAGAAGAACGTGCCTGGATTGGAAGGGAGTTGCACGACGACGTGAACCAGAGACTCGCTCTGTTGGCAGTGGAGCTGGATAATGCCCGACAGCAACTCCCCTCGAGCAGAGCCGTTGAAAAGGTCATTCAGCACGCCCAAGAGCGGATCGCTGAGATCGCGAGAGACGTTCAAGGCCTTTCGCACCGTCTGCATTCGTCCAAGCTTGATTACCTGGGGCTGGTGTCGGCAGCCAATAGTTTCTGCAGGGACGTCGCGCAACAGAGTAATGTTCGGGTTGATTTCTCGCATATTGACGTTCCCCGGACGTTGCCGAAAGAGGTCAGCCTATGCCTGTTTCGAGTGCTGCAGGAAGCCTTGCAGAATGCAGTCAAACATAGCGGGGGCAAGCAATTCCATGTGATTCTTGCCCGGGCGCAGGACAGGTTAGAGCTGATCGTCAGCGATGACGGCGCCGGCTTCGATGTGAAAAACGCTGCTGGCGGCAAGGGACTGGGACTGATCAGCATGCGGGAGAGGCTGCAACTTGTCGAAGGGGAACTTTCCATTCACTCGCAGCCGGGTACGGGCACCACGGTGCGGGCTTTGGTTCCTCTTGAAGAAGAACCGATGCGGGCAATCGCCAGCTAATCGTCCCGGGCAGGCCGCCTCCGAGTCATCCGAGCAGGCTTTCTTCCCTTTGCTCACACTTCTAGGGCGCTGGGCTATTCGCTTGCCGTGAAGCCTTCAAGCGGGAACGCTCAGTATCCGGTCAGGGCGAGATAAACCAGGCCGCCAGTTCCCACAATACCGGAAAGGAATACGATCGCCAGTCCATACACGCCCGGCCAGCATACCGAGGACGAATCCAACATGGTGAGGTCCTCTCTTCCCGCAAGCGGTTTCTCTACATCCTTCAAAAGAGATTCTCTATAGTCCGTCGAAGAGTCAAGGTAATGGATTTCTGACCAGACGTAGCAATCGCCGATGTGCAATTCCATGTCCTTGCCAGGTGTGCGTGCCAATCGATTCGCCATAACAGTTCCTCGGCTGGGGAAACTTCCAGCCGTTTGGGAAATATGTCGCGTTTCTACACAAGCCCGTACAGTGCCGCAACTGGCAAACCAGACAGGGCAACTCAGTTTGGGCGCGGGCTCTGAAACCAAAAAAAACATCTCCCCTTTTACTGCAACAACTGACAGTTACGAGTCTGGGGTCTTGATCCCTAGACTCTGGGCTAAGCTCGGGAAATGAACTCCCCGGTTGCATGAGTCACCAATTCATCGGGCTTCGGTTCGAGAATGAATTTCGTGAGGCAACTCGAAGTTGTGCTGCTGGCGGTCGGGTCATTATTGCTCGGATGGTGCTTAGCCGCATATGTCGATCGGGCAGTATCCTCCAGACTCGAAGTTCAGCGGTTTGCTTCCCACGATCAGGAGATGCAGCAGCAGAACGGAACCGTTTCGAACCTGCGCCAGTGGTCACAACAGCGCCTGGCCGCCTATGCCAGAGCTCTGACCGCGCACGTTGCCCTACCGCTATCAGTCATACGTATCTCGCGGATCGGAATGCAGGCCCCAGTTCTCGATGGCACTGGCGAATGGACACTAAATCGAGGCGTGGGGCATATCGAAGGCACAGTCGCACCGGGTGGGGCACCAGGCAACATTGGGATTGCCGGACATCGCGACGGTTTCTTTCGCGCACTGAAAGATGTGGTTGTGGGGGACACGATTGAGCTCGATCTAAGGAACCGGGTTGAGTTTTACCGGGTCACCAACATGCTGGTCGTCGATCCCTCCGATGTCAGTGTTCTAGAAGACCACTCGCTTCCGACTTTAACCCTGGTGACGTGCTACCCCTTCTACTTTGTTGGGAATGCACCGAAACGATACATAGTCCAAGCGGTACGGACTGGCTCCTCGGGGTCCATTGCATCCTCGAATGAGCTATCTGCAGGAGTGTCTCCGCTAGCCAGGGACTTCAGATTCCAGAGCCGCCAAAGCCAATCAAGGAGATGAGTCAATGAATGTAGAAAACGGAACCGCAGGCAAATGGGTAGTATTTCCGGCAGTCATGCTGTTTCTTGCCTTTGTGCTATGCGCCGCTGCGCAAGTGCAAACAACCACCTCGACCACCAGCGGACAGCCACAGAAGGAGGTTACCGTCGAGCGCGGGGAAGTTGTTCATGTGTCAGGCAACAACTTGGTTGTCAAAATGGAAGACGGGTCCCTTCGGGACTTCCACAATATCCCGGAAAGTGCCAGGGTCACTGTCGATGGCCAACAGCTCGGCATTCATGACCTCAAGCCGGGCATGAAACTCCAGAGGACAATCACGGTAACCACGACACCTCAGACGATTACTACGGTCCAGAAAGTAACGGGGAAGGTTTTCCATGTAACGCCGCCAAGCAAAGTGATCTTGACCCTGGAAGACGGCACAAACCAAGCCTTTACAATTCCCAAGGATCAAAAGTTCAACATTGACGGGCAAGAAAAAGATGCTTTTCAACTTAGGAAAGGCATGACGGTAACTGCGACAAAGGTGGTTGAGGAACCCGTTACCTCCGTCGAGCACGCCCAGCAAGTGACCGGCTCAATGCCTCCGCCTCCGCAGCCTCCTGCTACTGACCTTCCAATATTGGTTGCGGTGATTAGACCTATGCCGCAGGCCCCGGCAGAGACCGCGAGCGCCGCCGAGCCGGCGCAACAACTGCCGAAGACCGGGAGCACGCTCCCGCTACTCGCATTGCTCGGGATCGTCTCTCTCTCGGGCGGGTTTGCCTTGAGAGTAGCTCGATCTGTATCGCGGACGTAGGGCCCGGTTTAACCAAGTCAGGGGTCGGGAGTGAGCGCTCGAAAGTTGCGCCACCCCGCCCCTTTTTCTTTTGCAGGAAGATTTTTGAAACAGCTTCTTGAACCTTTGCGCGGCCTACTTAGTGAATCGAGGCGGCTTCCCCCTCTAGGCAGCAATCAAGTGGTTCCGGATCGCATACTGAACGAGCTCAGCATTGGTACGGACGTTGAGAACTTCCATAATGCGATATTTGTGAAAGGCCACAGTTCTTGTCGTCAGATTCAAAACGGCGGCGACTTCCTTCATGCATTTGCCTTCGGCAAGGAGCTGCAACACTTCACGCTGGCGCTCGGTGAGCTTGTCAGCCTCGTCTATGAGCTTCTTGTCCTGGCGCAGGAGAAAATCGACCGTGTCTTTTGCGATCATGGGCGACAGATAGGACTTGCCCCGCAAGACTTCCCTCACCGCGGTTGCGAGTTCTGATGCGGCACAGGTCTTCAGCAGGTACCCGGACGCTCCACGGCGAAAAGCCTCAGCCGCGAGGTCGGCATCGTGATTCATGGTAAGAAAGATCAGCTTTACCGATGGCAGCAGTTCTTTCGCCTGCTGAGCTGCATCCAACCCATTCAGGAGCGGCATAGCCACGTCGACGATTACGAGATGAGGGCGGAATTCGGCGACAGCTCGCACCAAAGCGCGGCCGTCGCTCACGGTTTGCACAACTTCATAGTCGTTTTCGAGAAGCTTACGGCATGCTTCTGCAACAAGAGTGTGATCGTCAGCAATTAGAACTCGAGGAAGGTTCCTGCGGACGCTGGGGATCATCTGCGACTCCTTTGTGTGTGGCCTGCCACGCTAGGGAATGAGACAGCTGGGAAAACTACTCGCTCTGATGAACCCTTTCTCCCCAAATGCTCAATGCTGCTTCCGGTATCGCTGCGGCCTGCTGTTGTCAGTTTAGTGCAAGTACTCTACTACCGATATCAACATTCGCCAATGGTATTTCTACTAGGAAATGACCCTGTCATGATTACCAGTACCTTAACCGGCGGCGCATGGCAGAGAAGCCGAGTAGCTAGCGTCTCCGCCCCCCGCCAAAACTCCTCATCCCGCCCATCGAGCTGAAATTCTGCGTGCGCATTTGGCCGACGGAACGTGCGTTTTGCTGTTGCTGCAATTCCTGCGAGCGAGACGCCGGTTGCCACCCGCTGCCACTGTTTTGCGACCAACTGGAGCTCTGGCGGTCGTAGCGATACACGGTTCCATTGTTGCCGGCATACACGTTATTGTTGCCCACAGCAACTCCGTTGCCGGTTTTCGTATTGTAGGCAAAACCACCTCGGCCCGCACTTCCCTGCCCGCTATAGATATTGCCGGCGTATCCAGCGCCTGCTCCTGCCACGACACCGGTACTTGGGTTGTAGCCGGCTGCACCGCGGCCACCGACCGTGTTGCCGGTATAAATATTTGTATTGGTACCTCTCCCAGCGACGCCTGTCGTGCCGCGTTGCGCATTTTGAAACGCCACCCTGCCTCCGGCGCCATAATTTCCGGTGTACGGATTTGCCCAGGCGGCACGAGTGCCGGCGTATGCGCTATTGCCCCACCGCCCATAGACGTTTGCGCTGGCATATCCTCCCCATCCGTAGCCCCAAGCCGGAGCCCAGCAGCAGCCACCGTAGTATCCCCATGGACCCCACCAGGGATACGCATAATAGGGATAACCATAGCCATAACCATACCCAACCCCGAAGGTGAGGCTCCACCCTTCGCTACTGGTCCATGTGGTCGCTACGCCGACTCCATAGGTGTAGGGAGCTCCGTACCAGTAGGTTCCGATGTAGGGCGGGTAGTACCAGCCGGTGCCGTATACGACGGTCGTCGTGCTCGAGGAAACCACGCTCCCGTAGTACCCAGGAGTGTACCCAACGTGCACCGTTTCCGGCGTTGAGCTGTAGACCTTCACATACGTAACGTAGTGGAGCGGTGCATTTGGAGGAATGGAGTAAATCTCTTCCGGAACAGCGGTAGCTACCACCCAAGGTCCCTGAGGCGACGGGCCAATAAACCAGACGGCATTCTCTACGGCATAGTAGTTCTTGTCGGCGACTCGGATAACTGGCGTGGCTGTGTTGGCAGCATATTGTAGGCCGATCCCTTCGATGTTCTTGAACTTAGGTTCCACATCATAACGAACTTCGAGGTGGGCCTCGTTCCTGGAAATTGTCGCAGTTTGGGGAATCGAGTTCGCAATCAAGGCTTCCTTCGCCGGCGTCGTCCCGGGAACGGACGCCAACACACCGGCTTTCGAATGGTCCTCCGGTATTTTGGCAAAGCCCTGGGGCAATGCTTCCATGCCTACGAATTGCCAGGGCCCGTTTTCTAAGGAAGTCGACTTGAACCAGCGACCTGCGAGCAAAATGTAGTATTCATTCGTGGAGGGCTCGCGAAATATGTTGGCGCTCGTGTTCTTCACGTAATCCAGGCCAACTCCTTGAATCGCCTCAAATTGTGGTGGACCCTCAGAAACCAACAACTCGGCTGGACCAAAGCTAACGAAGATCTGCGGAATCTTGCCGTCCTTCTCCGCTTGTTTCAAGGAAGGTGGCGCCTCACCCTCCTTAGCGGCGCGTTGCTGCCCCTCCTGGATTCCTTTGCTAATCTCCTTCATGTCACTTGGGATCTTCGAAGCATAGGTCCAAGGCCCCTCAAGATCCGGCGCTTGCATCCAGCCGTCCATCACGCTCAAGTAGCACTTCGAGTTCTTAGGGTCGAGAATCACCGTCGACCTGGAGTTGAGCAGCCGTTGGAGATCGGTACCTCCTACATCTTGGAATGCTGCCGGACCATCCACCAAGAGAAGCACTGCCGGTTTCGTGCTGAAGATTACGCGGGGAGGATCGTTGTTTACCGGGAATTTCTGAATTGCATCCGCAGACTCGGAAACTTTGAGCGCTGCTTCAATCCGGTCGAGCGCAATGATCTTGCTTTTCACCGGCAGCCTGCTTTCAAGAAACGTGCGATATTCTCCCTCCCGATTTTTCATGGCCGGAAATTCGAGCTTTGTGATTTCGAAATTGTCCAAGGCGACTTGGCGGTTGACCTTGTCAACTTCAGTGCGGGCCGTAAACGACACTACCCCGTACCGAGTCTTTCCGTCGGCGTTGTTCACCACCGAGAGGGCAGCATCAGCACTGATTTTCTCACCAACCCAGCCCTTGATTTGCGGCTGGTACATCAGCACTTTCTCGCTCCCCCGATCGGCCTGACGAGGCCAAGGAGCATCGGTTTCAACGTGGCGCGCGGACTGTTGTACAGTCGCACGCGGAGAAGCAGCGCCTGGGGCGTGGGATGGCGCGTCTGGCAACTGCTCCTGCTTTGCCGATTCCTGGCGCGACTGTGCCCGTAGGTCCTTGCACGGCAAGAGCAGCTGGCCAGCAATACAGACACAGAACATGGATCGGGGAATCCGCATCATGGTTAACAAGAGCACATGTTTAAGCCGACTCTCGATCCGCAAACACTGGCAGATGTGACAGGGCTGGCAACATCCGAGAAAAAGCCAGGCAGACCCGTCAGAATGACCAGCCTAGCGACGTGGTGATGCCCAGATCGTTCTTGGGGGCTGTTACGGGAGGACGGGTGTCGTGATTCTCGTAAAGCTGGAGGTTCCAATTGAAATCCGCACCAGCTCGATTCGCCAGTTGGATTGAGAACTGAATCGAAAGCGGCCAAGTTCGCTCAGACTAGAGAACAAGAAGGCACCGGAACTGAAGCTTAGAGTTTTAAAACGAAAAGTGTTGAACGTGAGCCCCAGGAGAGCCTCGGTGTTATTGGTTAGCTTCTGAAACCAGCTGACCGGGTCAGTAAGAAGAACAACCGCCATAAGCAGGAGGAGCGTTTTCAGGGACGCTCGAGTCATACCGTGGTCCATATTCGCCCTTTCGCTTGAGCCTCACACCACTGATGGTTTCAGCATTTCCTAGTGCCAGCCCGATGCTAGTCAACGTGGCCAGAACACTCTCACTGGCACTAGTGACAGTGTGCAAGCTGGCATGGTTTTGAGAGTTTCTTGATGAAGTTGCGAGGGGTAAACAGGAATGTCATTGCCTATTTTGCGCGCAGTCATGGTAAGGGTTTCGCGCGTGCTATTGGGCTGCTGTATCGCTGTAGGAGCGCAGGCGCAAGACTCGCAACCCGGCCCGTCTGCTTCGACAACAAGCACACCCAGCAGTGACCAACAGCAAAACCCGAAGAAGAACACGATTGACCTATACGGGTTCGTCATGCTCGATTCTGGCTACGACTTCGGACAAAACGACCCCTTCTGGTTTGACGTGGTGCGGCCTACGAAACTGCCGTCCTTCAGGAATGAGTTCGGACCGAATGGGAACGTGTACTTCGGCGTCCGCCAGACTCGATTCGGGGTGAAGACCACCACCCCGACGAAATTCGGTGATCTCAAGA
>Ga0134128_10008024_pt1 | contig 12712 bp, 10 predicted proteins | sample KB31754_FD_96462 | JGI IMG/M metagenome (GOLD analysis project Ga0134128, IMG submission 96462) | Terrestrial soil microbial communities with excess Nitrogen fertilizer from Kellogg Biological Station, Michigan, USA - KB3-175-4 | ecosystem: Environmental > Terrestrial > Soil > Unclassified ...
CAGGCGCGCATCTATGCCCGCTCCACCAGCGACGACAAGGCGCCGATTGAGGCGACCATGGCGGCGCTCGACGCCTTGCGCGCCGCCCACCTCGCGCCCTCCCTTAATGTGAAGTTCTTTTTTGAAGGAGAAGAAGAGGCGGGCTCGCCGCACTTGGCGGAAATCCTCGCCAAGTATCCGGAAACCCTATCCGCCGATGCCTGGCTGCTGTGCGATGGCCCGGTGCATCAGTCTGGCCGCATGCAGGTGGACTACGGCGCGCGCGGCGACATTGACGTCGAAATGACGGTTTACGGCCCGGCGCATCCGCTGCACAGCGGCCATTACGGCAACTGGGCGCCCAATCCCATCGTCTTGCTCACTCATCTGTTGGACAGCATGCGCGACGACGACGCGCACATCCTGATTCCCGGTTTCTACGATGACGTGCGGCCGCTCACCCCGAGCGAGAAGCGCATGCTGGCGGAGACCCCGGCGGCGGATGCCCAGCTCGAGCAGGAGTTGGCAATTGCCCAGCCCGAGGGTGACGGCGCCAAGTTGGCGGCGCAGATTCTCAAGCCGGCCATCAATGTTCGTGGCATCCAGGCTGGGCATGTGGGCGGGCAGGCGGCCAACGTGATCAGCACCGAGGCGCGCGCCTCGCTCGACATTCGCCTGGTGCCCAACCAGACCCCGGAGCGGGTCGAACAGGAAATCGAGCAGCATATCGCCCGCCAGGGATTCTTCATCGTCCGCCAGACGCCCGACCTGGCCACTCGCCGCGCCCACGCCAAAGTGATCAAGCTGGAGTGGGGACCGGGCTATCCCGCCTATCGCGCGCCGGTGGATAACCCCATGTCGAAGGCGGTGGTGCGCACCATTGAGGAGGCCGCGGGCGGGCCTATCATCCAGGTGGTGAGCCTGGGCGGCAGCGTGCCCATGTTCCTGTTCGAAGGCAAGCAGCACACGCCCGTCATCGGCGTGCCCATCGCCAATGCCGATAACAATCAGCACGCCGCCAACGAGAACCTGCGCCTGCAAAATCTGTGGGATGGAATCGAGATTTTCGGCACGCTGTTCGCGCGCCTGGGAGGGAATGCGCCGGCCCAGTGACGTCCAGGCACTCAACTGCGCAACGCCCGCACCGGGTCAATGCGGGCTGCGTGCCAGGCGGGCAAAAAGCACGCCGCCACGGCGGCAGTCACCATCACCACCAGCGCTGAAGCGAACGCCCTGGGGTCGCGCGGGCTCACATGATAGAGAAGGTATCCCAGGAGGGGTGACGAACCCAGGGCCGCGGCCGTGCCCAATGCCATACCCGCTGCGGTCAAAGCGAGTCCGCGCGACATTACGAGACGCAGAAGATGCGAGGGCGCCGCCCCCAAGGCCACGCGCAACGCCAGCTCCCGCCGGCTCTGCGAGACGGTGTAGGCCATCACCCCGTACAGTCCAATGGCGGCGAGCAACACCGCCAAGGCGCCAAAAACCCCCAGCATCAGCAAAGCGACTTTCTGCGGCGCCATGGCGCGGTCTACTTCTTGCCCCATGGTGATGACCTCACCCGGCGCGAGGTTTTCATCCAGCGCATGCACCTCGCGCGCCAGGGTCAAAGCCATGGCTTCCGGCGGCAACCCGGTCCGGATATGCAGTACCTCGCCAGTGGTGCTCTGCCGGATAGGCACATAAAATATGGGCGTAGGCTGCTCAGTCAGGCTTTTGTACTTTGAGTTCTGTGCCACGCCCACCACCCGCAGCCATCGTCCCTTCACCTGCAAGCGGCTGCCCACCGGATCACCGCCACGCCAATACCGGGCGCCCATGGTTTGGTTGACAATGGCTACCGCCGGAGCCGCCTGGTTGTCTCCCCGCGTGAACTCGCGGCCTGCCCGCAAGGGAATGCCCATGGTGGAGAAATACCCCGGCCCCACCTGGTTGTAATAGACAGTGAGTTGCTCATCGGGCGGGGGCCGATAGCCGTCGGTGGCCACGGGAGCGGAAGAATAATCGCGATAGCCGAAGGGAATAGTTCGCGCAAACGCAGCCGAATACACTCCAGGCACGGAGAGCAGGCGGTCAACCAGGCGATCTTCAAAGTCTTTGGCGCGCTGCTCGTCGTAGCCGGCCGCAGACATGTCAACGTAGGTGGTGACCACATCCTTTGAAAAGCCCGGGCTGATGCTCCGAATGCCTCTCAGGCTTTGCATCAGCAGGGCTGTCCCCACCAATAGCAGGAAGCTCAGGGCCACCTGCGCTAATACCAGGCCGGAACGCACAAGTCCCCTCCGGCCCCCGACAACGCTGCCCGACTCTTCCTTCAAAGCGATGGCAAGGTCAACTTTGCTCGCCTGAAGGGCGGGAAAAATGCCAAAGCATGCGGTTGAGATAAGGCAAACCGCGGCGCTCACCAGGAGCACGCGCCAATCCATGTGCCCGGGAAGGTTCATGCTTATGCTGCCGCGCGCCGGCAGCAGCACCATCAGCAGATTACGGCACCAGTAGGCGAACAGAAGTCCGCCCACCAAAGCCAGAACCGCGAGAAGCAGCGCTTCGGTCAGCAGCTGGCGCAACAGGCGGAAACGTTTTGCGCCCACGGCAGAGCGGACGGTGAATTCGTGGCGCCGGGCCAGACCTCGAGCCAAAAGCAAATTGCTGACGTTGGCGCAGGCAATCAGGAGAACGAAGACCACCACCGCCAGGGCAATGCCCAGGGTGGGCAGCAAAACCCCGGCTCCGTTAAACGGTGTCTGCCACAGGGGAAACAACTTGACGCCTCGCCCGCGATCCGCGCTGGGGTACTCATCCGCGATCCGTTTGGCGGCCGCGGAAATTTCGGCCTGCGCCTGCTGCCGCGTAACTCCCGGCTTGAGCAGCACAAAGCCTTCAATCCAGCGCGCGCTGCGATCTTCCAGTTTGTAGCCGGGCGGGTCGAAAATCTCCTGCATGGAAGCCGGAACCCAGAACTGGATGGGCCAGCCCACGAAGGTGCCGTAGAAGCCTTCTGGCGCCACCCCCACGATGGTGTGGCGGACGCCGTTGAGTAGTTGCGTTTTGCCAATGATGGCGGGATCGCCCTGAAAGCGCTCTTTCCACAGCCGATAGCTGATGACGGTGACGGGGTGGGCGTTGCGGCCTATTTCCTCCGCCGGTTGGAAGCCGCGTCCCAGCACCGGGTGAACACCGAGCGCCTCAAAATAATTGGCGGAAACGATGCTCCCCGTGGCGCGCTGGGCGCGGTTGCCGATGCCCAGGGTGGTGCCCATGATGCGATCGGCAATAAAAGCATCGAACAAGCTGCAGCCCTTCCGCAGGTCGAGAAAGTCGGGCCAGGAGATATCAATGGCTTCGCCCGCCGCGCCTGCGGCTCCGTGCAGGGTGCCGGTAAGCGCCAGCATGCGCTCCTGGCGGGCCACGGCTGGAAACGGACGCAGCAGGATGCCTTCAATCCAGCTCCAGACCGCGGCGTTAGCTCCGATCCCCAGAGTGAGGCACAACAACGCCAGCAGAGAAACCCCGGGGCTGCGGCCCAGCATGCGCATTCCAAAGCGCAAGTCCTCCAGCAAGCCATGCACCAGGTGGAAGCGGCGGGTTTCCCGGCATTGCTCCTTGTAGCTTTCGAGGCTGCCGAACTCCAGCCGGGCGCGGCGGGCGGCCTCGGCCTCGGGCACGCCCGCGCGCTGCAGGTCGGCCGCGCGCTCCGCCAGATGGCAGCGCACTTCCTCCTCCATGTCCCGGTCAAGACGGCCGCGGCGGAAGAGCCGGTCGAGAGTTGCGGCCAAGCGCATAGCCTCAGACCTCCTCCGGGCGCGCGCCCAGAACCGCGGAGATGGCCGCCACCAGCCGGTTCCAACTTTGAGTTTCGTCGCGCAGCCGCTTTTCGCCTTTGTGGGTGAGGCGGTAATACTTGGCGCGGCGATTGTTTTCGGAGGTGCCCCACTCGCTCGCCAGTTGATCCTTCTCCTCCAGGCGGTAAAGCGCGGGGTAGAGCGCGCCTTGCTCAACCAGCAGGGCTCCGGCGGATATCTGCTGGATGCGCAGCAGCACCCCGTAGCCATGCAGCGGGCCGAGCGACACGGCTTTAAGTATCAGCAGATCGAGGGTTCCGGGGAGCAGCTCGGCTTGGGGCGCCATCCTTACTCCTAAGTAACTTAGGAATATATATCGTCGCTCTCCTAACCTGTCAAGGGGAAGACCGCCGCGGGGCCCGCTTTTTTCCTCCATTCGGCCCTGGGCCGGTTATCACATCTGTTTCGGTCAAGCGTCATAGACAGCCGTGCTCTCCGGTTGTTGCAATAAAAATTGGAAAAGCTGTCATGAAACTGCTCAAGCACAAGTGGCTGCTGGCCCTCGGCCTGCTGCTGATCATCGCCGTGATTGTCGGATTCACCTACAACCGCGGGTCGCAATCGCAATATTTCGCCGCCAAAGCGCAGCGCAGCACTATCAATGACGTGGTGCAGGCCACCGGCACCATCAATGCCGTCATCACGGTGCAGGTCGGCTCGCAGGTTTCCGGAACCATCTCCAGGCTGTTCGCCGACTTCAATTCCCACGTCCACCAGGGCCAGGTGGTGGCGCACATCGAGCCTTCGCTGTTTGAAGGCGCCCTGCTTCAGGCGAAGGCGGACTTGCAGAACGCGCGCGCCAACGTAGCCGCTGCCCAGGCTGAGCTGCAGAAAGCCCAGGCCACCGCGGTGCAGACCAGGGCCGATTTCCAGCGCGCCGCGGGCCTAGCCAGGGAAGGCGTGATGAGCCTGCAGCAACTCGACCTGGCGCGGGCCAATGCCGATACCGCCGCCGCCGCCGTTACCGCCGCTGAAGCTACCGTCAAGCAGGCCACTGCCCAGGTCAATCTAAAGGCCGCTGCCGTGGGCGTGGCCCAAACCAACTTGGACCACACCATCATTCAGGCCCCCATCAACGGCATCGTGGTGGCGCGTAACGTGGATGTCGGCCAGACTGTGGCCGCGTCGTTGCAAGCGCCCACGTTATTCAATATCGCCAAAGACCTCACCAAGATGCAGGTGGATACTCAGACCGATGAGTCGGACGTGGGCAACATCCGAGTGGGACAGGAGGCCACCTTCACCGTGGACGCCTATCCCAACCAGACGTTTAGTGGCCACGTGGTGCAGATCCGGCTGAATCCCACCATCGTGCAGAACGTCGTTACCTACGATACGGTCATCGCCTTCGACAATCCGCAGATGAAGCTGTTTCCCGGCATGACCGCCTACGTGACCATCCCGGTGGCGACGGCTGAGGATGTGCTCTCTGTGCCCAATACGGCGCTGCGCTTCAAGCCCTCCCTGAGTGCCGAGCGCATTCGCCAGCTCTATGCGCAATTCGGCATCGCGGAAGCGCATGCCGCCTTGGCGCGTAATGGGGGTAATGGCGCGTCCGGTAAGAGCCCGGGCCTGCAGGGCCCGCCGCAGCCGCGCCGCGACGTGGCCGTCATCTGGAGATTGCGTCCCGACCGCGGCATTGAACCGGTCATGATCCGTACCGGCATTACCGACCACACTCAGACCGCGGTAGCCGAGCTGCTCAAAGGCGCCTTGCAGCCGGGCGACGAGTTGGCTATCGGGGAGGAAGTCGGCAACCGCCAGCCCAGCGGTCCCGGCGCTGCGATTCGGCACTAGGGAACAAATCACCGTGGCGACAACCCTCCAATCCGCATCCGAAGCTGACGCCGCGCGAGCCTTTGCCGAACTGATCCGCGTGGAGGAGGTACACAAGTATTACGACCTGGGCGAAACCCGCGTTCACGCTCTGCGCGGGGTCACCGTGAGCATTGCCCGGGGCGAGTTCGTGGCCATCATGGGCGCCAGCGGCAGCGGCAAATCCACCTTCATGAACCTGCTGGGCTGCCTGGACCGGGCCTCCAGCGGCCGCTACCTGCTGGAGGGCACCGATGTCTCCCAACTGGATAAGAAGGCGCTGGCCGCCATCCGCAACCGCAAGCTGGGCTTTGTATTTCAGGGATTCAACCTGCTTTCGCGCACCACCGCCCTGGAAAACGTGGAGTTGCCCACGCTCTACGCCCAGCTCAAAAAAGAAGAGCGGCTGCTGCGGGCGCGCGAGGCCTTGCGCATCGTTGGCCTCGCCGACCGGATGGACCACTTTCCCTCGCAGCTTTCCGGTGGCCAGCAGCAGCGCGTTGCCATCGCCCGCGCCCTGGTCAACCGGCCTTCCATCCTGCTGGCTGACGAGCCCACCGGCAACCTGGATAGCCGCACCTCGGTCGAGATCATGGATGTATTCCAGGAACTCAACGAAAGCGGGCTCACCATCGTGCTGGTCACGCACGAGCCTGACATTTCGCGGTTTGCCAAGCGCACGCTGCTCTTTCGTGACGGTAAAATCCGCCGCGACGAACCGGTAACGGGCCGGCCGCGCGCCTCTGAGGTGTTGCGCGCGCTGCCCAAAATGGAAGATTGAGGCCCTATGGAACTCCTCTCCATTCTCCGCATCGCCTGGCGGGCGCTCTCCCGCAATAAGCTGCGCTCCGGCCTCACCATGCTGGGCGTGATTATCGGCGTGGGCGCCGTCATCGCCATGGTGGGCGTGGGCCAGGGCGCCAGCCAGGCGGTGCAGCAGCAGATTTCCGCCATGGGCTCTAACGTGGTTTTTGTGGCCAGCGGCACGGTCAACCGCGGCGGCTTGCGCCTGGGCTGGGGCCAGACCAAGACCCTGATCTACGATGACATGCGGGCGATTGTGCGCGAGTGCCCGGCGGTCAAGGCAGCGGCTCCCGGCGGGCAGACCACGGCGCAGATTGTTTTCGGCAACGACAATTGGTTTACCAACGTGCAGGGCACCGAGCCCCAGTATTTCGAAATCCGCGATTGGGGACTGGCGGAAGGCGTGCCCTTCACCCAATCCGACGTGGACTCCGCCGCCAACCTGGCGGTCATCGGCAAGACCGTGCGGCAGAACCTTTTTGGCGCGGCCGATGCGGTGGGACAAACCATACGGGTAAAGGACCTGCCCTTTCGTGTTGTAGGCGTCCTTCGGCCGAAGGGCCAGTCGGCTCACATGGGCCAGGACCAGGACGACGTCATTTTTGTCCCCATTACCACGCTGCAAAAGAAGCTGACGGGCGACACCTGGCTGCGCTTCATCGTGGTCTCGGCCATTAGCCGCCAGGCCAGCTACGCCGCCCAGCAGGAGATCGCGGCGCTGCTGCGCGACCGCCACCGCATCCGCCCGGGCCAGGATGACGACTTCATGGTGCGCAACCTGGCTGACATTGCCCAACTGGCGGACCAGTCCTCGCGGGTCATGACCCTGCTGCTGGCTTCCATCGCCAGCGTCTCGCTGATTGTGGGCGGAATCGGAATCATGAACATCATGCTGGTCTCGGTAACCGAGCGCACCCGCGAGATCGGCATCCGCATGGCGGTGGGCGCCACCGAGGAAGACGTGCAGCGCCAGTTCCTAATCGAGGCCATTGTGCTCAGCCTGATGGGGGGCGCCGCGGGTATCCTGTTCGGGGTTGGTTCCTCGCTGCTCATCACCCGCCTGCTGGGATGGGCGGTGCTGATTTCACCCCTGGCCATCGCCGTGGCCGCGCTGTTTTCCGGGGCCGTGGGCGTGTTTTTCGGTTATTATCCCGCCCGTAAGGCGGCCCGCCTCGATCCCATTGAAGCCTTGCGTTTCGAATAGCCCGGCGGGAAAAGGCGGTCTTCTCTCGCCGATTCTGCGGGGTGCAGCCCCAGCCCTACTGCGGGTTGCTTTCCGGCCTGTCCTCCGCCGGAGCCATCTCCTTGGCCACCTGGTCCTGCTGTTTGACCTGGGAGAGCAGGGTCTCGATGTAATGCTTGATTTCTGTACTCTTGGTGCGCATGCCGGTGTCTTCGTAATCGCCATACTGCCGGTCCAGTTCCGTCGCCATGTGCGCCAGGAATATGCGGTCGAGTTGCCTGCCTGAGTTCTTTTCCAGTTGCCGCTCCAGTTTGCGGTCACGGCGGCTCAGCTTCAAGGGAAGCGCCAGATGAACCCGCCGCGCTACCGCCAGCAGTTCCTGCTGAGCGTGGGCGCGCTGGACCACCAGGTTGCGGGCGAAATTTCGGGCCGCGGCCCCGAAACCCTTCCGCTCCGCTACCTGGCCCAGTTCAATCGCCGCCTGGTTTTCCTCCGCCGCCTGGCGCAGAAAACTCTTATCTGAGCGGCTGAGTTTAGCAACCTGTTCCGGGCTCGTCGAACCACCCTCTTCCGCGGCCAGCGATTGCCCCCCGCCGGGCAAAAGAACCCAGCCGCAAACCAGGATCAGGAGCAGCCAGTTCACGGAAGTTACTCTGCGGTGTTGCTGGGGGGAGTTCGTCATCTATTCCATGCCCATAGGGAGTTTGGCGATTCTATCGCACTCTGATGAAACAGATTTGGCAAACGATAGCCGCCGGGCTCACATCCAGCTACAATGCCCAGCAACAGGAGGACAATTGGCAAACCTGTCAGGAGCCGAATATCTCGCATTAGCCGAGTTCCGGCACCAACTGGAACGCTTTCTGCAGCTGCGGCGGCGGGCCGCCCGGCAGGTCGGCCTGCAGCCAAAACAATATCAGCTCATGTTGGCGGTTAAAGGCATGCCCAAAAACTACATGCCCACGGTTGGAGAAATCGCCGAGCGCCTGCAGGTGCAGAACCACAGCGTGGTAGAACTGGTGGACCGTCTGGAGAAGCGGCGCTACATCGAGCGCCAGCGCGATCAGCACGATCGCCGGGTTGTGCGCTTAAACCTCACTCCCGCGGGTGAAGCCGTGCTGCGCAAGCTGGTTACTGCCAGCCTGGCTGAGCTGAAGACTGAGGCTCCGGCGCTTCTGCGGGCTCTGACTAACGTTCTGCGCAAACGCTAATCGCGCCTCTTTCAATGTGGCGAGAGCGCTGATTTCGGTTGCGCCGCCTGACTTTCCAGTTCCAGCCGCTTCTTCCTGTCCAGGTAAAAAAGCAGGAACAGCACGCCGCCCAGCACCAGCAGAGTAAATGCGCCCGCGATCTGCAGCACCCTGCCAATCAGGGCGGTATAGCGTCCGCTGTTGGGATCGTACTTGCAGCAATAGAGCAGGACCTCGTCGGCCAGCGAGCCGATTTTTTCCTGCGACCCCTGCACTAACGCCAGGCGCAAATCCTGCACCGGATAATCAATGCCGTAGAAATACTGCGCCACTTTGCCCTTAGGCGTGAGCACCACGATCCCGGTGGCGTGCGCGAATTGCTGCGTCTTGTCGTCCCAGGCGTAGTGGAACCCGACTGCCTGGGTCAGGGCCGTAATCTCCGGCTGCTGCCCGGTAAGAAAGTGCCAGCCCGCGGCAGCCTCGGGGCGGCCGTAACTCGTGATGTAAGTCTGCTTCGTAGATGCCGCCAGCTCCGGGGTCTCCCGCGGATCAAAACTCACCGTGAGCACTTTGAACTGCTGGCCAATGCGGAACGGCAGCTGCCGGAACGCGTGGGTGGCTCCCGCCAGCACCTGGCTGCACAGCATGGGGCAACGGTAATAAGCCAGAATCAGCACCACCGGCTTGCTTTGTCCGAAATAGTCGCTCAGATGCACCCCTTTCCCGCTTTCGTCACGGAAGGCCAGATTGAGCGGCACCTGGTTATCCAATCGCTGTTCGTAGCGCACGTTTTGAAGGATTGGCGGCGTCTGGTTGGAGGGCCCGCTGCCGGGCGCCGTATCCTGCAATCCTTGCCCTAGCGAGGGCAGGGAACCGGCTATCAAAGCGGCACCGACCAGGATGATAGGGATTAGGGAGAAACGAAAGCGCGGCAACCGGGGGATCACCATGACTCCTGCGCCGTACTCACGGCGGAATGAATAGTATAGCTCCGCCTGGATGCTGCCCCGGGGGCAGCGGGCCCAATCCAGGCAGATAAAAAAAGCCCGGAGCGTGAGCTCCGGGCTAACGCCCCGGCCCCCCGAAATTTCAATTTCCGTTCGCGGAAGCCAAGACCCCGTACACCACTGCGACCTCAGGACTCGCGCCGGCCTTGGCCAGTTGCCGCTCGCGCGGGTGAACCGCCAGCTTGCGTACCACGTTATCGGTGCTCGTCCAAACTTCGGCCAGGAAGTACTCGTCAGCGTAGCGATGGAATACCAGCTTGGGAGTATTGACATCAGTCCGCTGGTCCCAGGTCAGCGGCATCATAATTTCAACCCCGCGCTGCCCCGAAGAGAGCATGATTGTGGAGTTGGACCCAATCCGCTGAATGCTGTATTCGCCCGCGGGCAGTGCCCCATATCCCGCGGAAAAGCTGAATGGTACATTCGCCTTGATCAGTACTTGCGCATGGGCGGGCGTTGCAGCCATAGTCACGAAAGCAACGCATGCCACCAGAGCGATTGCCGCATACTTTTTCATTGTCTTGCTCCTTTTTCGCGACTCTCTTTGCTCGCGTCACGACTCGCCCTCCTCAAGTGCATCCCGGGTGCCACAACTCGCACATTTAGTGCGGATGTTATGGACACTGAACAACTGCTCTCCTTTCAGCGAGATCTGTGTGAGGCAAATGGATACCTGCGGGGGCGCCGCGCGGCTCCCGCCCTACCAGGAATATCCCACCGGATAGGTTGGCTATCTGATCGGATAGTCCAGGGACGCACGAAAGCTGGTAATGCACTGGGCAGGAGTGCACAACTGTGTTGCGGCTATCATTCTCGCGCTATCCTAAGCACAGCATGGGGGAGGGAATATGTCCCCGGCCCTGGTTGCCATTGCCGGTCCGCTGAACGGGACTACCATCGAGCTCACCGCGACCGAGGTGTGCATCGGACGTGAATTCGGCAGCCAGGTTTGCGTCCCCAGCGCCTGGGTTTCCCGCCGTCACTGTGCGCTGCATCACGAAAGTGGCCGCGTAGTGGTTCAGGACCTCGACAGCCGCAACGGCACCTTCGTCAATGGAATCCCTGTCACCCGTCAGGAATTGAAGCATGGCGACTTGCTCACGGTGGGCGATTGCTCCTTTCGCTTTGTGTGCGATGCCGAAGCACCGTCAGCGTCACAGTCGGCCCCGGTTGAATTGGAGGAGACAAGCACTACCCTGCTGGCGCCCCTGTGGCTGCCCGGCGATGCCCCTTATCCCCCTTCTAAAGCGGCAGTTGGGGGAGCGGATGCCCGCGTCCTGCGCGATCTCAACGCCTTGGTCACCATGGCGGGCAAGACCGCTGCCGTCGAAGATTCCGAATCGCTCTACTGGCAGCTTCTGGGCATGATCTTTGAAATCATTCCCGCAGACCGGGGAGCGATTCTGCTCGCCGCCTCCAATTCCGAAGACCTCTCCTCCGCTTTTGCCTGGAACCGCGCCTCCGGCCCCGCTCAGCCGGTGCGGGTGAGCCGCACCGTGGTGAGCCAGGTTATGAAGAAAAAGTCGGCGGTCATGGTGAACGATGTGAGCGCCGACGCTACCCTGCAAACCGTGTCCAGTCTGCGGCTGGAACGCGTGCGCTCCCTGCTTTGCGCTCCCTTGCTGGCTGGGGAGCGCGTGCTGGGCGCCATTTATCTCGACTGCGGCCGCGACGGGGCCTGCTTCGACGAGCAGCACCTGCGCATGCTCACCGCCGTGGCCGGCCTCGCCGCCCTGGCTTCCCAGCGCGTGTGGCGCATGGAGTCTTTGCGTAACGAGAACCTCCGCCTGCGCGCTGACCTCAAGCTTGACCACGGCTTCGTCGGCGAAAGCCCGGCCTTGAGCCGCGCCCTGGAACTCATCGCCAGGATCGCTCCTTCTGCTTCCACCGTTCTGCTGTGCGGCGAAAGCGGCACCGGCAAGGAGCTGGCCGCACGGGCTTTGCATCGCGCCAGTTCCCGCGCCCCCTTTCCTTTTGTGGCTATCAACTGCGCCGCCATTCCTGAGACCTTGCTGGAGAGCGAACTGTTCGGCTATGAAAAAGGCGCCTTCACCGGCGCCGCCGGTCAGAAAAAAGGACAATTTGAGCTGGCTAATGGCGGTTCCATTTTTCTCGATGAAATCGGCGAACTGGCGCCGGCTTTGCAGGCCAAGCTGCTGCGCGTGTTGCAGCAGCGTGAGTTCGTGCGCCTGGGTGGCGCCCAGCCCATCAAAGTGGACGTCCGTCTGATCGCGGCCACCAATCAGGATTTGCGTGCCGCCTCCGACGAAGGTCGCTTTCGCAAAGACCTGTTCTTTCGCCTGAACGTGGTGGCCATTACCATGCCCCCGCTGCGCCAGCGTCCCCAGGACATACCCCTGCTGGCCAACTATTTTCTGACCCTTTGTAGTCAGCGCTGCAAACGGCGGCTACACGGAATTTCGGCGCCGGCCATGGAATGCCTGCAGCGCTACGACTGGCCGGGCAACGTGCGCGAACTGGAGAACGCAATCGAGCATGCCGTGCTGTTGGGTGCGGGCGACGTGGTGCTTCCCGAGGACCTGCCGGAAGTGCTTGTGGAAGGCCACCCGCCGGCAGCGGGGCAGCCTGCCGGCTATCACGGCGCCCTGAGCGAGTTGAAGAAGAAGCTGATTCTGCAGGCGTTCCAGCAGGCCGGAGGCAATTACACCGAAGCCGCACACCTGCTGGGCGTCCACCCCAATTACTTGCACCGGCTCATCCGCAACCTGAATTTGAAAGCCGCCCTACGCGTCGCCGGCGACCGTTCCGCCAAATGAAGCCGGCGTTGGACTTCAGCTATGCCGCTCCGCCCCGTTTTCCCGCTGCTTGCTTATAAAGACGTGGTACGTCACGGCATCCCACGCGTTATGAATGCCGGAGAAGAGCAGCAAC
>Ga0134128_10008025_pt1 | contig 12711 bp, 10 predicted proteins | sample KB31754_FD_96462 | JGI IMG/M metagenome (GOLD analysis project Ga0134128, IMG submission 96462) | Terrestrial soil microbial communities with excess Nitrogen fertilizer from Kellogg Biological Station, Michigan, USA - KB3-175-4 | ecosystem: Environmental > Terrestrial > Soil > Unclassified ...
CACGGGTCGAGATAAGCTTGCCATTGGCGACGACCGTCTGGGACGGCGGCGCGATCACCCGCCATGTCACCGTCGCCTTGTCGCTCGGGTGATCGATGCTCGGGATCCAGTGCCGCGCGCGGTTCGGCCAATTGTCGCCGAAGTACGTCCAGCGGCCGGCCGAGTCACGGCGCGCGATCAAACCGTCGACGACCGTTCCGCTATAGTCGACGGTGGCCGTGAACTGGCCGCCGGCGCCCTTGGGTAGCGCGATCGCTACGCCGGCGTCAGTCGGCGAGAACCGGGCGCTCTTTCCATCCACGGTGGCGCGCGTCACGGATAGATCGAGCAAATCGAGCACGAGCGAGTCGCTTCGCGCTGTGCGCTGCACTTGGAGCGTCGCCGTTCCGCGGATCGATGCCCCCGTATCAGGCAGCTCGATGGTCAACTGGTAGTCGAGGACGTCGAACGCGGGGCGGTACGGCCGGATCTGCTGCGCGGCGATCGGCGAGGCGGCCGCGAGCCAGGCGACGATCGCGTTCCGACATCGGAGCGATGGCATCAGGATCGAATCGCGCTTCCGCGGGGAGGAGGGGAAGAAGGAGTGTTGGTCAAACGCGCGTCTGGTACGACAGCGATAAAAGCGTCGGCGAAGTCCATCGCTGTCGCGTATCGCTCGTTCGGGTCGCGACGCAGCGCTTTCTCCAGCACCATATCGACGGCCGCCGGAAGGCGCAGGCTGGGCCGAACCTGGCGCAACGTCCGCGGAGCGCCGTTCAGTCGCGCCATCATCATTTCCTGCTGCGTCTCTCCCTCGAAAGGCAGCTGTCCGGTCAACATCTCGAACGTCACGAGCGCGAGAGCGTAGATGTCCGATCGGCCGTCGAGCGGCTTCCCCCGCAGCTGCTCCGGACTCATGAACTCCGGCGTTCCGAGAATGATGCCGGTCGCCGTGAGCTTGTCGGCGCCGCCGGAATACGGATCCTTGGCGAGACCGAAATCCAGGATCACCGCGCGCTCACGTCGATCGTCGCCCGTGCTGAGCATGATGTTCTCGGGTTTGAGATCGCGGTGTACGATGCCCAGCGCGTGCGCCGCTTCGAGGCCGCGCGCGACATCCTGTACCACCTGAACCGCGCGGTCGAGCGCCATGAACCCCTGGCGATGGATTCGCTCGACGAGCAGCTCGCCGACGAGAAACGGCATCACGATGTACACCGTGCCGTTCCCGGACTCGACGAGCTCGATGATGTTGCAGATGTTCGGATGCTCGAGTCGCATCCCGAACCCCGCTTCGCGACGCAGGCGCGTCATCGCCTTTCGATCGCGTGTGAGCGACGGCGACAACACCTTGATGGCGCACTCGGCTCCGGTGCGCAGATCGGTCCCGAGATAGACGACCGACATGCCGCCCGCGCCGAGCTTTCGCTGAATCTCGTATCTCTCGTCGAGCGTTTGGCCGGCAAGATCGGTGGCGCGCGCGTCGGCGACGAGACGGCTGCCGTCGCGCGAACAAAAGCGCGCGTCCTCGCCATACTGCGTGCGGCAAATGGGACAGCGGTTGGTCACGAACGCACCTGATTCCGTCCGGCGGCCTTGGCGCGATAGAGCGCCTCGTCGGCGCGGTTGATCAGATCGTCCGTGGACGCGACGCCCGCGGACGGGAACGTGGCGATCCCGATGCTCACCGTCAGGCGAAGCAGCCGCTGATTGCCGATGTCGAATGATTGCGCCGCGATGCGTTCGCGAAGACGCTCGGCGAAAATGACCGCGCCCTCGACCGACGTTTCGGGAAGGATCGACACAAACTCCTCGCCGCCATATCGCGCCACGATGTCGACTTTGCGAACCGCGTCCTCGAGGAGGGCGCCCATCTGTCGGAGGACGCTGTCGCCGGCGAGGTGCCCGACGGTGTCGTTGATCCGCTTGAAGTGATCGACGTCGAAGAGCAACAGCGCGAGAGTCGAGTCGTATCGTCGCGATCGATCGACTTCGGCGGTCAGTCGGTCGAGGAACGCGCGCCGGTTCAGCACCCTCGTGAGCGGATCGGTCGTCGCCAGCGCTTCGAGCCGGCGGTTGTCGGCGCGCGTCGTCTCGAGCGTTTGCGCGCGCCGAATGATCGCCACCGCCGCACGAATCACGATATCCGCGAACGCCACGTCCTCGGCGGTGAGCGCGCGCTCGTCGCGGCCGGTGCGCAGGAGCAGTGCACCGGAACGGGACCGGTCGATGCCGAATGGGATCACGGCAACAGACCGCAGCTCCACACGCCGCCCGTCACGCGACGGGATGGTGCGACCGTCCTCGAACAACGGGTTGTCGCGAACGTTCACGGCGAAGAACGGCTTGTCCGACTGCAGCGCGGCGCGAATCTCCGGCATGTCGTCGAGCTTGAGCTCCGCCGCGTAGGGCCCGATGTCGTGATTGGTGGCGACGATCGTTCCCGTCGAGTCGCTGGGCCGCGCAAGGATGATCGAGCAGTTGGAGACATCCAACGATTCCGCCATCCGCCGAGCGAGCAGGCGGTAGATCTCGTTGGCCGAGAGCTCGCCCGTCACCTCATGGAGGATCTCGACGAGGCGACGGTTGTTCTCCGCGGCATCGCGCTCGCGCTCCATCGCCGCGGTCGTCTCCTCGAGCGCGGCGCGCGCGGATCGAAGCTGCTCGCTGGCGCGGATCTGCGTGCGAACGCGGCCGAGCAGCTCGGCGACACGGAACGGTTTGGCGACACAATCGTCGGCGCCCCAAGGCAGGCCGATCTCGACGCCGTTGTTCGTCTGCCAGGGGGTGGTCACGACGATTCGTACGTCGTTCCAGCGGTCGTCGCCGCGCAACTCGCCGAGGATGCCGTCGCCGACGCGCGTACTGACGCTCGAGTCGAGCAGGATCAAATCGGGGACGTTGTGCTCGATCGCCGCAAATAACTCGTTGCGGTCCGACACGGTGATGACGTCGTAGCCGTGCTCGCGCAGGAGCCACGAGAGCGCCCCCGCGAGCACCTCATTTCGCTCGGCGACGACGACGAGTCCCGTGTCACCCAAGGAGCTCACGGAGTCCGTCCCACTCGATGTTGCCGCCGCTCAACACGGCGACGGTCGGGCCACGTGGCTTCACTTTCCCGCCGAGCAGCGCCGCGATGGTGATGGCGCCGCTCGGCTCGACGACGAGCTTGAGCCGGTCCAGCAGCAGACGCATCGCGCCGCGCAGTGCGGCGTCGTCCACGAGAACGACGTCGTCGATATACCGCTGATGATGCGCGAAGGTGATGTGCCCGATCTCGACGGCGAGGAGCCCGTCGGCGAGTCCGCCGGAATGCTCGAGCCGGACTGGCCGGCCCGCTTCGCGCGCGCGGCTCAACTTTGGCGCTCCTGAAGGTTCAACGCCGATCACGCGCGCGTTGGGGAGGCTGAGCTTTATCGCCGCCGCGACCCCCGCGCTGAATCCGCCGCCGCCGACGGGGACGAGCACGGTGTCGACGTCAGGGAGATCGGCGGCGATCTCGAGGCCGACTGTCCCCTGCCCGGCGATGATCATGGGATGGTCGTACGGCGGCACGAGGGTGAGGCCTTCGTCGCGGACCAACTCTTCGGCGCGCGCCATTCGATGCGCCGTCGTGGTTCCCGCGAGCTCGATGCGCGCGCCCAAACGCTCGGCCCCCGTGCGCTTGGCAGGCGTCACAGTCGTCGGCATGACGACAACCGCGGGTACGCCGTACAGCTTCGCCGCGAGCGCGACCGCCTGTGCGTGATTCCCCGACGATGGCGCGACGACACCGCGCGCCCGCTCGTCCGGACTCAGATGCGACAGAAAGTTGTAAGCGCCGCGGAACTTGAACGCGCCGCCGCGTTGGAGCATCTCGGGTTTGACCCACACCGGAACGCCGAGTTGCTCCGAGACGATGTCCGCCGGCAGAAGCGGCGTTCGCACGGCGACGGGCCCGATGGTGCGGGCGGCGTCCTGAAGATCGCCGAGTGTAACGAGCTGAGTCGCGATCACGACCTAAGTTATGAGAAATCCGACATAGCGGAAAGTCACACCTGGTTTCGGCTCGAACCCGAAAGCGGCAATTGGAAAGCGCCAATTGGGGTCAGACCCCACTTTTGAAATGGAGTCTGACCCCAATCGCGCCAGTTAAATGGGGTTTGCGCCATTCGCGCCATGGGGTCTGACCCCAATTGAGCGCTTAGGATACTCGACGCGGCAATTTATTCCTCGTCGCTCTCCGGGCCGACACCCGCCGGCTCGGCCGAGTCCTCGCCCGATTCCGTCTCGTCGTCCGGGACGACGCGCGCGACGTCCATCACCAGATCTTCGTTGTCGAGGTTCACAAGCCGCACCCCTTGGGTATTGCGGCCGGCAACGCGAATCCCCTTGACGGGCATGCGGATCGCGACCCCCTGCTTGGTGATGAGCATCAGTTCGTCGTCGGGGAGCACTTCCTTGATCGATACGGCGTCGCCCGTCTTCTCGGTGCGATGCACGGTGATGATGCCTTTGCCACCGCGTTTTTGGACGCGGTACTCATCAATCGGCGAGCACTTGCCCAGGCCCTTTTCGGTAACGACGAGCAGGTTCGCCTCGCGTTTGATCACGACCATGCCGATCAACTCGTCGCGCGGTCCGAGCTCGATCCCCTTCACGCCCGTCGTGTCGCGGCCCATCTCGCGGACGTCCTGTTCGTGGAATCGAATCGACAGACCGTGGCGTGTGGCCAACACAATGTCGTTGGTTCCACTCGTCACCTGTACGTCGATCAGTTCGTCGCCTTCCTCGATCTTGATCGCCTTGATGCCCGTGGCCCGCACGTTCGAGTATTGCGCGAGCGCTGTCTTCTTCACCGTGCCGTTCTTCGTCGCGAAGAGCAAGAACTGATCTTCCGGGAAGTCGCGCGTGGTGACGATGGCCGAGACCTGCGTGTCGGGCGACACGTTGATCATGTTGACGATCGGCTTGCCCTTCGCAGCGCGGCCCGCCTGCGGGATCTCGTGCACCTTGAGCCAGAAGCAGCGTCCATCGTGGGTGAACACGAGCACGTAGTCGTGCGTGGACGCGATAAAGAGGTGCTCGACGAAATCCTCGTCTTTGAGCGTGGCGCCGTTGTTCCCGCGTCCGCCGCGCCGCTGCTTCTTGTACGTCGAGACCGACGTGCGCTTGATGTAGCCCGAGTGCGAGATGGTAACGACCATCTCTTCCTCGGCGATCAGATCTTCGATCGTGAACTCGCCTTCGTCGCTGGTGATCTCGGTGCGGCGCTCGTCGCCGAACTTCTTGGCGATCTCCTGGAGTTCGTCCTTGAGGACCTTCATCCGCTTGTCCTTCGAGTCGAGGAGCGACTTGAGGTCCTTGATCATAGCCCGGACTTCCTTCAGCTCTTCCTCGAGCTTTTCGATCTCGAGCCCGGTGAGCTTGGCCAGGCGCATCGAGAGGATGGCGTCGGCCTGCCGTTCGGTCAGCTTGAAGCGCTTCTGGAGCTGCGCATTGGCGACAGGGACGTCGGCCGCGGCTCGGATGACCTTGATGACCGCATCGATGTTATCGACGGCGATCTTGAGGCCCTCGAGGATGTGCTCTCGCTCGAGCGCCTTGTCGAGGTCGAATTGCGTGCGGCGGACGATGACGGTGTGTCGGTGGGTGATGTAGTGCTCGAGGATTTCCTTGAGCGGCATCACCTTCGGCACGAGGCTGCCCGTCTTCGCGTCCGGCACGAGAGCGAGCATGATGACGCCGAACGTCGACTGCATCGCCGTCTGCTTGTACAGCTGGTTGAGCACCACGCGCGGGATCGCGTCGCGCTTCAGCTCGATGACGATGCGCATGCCGTCCTTGTCGGACTCGTTGCGCAGGTCGGAGATGCCGTCGAGCTTCTTGTCGCGCACCAGTTCGGCGATATGCTCGATGAGCTTCGCGCTGTTGACCTGGTACGGAATCTCGGTGACGACGATCTGCGACTTGTTCGAGGACTCCTTCTCCTCGATCACGGCGCGCGCGCGCATGATGATGCGCCCGCGGCCCGTCTCCTGATAATCCTTGATGCCGGCGCGGCCGTAGATGTAGCCGCCGGTCGGGAAGTCAGGCCCTTTGACGAACTTCCGCAGGTCGCCGGGCGTGGCTTCGGGGTTGTCGACGAGGTGAATGATCGCGCTGACGACTTCGCGCAGGCTGTGCGGCGGAATGTTCGTCGCCATGCCCACCGCAATGCCTGACGACCCGTTGACGATCAGGTTCGGGATGCCGGCCGGTAGGACCGACGGCTCCTCACGCGAATCGTCGAAATTGGGGACGTTGTCGACGGTGTTCTTGTCGATGTCAGCCAACATCTCCATCGCGATCGCCATCAGCCGCGATTCGGTATAGCGGTACGCCGCCGCGGGATCGCCCTCGACCGATCCGAAGTTCCCCTGCCCGTCGATCAGTGGATAGCGAAGCGAGAAGTCCTGCACCATGCGCACGAGCGCGTCGTAGACCGACGAGTCGCCGTGTGGGTGATACTTGCCGAGCACATCGCCGACGACCGTTGCGCACTTCTTGAACGCGCGGCCCGGCACGAGGCCTGAGTCGAACATCGAATACAACACCCGCCGATGCACCGGCTTGAGACCGTCCCGCACATCGGGCAGCGCGCGCGACACGATGACGCTCATCGAATAGTTGATGAACGACTCTTTGATTTCGTCGTCGATCAGGCGCGGAAGGATGCGTTCGCGGTTGTTCGGAGCAGTCATGAGGCGGGTAACCGTCGAGGGCAGAGGGAGACCTCGAAATTTACCAAAAAACGCCGCTCAAGGCAACCGTTTTATGTCGCCGCAAGTCTTTTATTTCCATGATTTTATGCGCGACAGACCGGGGCAGATTTGGCGGGCGAATAAATCCCGTATATTGAGGCCTGGTCGACATCGGATGAGCCCGGTTCGTTCGTGCGCATCCGACGGTGGTCGGGCGGACGAGCCGGCTACTCGGGCGGAGCGGGCGGAGCTGACCGCGGCGGAGTGTGGCGGAGGCGGTCGGCTTCTTCCTCAGCGTCCATCTCGGCTTCCGCGGCTTCTTCCTCGAGCCGTTCGCGCGCCATGGCTTCGGCCCGCTCGCGGCGATAGCGCTCGTACCAGTCGCGGGTGATCTCACCGGCGAGCTCGCGGTTCCCGAGCCCAAACGAAAGCGCCAAAGCGAGCGCGATCGCGCCGAACAGGATCGCGAACGCCGTCGTGACGATATCCGTCGCGATCCCGAGCTCCTGGAGCGCCATGAACACCGCGAGCAGGATGACGCCGCCGCGGCCGAGGCGGGCGAGCGCGCGGCCGCCGTGGACGGCGCCCGCCGACGCGGCAATGAGACCGCCCACGAACCCGCCAAGCACGATGCCGACGAGGATGATGACGATCGCCGCGATGACGCTCGGGATGTAGCTCACGAGCGTCGACACCACGTTGGCCAGCGAGTCGAGCCCGAGCGCGTTCGCCGCGAGCAAGATCACCGTGAACATCACCAGCCAGAACACGAGATTCGCCAGCACGCGTGTCGGGTTCACATGCGTGCCCGATCGCTCCACGGCTTGAATGACACCACCGCGCGCGAGCAGGTGATTGAGGCGAATGCGACGCAGCCCGCGCTCGGTGAGCTTCTCGAGCACCTTCGCCAGCAAATAGCCGGCGAAGACGATGACGAGCGCGCCGATCAGGGCGGGCAGCGTCTGTCCAAAGACTTGCGCGATGCTCGTCTGAAGACGGTCGCTGAAGTTCGCGGTATCTGGCTGTTGCATCGAGGTGGAATCTACCCGCCCTGGTCGGGAGCGGTAATCGCCGTCAGTTCCGCGTGCCGCGTTTGAGATCGAAGATCACGCTGCGCTTGCAACCGGGACAAATCAGCCACTCTCGCTTACGGGCATATCCGAGACCAAACGAGCCGCCGCCGATCGAACGCGCCGTCATCACCGTCCCGTCGCGCGGGCATGTCGGCGGTTGCCCGGCGGAATATTGCTGTCGGATCTCCTGCTCCTCGCGCGGCTCGTAGCGTGCCGTGTCATCCGTCATGAAACTTTGATCACGACTTTGCCAAAGTGCTCGCCGCTCGCGAGTCGCTCGAACGCCGCGCGGCCGTCGTCGAGCGAATAGACGGAATCGACGGGCGGAATGAGACGACCAGCGCGAAACTCCGCGACGACCGCGTCGAACTCGGCGTCGTTCCCCATCGTCGAGCCCATGATCGTCCACTGGTTCCAGAACAGGCGGCGAACGTCCGTCTCGACCAACGGGCCGGACGTCGCGCCGCACGTCACGAGTCGTCCACGGCGTCCGAGAGCAAACAGCGACTGCGCCCACACCGCTTGCCCGACGTTGTCGATGACGACGTCGACCCCGCGTTTAGCCGTGTGCTCGCGCACGGTGCGACCGACGTCGACAGAGACGCGATTGAGCAAGACGTCGGCTCCCAGCGCCTTCGCGCGCTGGAGCTTCGCGTCGCTCCCGGAGACTACCCACACGCGGGCACCGATTTGCTTGCAGATCTGAAGCGCGGCCAGCGCGACGCCGCCGCTGATTCCCCAGATCAACACGTCCTCGCCGGCGCGGACACGCGCGCGCGACACGACCATTCGCCACGCGGTCAACGTGGCCAACGTGAACGCCGCGGCGACGTCGTCGCCGACGGACGCCGGAACGGTGCGGACGTTCACCGCGGGCACGACGACATACTCCGCCGCCGTCCCGGGAAAATGCTCGCCGAGGATGCCGAAGCGCGGACAGAGCGGCTGCTCGCCGTCGCGACAGTACTCGCACGTTCGATCGCTCAAGCCGGGATTGACGACGACGAAGTCGCCGACGGCGAGGTTCTTCACCTCGGACCCGACGGCGTCGATGACTCCGCACGCGTCGGACGCGAGCGGCCACGGCGGCTTGATCGTGATGCCCGGGAGGCCGCCGAGCATGAAGAGATCGAGATGGTTGAGCGCGGCCGCGCGAACGCGCACGCGCACGTCCGCCGAGCTACGCAGCTCGGGCACGGGAAGGTCGTCACGCAGCTCGAGGACATCGAGCCCGCCGTGACCGGAGATCGTCAGTGCGCGCACATGGATCGGGTTATATTCCGCCGTCTGGGAAAAATTAGTCTACCGTCTCGGGTTCGCGTGAATGACGTCCATCAAAGTCCCGCCGCTCGGTGAGTCGATCGTCGAGGCGACCGTATCGCGCTGGTTGAAGAAGGAAGGCGATGCTGTCGCTCCCGGCGATACGCTGGTGGAGCTGGAAACGGACAAGATTACGGTCGAAGTGCCGGCGATGAACGGCGGTGTGCTGACGAAGCGCGCGCACGCCGAAGGCGATGTCGTCCACGTGGACGACTTGTTGGCCGAGATCGACGAGAGCGCGACAGCCGCGGCGCAGCCCGCGCCTGCGCAACCGGCGGCGGCGAAGCCGGCGGAGAGCGCGCCGCCTGTGCCGCGCAACCAACCGCAGTCCACACCCGTTGTCCCGCCGCCGGCGCCTGCTCCGGCAGCGCCGCCCGCGCCACCTCCCCCGGGCCCGCCGGCCGAAGTCCGCGCGGGGCCGGCCGCACAGAAGACCGCGGTAGAGACGGGCGTGGATTTGTCGCGCGTGCAGGGGACTGGCCGTGGTGGCGTGATCAGCAAGCCCGACGTGCTCGAGGCGGCGGCCGGCGCGCAACGCTCCGCGGCCGCGCCACCGTCAGCACAGCCGGCCGCGCCCGCGTCGCAGCCGACCGCTCCTCCTCCGCGCCCTGCGGCACCGCCTGCGGACGGCAAGAGGGAAACGCGCGAGAAGATGTCGACGCGACGCAAGCGCATCGCCGAGCATCTGCTCGAGTCGCAGCACGCCACGGCGCATCTCACCACGTTCAACGAGATCGACATGACGGCCGTGAGCGCGGTGCGCGAACGGCTCAAGGAGCGCGTCGAGAAGGAGCACAGCGTCAAGCTGTCGTTCATGCCGTTCTTCGTGAAGGCGGCATGCATGGCGCTCAAGACGTATCCCGTCGTCAACGCGCAGATCGACGGCGACGCGATCGTCTACAAGCACTACGTGAACATGTGCATCGCGGTGGCGTCGGACGCGGGGCTCGTCGTGCCGAACATCAAGGACGCCGATCGCAGAGGGATGATCGACATCTCACGCGAGATCGGCGCTGTTGCCAAGCGCGCGCGCGACGGCAAGCTGACGATGGACGATCTCACCGGCGGCACCTTCACGATCACGAACGGCGGCGTGTTCGGCTCACTCATCTCGACGCCGATCATCAACTTTCCGCAGGTCGGCATCCTCGGGCTGCACAAGATCCAGGAGCGACCGATGGCGGTGGACGGCAAGGTCGAGGTCCGCCCGATGATGTACGTCGCGCTCTCGTACGACCACCGGATCATCGACGGTCAACAGGCAGTGCTCTTTCTCGTGCGCGTGAAAGAGCTGATGGAAGATCCGGCGTCGATGCTGATCGACTGATTCGACGGCCCGCCGATCAGCTTACGGCGGGCATTTTTCTCTCGAACATGGAATCCGCAAACAACAGCTCTCCAGTCTCGGTGGACGTCGTCGTAATCGGCGGAGGACCGGGCGGATATATCGCCGCCATTCGCGCCGCGCAGCTTGGCTTGTCGACCGTCTGCGTCGAGATGGACAAAACACTTGGCGGCACGTGCGTGAACGTCGGATGTATTCCGTCCAAGGCGCTGCTCACGTCGTCCGAGCACTACGACTTCGCGCAGCACGCCGCGGCCGCGCACGGGATCGGGATCGGGTCATTGACGCTCGATCTCCCAACAATGCTCCAGCGGAAAGACGAGGTCGTGGCGCAGAACACGCGCGGGATCGAGTTCCTCTTTCGAAAGAACAAGATCACGTGGGCCAAGGGGCGCGGGACGCTGCGGCCGGGGAACATCGTGGAGGTGGATGCGGCTGGCGGTGCGGGGGCCCCCCCCGCAGAAAAAATCGCCACCTACCAGGCAAAAGACGTCATCATTGCCACCGGCTCCGTATCGATCGAGCTCCCCTTTCTCAAGTTCGAGGAGAAACGCGTTCTCTCGAACATCGGCGCCCTCACTATCCCGCAGGTCCCGAAGCACCTCATCGTCATCGGCGGCGGTGTCATCGGCCTCGAGCTCGGATCCGTCTGGAAGCGACTCGGCGCCAAGGTCACCGTGATCGAGCTGCTGCCCACGATCCTGCCGGGCATGGACGCCGACATCATCAAGGAAGCCGACCGCACCCTGCGCAAGCAGGGCCTCGACATCCGCACCAACACGCGCGTGACCAACGGCGGCGTCACCGAGAACGGTGTCTTCGTCGAAGTCGAACACGACGGCAAGACCGAACGCCTCGAGGGTGACCATGTGCTCGTCTCCGTCGGCCGACGTCCGTCGACGACGGGCATCGACGCCAAGGCACTCGGCCTCAACATCGGCAAGCGCGGTGAGATTCTCGTCGACGATCAAATGCGCACGAACCTGCCGCACGTCTATGCCATCGGCGACTGCGTCCCCGGACCGATGTTGGCGCACAAAGCCGAAGAAGAGGGCGTGATCGCCGCCGAGGTGATCGCCGGCAAGCCGTCGCACATGCACTACAAGTCGATTCCGAACGTCGTTTACACCTGGCCGGAGATCGCTTCCGTCGGATTGACCGAGACGCAAGTGAAGGACAGCGGCCGCGCCTATCGCACGGGACGCTTCCCGTTCTCCGCCAACGGACGCGCCCGGTCGCTCGGCGACGCCACCGGGTTCGTGAAGTTCGTGGCCGACGCGAAGACCGACGAGATCCTCGGCGCGCATATGATCGGACCGAACGTCTCCGAGCTGATCGCCGAGGTCGTGCTCGGCCTCGAGTATCGCGCGTCGGCCGACGACATTGGCGAGACCGTGCATGCTCACCCGACGCTCTCCGAGGTGACCAAGGAGGCGGCACTGGCGACGCTCGGACGGGCGCTGCAAATCTGAGTCGTGCCCGGCTACTTCGCCCTTGATCCCCGGCCGCTCCAACCCGAAGACTCCCAAGCGACACGCGTCCTGCTCTTGGGCACGCTCGGGATCACGCCGTACATCGATCGCGCGCTCGAGGTGTTGGAGCTCGCCGAGCGCGGGAACGATCCGGAGCACCGAGCGCTGGTGATCGCGCGCGATGGAACGGTGGCGGCGCTAGCGCTGTTCGGGATCATCGCCGGCACGGCGCGCGGGGCCCGCGTACACACCGCGGTACTCGCGCCGGGCATCGAGATCGAGGACGTAGGAATGCGTCTGATGGACGCGGTGGCCACTGCTGCCCGGGGCTCGGGCGCCGACTTCATCCTGGCCGAGATGCCAGATGATCCCGCGCTCGGAACCACGCTGACGTTGCTGCGCCAGCATGGCTTCCGAGACGAGGCGCGCGTTCCTGATTTCTTTCGCGACGGCGTGGCGCTGACGTTCCTGCGCCGCGCTCTGTAGCAAGCTAGAGTCCGCCGCTCCGTCCGCGCAACGCGGACATGTCCACGTAACCTTCCGGAATCTCGAACAGGCTCGCCGCGACCGGCGCGCGGTCGACTGACGTCACTTCCATGTTCGTGGTGCCGTCGTCCGACCACACCTTGAGCGGAAACGCCGGACGATCGCCGAACGTCTTCGCCCACGCGGGCTGACCACCTCCGCCACCGCGGCGACCCATTCCGCCAGTGATATCGGGGAGTATGAAACGACCGAGGCTCGACGTGATGCACGCCTTGACCGACTTCCCGTTCTCGTCAGTGATCTGATAGTCGTCG
>Ga0134128_10008027_pt1 | contig 12706 bp, 9 predicted proteins | sample KB31754_FD_96462 | JGI IMG/M metagenome (GOLD analysis project Ga0134128, IMG submission 96462) | Terrestrial soil microbial communities with excess Nitrogen fertilizer from Kellogg Biological Station, Michigan, USA - KB3-175-4 | ecosystem: Environmental > Terrestrial > Soil > Unclassified ...
TCAGCTGGTGCGCATCGAGGACGACCTCGAAGGCATCGGCGCGCGCGACATCGGCATGTCGACGCCGGAGTGGCACGATCTCCAACGTTCCGGCGTGTTTCAACAGGTGTCGCCGACCTGGTACGACGACAACAACCTCACGGGCCTCGCGCACCCCGAACGCGTCTCGCTGCTGATCGTCGCCCCGAACTACTTTGCCCTGCTTGGTGTGAAGCCCGCGCTCGGAGTCGTGTTCGATCCATCGGACCGAACGCCCGGGTTCAATGAGCAAGCGGTGATCAGCGACGGCCTCTGGAAGCGCGCGTTCGGCGCCGACACGAACGTCGTCGGTCGAATCGTGCAGCTCGACTCGGATTCGTATCGCATCATCGGGGTCATGCCGCCGGGCTTTCATGCGCCGGGGCGCACGCAAGAGGAGCGGAGCGCCGAAGTGTGGCCGGCGTTTGGCTATGCGGGACAGCCCCTGAGCCCGGCCATGGCGCAACGGCGATCCAGCCTCTTTCCGGGAGCGATCGCCCGCCTCGAGCCCGGCCTCACGATCGAGGCGGCGCAGCGGCGCGTCGATGCGCTCGTCCAAACCCTGCGGCGGCAATTCCCAAGCGATTACCCGCCGAAGAGCGACTGGCGAATTCGCCTCGTGCCGCTCAAAGACAACGTCGTGGGCGACGTGCGACAACCGTTGCTGTTCCTGTTCGGCGCCGTGGTGCTGGTGCTGCTGATCGGCTGCGCGAACGTGGCCAATCTGTCGTTGGCGCGCGCAACGAACCGTGGCCGCGAGATGGCGGTGAGGCAAGCGATCGGCGGCGCGCCCTCGCGATTGACACGCCAGTTGCTCACCGAGAGCACCGTGCTTTCGGTGATCGGCGGCCTCGTTGGCACTGTCCTGCTGCTCGCCGTCAAAGGCGCCCTCGTTCGCCTGGTGCCGGACAGCGTGCCGCGCCTCAACGATATCGCGATCAATTGGGCCGTGTTGGCGTTCGCGTTCGCCGTCTCGCTGATCGCCGGGGCGATCTTCGGCCTCGCCCCGGCGCTCCAAATTCGGCGACTCGATGTGACCACGGTACTCAAACAGGAGGGACGAAGCGCGACGAGCGCGCGCGAACATCGACGGATGCGGCGCGCCCTGGTCGTCGGCGAGTTCGCGCTTTCGCTCGTGTTGATGAGCGCAGCCGGCCTGCTCGTGCGCAGCTTCTGGGAACTGCTGCACACGCCCATCGGGTTCGACACCCGAAACGTGACCGTGGCCCGCACGCGCTTGCCGTATCCGAACGACGTCAAGGAAGATCTGTACACCACGGTGAGCGACGAGGCGGGGTTCGTGCGTGAAGTGATCCGCCGCGTGAAGACGGTGCCGGGCGTTCAGGACGCCGCGCTCGGCAGCGGCGCGGCGGTACCGTTGGATCACCCGCAGCAGGATCAGACGCAAATGCGCGTGGTCGTCGAACGCGGAGCGATGCCGAGCGACCAGCCGGTGTTCGTGACCGGGTCGCAGGTCACGCCGGATTACTTTCGGCTGCTGCGCATGACATTGGTGCGCGGCCGGCTGTTGGAGGAATTCGACACCGACAAGAGCCCGCCCGTCGCGGTGATCAACGAGACGATGGCGCGAACGCTGTGGCCGAATGACGACGCGGTAGGGAAGCGGCTCAAGCTCTCGCCGCGTGCGACGGTCTGGACGACCGTGGTCGGCGTGGTCGCCAATGCGCGAACCGAGTCGCTGGCGAGCACCGGCGAGCCGCAGCTATACGCGAGTCTCTATCAACAGGAGGGCAAGCACCTGGCGATCTTCGTGCGCGGGCATTTCGAGACGGCCACGCTCGCGCGCCAGATTCGCGAACAGGTGCAGGCCGTCAACTCCGCGCTTCCGGTGTTCGGCGTCCGGACGTTGGACGAGACGGTCTCGGCATCGCTCGCCGTGCGCCGGTTCGCGATGGAGCTGCTGGCGCTGTTCGCGGCCACGGCTCTCATCCTGGCGGCGATCGGGATTTACGGCGTGATCTCGTACATGGTGACGGAGCGGACGCACGAGATCGGAGTGCGCGTCGCGCTCGGCGCGCAACCCCGTGACGTGATGCGGATCGTGATGCGCCAGGGTGTGGCGCTGACGATCGCCGGCGGGTCGATCGGGTTGGCCGCGGCGCTGCTGGTGTTGCATGCGATGTCGGGATTGCTCGTGGGCGTGAACCCGGCCGATCCGCTGACGCTAGCGGTGGCGCTGGCGGCGCTCACGACGGCGGCGTTGGCTGGTAGCTATCTGCCGGCCCGCCGCGCCGTGCGGATAGATCCGGTTGTGGCGCTGCGGGCGTAGGTTAATCGTGCGCAGTACCACGACAGCTCCGCCTCCGAAGAGACGCGCATGGGACAATTCTACGCCAACATCGCACTGAAGACCGAGGACCTGGATCTCGTGGCGCACGAGCTGACGGCGCTCGGGCGCGATGCGCTGGCCGTTCGGCAGAGCGGCATCACGATGGTGTACGACCGGCGGTGCGACGACCAGGACATCGACGAGCTTGCGCGGCTGAGCCGCACGCTGTCAGAGCACGCGGGTTGTGTCGCGCTCGCGTCGTGCAACCACGACGACGACGTCCTGTTGTTGCTCCTGTGCGATCGCGGGACGGAAGTGGACCGGTACGATTCGACGCCCGGCTACTTCGAGGGCGACGCGGGCGACGCGGGCGGCCCCAGCGGAGGAGACGCCGGCCACCTCTGCGCGGCGTTCGGTGTGCCGAAGCGCGTGAGTGACGTCGATCAACTGCTCAGACGCACGCATCGCGCGATGGTCGTCGAGGGGGAACGGCATCACGCGCTCGCGCTCGCACTCGAGCTTCCGCCCGGGCTCGTCATGCTCGGCTACCGGTACGCGACGGATGGCGAGTTGCCGGAGGTGGACGATCGCCGCGAGGTCGGAACGCCGTCGTCACCAGAGCGCATTGGCGGCAAGCAGGCGAGGGAGGCGGTGCGGCTCGACGCTGAAGCGGCACGGTTGATGGTCGAGTCGCAGGGGCCGGACGGGTCCTTCTGGCACACCTGCGCCCTGGCGTTGCACCGCGCGACCGTGCCAGAGCGCTTCCAGGCGATCTTCGGCATAACCGAGGGGAACGGATCGCTTCTTCTCGATCGGGCGCGGGAGTACGTTCGATCGCGAGGATTGCTCGGACCGCAGGGCGAGGTGGTCGCCGACGACCTGCTGGCGGAGTTCTTGGGCCAGAGACGGTTCGACTTTCCCGCGATGGCCAAGCTGGTGCGCACGGCGCTCGACATTCCGGCGTTGACGGACGGCGAGATCGCGGCGTACACCGCGGGAGACTCGAAGCTCATGGCGCGCATCGCCCAAGGGTTTATCAGCGGGGTGATCGATAATTGACCATGGAGCCCGGCGAATGAGCGCTCACTCGGCTGGCCCGAACGGCCTGAATCAGCTTCTCGTCATCCTACGTCCAGATCATGTCGCCCTTGCGAAGGGGCTCTTGACGGTTTGTCGCTGAGCGGCAAACTCTTATATGATTCCTTTGCAGCCTGGCCTTGAGCGTTCTCTTGCCACGTCGTTTGTCACCGAGCCAACGGCCGGGGGGTATGCTCTTCCTTGTTATACGAAGCGTGATGTGCCTACACACACGCGGGACCACCGTTTGCGGCCGTGTTGCCGCGAAGATGCTTGCGTGCGCAGTTATCGTTACGACGCTCACCGCTAGCCCGCGCGCGACAATGCTGGCGCAAGCCCCGCGCAATTTCCCAGAGGGCGCCGCCGTGCTCACCACGTGGTTCAATCACGTACAGCGCGACGAGCTCGACTCGCTGCCGTCCCTCTTGGCGCCCGACTTCGTCTTTGTCACCGACGGTGTACGCTTTGATCGGAACGCATTCGTGGCCATGATTAAGAGCCTGGGAATCAGTCACCCGCAGGTGCGGCTCTCGAACATTGCTGCCCGCCGGTCGGGCGACGTTGGCTACGTCGTCTACGATCGGATTGAATCGTTCACGTCGCGCGGCGTTAAGAAGATGATGCCGGAGACAGGCATTATGGTGCTTACGCGAAGATACGGGCGGTGGGTCATCGCAATCTGGATGACTACGTCGCCGGCACGCTGATGCCTACCAACACGACGGGCGATGCGCGCAGCGCGTCATCCAGGGCACCCGCTCTGAATGCAGCCCTCGCGCTTCCAAGATCACGAACCGCCGACCTCACGAACGCCGCAACGTCGGGCGAGTATCACGATCGCCAATTTCACCGGGTCACGATGTCGTGCGACAAGATGTTGGTGCTTGTCGATGTATTCGTGCAGCCGGATGACGATCAGTGGATCACCGTGTTGGGAACGTTGGACACATCCACGTGACACACGCTGGTGCGAGTTGGCGGCTCCAATGCGCCGCGGATACTCCAATCAGAGAACGACCGGTGGCTGGCGTCTTCACCGGCGCCGGTACGTAGTTCGGATCTGGGTTGATGAGGCTCCGCCACCAGGGACCGCCGGCCTCCCATCGTCTGTCGATGGGGGTTGACAACGGACCGTCGTGGATAGACATTCCCATCGTCTATCGATAGGAGAACCGGTGGCGACGAAGGGGCCGGCGGAGTTGCTGCCTGGGACGCTTGACCTGCTCGTCCTCCGCACGTTGGTTCGCGGGCGGATGCATGGGTACGGCATCGCCCAGCGCGTCAAGGAACTGTCCAACGACGTGCTAGCCGTGGGGGAGAGTTCGCTCTATCCCGCGCTCCAGCGCCTGCTGCTCGATGGATATGTCGCCGCCGAGTGGGGGACGTCGGAGAACAATCGCCGCGCGCGGTACTACGTGCTGACCGCCGCTGGTCGCCGCCAATTCGCTGCCGAACGCGACGAGTTCGAGCGCATCGTGACGGCGATACAAGCCGTCCTCCAATTCGCCTGAGGACCGCAACCCATGCGCCTGGCGCGACGGCTCGCCCATTGGCTTCGCCTCTCCGAGGTCGACGTCGACCTGGTCGACGAGCTGGCGTTCCACCGAGAAATGATCGAGCGCGATCTCGTCGCGCGCGGCATGTCGCCGGTCGATGCGCGCGATGCGGCGCGCCGCACCATGGGCAACGAGACAATCATGCGTGAAGAGTCGCGCGGCGTTTGGATCTGGCCGTCGCTCGAGGCCGCGTGGCAGGACGCGCGACATGCGGCGCTCGGGCTTCGGCGGACTCCGACCTTTACGGCCGGCGTCGCGTTGACGCTCGCGCTCGGCATCGGTGCGAACACGGCGATGTTCTCGCTCGTCGATCGGCTCCTGCTTCGACCACCGGCGCACATGATCGATCCCGCCATGGTGCATCGAGTCTACCTGTACAAGACGGTGGAGGGCAGGGAGCGGTCGACGGGAGGGCAGTACGCGCGCTACGCCGATATCGCGAGGTGGTCGACGACCTTCTCGAGCTCGGCGGCCTTTGGTCTGAGAAAGCTCGGCGTCGGAATCGGCCAGGACACGCGGCTCGAAAACGTCGCTCTGGTCAGCGCGGGTTTCTTCGGATTCTTCGATGCGCCGGCCGCACTCGGCCGATACTTCACGCCGCGCGAAGACTCGCCGCCGGAGCCCGCACGGGTGGTAGTGCTCAGCCACGGGGCGTGGCAGCGACGATTCGGGGGACGGGCCGACGTGCTGGGCACCCGAATTCAGATCGACGCATTGCAATACACCGTCATCGGCGTTGCGCCCGATGATTTCGTCGGCTTGTGGCCGTTCAATCCCCCAATGGCGTTCATCCCGGTGACGACCTACGCGAGCGCGCACGCCGGCGCTGATTGGCCGACGAACTACGGCCATGCGATCGGCATCGGAATGATCGTCCGTCGGAAGTCGGGCGTTACGATTGCCGCGGCGGCCGCGGATCTCGGCGCGGCACTAGGCCGGAGCTTCCAGGCGGAACACGATGCCGATCCGCGATCAGGCCTGCCGACGCAGCTGCGGCCGCGCGCCGTGGCCGCGCCGGTGCTGGCCGACCGTGGACCAGAGCCGTCGAGCATCTCGCGCTCCGCGACGTGGCTCAGCGGCGTGACACTCATCGTCCTACTGATCGCGTGCGCGAACGTTCTCAATCTGATCGTCGCGCGGGCCATTGCTCGCCGTCGCGAGACGGCGGTCCGCGTAGCGCTTGGCGTGAGCCGGCGGCGACTGTTCGGCCAACTGTTCACCGAAGGGCTGGTGCTCGCGATCATTGGCGGTGTCCTGGGCATGCTCGTCGCGATCTGGGGCAGCGGAGTGCTGACCACGGCGTTTCTGCCAGGGAGGGTGCGTCCGTCGCTCATCACAGACTGGCGGACGCTGAGCGTTGCGGTGAGCATGGTGCTCGCGGTCGCGGTGTTGGCCGGCCTCGCGCCGCTGATACAGATTCGGCGGGCCGATCTCACGGGCGATCTCAAGGCCAGCGCGCGAGACGGCGGACATCCGCGAAGCCGACTCCGGACGGGCCTGCTGCTCCTGCAGAGCGGATTGTCCGTCGTGCTGCTCGTCGGTGCCTGTCTGTTCGTTCAGAGTTTGCGCAACGTGCGTCACGTGCGACTCGGATTCGACGCGGATTCAGTGGTCGAGGTCGACCTCAACATGCGCGGCGTGAAGCTCGACAGCGCCGCGGCGGTCGCGTTGCGACTCCGGCTATTGGATGCGGCGAAGGGCGTACCTGGGGTGGTACATGCGACGCTGCAAGAGTCGACGCCGTTCGATGGGGAAACGTCGTGGCCGCTCTTCGTTAGCGGGATCGATTCGGTCCGGACGCTGGGTGAGTTCGACTTCAACACCGTGTCCGCCGACTACTTCGCGACGATGGGCACGCGCATCGTGCGCGGCCGCGGGATTGCGAGTACGGACGTGGAGCACGGGCGCCTCGTTGCAGTCGTCGGCCAATTGATGGCGAACGCGCTGTGGCCGGCGAAAGATCCGATCGGACAGTGCGTGCGTGTCGCCGCGGACACGTTGCCCTGCCGGTATGTGGTTGGCGTCGCGGAAGACATCCATTCGCAATCGATCGACCCGGAGCCGGCCCGCTTCTTTTACTATCTACCTGCCGCGCAATGGCACCCGCAGGAGGGAGGCTTGTTTGTGCGCGGCCGCGATGCGACTCGACTTCTCGAGCCTTTACGCAGCCGGCTCCAGCGGGAGATGCCGGGCACAGCGTTCATCACAGTCAGGAGATTGGGCGACATTGTGGGTGCCGCGCTGCGGCCATGGATCGTGGGCGCGACCGTGTTCTCAGCGTTCGGGGCGCTGGCGCTGGTGCTGGCGGCGATCGGGCTGTACAGCGTGGTGGCGTACGACGTCACACAGCGCAAGCACGACCTCGGCGTCCGCCTCGCGCTGGGGGCAAGCCGATCGTCGCTCGTGGGGCTCGTCGTAGCGCAGGGCGTGCGTGTGTCGCTGGCTGGTGTCGCGATCGGATGCGCAATTGCCGCTGGTGCCGGACGATGGCTCGGACCGATGTTATTCGAGCAGCGTGCAAGCGATCCGCGCGTCTTCGCCGTAGTGATCGGGGTGGTTCTCGTAGTGGCAACTGTGGCGAGCGCCGTTCCGGCATGGCAGGCAGCGCGACTCGACCCGAAGAGTGTGCTGCAGGCGGATTGAGCGCCGAACTTGCCGGGCGATCCGCCGACTGAGCCGCCCTTCGCGCGGCGCCGGCACCAGCGTGGCGCCGTGTTGCGTTCAAAGGCGAGTTGCTCGTGCGGAAGCTGAGACGCTCAAACCCTTGTTCGATTCTTAGCTCGAGCCTCAGGGACGTTTGCGCAACAACAAGGACGCAACCAGACCCGCTGTACGGCGTCCTGTTGCGCTGCTGCTCTTCTTAGCCGTTCCGTCTTCGACACTTGCCGCGCCGCGAGCGTATGTTCGCGACTATACCACAAAGAGTGGCAAGGTCGTTGCTCCGTACACACGCCGAGCACCGGGGACCGCAGGCCATACGACACCCGAACCACATCTCCCTACGCGTGCGACGCCGGCCTCCAACGGCAACGGTTGGATAGGACATGTCGAGAATTTAACTATCCTGATCATGGAGACGGCCGCGAACACGACACGTCGGGCAGGGCTCAACCCGATCCATGTCCCTGGACGAAGGAGTGCTCCGTCCGCGCCTTCGCGGCGTCGCTCTGATCGCAGCGAGCTTGCTCGGTCGAATTCGGCCCCGTGTGCGGGCTGTGATCGCGGCATCCCGGAACCGAGAGCGAAGCGTCGGGTACCCCAGGCGATCTCGCTGGGCGTACCATCTAACCGGGTCTGCGTGTGTCGGGTCGGACCATTCGGACTATCCAAATGCTTCCATTCGTCGAACAACCGGTATTGCACCTTGGCCCGCTGACGATCCACGCCTTCGGCGTGATGGTGGCTGCCGGCCTATGGGTTGGTCTCGCCATGACGGAGCGGCGTTTCGCCCGCGCTTCGCTCGATTCGGTCATCGGCGCCCGGCTTGGAGGCTGGATGCTCGCCGGCGGCATCCTCGGGGCGCATCTGTTCTCGATCATCTTCTATTTCCCGGATCAACTTCGCGCAGATCCATGGCTTTTGCTCCGTGTCTGGGAGGATGTGAGCTCATTCGGCGGAATGGTCGGCGGGGTCCTCGGTGCGCTCTTGTTTTTCTCCACCAGAACGCTCCACTACAGCGCGCAAACTCGCCTGGCTTTCCTCGACGCGATCGCCTTTGTGTTCCCCTTCGGCCTCGCCTTCGGCCGCGTAGGGTGTGCGCTCGCGCATGACCATCCCGGAACCATTACCACGTTTCCGCTCGCGATCAGCCTCGAGTCCGCGGCCGCGCGGACATTCATCCGAGGCGTGTATGACACCGCAGGACAGGCACTGCAGCCGCCCGCCGGCGGAATGGGATTTCATGATCTCGGCTTCTACGAATGCCTGTTTCTCGTCTTCATAGTAATTCCGGCATTTCGCTATTTGGATCGGCGCCGACGCGAACCGGGATTCTTTCTCGTTGCTTTCGCGATGCTGTATCTTCCCGTGCGATTCGCGCTCGATTCGCTGCGAGTCTCTGATGTGCGCTATCTCCGGCTGACTCCAGGCCAATGGGTCGCCGCCTTGACGTTGGCGGCGCTCCCGCTCGTGGCGATGGACCGTCGAAAGGCGCGCTTCGCCATCACCGGAGCCATCATTCTCGCGACGGCATGGGCCTGTTGGGGTGGGCCGCGCTGACGCTTCTTGAAAGGCGATGCGGGCCGACGAACACTGGCGCGTACCGCAAGCGGGGCCGTGCACAGGCATTCATTGGCGCAGACGCATCTACTACCCCATGTCACTCTGATCACGGCGTTGGCGCTCGCCGAGTGCGCCAGATCGGACGAAGCCCCGCGCGGCATGTCCGTCTCGATCGACGCAGGATTTCGCTCGGCCGACGCGGCCGTGATCGAGGCGACCGTCAACGGGCGTCGGCTTTCGTTCGCGCCTGACGCGAATTCCGTTCCGCGCCTCATCGCCGTCCCAGCCGCGCCGACGCTCGCATTGAGCTTCGTGGCGTACGCCGCTGACGGTGCGCGAGTGGCGAGTGTCGCGACGACTCGAGCGATGCGCCCCGGCATGAACCCAGCGGCGAGCGTTTTCGTGGCGCCTCATCGCCCTCCGCCAGGCATGTGCAGTACGATTGTCGCGACCGCGCCGCTCAACAATCGGCGGGGGGAGACGCTGTTCGTGTCGTTCGGCGGCGCGCCACCAGGCGTGACCTGCTGAGGGCTCGATCCCGCCGACCGACAGAAGGTTGAAGTTGACGAACGAACTATGGATTGCGAATGCCGTGCGTTCGCTCTTATTTGACTCGCTTCCACCTGAGCGACGGCGTTGGCTCAGGACTGGATACTAGGTGAATCGCCAGCCTCTCGCGGATCTCAAGGTTGCCCACCGTCACCGACCAACTTGCCGCGATTGCGGAGCTCGACCATGTGCTGAAGCAGCACAGTCTGGCCTACTGGTTGTTTGGCGGCTGGGCCGTCGATTTCCACGCTGGTCGAGTGACGCGTGACCATGCCGATGTCGACATCGCCATTTGGGCCGACGACCGCAGCCGCTTGGCCACGCTCCTTTCCGCCGCGGGTTGGCAGCATCGTCCCGAAGCGGGTGAGGATGGCTATACCTGTTTCCAGCGCGGGGCCGAGCGCCTCGAAGTGGCGTTTCTCGCGCGCGATGAGGACGGAACGGTGTACACACCGCTTGACGTCGGTCGTGGGTCGTGGCCGACCGACAGCTTTGGCGATGCGGTAGGGACGCTGCACGGCGTGCAAGCATGCCTCGTGAGTCGCGAGTCACTCATCGCCGACAAGTCGAATCTGCGGGCGGATGGCGAAACCGCGGCGAAGGACCGCGCCGACGTCGCAAGTCTGCTGAATCCAGACTAGGGTTCTGGAACCAGCGACCGGGAACTACTCGAACGCAGGTTGGACTTCGTCCCGGGCTTCTTTCGGGGCACAGGGACGCCGACTGAACGGCGACGGACAGGGAACACTCATGAACCTCGCGCGCGTCGCTGCAACGACCATCGCCGCGTGTGTGACGTACTCCATCCTTGGCGGCATGAAGCCGAAAGCCACAGCCAAGAAAAGGGCGAGCTTCAATCGGCGCGGCCGGTAGACGATTCGGCCTCCGCCCCCTGATGCGCGGCCGAAGCGCGGCGGCCGCGATCACTTCGTTCGGTCTTCGACCGCCAGCCCAACGGACATCAGCTTCTACAACTCCTGAGCAGCGGGCACGCGAAGCTTGTCGTCGTGGGGCGCGCCAACTAACGATCATCGAATCGACCGCGCAGTCATCGCTTCGGCGTTCCTCATCTCGAGATAATTCAATGCCTCGTCTGCTCGTTACCGGCTTCTCGATCTCGCTCGACGGGTACGGCGCGGGACCCGGTCAGTCGACCAGCGACCCACTCGGTGCGGGCGGCGAGCGCTTGCATGAATGGCTTGTGAACACAGACGCGTTCAAGCGCACACATTCTAGTGGCGGGGGCGCGGGCGTGGGCGGCGGCTCCGGCGCTGACGAAGATTTCGCCGCCAGGGGCATGACGGGAATCGGTGCGTGGATCCTTGGCCGCAACATGTTCGGTCCGGTTCGCGGACCATGGCCCGATGATTCGTGGCGCGGCTGGTGGGGGAAGAACCCGCCGTATCACACGCCGGTGTTCGTGCTGACCCATCACGCGCGACGGCCGCTGGAGATGGAAGGCGGCACCGTCTTCCACTTCGTGACCGACGGCATCCGCGCGGCGCTCGAGCGTGCACGAACCGCGGCGGGCAGCCAAGACATTCGCCTCGGCGGCGGAGCGGCGACGATTCGCCAATACCTGCAAGCGCGATTGGTGGATCAGATGCACATCGCCGTCTCGCCGGTGCTGCTTGGCTCTGGCGAAGCGTTTCTCGCTGGCCTGGATCTACCGACGCTCGGCTACGCGTGCACGGCGGCGGTGCCGGGTGCCAAGGCAATGCATTACGTCATCACGAGGGGCTAAGCCACTCGAACTGAACTCATCACACCTCAACCACCACCCCTCTGCCGCCGCGGAGCGTCTCCCGCACCTTCTCGGAGAGCGTGTCGGGCGTGAACGGCTTGCTCAAGAAGACCGCGCCGGGGTCCAGCAGGCTGGAGCGCGACGCCGCGTCTTCGGTGTAGCCGGACATGAAGAGGATCTTGGTGTCGGGGCGAATCGCGGCGAGCTCCCGCGCCAGCTCGCGGCCGCCGATGCCCGGCATCACGAGATCCGTGATGACCAGCTCGATCTCTCCGCGATGGCGGTCTACCACGTCGAGCGCGTCGGCGCCGTCGGTCGCGGTGACGACGGTGTAGCCGCGGCTCCGAAGCACGCGCTCCGCCGCGCCGCGCACCCGCGCATCGTCCTCGACGAGCAAGATGGTCTCGGACCCGGAAGTCTTCGGTAACGCGCAGGCGAGCGCTTGCTCGGGCGGCTGCTCGAAGACGCGCGGAAGGCAGACGCGGAAGGTGGTGCCGATCTCCGGCTCGCTGTAGACGGTGATGGCGCCGCCGGACTGCTTCACGATGCCGTACACGGTCGACAGTCCGAGGCCCGTGCCCTTGCCGGGTTCTTTCGTGGTGAAGAACGGGTCGAAGATCTTGAGCCGCGTCTCCTCGTCCATCCCGTGGCCGGTGTCGCTCACCGTGAGCAGCACGTACGGCCCGGCACCGGCGCCCGGCGGAAGCATTGGAGAATACTCATCGAGATCGACGTTGCCGGTCTCGACGACCAGCCGGCCGCCCTGCGGCATGGCGTCGCGCGCGTTGACGACCAGGTTCAGGATGACCTGCTCGATCTGTCCGCTGTCGGCGCTCACGAAGCCGAGCGGCTCGGCCAGATTCGTGACGAGCTCGATGTTCTCGGGCAGGAGCCGCGACAGCATCTTCTCGAGATCGTGGGTGAGGGCGCTCAGGTCGAGAATCTTGGGCTGGAGCACCTGCCGGCGGCTGAACGCCAGCAGCTGGCGGGTGAGGCCCGCGGCGCGGTTGGCGGCGCCGAGAATCTCGCCGAGCCCGTGCGTCAGATCCTCGTCGCCGGCATGGTCGGCGCGCAGCAGCTCACCGTAGGCGATGATGGCGGTGAGCAGGTTGTTGAAGTCGTGCGCGACGCCGCCGGCGAGATGGCCAACGGCTTCCATCTTCTGCGACTGCCGGAGCTGTTCCTCGAGGCGTTTGCGGTTCGTGACGTCGCGAACGATGGAGAGCATGCTGGGCGAACCGTCGGCGACGA
>Ga0134128_10008028_pt1 | contig 12706 bp, 13 predicted proteins | sample KB31754_FD_96462 | JGI IMG/M metagenome (GOLD analysis project Ga0134128, IMG submission 96462) | Terrestrial soil microbial communities with excess Nitrogen fertilizer from Kellogg Biological Station, Michigan, USA - KB3-175-4 | ecosystem: Environmental > Terrestrial > Soil > Unclassified ...
CACCGGATCGGCGCCGCGGAGCGTGCCCGGCATCACGTTCGACAAGACCCACATCATCTCGAGCGACGAAGCGATCCATCTGCCGGCCATTCCGGCGTCGATCGCGATCATGGGCAGCGGCGCGGTGGGCGTCGAGTTCGCGTCGATCTTCCGCCGCTTCGGCAGCGAGGTGACGCTCATCGAACTCCTGCCGCGGCTCGTGCCGAACGAGGACGAGGCTATCTCGGCGGAACTCGAGAAGGCCTTCCGGAAGCGCGGCATCGTCTCTCGCACGGCCACGAAGGTGACGTCCGCCGTCGTCAAGGACGATCGCGTGACCCTCGAGATGCAGGACGCCGCCGGCAAGACATCGACTCTGACGGTCGACCGTCTGCTCGTCGCGACGGGCCGAGGACCTGTTACCGACGGGCTGGACGCGGAGAAGGTCGGCCTCGCGATGGATCGCGGCTTCATCAAGGTCGATTCGCTCTTCCGCACGAACGTGCCGGGCATCTCCGCCATCGGCGACGTCATCACGATGGGTCGCCCGCACGCGCAGCTCGCGCACCTCTCGTCTGCGGAGGGGATCGTCCTGGCCGAGCGCCTCGCGGGGCGCGAGGTTCAGCCGCTCAACTACGATCAAGTGCCCGCCTGCACCTACTGCGAGCCGGAAATCGGCAGCATCGGCCTGACCGAAGCCGAAGCGAAGAAGCGCGGCTACGACGTCCGCGTCGGCACGTTCCCGTTCGGCGTGCTCGGCCGCGCGAAGATGGCCGGTGAAATCGAGGGCTTCGTGAAGATCGTCGCCGAGAAGCAGTACGATGAACTGCTCGGCGTCCACATGATCGGCCTGCGCGCCACGGAGCTCGTGGCCGAGGCCGCCGTCGCCCTGCGGCTCGAGTCCACGGTCGAGGAGTTGATTCGCACCATCCACGCGCATCCGACGATGTCGGAGGCGGTGGGCGAGGCGGCGCACGCGGCGCACGGGGCGGCGATTCACATATGAAAGGCGCTTGTCGGTACGACGGGTACGTCAGGTCCGAGGGGTACGACGGGAACACCACGAGCGAGCGGAAGCGAGCGAGTCGCGCGAACGGAGCGGGGAGTCAGGGGCCCCGCGAGAGAGCGCGTAGGGGAGTCCGCAGGGGCGAAGCCCCTCGGAGAAAAAATGACTGATGTCGTGATGCCGCAGATGGGCGAGTCGATCGCGGAGGGCACCATCGTCCGCTGGATCAAGAAGGTCGGCGATTCGGTCGACAAGGACGAGCCGCTCTTCGAAATCTCGACCGACAAGGTCGACGCCGAGATTCCGGCGCCGGCCGCCGGCGTGCTCCTCGAGATCGCGGTCAAGGACGGCGAGACGGTGCCGGTCAACAGCGTCGTCGCCAAGATCGGGGCGAAGGGGGAAGAGACCCGTACGACGGGTACGACGGGTACGTCAGGTACGACGGGTTCGAGGAACGAGGCTTCGCTTCCATCTTCTTCAACTTCAAAAACAGATGCGGCCCAGGATCCAGGCCGCCACCAGGCACCCGTCGTACCTGCCGTACCCGCCGTACCCGTCGTACCCGTCCCACCTGTCGAGGTGTCCGGCCCTGCCACCCTCGCCGACCTCCGCCGGACTCGTTCCTCCCCGCTGGTCCGGAACATCGCGAAGCAGCACGGCGTCGATATCTCCACGCTGAACGGCACCGGCATTTCCGGCCGGGTGACGAAGCACGACATCCTCTCGTTCATCGAGAAGGGCGGCCCGGCGGCCGCGCCGCGGGCCACGAAGGGGCCGGCGCCGGCGATCGCGCCGCCGCCGGCGTTCAAGCCCGGCGAGAACGTCCGCATCGAGAAGATGGGCGTGATGCGGAAGAAGATCGCCGAGCACATGGTGATGTCGGTGCACACGTCGCCGCACGTGTACTCGGCGTATGAAGTGGACTTCGGGAAGATCGACGCGATTCGGCTGAAGAAGAAGGCCGCCTATGAAGCCGCCGGCACGAAGCTCACGTACACGGCGTTCATCGCGAAGGCGACGGTCGACACGATCCGGCAGTTCCCGTTCTCGAACGCCTCCCTTGACGGCGAGAACATCGTCTACAAGCGCGACATCAATCTCGGCATCGCCGTCGCGCTCGACCAGGGATTGATCGTTCCGGTCATCAAGAATGCGGACGAGAAGAACATGCTCGGCCTCTGCCGCGCGATCCAGGATCTCGCGAGCCGCGCGCGCACGAAAAAGCTGCAGCCCGAGGAAGTGCAGGGCGGAACGTTCACCATCACCAACCCCGGCATCTTCGGCGCCGTCTTCGGCCTGCCGATCATCAGCCAGCCGCAGGTGGCCATCCTCGGCGTGGGCAGCGTCGACAAGCGCGTGGTCGTCGTCGACGACATGATCGCGATTCGACCGATGTGCTACCTGACGCTCGGCTACGATCACCGTCTCATCGACGGCGCTGACGCGGGCCGCTTCCTGCAGGCGCTGAAAGACCGCCTCCAGGATTTCGACGAAGGCCAGGTCTGAGTCGGGTACGACGGGTACGATGGGTGCGACAGGTACGACGGGTGCGGCAAGTACGGCGGGTACGATAGGTACGATGGCCACGCCGATGATCGATGTCCGCCGCCTCGGCGTCATCGGGTACCTCGAGGCGGTCGCCCTTCAAAAGGAACTGGTCGAGGATCGTCGGGCCGGGCGCATCCCGGACACGCTGCTGCTCCTCGAGCATCCGCCGGTCATCACGCTCGGCGTCAAGACACGCGGCTCGCGCGAGCACGTCGTCGCGTCTCCGGAGGCGCTGGCGACCGCGGGAGTCGAGGTTCACGACACGGGTCGAGGCGGCGACGTGACCTACCACGGCCCCGGCCAGCTCGTCGGCTATCCCATCTTCGATTTGAATCCCGATCGCCGCGACGTCCATCGCTACGTCCGCGATCTCGAGGAGATGCTGATTCGCGCCGTCGCGCGCTTCGACGTTCGCGCGCGCCGCCTCGACGGCCTGACCGGCGTCTGGGTCGGCCCGGCCGGGCGCGAGGAGAAGGTCGCGGCCATCGGCATCCGCATCAGCCGCTGGATCACGAGCCACGGTTTCGCGCTCAACGTCTCGGCGAATCTCGATCTCTTCAGGCTTATCGTGCCGTGCGGCATCGCCGATCACGGCGTGACGTCGCTCGAGCGACTGACCGGTCGCCCGCTGCCGATGGCCGACGTCGCCGCCGCGGTCGAGGCGGAAACGCGCGCGGTCTTCGCGTCGACGGTTCGGGCTTAGCCCGCGATTGCGTTGACGACCGCGGTGAGTTCCTGCGGACTGAACGCGGGGACCACACGCGCGGCGACGCGGCCGTGCGCCAGCCGAAGCGGCAGCATCGCCGCGCCGCCGCGGCGGCCGAACTCGCCGTCGAGCACCGTCACGGCCTGGTGCAGCTGCCGCGATCCAAGGACCAGCGCTTCGACGACTCGCGACGTGGGCGCGGCAATCGCGCGCGGCGTCGGCGGCCAGAACGTGCCGAGCGCCTGGCGGATGGCCAGCTGCCGGTGCGCCGGCAGGCGATCGGCGATGGGCGCGCCGTCGGCAGTGGCCGACGACCAGGCGATGATCGACTTCGGCGGACAGCCGCTGACGACGATCGAGACGCTGGCGCCCGACCCGTCGAGGTCAAGACCGACGAGCGCGCGCACGCTGCCGACCGCGGCGGACCCGGCGGTGGCCACCACGCGCACCGCCGGCAGGTTCAGCTCACGGACGGCCGCGGTCATGAGCGGGACCTGCGTCGCGCCGGCGAAGACGAACGTCGCCTGGCTGCCGGCGCGGAGCAGCCGATCGAGCAGCGCGAGTCCGGCCTCGCCCTGCCACTCGCCCTTGCCGGCGATGTCGGCGAGGACGATGACCTTCGCACCGGCAGCCGCGAGCGGATCGGCCGCCGATCCGACGTGCACGTCCACCCGATCGATCGGCGACGACTGCATGAGATCGAGGGCCTTGCCCGCGGCGACGCCGGCGCTTTCGTCGATCAGGGTGAGATCGCGGATGCGCCCGCGCGCCGTCAGCGCGTGCGCGACGGCGCCGCCCAGGTCGCCCGCCCCGAGAATCGCCACGTTTGTCATCGAGCCGGTATTGTAAAAGGAAACAGGGAGCGCACCTTTATGCACACAGCCCTCGTGACCGGCGGAACGCGCGGCATCGGCCTGGGCATCGCCCGAGCCATCGTGGCCTCTGGCGGACGCGTGATGATTACCGGGCGCGATCTGGCCGGCGTCAATGCCGCGGTACGATCGCTCGATCCCGGCGGCCGGCCGGCCTCGCCGCGGGCGCTGGGCTGCGTCGCCGACGTGCGCGATCGTGCGGCCGTCGATCGCGCGGTCGCGGAGACCGTCGAACGGCTGGGCGCCCTGAACGTGCTGGTCAACAACGCCGGGGTCGGCGCGTTCGTCGACGTGGCGTCGATGACCGACGACACCTGGTTGCGCGTGATCGACACCAACCTCACCGGCGCGTTCTACTGCACGCGCGCCGCGATTCCGGCGATCAAGAAGGCCGGCGGCGGCTGGATCATCAACATCGCCAGTCTGGCCGGGCGGAACTATTTTCCAAACGGCGCCGCGTACTGCGCGTCGAAGGCGGGCCTCCTCGCGTTCACCGAGTCGCTGATGCAGGAGGTGCGCTTCGACGACATCCGCGTCACCTGCATCATGCCGGGTTCGGTGGCGACGGACTTCGACGGCCCGGGACAGAAGGAACCCGCACCCTGGAAGCTCACGCCCGACGACGTCGCTGAGGTCGTCGTCGATCTCCTGCGCCATCCGCCGCGAAGCCTGCCGAGCAAGATCGAGCTGAGGCCGGCCAAAACGCGCTAGGGTTGCCCGGACGGGACGCGTTAGACTTTCTTCTACGGCTTCCGAGTCTCGCGTTCGACCTCGTGCTCGCTCCCGCGGCGGGGCGCACGTTTCGCGCCGCGGCGGTACGGGCGCGCGAGCCCGGCCCCGACGGGCGCGGAGCCCGCGACGCCCCTATCCGGTCGCGCTTCGCGCGGCGTTCGCGCTCGTCGTCATCGTCGTGACCTGGGCCGGCATGAACTGGGCGTATCAGGTCGCGCGAAAACCGGCCGAGCTGTTCTTTCCGGTGTCCGGCACCCTCACGAAGGCCGCGCCCGAGACGTGGCGCGACTACGCGCCGCTCTTCCGCGCGCACGCGACCGAGACCATGTCGCCCGAACTGCTGGCCGCGCTCGCGCAGGTCGAGAGCGACGGCAACCCCGTCGCGCGGACGTACTGGCGGTGGCAGCCGAGCTGGAATCCGTTCAAGTGGTATCAGCCGGCGTCGAGCGCGGTCGGCATGTATCAGATCACCGACGGCACGTTTGCCGAGGCGAGCCGCTTCTGCGTCCACGACCACGTGGTCGTCGAGGCGACGCGCTGGAGTGATCCGCACGGGTGCTGGTTCAACGGCCTCTACACCCGCGTCGTGCCCAGCCATGCCATCGAGATGACCTCCGCATTCCTCGATCGCGAGGTCGCGCTCGTGCTCGCGCGGCATCGCGTCAGTCAGGCGACGCCGGCGGCGAAGCGGAACCTGGCGGCCGTCATCCATTTGTGCGGACCGGGAGGCGGAGACGCCTTCGTCCGCCGCGGCTTCCGTGCGTCGGGCCTCCGCTGCGGCGACCATGGCGTCGCCGCGTACCTCAGCGAGGTCAACGCGTTCGAGCGGCAGTTCGCGTCCATGGCGCGCGCCGACGGCGTCAGGGCGCACGCCGACGCGCCGGTGAATACGCCAGCGTCGAAACACGCCGACCGCGCGGCCACTGGAGTGTGATCGAGGCCGGGTGCGCGCCGGTGTTCGTCAGCGTCCGCTGAGGACCCGCGCGAGGACGTCCGCGTCGACGTTCCGGCCGCTGAGGATCACACCGACGGTGCGGCCGGAGAGATCGACGCCGCCCTGGAGCAGTCCGCCCACGGCCGTCGCGCTGGCGCCTTCGGCGACCAGCCGCTCCCGGCGCACGAGCTCACGCATCGCGAGTTCGATCGATCCTTCGGCGACGAGCAGCAGACGATCCGCCAGGTCCGCGACGAAGTCGAACGTACGGCTGCCGGGGTCGAGGTTGCCGGCCAGTCCGTCGGCGAGCGTCGGCTTCACGTCGACGGTGACGATGCGGCCGGCGGCGAGCGACGTGGTGAAGACGGGTGACGCTTCGGCCTCGGCGCCAATCACCCAGGGCAATCGCATCGTGGATCGCGCCACGATGCCCGTGCCGGTCAGGAGTCCGCCGCCGCCGAGCGGCACGACGATCGTGTCGAGCGCCGGGCAGTCAGCGACCATCTCGAGCGCGACGGTGCCGGCCCCGGCGATGACTTCCGCGTCGTTGTATGGCGAGACGTAGCACCCGCCGGTCCGTGCGGCGTCGGCGTGTGCGTCGATCTCGGCCTGGTCGTAGTCGGCGGTTTCGATGACGGTCGCGCCGAGCGCCCGCATGGCATCGCGTTTCACGGCGGGCGCGCTGCGGGGGACGTAGGCGCGCACGCTCAGGCCGAGCTCACGACCGGCCCAGGCGACGGCGAGGCCGTGATTGCCCGCCGACGCGGTCACGATCTGGGTGAGCCCATGATGCCGTTCGCTCTGAACGGCGAGCGCGTTCGTGGCGCCGCGCAGCTTGAACGATCCCGTCGTCTGCACGATCTCGAGTTTCAGCCACACGTCCGCGCGGGTGACGGCGGAGAGCCAGGGCGACCGCACGATCGGCGTGTGCCAGACGAACGGCGCGATCCGCCGCGCGGCGGCTTCGATGTCAGCGACTGTGACGAGAGAGGCCGGCGGCGTCATGGCGCGGCGGGCTCGCGCCGCATCAGGGCCGGCAGTTCGGCGACGAACGCGGACCGCGCGAGGACGCGGTCCGCGCCGGCCTCGCGCGCCGCGACAATGAGATCCGCGCGCACGTGCGAGACGAAGGCGACGATGGTCGCCGGCGGGCCGGGCAGGGCGCGGAGATCGCGGATGCGGTCGATGGCGGCGGGCGCGCCGAGATCGACGAGGACGAGCGACGGGGCGGCGTCCCGCAGCGCCGCGGCGTCGGCGGTGCTCGGCAGCACGGTCAGCGCCGCGCCCGCGGATTCCGCGGCCGCGTGGATTCTGGACCGGAAAATCAGGTCATCGATGACGGCGACAATCATGGCCGGGTGATCATGGGAAAATGATATCGGAAAGATGCGAGTGCTCACGGCCGCGGCCCCGCCGTTCATGAAGAATGGATTCGTCGTCGTGGCCGGCGCGTCGAACGAGGCGGTGGTGATCGATCCCGGCGACGAAGTGGACGCGCTGCTTGGCGCCATCGCGCGCGAGCGGCTGAACGTGTCGGCGATTCTGCTCACGCACGCGCATCTCGACCACATCACCGGCGTGGGCCGCGCGAAGGCCGCGCTCGGCGCGCCCGTGTGGCTTCATCGCGCCGATCTGTTCCTCTACGACGACGTCGTGGAGCAGGCGCGCCTGTTCGGCCTCGAAGCCGAGCCCCAGCCTCCGGTCGATCGCTTCTACGATCTGTCGTCGCCGGCGGCCGCCGCATCGCGATTCGGGTCCTGCGTCGTCGAGGTGCGCCACACGCCCGGACACTGTCCGGGCGGCGTGTGTCTCGCCATCGGCGAGGCGGACTCGGACTCGCGCCGGCTCTTCGTCGGCGACACGTTGTTTGCCGGCTCGATTGGCCGCACGGATTTACCGGGCGGCGACTACGACACGTTGATTCACTCGATTCGTACGGTGCTCTTCGCCTACCCGGACGACACGGTCGTGCATGCCGGTCACGGGCCGGCGACCACGATCGGCGACGAGCGCCGCACGAATCCATTCCTCGCCGGCGCGATCGCCTGACGACGTTCACCCCCGTGCTACACTCCACGCCCCGTTGAACCAGTTTTTCCGGCCCAACCTTGTCGCCCTACTGGCGCAGGCAGGAGGCACCGCGCTCCTCGTGGCGTTCAGCGTCGTCTTGTACCGCGCGACGCGTTCGCGCCCGCTGGGCTACTGGGCGCTCGCGTGGGTTTCGCTCTGCGCAGCTGTGACGGCGCTCTGGGCCGGACTCGAGTCCGTGTGGGCGCGCGAGCCGGCGATCTTCGTGTACCTCTCCGGCGAATATCTCTTCGGCTACCTGCTGCTCGCCGGTTGCTGGAGCTACGCCGGCTGGCCCGGGCCGTCGCGCCGGGACCTGTGGCTCGTCGTTCCGGGCGCGCTCCTGGCGTACTGGCTCCCACGCGAGGCCGGGCCCGGGTTCAACTTTTTCTGCCTGGTCCACACGCTGGTCTACGGGTCGTTCTTCTTCATCGGCCTCGAGGTCATGCGATCGACGCCGATCACGAGCGGCCGGCTGCCGGGCCTGCGCGTGATGCAGATCGCGCTCGCGCTGCTCACCCTCGATTACTTCCAGTTCGCGCCGGTGTTCGTGGTCTCGCTGTTTCGCGGCGCGCCGGTCACCGCCTACTGGCAGTACCTGCCGCTCTACGATCTGTTCTTTCAGGTGATGCTGATGTTCGGCATGGTCATGGTCGTGACCGGCGACATCCGCCACGACCTGGAGGTGGCGAACCGGAACCTGGCGCAGGCGCGCGACAACTTCGCGGCCATGGCCCAGATCGATCACCTGACGTCGGCGCTCAATCGCCACGTCTTTCACTCGCTGGTGCACAGCCGGCAGGGCGCCGAGCGGACGAAGGTCAGCGGCTGCGTCGCGATGATCGACGTCGACGACCTCAAGGCGGTCAACGACCGCTACGGGCATCCCGCCGGCGACGCCGCGATCCGCGCGGTCGCGAGCGCCATCCGCGCGTGCATTCGCGCCGACGACCTGCTGTTCCGGTGGGGCGGCGACGAGTTTCTCGTCGTGCTCTTCGGCGTGAGCGAGACCGAGGCGCGGACGCGATTCGACGGTCTGGCGGCCCGGCTGCAGCGCACGACGCTCTCAGGCACGTCGACCGCGGTCGATCTGTCGGCGGCGGTCGGCGTGGCGGCGTTCGCCGAAGCGACGTCGTTCGACGACGTGATCGCTCTGGCCGACGCGATGATGTACGGGGCGAAGCGGCGTCAGCTCGTGACGTGACGCCGGAGGGAGTCGTCAGGCCAGCGCGACGGTGAACTCGATGCGGCCGATCGTCAGGCGATCGCCGGCCTTGAGCGTGGCGCGATCGACTTTCCGGCCGTTCACCCTCGTGCCGTTCTGGCTCCCCAGATCCTCGACGACCAGTTGATTCGAGGGGTCGGCCGTCAGCCGGCAGTGGAGCCGCGACACGAGCGGCGCCTGCACGATGAAGTCCGCCCGCGCGGTTCGCCCAAGGGTCTTCACGCTGCCGTGCGGCACGCGCAGGACCATCGCGTCGGCATCGTCGGTCGCCTCACTCTGGAGAATCCAGCCTGTCGGCATCAGGGCGCGCTCCTCGCGGACGCCGTCAGGACGGCGACCAGGCGCGCGTCTCGAGAGACATTCCGTTTCATCGGCGGATGAGTCTAGCAAACTCGCGCGCTATTTCGCTGCAAACACGTCGTGCAGCCACGTCGTGAGGGCGTGCGTCACGTCCGGCGAGAGGGGCGGCAGGCCAATCGTCGTCGTGCCGGCGGCGGTCAGGACGTGCGTGACGTTGGGCAGGACGGCCACCCGCGTGGCGTCGGCGGGCCGCTTGCGCGCGCGGGCGGCCGCCGCGAGCGCGTCGGCGTGGGCCCGCGGCAGATCTTCGTCGCCGAGGCCCTGCAGGATGAGCACCGGCTGATCGACCTTCCGAATCGCGACCGCCGGATCGAACAGGAGCCAGCTCTTGAAGATCGGCTGCTCGGCGCCATGGCTCAGCGCCGCCGGCAGCTGATCGATGCCGACGCCCGAAATCGTCGCTTCGATCAGCCGGTGCTCGAGCGCGACCTTCTCGGCGCGATCGGCGTCGGTCAGTTTGAGCGCCGCGAGGGCGTGCGTCTGCTGTTCGAGGACGTAGTCGCGGCCGCTGGTGCCGGGCACGGCCAGGAGCGCGACGCCCTTGATGTCGCCGGTCTTTGCCGCGGCGAGGAGCGCCACGGCGCCGCTTTCGCCGTACGCGACGACGGCGACGTGACGGTCGTCGACGTCCTTCCGCTTGCGGACCCATTCGATCAGGTCGACGAGGTCGTCGCGGTAATCCGTCAGCGTCGCGTTCTCGGGGCGGCCGCCCGACTGGCCGATGCCGCGATGGTCGTACCGCACCGCGACATATCCCGCATCGGCCATCGCTCCGGCGACGAGGCCGAACACCGGCACGCCCGCCACGGCGTTGTCTCGATCCTCCGGGCCGAATGCCGGCACCAGAATCACCGCGGGCCATTTGCCGCGCGGCGGCGCGCCCGCGGGCGTCGTCACGGTGACGCCGGCCGTGAAGCCGGTCATCGGCACGAAGAGCGGCTCGTCGCCCGCGTTGTGGACCAGTTCCTCGCGGACCATGACCGTCGCCAGATCCGATCGCGCAACGCTGATGCCGGACATCGGCAGGACGACTTCGGCGAGGCGATTCGACGCGTCGACCCAGACGCGCACCGGTTGAGGCTGCGACGTGGACACCGTCAGGACGAACTCGCGGAAATCGCTCCGGCCTTTCGGCGTCGCGATGTGGCGTTCGTCGATCGACACGATCTTCGCGGGGATCTCTCCTGCCGGCGCGACGTAGAGCGGCACGGGGTCGCCGACGTTCATCGTCGTCAGGCGAGCCGCGAGTGCTTCGTAGGCTCCGTAGAAACCGTTGGGGAGCACGACCGCGCGCGGTGAAATCTCCTGGGTGAAGGTGCCGGTCTTGTCCGGACTCGACAGGTCGTTGGTAGCCGAGGTCCCCGAGAAGGTCGTCGTCAGCTTGACCGGCTGGCCATGCTGGAGCGCGTCGAGCGTCAGCCGGCGCGGCGACCAGTCGGCCCCGTAGGTGATCTCGAATTGCGCGGTCTGGATGTCGATCGGCTGGTTCTGATGGCCGGCGGAGACGATCCGCCAGCCGTCGCCGTCGCGTGAGAGCGTGACGGTCTCCGTGCCGAGGCGGACGCCGCGATAGAGGATCGTGAACGTCGAGTCGCCGGCGACCGGGGCGCCGGCCGTCGGCGCTTGCGGCGGTGCGGCCGCCAGCGTTGTAAGCGCCAGAAGCGCAACGCTAATAAGATGACGAGACGTCCCTTCCATGATCGATCTCAGGCAAGAATATCGCATCGTTTCCGAGGCCGCGGGCTGGCGCCTCTCGACGCAGCGCGCGTTGCTCCGGATGGCCGGCCGCGATGCCTCGACGTTTCTCCACGCGCTGGTCACCGCCGACGTCGCCGGCGTCGCGCCGGGCGGCGGCGTCTACGCGGCTTATCTCACGCCGCAGGGGCGCATGATCTGCGACATGGCGCTGTACCGGCAGCCCGACGCCTGGCTCGCGGACGTTCCAGCCGCGGAGGCCGCGTCGCTCGCGGCGAAGCTCGACGCGGCGATCTTCACCGAGGACGTTCGCGTCGAGGATCGCTCGGGGCAGCTCGCAATCGTCACGCTCGTCGGGGCAGACGCCGCGCGCATCCTCGGCGCTGCGGCTGGCCTGGAACGCTCGCAGATCGAGTCGCTCCCGCTGCGCGGCATCCTCACGGCAGGTGAGATCACTGCCGCGCGGACGGACGCGACGGCGCTGCCGTCGTTCGATCTCCTGATGCCGCGCGACGCCGTGGCGGACGCGACCGCGCGACTGGGGCAGGCTGGCGCCGCCGCGATGAGCGACGCGCTCGACGAGGCCCTGCGCATCGAGGCGGGGCGCCCGTCGTTCGGCGTCGACATGGACACGGACACGATTCCCCTCGAAGCCGGCCTGCTCGATCGCGCGATCAGCACGACGAAGGGCTGCTATGTCGGCCAGGAAATCATCATTCGCGTGCTGCATCGAGGCGGCGGGCGAGTCGCGCGGCGGCTGATGAAACTCGAATCCGCCGAGGCGGGCGCCGCCATCGAGGCGGGCGCCGTCATCGCCGCCGGCGGCAAGGACGTCGGCGCCGTCACGAGCGCCGCGCGATCGCCGGTCGGTGACCGTGCGATCGCGCTCGGCTACGTGCAGCGCGACGCGGCCCAGGCGGGCGGCGCGGTCGTTGTCCGGCAGGGCAGCGTCGAAGTGGCAGCGACGATCGTCGGCGCCGCCGGCTAGAGCACTAGCCGCGCGGCGCGATGCGTGTCCGTCTCGAAGGCCCACTCGAGGTGGGTCAGCCGGTCCACGAGGTCGCGGTCGGCTTCCGGCAGATCGAGTGACGGCAGGTCGTCGCGCGTGACCCAGCGCAGCTCCTGACCGAGCAGCCCGCGCGGCTCGTCAGCGATCGCGCACCAACGAAAGTGCAGGCGCACGACACGTTCCGGATACGCGTGTTCGCTGACGATGATCTCCGGCCCGATCACGAGGCGCGTGACGCCGAGCTCCTCGTTCAATTCGCGGGCGAGACAAGCCTCATGTGTCTCGCCCGGCTCGCACTTGCCGCCGGGGAACTCCCAGCGTCCGGCCAGGTGGGTACCGGTGAGCCGGCGACTGACGAGCACCCGGCCGTCTCGGACGATGACGCCGGCGACGACGACGATGGGCGTGGACATTCAGGAACGGCGCGCGGGGCGAGGGCGTGCCGGCCGGGACAGCCGATCGTAGCTGCGGCATCGCGCGGTCATCGGACAGCGCGGGCACGCCGGCGCGCGCGCGGAGCAGACGGTGGCGCCGAAGTCCATGAGCGCCTGGTTGAAATCGTAGACGTGGCGG
>Ga0134128_10008030_pt1 | contig 12704 bp, 15 predicted proteins | sample KB31754_FD_96462 | JGI IMG/M metagenome (GOLD analysis project Ga0134128, IMG submission 96462) | Terrestrial soil microbial communities with excess Nitrogen fertilizer from Kellogg Biological Station, Michigan, USA - KB3-175-4 | ecosystem: Environmental > Terrestrial > Soil > Unclassified ...
ATCGGTCGGCTGCAGCGGATTCTGATCCTTCAGCTGCGTCGTGATGAGTTGCAGGAATCCGGTCTGGCTGATCTGCATGTTCGCCGGGATGCCGGCGAACGGTTGCGAGGCGGAGACGGCGGATGCGAGCGGTGAGGCGGCCGGGTTCACGGGGTTCGTCATGGGTGGTCTCCTACTCGCCGAGCTTCAAGGTCGCGAGCATCAGGTCCTTCGAAGTGTTCATGACTTCGACATCGTTCTGATACGCACGCGAGGCGGAGATCATGTCGGTCATCTCCTCGATGACGTTGACGTTCGGCGCATAGACGTTCCCCTGCGAATCGGCGAGGGGATTGCCCGGGTCGTGGCGAACGACCGGAGGGGCGGGGCTTTCGACGATTCCCGTGACACGCACCGCCGCCCCGGAGGCTGAATCGCCGTTGCCGCCGAACCCGGCGGCCCCTGGACCGAGCCCTGCGGCGACCGCCGCACGCACCGCCTGAAAGACCGGATGGCGCGCGCGGTACACCGTCGAGGGATCGCCACTCACGCTGTCTGCGTTCGCGAGATTGCTCGCAACCGTGTTGAGGCGCACGGACTCGGCCGCGAGGCCCGAGCCCGCCACATCGAAGATCTTGAAGGAGGACATTTGCGTCGTGCCTCTGGAGTCACGATCCGGTGATCGCGGTCATGAGATTGCGAAGGCTAGTCGAGATGAAGGTGAGCGTCGCCTGGTAGCGGACGGTGTTGTCCGCGAAAGCGGCTTGCTCGAGTTGCGCATCGACGGTGTTCCCGTCGAGCGAGGGAGCGAGCGGCACGCGGTATTTGAGCGCCGCAGAGGCGTCCGCTCCCGTTGCCGCGGCGATGTCGCGCGCGTTGGTCGTCGAGAGCTGCACGGGTGCTCCGGCGCCGTTCGAAGCGCCGGCAGCGGCAGCGAGCGCCGCCTGAAAGTCGACGTCGCGCGCCTTGTAGTTCGGCGTATCGACGTTCGCGAGATTGTCCGCGAGGACTTGCATGCGGCGCGACTGCAGCTCCAGCGCCGTAGGCTGGATGCCGAGGTATGCATTCAAATTCAGGAGCGATGGCATTGGATCGGTGTCAAAGATTCGACTTGCCCGCAGACACAGCAACACGCATGCCAGTCGCCCGAAGCGCCTCCGGAGCCCCTCTTCGCGTGCGCAAGGCGTGACGCATCTCTCATCGGGGCGGCAAAGCCTTGCCGCTGCGGCGCCCGACGCGCATCCGGTTGCACGCCGGATCGGGCTCTGGCCCGCGGTTTGCAACGGATGAGCGCATTCAAAGAGGAGTGACAATGAACCGACGCGCGCGCCCTCGTTCTTTCCCGTTCGCCGCGCCCGAGCTCGGCCCGCTGGCGGCGATCGCCTGCGGTGCGACGCTGCTGTGGGGGGCCGCACCGAGTCGTGCGCTAGCGGCCGGCACCGAGTCGCGTGTGGAGTCGGTCGCCGCGATCCGCGCAGCCGCCGTGGCATTCACGCGCTCGCAGCTGCCGCGCGATGCAGCCGCCTCCGCGGAGGTATCCGCCGGCGGGCTCGATGACAGGCTGCGTCTCGCGCGCTGTGGATCGGCGCTCGTTGCCGAGCCGACGGGCGGAGGCTCCGTGATCGCGCGCTCCATGGTCGCAGTGAGCTGCGCGGGCCCCGAGCGCTGGCGCATCTATGTCCCGGTGACGGTCGTGCGTAGCGAGCCGGTCCTGACCCTGAGGCACGCGGTCGAGCGCGAATCGGTGCTGACAGGGGCCGACGTAACGGTCGCCTCGCGACGCGTGACGGGGCTCGGCACTGCATACCTCTCGAGCCCCGCGGAGCTGCACGGGCGCGCCGCGCGGCGCACGCTCGCCGCGGGCACGGCGCTCACTGTAGATATGCTCACCCCCGACCTTATCGTTCGCCGCGGTCAGGAGGTCACACTCGTCGTGCAAGTCGCAGGGATCGAGGTCCGGGCCGCAGGCCACGCGCTCGAGAATGCGGCAGCCGGTGCCCGCATTCACGTCGCGAACGCGAGCTCGAAGAAAGTCGTCGAAGGCGTAGTCGAATCCGCCGATACGGTTAGGGTCGCCGATTGAGCGCGCGCTCAAGCATCGGGACTCGGGGCCGATACTCCGCACGGGCGTCCACCGATTTCAATCCATGAGGATCATGTGATGGAACCTTCCGTCTGCCGAGACCGCCTCTCGCAGCTCATCGCAGAGGAGGCCTCCGCGCTCGATGAGCTGGCCGTGTTGCTCGAGCGCGAGCGAGAATGCCTGACTGCGAACGATGTGACGGCGCTCGATGCGACGATCCGCCAGCGGCAGCGATGCGTCGGTCGAGTTCTGCGCGCGGACGATGCGCGGCGGGCACTCTGCCAAGAGCTCGGTCGCCCCCTCGACTTATCGGGTCTCGAGCAGGTGCTGCGCTGGTGCGATCCGCAGGGTACGCTCGCCGCGGGCTGGAAGCGCTGTGCCGCAGCCGCGGCGCGGTGTCGGACGCTCAATGACGCCAACTCCGCCCTGGTGGGCGCTCGCCTGAAACACGTCCAGGCACGCCTTGCGGCGCTCATGCGCGATCGCGGCGAGCCGGTCACCTACGGGCGCCAGGGCAGCTACGCCGCCGGGCGCCTCGGCCGGGTCGTGCGGACAGAAGTGTGACGCGCGTCTCGGTCTAAAGTCTCCTGCGCGCCGGCCGATACAGACCGTGCAGGAACACCGTGATGCGGCCGCGGCGCGAGGAGAACCGACGTGTCCAACAAGATCAATGGAATCGACGGAGGCCCGGCATCGCCGGGTGCCGGACGCGTCTCTCAACGGAATGCCGTCGAGAGCGGTGCTGCGGCGCCTGAGAACGCCTCCCCGGGGAGCGTCCACATCACGGATACGGCGAGCCAGCTCGCCGCGCTCGAGCAGGCTCTGCGAGAGCTGCCGGTCCTCGATACCGCGCGCGTCGCGACACTCCGCACCGCGATCGAGCAGGGCACCTATACGGTCTCCCCAGACCGCATTGCCGATCACCTGATGCAGCTCGAGCAATCGCTCGAGGCGCTCGGGCGTCGCAAATAGCACACGGACCTCGGGACGACCCACCCGTCGCGTCAGGAGAGCGCCTCGCGAAGCGCCGCGATCTCGTGCGCTGAATCCACGATGAGGGCATCGCAGGCCGCCCTGTCGAGCTGCAGGCGTGCGATCGGACGCACGCTGCGCAGTCGCGCATCGAGGAGCTCCGGCTGGTTCTGGTGCACGGCGATCAGGCACGCGGCGACGAGCACGTCGCTCAACGACACCGCACCGCGCGGCTCGCGCGCATAATCCTCGGACTCGCGCACGGCCTGCACGATCTCATCCGCGATTCCCCAGTGCTCGAGCAAGGCGCAGGCAATGCCGAGATGCCAATCCCGCTCGATGGCCTGATAGGTTCCTACGTCCGCAAACAAGGAGCGATGGCGGCTCGCGCGGGTGAGGATGTACAGCCGGCCGAGGCTCTGCAGCAATCCGGCGAGCAGCGCGGTCTCAGGACTCACTCCGGAGATCCGGCGGGCGAGGACGAAGGACAGGCTCGCGATGAGGACGCTTCGATGCCACAGCACCTCCAGCGGCTTCTCGAGTCCACGCAGCTCGCCCGACTGGCGCAGCTGGTTGACAGCGAACGCGAGGGTCGCGCTGCGCACGGTATTCAAACCGACCCGATGGATCGCGGAGCGCAGATCGGCTACGGGCTTGCCCCCGGGATTCAGCGCCGCGGAGCCGGCTATGCGCATGAGCCGCGCCGCAATCACGGGCTCGGCCGCGACGACTCGAGCGACGCGCTCAGCACTGACGTTCTCGTCCGCAAGGACACGACGGATGCGGATGACGATCTCCGGGAACCCGGGCAGCTCCACGTCTCCGCGCGAGAGCTCCGCCGCAAGCGCCTGAACGAACACAAAGGGTTCGCGCTCCGCGTCGCAGTGCTCGGTGCTGACTGAGACGGCGCCCGAGGCGGCGGAGACTGCGTTCACTGCCGCACGTCCGCTCAGCGGCCGAGTGCCTGCTGCATCGCGGTGACCTCATCGGCCGACTCGCGGATCAGCTTCTCGTAGGCGGCATTGTCGAGCTGCATGCGCGTGCAGGCCGTGACGCCTTGCATGTTGAGCTCGATCGTATCCGGGTGGTCCTGATAGGAGACGATGAGAAATCCCACCGTGAGCGCGTCGGTGAGGTCCGCGGGTCCCCGATGCTCGCGGTCGAAGTTCTCGAAATCGCTCACCGCGACGATGACCTCCTCGGCCATTTCCCAGTTCTCGAGCAGCGCCTTCGCGATGCTGGAATGCCAGTCGCGCACGACCATTTGATAGGCGGCCGGATTCGCGAAGAGCTCCGGGTGCTGCTTCGCGCGGGTGAGGATGTACAGCTCGCCGACTCCGTGCAGGAGGCCGGCGAGGAGCGCCGTATCGGGATTGACTTTGGTGAGCCGGCGCGCCACCACGTGCGACATGGCGGCGACGGCGGCGCTCCGGCGCCAGAGATCATCGAGCGGCTGCTCGAGACCGCGCAGCTCATCCACCTTCTTCAGCTGCGACATCGCGAAGGCGATCGCGGCGCTGCGCACCATGTTGAAGCCCAACCGCGCGACCGCCGTGCGCAGATCGGTCACGGCGTGTCCGCTGAAATTGAGCGCCGCGGAATTCGCGATCTGCAGCAGGCGTGCGGCAAGGGCGGGCTCGGAGCTCACGACGCGCACGACCCTATCGGCCGAGACGTTCTCGTCCGCGAGTGCCCGGCGCACTTTCATCGCGATATCCGGAAAGCTCGGCAGATCGACCTTGCCGCTGGAGAGCTCGGTTGCGAGCATCTGAACGAACGTGAATGCCGGCTGTCCGGGCGCCGACGTAGCGTTGCCGGAGCTTATCGCCGCGCTCTGCTTCGAGTCCGTACCCATCGGGTCAACTTATCAGGCTTCGCGCATCGAGCGCGTGATGTCCATCTCAGCCGCGATCCCACAGACTGCCGAGGCAATCGCTTCGATCGGCAGCACGCGTTCGGCCGCGCCGAGTGCGACCGCCTCGCCCGGCATGCCCCACACGACGCTCGTCGCCTCATCCTGCGCGACGGTGGGACTTCCGGCAGTGCGCATCTCGAGGAGCCCGCGCGCGCCGTCCTTGCCCATTCCCGTGAGCAGCACGCCAATGGCGTTGGGCCCGGCGCTCCGCGCGACGGATCGAAACAGCACGTCCACCGAGGGCTTGTGGCGGTTGACGGGCGTGCCGTCGTCGAGCCCCACGACGTAGCGCGCGCCGTCGCGCTCGATCAGCAAATGCCGGTCGCCCGGGGCGATGTAGACGTGGCCGGCTCGGACCTGCTGGCCGTCTTCGGCCTCGCAGACCGTGAGCGGGCAGCAGTCGTTCATCCGTCGCGCGAAGGCTGCGCTGAACGCCTTGGGAATGTGCTGCGCGACGACGACGCCCGGCGAGTCGGGCGGCAGATGCGTGAGCACTTGTTTGATCGCTTCGGTCCCACCCGTCGAAGCGCCGATCGCGATGATGCGATCGGTGGTGCGCCGGGGCACGGACGACTTGATGAGCGGCAGGACGGCGGTCGTGCTCGCAAACGGCGGCACCGTCGCGAGCGTACCGCGAAGCGGCGCTGGACCCCGCGGGACCTGGGTTGGCTCAGCAGTGCCGGATCGCAAGGATGCCGACCCGTGTAACGATGCATCGAGTGCGCGGACGCTGACGAGCGCGGCGGCCTTGACCTTCTCGATCAGCTCCTCGGCGTAATCTCCGAGCGTCGCGGCGATGTCGATCTTCGGCTTCGAAAGATAGTCGACGGCGCCGAGTGCGAGCGCATCGAGCGTCACTTCCGCGCCGCGTTCCGTGAGCGAGGAGACCATTACGACCGGCATCGGCCGCAGCCGCATCAAATTCTTGAGGAACGTGAGCCCGTCCATCTTCGGCATCTCGACATCGAGCGTGAGCACGTCCGGATTGAGCTTCTTGATCTTTTCGCGCGCAGCGTGCGCATCGGCTGCAGCACCGACCACCTCTATCGCACGATCGCGCGCGAGCATATCGGTCAGCATTCGACGCACGAGGGCGGAATCATCGACGATGAGAACGCGAATGCGCCGAGGCGGCCCGCTTGGGCGGAGAATGGGTGACGAGTCGGTCATGGTTCTACTCGAAGAGCTCCACGTCGCCGCCGTCCGGCTGCTTGCGAAGGCTGTCGAGGTAGATTTGCTCGCGATCGGCGATGCTGCGATTCTCGATCGCGCGCAGCTTGCGGACCTTGACGCGGCCTTGCGCCGGGAAGTAGACGATCTTGCGCGGCTGCGTTCCCCCGACATCCTCCGCGGCGATGCGCAAGCCCTCGATGCGCACGAACTCGTGTACGAAATCGATGTTGCGCGACCCTACATCCGTCATCGACGTGAGGACACGGCCACCGCCGAACAGCTTGATCTCGAGGCGCTCGCGCGAGGCCCCGCCCTTCAACAGGTCGTTGATGAGGCTTTCCATCGCATAGGAGCCGTACCGCGTTGCGAGCCGCACCGCCGGATCGAGCCAGCTGTTGCGGGCGGCCGGCGTGTCCTGGGGCAGCATGAAGTGGTTCATGCCGCCGATCCCACGCCTCGGGTCGCGAACGCAGGCTGAGACGCACGAGCCGAGCACGGTCGTGATCGCCTCGTCGTGGCAGGTGACGTAGTACTCACCGGGCAGGATCTTCGCCGTCCACCGCTCCGTGTCCGGCTCCCAGAAGCGCTGCAGGTGCTCGAATCCCCGCAGCGCCGGGGGTTGCGGGCTCTTCGCGGTCTTATCGAGGATGTCGCGCATGGGCTCAGTTGCGCCGATAGATCGTGCGGCCGATGAGAGTGTAGTCCGTCGAGACTTTGAACAGGCTCTCCGAATGGCCGAGGAACAGCAGGGCCCCGGGCCTCTGCAGCACCGCCATGCGGGCGAACAGATCGCGCTGGGTGTCCTTGTCGAAATAGATCACGGTGTTGCGGCAAAAGATCGCAGCGAGTGGACCTTTCATCGGCAGCGAATGCATCAAGTTGAGCTGCTTGAACGTGACGAGCCCGGCGACTTCCGGCTTCACTTGCCAAGCGGCCGCCGCGCGGTCGTGCCGTTCGTCGAAGAAGCGAGCGAGACGGCTCGGACCGACGCTCGTTAGGCGCTCGGGGGGATAAGCGCCGGCACGCGCGCGAGTGAGCACTTCGGAATCGAGGTCGGTCGCAAGAATGCGGACATCCCGGCGACGATCCTCGGTGAGCGCCTCGAGAACGGTCATGGCGATCGAGTAGGGCTCCTCTCCGCTCGAGCAGCCCGCCGACCAGATGCGCAGCCGCTGCGAGGCGCGCCGCTCCTCGGCGATCGGCCGCAGCACGTGCTCGCGCAAGTAGTCGAAGTGATGGCGCTCGCGGAAGAACGCCGTGAGGTTCGTCGTGATCGCGTTCACGAGTTGCGCGAGCTCGCCCGGATCGGAGGCGAGCAGTGCGCGGTATTCCTTGAAGCTCGCGAGGCGCAGGGCGCGCAATCGGCGGGAGAGTCGGCCGTAGACGAGCTCGCGCTTCTGCTCGCCGAGACTGATCCCGGTGAGGGACCGTACCAGAGCTCTGAGCGCCTCGAAGTCCTCGTCGCGGAAGTCGAACTCGCGAACTACGAGGGGCGAGGTGCTCATGCGGGTCAGAAGAGCTCTACGCTGCCAGCGGCGCCGTCCGATAGCCGCAGCTCGCTCGGTGGCTGCGCCACGGCACCCGCGGTCGTGAGGCCCGTGCGCACCTGCGCGAGCTGCTGCATCAGTCTGTCGTGGAATTGCAGGCTCTCGATACATATCGCGATCTCGCGCTCGAGCGCCTCGCGGCACTGCTCGAGCTCCCGAAGCGCAGGAGCGGCCGCGTTCGACGTGCCGGGTATGCCAGCCGTGCCGGCCGCGCCGCCCGCGGCGGCTCCGCCGTCGCTGCGCAGACGCTCGAGCGCGCGGGCATGACGCGCGAGCGCTCGCATCATGCGGTCGAGTGCTGCGGCCATCCGGTCGACCGGCCCATGAGACTCGCGCATTGCGTGCGCGAGGCGCGAGACGGCGCTCCCGAGAGCCGCCGCCCGATTTTGGCTTCCCCGTGGCATGCGACGCGAGGTCCGCGGATCTGGATCAGCCGTGCTTGGCTTTGAACGCCCGAACCTGCTGGTTGAATTTGTCCGCGACAGTTTGCAGCTCCGTCACGGCAGAGTTGTTCTTGGCGTCACGGACGCTCGCCGGCATGCGGTTCTGCTTCACCTCGTAGTCGAGACATTTGAGATAGACGTTGACGTCCCCGTTGTACTCCTTGAGGGTGTTCATCGCGGCGAGCATTTCTTGCTCGCTCGCCGTCGAGCCGTTTGGAATCTTGCTAGGCGGAGGCGGCAGCGTGCAGTCCGCGAGTGCGGGCATCGAGATCACGAGCGCGGCAGCTACGGCCGCATAGAACTTAATCCGGATCATTATGGCTTTACCTTCCAATCACGATGCGGCGGCCTCGAGCCCCGGCCGCTGCGGTTGGTTTGGTCCGCTTCCGGGATTCGGCACGCGCTCGCCACTCTTGAGGCCGCGGCGTCTTTGCACCGCGACAATGTGAAGCGCCTCACGATTTGTGCCGGCGCGTCGCATTCGGCTCAGGAGAGAACTTTCGTCACGGTCGCGAGCAGGCGGTCCGGGTTGAACGGCTTGACGAGCCAGCCGGTCGCGCCTGCGGCCTTGCCTTCGAGCTTCTTCTCGGTAGTGGCCTCGGTCGTGAGCACCAGCAGCGGCACGCCACGGTAGCTCGGCAGGTTGCGCAGGTGCCTGACGAGTGTGAGGCCATCCATCACCGGCATGTTCACATCGGTGATGACGAGATCGAATCTCTGGCGCTCGGCGATCGCGAGGGCTTCGCGCCCGTCGGCCGCCTGTTGTACCTCGTGGCCGGCTCCCGTGAGGGTGATGCCGACCATTTGCCGCATGGCCGCCGAGTCATCGACGGCGAGTATCCGAGCCATGGTGTTTACTCCGATTACGAATTTGCGTCGGCGTCTTCAGAATTCCTGCCAGTCAGAGTCCGCGGCAGCCGAAGCCTTGCGGCTCTCCACAGGCTCCCGCGACCCCTGCGCGGCAGCACGTCCCGCAGCCTGTCGGCTCCAGGGGCGGCTCGCCCCGCGGCGGTCCATCCGCGGCGCGCCTTTGGCGGGCACTGCGGTCGACGCCGGCGTCCCTGCAGTCATTGCTGCCATGGCGCCGCCGGCCCGCTGGCTCGTCCCCTCCCGACTCGCGAGCGAATCGGCCAGGTGATAGCGGGTCATCATCTCGTTGAGCTCACCCGACTGCTGCGCCATCGCCTGCGAGGCGGCCGTCGCCTGCTCGACGAGCGCGGCATTCTGCTGCGTGAGCTCGTCCATCTGCATGATCGCGCGGTTCACCTGCTCGATCCCGGAGGACTGCTCGCGCGAGGCCGCGGCGATCTCGGCGACGATGTCGGAGACCTTCTTCACCGCTGCGACGATCTGCTCGAGGGTCTGGCCGGATTGCGTGACGAGCACCGAGCCGTCCTCGACCTTCCGCACAGAGTCCTGGATCAGCTCCTTGATCTCCTTCGCCGCGGTTGCCGAGCGGCCGGCTAGGTTGCGTACCTCGCTCGCAACGACCGCGAAGCCGCGGCCTTGCTCGCCTGCACGCGCGGCCTCGACGGCCGCATTGAGCGCGAGCAGATTCGTCTGGAAGGCGATCTCGTCGATCACACCGATGATGTCGGCGATCTTCTTCGAGGCATCATTGATCCCGGTCATCGCGCGTACGGCTTTCGCGACGACCGAGCCGCCCTTCTCGGCCTGATCGCGCGCGGCGATCGCGAGCTGATTGGCTTGGCCTGCGTTATCGGCGTTCTGCTTGACCGTCGAGGTCATCTCCTCCATGGAGGACGCTGTCTCCTCGAGCGAAGACGACTGCTCCTCGGTGCGCTGCGAGAGATTCGCATTGCCCTGCGATATCTCCTCCGCCCCGCGGTAGACCTCGGCCGCGGCGTGCTTCACTCTCGCGACGATCTCCGCCATGTTGTCGGCGAGCTGATTGACGCCGCGTGCGAGAGCCTCGAAGAACCCGCTCTTGCCCTCGAGCGAGATGCGCTGTGTGAGCTCCCCGCCGAGCGCGGCAGTCAACATGCTCTGCATTTCTTTCTCGACCGCAATCTCCGGTGTGCGATCCGTCCATTCCATCACCGTGCCGATGCGCTCGCCCTCGCGGTTTACGACCGGATTGATGACCGTGCGGAAGGTGCACCCGCCGAGCGTGCGCTCTTCGATTACGCTCGTCGTCACTAGCTCAAGCGTGCGGCGCTGCTGCGCCGGCTCCGCGCTCAGCGCATCGAGCGCTGCGCCCTGGAGGCGCGCCGCATCGAACCCGGGAAGGCTCTTCCTGATCTCGGACTGCGTGCGCGCGAAGGTCGCCTCGGCCGTTTCATTGACGTAGATCACTTTGTGCGAGGCATCCGCCAGCACGACGTTGGTCGAAACCTTGTCGAGCGCCTGACGGATGCGAGCATTCTCGGCGGCCTGGGCGCGCTCGGTCTCGATCTGCTGGCGCAGCTTGCCTTGCATTTCATCGAGAGCGCGCAGCACCTGCGCGGCCTCGTCGGTGCCGGCAGCGTCGATCTCGTTATCGTAGTGTCCGGCGGCTATCGACCCGAACACTCGCACGGCATGCGCCATGGGCCTCGAGAGGGCGCGCGTGATCAACCACGAGAGCGCGAGGGAAAGCAGCAGGACGACGGCGACCGTGAGCACGGTGAGGTCGCGGTCGGTCGCGGCATCTGAGGCGCGCTGCTCGAGCGCCATCTTCATCGACGCGTAGCTGGCAGAGGAGAGATCCTGCAGCGCGCGCGTCGCTGGCATTGCAGCGTCGAACACCTGCGCAGCGGTCACGTCCATCTTCTGCGCATTGAGAATGCGTGCATTCAGCGTGTCGCGGAACGCACCGAACTGCCGGTTCACGGCTGCGACGTCGGGCAGCACTTTCGCCTTCGCATCGTCGGAGGCCCATTGCAGCTGCGCGCTGAGGGAGTCGAGATCGCTCTGCACTTGGGCGCTGTAGATCTGCATCGCCATGCGATCATCGCCGCCGAGATAGCCTTTGACTGCGGAGCCGACGGCATGCTCGCTGAGGCGGCTCATGGCGATGACCGCATCACCGACGGTGCGAGTCGCTGCGCTGATGAGCGCGGCCGTTGCGTGATCGGAGTCGAGCGAAAGGCCGGAGTTCGTCGAGACTGTCCTCACGAGACTCTCGATCCGGTCGATGAGCGCGTCCTGCTGCTTCAGGTAGTCATCCGGTGAGGTCGCCTTGCCGAGCGTGGCCTTGACGGCCGACCAGCCCGATTTGATCTCCTGCCACTCGGCCGTCGACTTGAAACGAGCGCCAAGCTCGGCATCGAGCACATCGAGAGCCGCGAGCTCGTGATCCACGTCCGACTCGGTGGCGTATACCTGATCCTTGCGGCTCGCATCGCCCGAGAGCAGAGCGAAGGACTTGGAGCGGTGAGCGGCGATATCGGCGAGCGCCGTGCCGAGCGCCTGCTGGTAGCGTGCGCCATCGATCTCGCTGCGCGCCGTCCTGACGATGCCGTTGGTCTCGCGCAGATAGAAGATCGCGAGCAGTGCCGTCGGCACTGCCATCGCGGCAATGAGCAGCGCGAGCTTCTGCCACAGCATGAAACGATCGAGAAACTTCATGACGAACTCCCTCAAGTCTGTTCGCGGCCGCTCAGGCCGCCACGCCCTGAGCGGTGCCGACGCTCTCCGCGTCGCCGCCGATCAGCCGGTCGATGTCGAGCAGCACGAGCATCCGCTCGGAGATCGGCACGAGCCCGCGGATGAAATCGGTCGCCGTGCTCGCACCGAGCTCGGGCGGCGGCCGCACGTCGGCCTCGTTGATGTCGACGACGTCCGAGACGCCGTCGACCACTACGCCGAAATCGCGGCGTCCGGCTGCCGAGACCACCGACAGGACGATGATGACGGTCACCGAGGTGTACTCCGCGCGTTCGAGCGCGAGGCGCATCCGCAAATCGACGATCGGCACGATCGAGCCGCGCAGGTTGAGTACACCGAGCACATGCGCGGGGGCCTGCGGAATCTTCGTGACCGCGGACCAGCCGCGAATCTCCTGCACCCGCAGGATGTCGACGCCGTACGTCTCCTCCCCGAGCACGAAAGTGAGCACCTGCCGAGTGGCCGAGGCAGCCGCTTCGCCGAACGACGGCGCCGTCGGCGGGGGTGTTGCCGCTGTCATAGTCGGTTCCTCGAGCTCTGATGCATGGGTGTTGCTGCCTGCGTGCTCATGCTGCCGCACGAAGCGAGGTGAGCCGGATGAGCCCTGGCAGGTCCAGAATCAACGCGACCGATCCATCTCCGAGGATCGTCGCGCCCGAGACGCCCTCGACGTGTCCGTAGTTGGTCTCGAGAGACTTGATGACGACCTGCTGCTGGCCGAGCAGATCGTCGACGAACAGGCCGACGCGCCGGCCCTCGCCTTCGACGACGACGACCAGACCCTGGTGCAGCTCGCGCGTGCGCGGCTCGACTCCGAAGATCTCGTGCAGCCGGATGACTGGCAAATATTGACCCCGGAACGCAAAGAGCTCGCCGCGGCCGCCGAAGCGGTTCACCTGCTCGGGTTTCAACTGCAACGATTCGATGATCGAGGTGAGCGGGACGATATAGGTTTCGGTGCCTACGGCGACCGACTGGCCGTC